>Ga0182741_1000156_pt1 | contig 107497 bp, 107 predicted proteins | sample eDN5th37CBELigOP_FD_128874 | JGI IMG/M metagenome (GOLD analysis project Ga0182741, IMG submission 128874) | Enriched Organic Plus compost microbial communities from Emeryville, California, USA - eDNA 5th pass 37_C BE-Lig OP (version 2) (version 2) ...
ACCATCGCCGTCGCCGCCATGTTCACACACTTCGGTATTTGGCAGCGACAGAATGTCCGAACACAAAGTTACGCGATGAACGGACTTGATATACCACTCGTTTTATGGTCGGATTTCCTCAACTGACCTCCCCGGCTGGCCCCGCCAGTCGGGGGTTTTTTAAACCCGGCGTAGGCTTCGGGCTGGCAGCGCCACCGCCGCTGGCCCGTAGGCAATTCTTGACGGAAAATTCATCCAATCCTGACAAAGCCGCGCTTTGAGCATTGACGCGGGACGGCCCATCGTGATCCTGCCCGATGCCCCGGAAGGACCGCATTCTTTCCGGGGCATCGGTAAAGCTGCCTTGCGGGGCGAGAAACACGAGACCAATCATGTCAATTCAATCACTCATCGACAGTATCGCCACAAAGATCAACATCGATCCGCAGCTTGCCGAGAAGCTTGCCGGTTCGGTATTTTCGGTGCTGCAGCACAGCGCTCCGGAAATCGGCAACAAGATTTTCGCGCTCCTGCCGGATGCGCAGCAACTCGCCAGCGCCCACGACGTGCTTGCCAACAGCACCGGCGGCATCATGGGCGCGCTGTCGGGCCTGATGGACAATGTGGCTGGCGAAAAGATGAGCGCGCTTCTGAAGGCTGCGGCCACGCTTCGCTCGAGCGGCCTTTCCAGCGACCAGATCACCGAAGCAGGCGGACAGGTGATCAACTATGTGCGCGATCACGACCCGCAACTGATTGACCAACTGGTCGCGAACGTGCCCGCGCTCAAGGGCCATTTCGGCCTCTGATAGATGGATTTTCTTTGTGTGCGCTTTCTGCGATGGCGCACACAAAAGCTTGGCCAGCCTATTTGTCCCATTTGTCATTGTGACCGGTCACAGCTATCATGCCGTTATCGAAATCATTTTCTGGTGATGGATGTCTGCTGATACGACGGAAAAGAAGGTTACGCGCGCGCCGCGTCGCCGTACGCCTGCCTATGTCAAATCTCTTCGCGGTGTGAAGAACTGGAAGCAGGCGACCGAATGGCTTGCCTGGCGCGACATCGAAGACATCGAATGCATTACCCCCGATCAGGCGGGGGTGGCCCGCGGCAAGATGATGCCGTCGAAGAAATTCACCTCCAATACCTCGCTGGCATTGCCTTCCGCCGTCTTCATGACGACGATTTCCGGCGATTATCCGGAAGACGGCTACGGCTTCCACTATCCGGAAGATGACGGCGACCTGAAGCTGATGCCGGATCTCTCGACCCTTTCGGCTGTGCCGTGGGAATCCGATCCGACGGCGCAGGTCATCTGCGATCTCGTATATCAGGACGGGCGCGCGGTCGAATTCACTCCGCGCAATGTGCTGCGCAATGTGGTTGCCGCCTATAACAAGCGCGGATTGAAGCCGGTCGTGGCGCCGGAAATCGAATTCTATCTGGTGCGCAAGAATCCCGACCCCGATTATCCGCTGACACCGCCCGTCGGCCGGTCGGGCCGCGCCATCGGCGGCGGTCAGGGCTATTCGATCGCGGGCGTTAACGAATTCGACGAACTGATCGACGATATCTACCACTTCTCCGAAGGTCAGGGCCTCGAGATCGACACGCTGATCCATGAGGAAGGCGCGGGCCAGCTTGAAATCAACCTGCGCCATGGCGACCCGGTGGAACTGGCCGATCAGGTGTTCATGTTCAAGCGCACGATCCGCGAGGCGGCGCTGAAACACGATATGTATGCCACCTTCATGGCGAAGCCCATTCAGGGCCAGCCGGGATCGGCGATGCATATCCATCAGTCCATCGTGGACAAGAAGACCGGGCGCAACATCTTCACCAATGAGGATGGCGGCGAAAGCGAAGCCTTCCGCAATTTCATCGGCGGCATGCAGCGCCATGTGCCGAATGCGCTCGTCATGTTCGCCCCTTACGTCAACTCTTACCGACGCCTGACGCCGGACGCTTCTGCGCCCGTCAACGTCAAATGGGGCTATGACAACCGCACGACTGCGTTCCGCGTGCCGCGCTCCGACCCAAATGGACGCCGCGTGGAAAACCGCATCCCCTCTTCCGACGCCAACCCCTACCTTGCCCTTGCTGCGTCGCTTGCCTGCGGGCTGATCGGCCTTGTGAACAAGATCGAGCCGGAACAGCCCGCGACCACCAGCGTCAACACAAAGGAAGTCGAGCTGCCCCGCGGCCTGATCGACGCGGTGGAGCTTTTCGAGGAAGACGCCGAACTGCGCAACCTCTTCGGCAACTCCTTCGTCACCACCTATGCCGCCATCAAACGCGCCGAGTTCGAAACCTTCATGGAAGTGATCAGCCCGTGGGAACGCGAGTTTTTGTTGTTGAATGTTTAAGGGAGTAAGGGAGTAAGGGAGTAAGGGAGTAAGGGAGTAAGGGAGTAAGGGAGTAAGGGAGTAAGCAGATATGCGGGGGCGTGGCTGTGGCAATCAATTCTTATCGCGATATACTTGTGTGGCAGCAAGCAATGGAGCTCGTGACGGCTATATACCAATCGACTGAAACCTGGCCGAAAGAAGAGGCTTATGGCCTTACCAGTCAGGTTCGGCGTGCTGCCGTTTCTATTCCGGCCAATATCGCGGAGGGATATGGCCGCGATACGCGCGGTTCCTATCAGCAGTTTCTGCGTATCGCTCAAGGTTCCTTGAAAGAAATGGAAACTCACTTGCTCATTGCTGAAAGGTTGGGCTTCATCAGAAGCGAAAAAATGGAACCCATAATGACCAAGAGTGAAAGCGTCGGAAAGCTGTTACGACTTCTGATCCGTAAACTATCGGAAACCTGACCTACTCCCCTATTCCCCTACTCCCTTGAAACGGAATCGCCAATGCCCTACCAGTCCCCAATCTCGCCCGGCTATTCCTGGTACGAGGCGACCGTTCCGGACCGCCCGCAATATCCCGAAATGGATGGGTCGCGGCAGGCCGATATCGTCGTCATCGGCGGCGGATATACGGGGCTTTCAGCGGCCTATCATCTGGCAAGGCAAGGCGCAGATGTGGTTCTGATCGATGGCGCCCGGTTCGGTGATGGCGCATCGGGCCGCAATGGCGGGCAGTTCGGCACCGGCCAGCGCACATGGGCCGAGGAGCTGGAAGCCGAATATGGCTTCGAGCGCGCCAAGGCGCTGTTCGACGTGGCGGAAGAAGCCAAGGCTCACCTTCTCGCTTTTGCGGACGAGCACGGGATCGACATGGAATATGTGCCCGGCCAGATTTCAGTCGTGCACAAGCCGCGCTATCTGAAGTCCTATGAGCGTCATGTCGAGCTGATGGCAAGCCGCTTCAACTATCCGCACCTGCGCCTGCTCGATCGTGAGGAAACGGCGCGCCTGCTCGGTTCGCAGCGCTATCATGGCGGTGTCTATGATGCAGGCACCGGCCATATTCATCCGCTGAAATTGCTCGTCGGGACGGCAAAAGCCGCCCATGCAGCGGGGGCGAAGCTGTTTGAAGACACAAGAGCCACCAAAATCAGCACGGCAAGCGGGCGGGTCGAGGTCGAAACCAATCGCGGAACCATCGTCGCGAAAAACGCCTTCATCGCCGTCAATGCTTATGGCGGGCTGCTGGAGCCGCTCAGCGCATCGCATGTCATGCCGATCCGCTCCTTCATCGGCGCAACGGTGCCGCTGGGCGACGACAGCCCGGTTATTCCGGGCGGTGAATCCGTCGACGATTCCCGCTTTGTGGTGCGCTATTTCCGCCGCTCAAAAGACGGCAGGCTGCTGTTCGGCGGGCGTGAGGCCTATACCGCCGACAATCCGCGCGACATCAGCACGCATATCCGCCGTCAGATCGCCGAAATTTACCCGGCGCTGGACAAGGTCGAGATCACCCATGCATGGGGCGGTTCGGTTGGCATCACCATGCCGCGCCAGCCTTTTGTGCGCGAGGTCATGCCCGGCGTCATTTCCGCAGGCGGCTATTCCGGCCATGGGGTCATGCTGGCCAACTACATGGGCACGCTTTACGCGGAAACGCTGACAGGCAATCGCGACAGGCTGAAACTGTTCGAGGAACTGCGCATTCCCGCCTTCCCCGGTGGTCGCACCTTCCGCTCGCCGCTCCTGTTCCTTGCCCTGTCATGGTATGCATTGATGGACAGAATTTAGGTCAGCCTTCTTTCATGAAAAAGGCGAGGTGCAGTCTGCACCCCGCCATTCTTATCATCGTCCGGTGCTTCATGTTCTACGCTACGCTTGCACCTGCCTTCGCGGCCAGACGCTGATAGGTTTCCTCAACCACGTCCCGCACGGGAAGAATGCCGCTCATGCACAACAGCGCATGTATGTGCTGACGGGCGCCTTCATAGCCCATCAGCGGCGCACAGGGCTGCATGATGATATTGGCTTCCTCCGGATAAAGTTCCCGATACTCGGCAAAATTGGTGAAGCTCTTGTAGCTGTCGCCGCGCATCAAATAAGTCTCGACGGCAGCCCCTTCTGCCAGCACGGCATCATGACCGTCGAGAACGATGTTGTAATAGTCGATCGGCTTGTCCATCGACACGCGCGCTATGCTCTGGCCGTTGACCAGATCCTTCACGCGGATCAGCACGCCATCGATGAGCAGCGCATGGTTGGGCGAAAGATAAAGGTCGCGCTGCGGGGTTTTACCGTCGATGGCATGGCGCTTGACGCGGATCGGCATCACGCTCTCGCTCCATTCTGCGCCGCCCTTTCTGTGGCTCTGCCAGCCGACCCATTTGACCGGACGGGCGTCGCCTCGAACCGTGGTCACGAGATCGCCAACCGACAAAGCCTCCACCGCCACCGGGCCGCCGGGTGTTTCGATCAGCGTTCCTTTCAGGAGGCAATTGGCTCCGCCGCCGTGACCGCCATGTCCGCCGCCATGCCACCATTTCGTGCCGAGCGCTTGTGACGGGCGTGTCCACATTGCTGAAGCAAACACGCCCAGCGCCGCGGCCCTGGCGGCGGTGGCAGCCGTGAGGCCCAGAAAATGCCGTCGCGCCCGACTGCGCGGCGAATGCCCGTTCTTTTCTGAAGACATGAATCCCTCCGCTTTTATCGTTACGGCATCGGCCCGAAAATCAGCGTGGATTCTGGCAAAGCACGATGCGCAGCTTCAAAATCTGAAGCGTCGTTCCGCGTTGCCGGATTTGCGGCGCTTCGATACTTTGCCCCACGTTAGAGCGCGTTTCGATCTGATTGGATCAGTTGGCGCTCTAGTGTTTATTTTGACGCGCATCTTTTCCGAAAACCGTTTCACACTTTTCGGGATGCGCTCCGATGTCGGCAATCTTAGCTGATGCCGGCTCCGAACAGATTCCGGCAATCAGTCCATCGGGCTTCCCGAATAGGCGTAAGCCTTACCTCGAAAGGTGAGTATTTCTGCCGTTCAAAGACATTGCGCACGGTCGTTCCTGCTGATCGAGGCTAAACGAGCTTGCAAAAGTGTGATTTGCCGCGCATCTGAAAATAGTATACCCCTCTATTCTAATAGAGGATCGTTTCATGAGCACACATCACCATCCGGATCATAACGGGCATCGACTGTCATCCCGGCACGATCATTTCTTTCTGGGAGAAAATCACCAGCGCAACGAAAAGCGGACCTGGATGGTGATCGCCATCACGGTGACGATGATGATAATCGAGATCACCGCCGGAAATCTCTACGGCTCCATGGCGCTGACCGCCGATGGCTGGCATATGTCCACCCATGCGGCGGCGATGCTGATCGCGGCGCTGGCCTATCTCTATGCGCGCAGGCACGCGCATAATGCGCGCTTTACCTTCGGCACCGGCAAGCTCGGCGATCTGGCGGGTTTTGCCAGCGCCATCGTTCTGGCGCTGATCGCGCTTCTGATCGGCTGGGAAAGCTTCTGGCGCTTCAGCGCGCCGGTCGACATCGACTTTCACGAAGCCATTCTGGTCGCCGTCATCGGTTTGATCGTCAATCTGGTCTGTGCCTGGCTTCTCAGGGACGATCATTCGCACCATCACGACCACCACCACCATGATCACAGCCATGACCAGAACCTGCGCGCCGCCTATATGCATGTGCTCGCCGATGCGCTGACATCGGTGCTTGCCATTGCGGCGCTTCTGCTGGGCAGTCTTTACGGCTGGCTCTGGCTTGATCCGGCGATAGGCATCGTCGGCGCGCTGGTGATCGCAAACTGGTCATGGGGCCTGATAAAGGACACCGGCTCCACCCTGCTCGACTATCTGCCGGAAGACGAGGACCTGCCGCAGGAGATAGCCGAAATCATCGTCCGCGAGGGCGGCGAAATAGCCGACCTGCATGTCTGGCAGCTTGGGCCGGGCCATCACGGCGCCATCGTTTCCATCATCGCGGAACAGCCGCAAGCGCCGTCCTATTACCGGAACAAGCTTGCAGCCATCCATGATTTGTCGCATGTGACGGTGGAGGTGGAACCGCGAACCGCCTGACCGTCCAGATTTCAGGAGCATCCATGACCCACACGATCCGTGAAAAGCAGAAGCTCATCAACCGCGTGCGCCGCATTCGCGGCCAGCTTGAGGGCGTGGAACGGATGCTCGAGGACGAGAAGGGCTGCGCTGAGGTTATGCAGGTGATCGCGGGCGTTCGCGGCGCGGTCAACGGGCTGATGGCGGAAGTGATCGAAGATCACATTCTGATGCATGTGGCCGATGGCGCCCTTCCGCAGAAGGAGCGCGACGAAGGCGCGGGCGAGCTTGTCGATGTGGTTCGCGCCTATCTGAAATAGACGGTGTTGACATCCGTTCAAGGCAGGAATAGCAAGACGGCATGAACAAAGCACTCATCAGCACCCGGTCTTATTACGCCCCGCTCACATAGCGGCGGGTTTGCTTTGTCATAGTTCAACCGCTGCATCGCCAGCGGTTGAGTTTCAAGGACAGCGCCTCTGGCCATGCGGCCCTTAAGAGGTCAGTCCATGTCTCGCGACAGAAATCAGCATACGAAAATTGGCATTATCGGCTTTGGTGCGTTCGGGCAGCTTATCGCCCGCTATCTGAACCCGTATTTCCAGTTCTATGCCTATGATCCCGCCGCGAACCTTGAACAGACGGCGCATATCCATGGCGTCACCCCGGCCTCGATGGAACAGGCCGCCCGGTGCGATATCGTTATCCTCGCAACGCCGGTCGCAACGCTCAAAAGCGTCGTGGAGGCGATTGCGCCGCACGTGCGCCCCGGCGCGCTTGTTCTCGATGTCGGTTCGGTGAAAGTCGGGCCTGCCGATATCATGCGGCGCGGCCTGCCCGTGCATGTCGATATTGTCGCCACCCATCCGCTTTTCGGTCCGCAGAGTGCGCGCGACGGCATTGCCGGGCTGAAAATCGCCGTCTGCCCGGTGCGCGGCACGCGGTTCCACCGGGTTGCAGCCTTCCTGAAAAAGCACCTTTCCCTCAATGTCATCATGACGACACCGGAAGACCATGACCGTGAAGCGGCGATGGCGCAGGGCCTGACACATCTTATCGCAAGGGTTCTGGTGCGGATGGAACCATTGCCCACCCGCATGACGACAAAAAGCTTCGATCTTCTGATGCAGGCGGTCGACATGGTGCGCTACGATGCGCCGGAAGTGTTTCAGGCCATCGAGCACGCCAATCCCTATGCCTCAAAGATGCGAAGACGTTTCTTCGCGCTGGCAGATCAGGTCAATGAGGAACTGGCGCAGCCCGATCCGGTCATTGCGAAAAACCGGACAGCAGACGAGGCTACAGGGGCATTTCGGAAGTCTGCTTGACCGTCTGGCTCGGCACGTCGGTCTTCAGGTTCTGGACGCCCTTGATGCGGCTTAGATATTCCGACTGGAAGCGGCGGTAATCCTCGATATCCGCCGCAACCACCCGGATCATCGCATCGTAGTCGCCAAGCATGAAATAGCATTCGAGCACCTGCGGCAGCTTCAAGATTTCCTTGGCGAAGGTCTGCAGCGTTTCCTCGTCCTGCTGGTCCAGCCGGATGCGGGTGAAAAAGGTCAGCCCCTTGCCGACCTTGGCCGGGTTCAGCACCGCGACATAGCGGTCGATCACGCCCGCCTCCTCCAGCAGCTTCACCCGTCGCAAGCAGGGTGAAGGCGACAGGCCGACCTCGCGTGCTAGGTCATTATTGGCGATGCGGCCATCGCGTTGCAGCACGCGCAGAATCCGTTTGTCGATCTCATCCAGCTTCATTGGCGCTCAATTCCATTTATAGCGGTATCTCTGGCATTTTCTGCCAAAGATTGAAGCAAGCAGGCCTAATTCGCAACCAAATTGCGTAAGAGATTGGTTATACTTGCGAAACTTCTCAAGCAAACGGGCAAGAGACTTGGAGCGGTTCCGGTTAAAACGGAGTCGCCGGAACGGCTCTAACCTTTTGTTTTATCGCATTATCCAACGCAAAACCGCTTCGCACTTTTGCTGGAAATGCTCTGGAAAGGGGCAGCCGACTACCGGCCAGCCAACGGAAATTTTATGGATATTTCACAGGCCTATGCGCCTCAAAAGAGCAGATCCGGGCGCGGCTCGGAATTCCGTCGCGGGGCCGCTGCCGGTCTTCCGGTTCTGCTTGGCATCATTCCCTATGCGCTGGTTCTGGGCGCGCAGGCCGCGCAAAAGGGCCTCAGCATCGTGGAAGTGCCGCTGATGACCGGGCTGAACTTTGCAGGCGGGTCGGAATTCGCGGCCATCCAGCTCTGGACCTCGCCGCCGCATGTCCTCCTCATCGTTGCGATCACCTTTCTGGTCAACAGCCGCCACCTGCTGATGGGCGCCGCTCTGGCACCGTTCATCCGCCACCTGCCCAAGCGCAAGGCTTTCGCGAGCCTGTTTCTGATGTGCGATGAAAGCTGGGCGCTCGGACTTGCCGATGCGAAACGCCGCCAGTCGAAAGGCGTCAATCCTGCGATGAGCCTCACCTTCTATGCGGGCGTCGCCATACCTTTCTACCTCGCCTGGGTGGTTTTCACCACGCTTGGCGCTGCCTTCGGCCCGATGATGGGGGACCTGCGGCCCTACGGTTTCGACATGGCGTTTCCGGCGGTGTTTCTCGTTCTGCTGGCGGGCATGTGGAAAGGTTTTGCGGCAGCGCGCCCGTGGCTGGTCAGCCTTGTGGTCGCCGCGCTCACCTATCTCACTGTTCCCGGGGCCTGGTATGTCGCCGCCGGTGCCTTGTCCGGTCTCGTTGCAGCCTATCTGCTGGCAGGTGAAGAATGATCGACCCACTCGCCGTTCTCACCATCGTTTTGATGGCAAGCGTCACCTATCTCACCCGCATTGGCGGCTATGTGCTGCTGCGCAACCGCACGCTTGGCAAACGGGCAACGGCGGTGATGGAAGCAGCACCGGGCTGTGTTCTGATCTCGGTCATCGCGCCCGATTTCGTTTCGGACAAGCCAGCCGACCTCATCGCGCTTGCAATCACGATCTTCGCCGCAACGCGCTTTTCCATGCTGCCAACCGTCCTGATCGGCATCGGCGCCGCAGGTCTTTGCCGCTACCTGATCGGGTGAATCTGCAGGCCCGTGCGTCTTTTGAAATGGGCGTCAAAACAAGGATTGCCGATCTTTTTCGACCAGATCGGCACCCGAACGCTCACGAAATAGTCAATTCGCGTCCTGTTGACATTTTATTAGAATATTTCTAAGTGAACGGCACCGTATATCACAGAACTAATATTTATATCGTTAAGAAAATTATTTAGAACTACGCCTATTTGAGGAAAAACAATGTTTAGACTTTCTGTTGCTTTATTAGCTGTGTCTTTTTCAGCTTCAACTCTACCTTCATATGCTGAAGATATGGCCCCCGCCCCAACAAGCGGCACAATAGTAGACGGCCTGGATCTTGGCCCATTGGCAAAGCTCGTCGGCACGTGGAAGACGGAAGAAACTGGCGGCGTCGACGTGGCCCCCGGCCAGGCGCAATCCCCCGTTGGCAAGGGCGGCGTGGCCGTGGAACCCTACTATGAAGTTTTCACATTCGAACCGGCCGCAGGTGCCACGAATGCCAGCGATCAATCCCTGACTGCACTTTATTACAAGCAGGAAGTATTTCGCAAAAAGGATGGCGCCAAGTTTCATGATCAAAGGGGATATTTGATTTATGATAAAAAGAATGACGTGGTGTACAATTCTTTTTGCATCCCAAGAGCCGTATGCGTTGTAGCGGAAGGAAAAGCCGGCGATGTGATGACGCTTGAAACAAAAGATCAAGGCATCGCGGAATCCAACTACATGCTGAACAATGACAATACGTTGAAATTCTCCATAGACATGGATTTCTCCAAAGACAAACTTCAATATAGTCAAACGACGAATTTGAATGTTTATGGAAAACCTTTTGCGCACAAGGATACGAGCACGCTCAAAAAGGTAAGTTAAAGAGTGGAGCGCCCCGGCTTGCCGGGACGTGGACCCTCTGAAATGCTCGATCACGTGGAGCGCAACCCGACAAGCCTGAACGGTTTTTAAGGTTGCGCGCAACACGGAAATTTGGAGTGCCGATCCAATTCACCGGATGGGCACTCCAAATCGTCATTTATCCAAGCAAAATCCGGTCAGACAATGCTCAATTCAGATGCTTCAGCTTGTCGGGATTGCGCACGACATAGATCCCGACAATCCGGCCATCTTCCATATCGAGAGCCGTCGTCTGGATTTCTCCATCGGCCTCGCGCGTTATGAAGCCGGGCAAGCCGTTGATGAAAACCGTGCGCAGCAGCGTCGACTGGTTGCCGCGAAAATAGTCCGCCAGCTTCTCGTGAATTTTCATCACCTCGCTGAAACCGAACACGGGCTTCGGGAAAGCCGGACGCTTGCCGCCGCCATCGGCGTGCATGTGCACATCTGCGGCGAGCATGGTGCCGAGCAGCTTCATGTCACCGCTGCGCGACGCCGTGAAAAAAGCCTGTGCCAGCTCGAGCCCGCGTTGCCTATCGACCTGAAAGCGAGGACGCTCCTCGCGCACATGCTTTCGCGCACGCGCCGCAAGCTGGCGGCAGGCGGCCGCATCCCGCTGGATGGTCCTTGCTATCTCGTCGAAATCCAGCCCGAAGACATCGTGCAGCAGGAACGCGGCGCGCTCCAGCGGCGACAGACGTTCCAGCGCCAGCATGAGCGGCAGCGTGACGTCATCATCCGCTTCCTCTTCGACCACCGGATCGGGAATCCATGGCCCGAAATAGGTTTCGCGCCGGTTGCGCCCGGATTTCAGAAAATCGAGGCACAGGCGCGTAACAACGCGGCGCAAAAAAGCTTCCGGCTCGCGCACCGCGCTGCGGTCGGCGTTCATCCATCGGATGAACGCTTCCTGCACCATATCCTCCGCATCGGCGACCGAACCCAACATGCGATAGGCAACGCGGATCAGTTTCGGGCGCAGCGGATCGAAGCTTTCGGCTGCATCGCCTTGCGGGGATATGTCGACCATCATGCGGCTGCCTTTGCCACAACTTGTTTGGTTTGCGGGTCGAACCAAAGGTCGAAGCCGACCGCAATGCGGTTCCATCCATTGATGATGTTGATCATCAGCGTAAGGTTCACCTGCTCCTCTTCCGTGAAATGTGCCTGCATGGCGCTGCGCGCTTCTTCCAGGTCGTGGCCTTGCGATAGGCGGGTGAGCGCGTCGACCCATCCCAGCGCCGCACGTTCGCGCTCGGAATAGCACGGCGCTTCCCGCCAGGCCGACAGCAAATAGATGCGCTGTTCGGTCTCGCCCTTCGAGCGTGCCTCGACCGTGTGCATATTGATGCAATTGGCGCAGGCGTTGATCTGGGATGAGCGGATTTTGACAAGTTCGATCAGGCTCGTTTCCAAACTGGAGGCGATTGCCATCGAAGCGGTCATCCAGGAATTCATCGTCGCAGGCGCAGCGTTGAACGGGTTGAACAAAGCGGTCATGATTATCGTCCTTTCGGTTCAAGGGGTTTCGACAGACATGACGAGACAAAATTGCCGAATGTGACATGCGGCGGAAAAAAATTTTGAGCGCATTGCAAAATCAAATGCATTTCTTAAACGCTATCCGCAGTCGAGTTCGCTCAATATCCATTCCCTGAATGCGCGGATCTTTGGCGTGTTGCGACGGGATTTCGGATAGACCAGCCAGTAAGCGCGGCCATCGTCGCCAAGAATGTCGAAAGGCTGGATGAGCTGGCCGGTGGCGATTTCCATCTGGTGGAAAGCGGGCGTGAGGATGCCGACACCTTGCCCCGCGACCGTCGCCCGCCCTTCAATATGCTGCGCGCCCAGCCGGTTCTGCGTGTTGCCCTTTAATTGCGGGTTTTCGATCCCCGCCGCCTTGAACCAGATCTTCCACCAGGGATCGCTTGCGTCGATGATCTTGAGCCGCAGCAGGTCGGCAGGCTCCTTCACTCCACCGATGGTCGCAGCCAGAGCCGGGCTCAACATCGGCGTGAAACTCGCCTTGATGAGCTGATGCGCTTCCAGACCCGGCCATTTGCCGAAGCCGCTTCTGATCGCGATGTCCACATTGGTCGTCGCGAAATCGATCACGCTGTCGGACGTGTCGAGCCTGACCGCGAGCGACGGGTGCCGCATCTGGAACGAGCCAAGCCGATGCGCCAACCAGTTGGCGGCAAAAGTGGCGAGAACGCTGATCGACAGCGTACCCTCTGCATCCTCCCGCAGGCTGGCAAAGGCATTGCGCATCGTCTCGAATGCCTCCGTGATCGCGGGGGCAAGCTGCTTGCCAAGTTCGGTCAGTTCCACCTGTCGCGGCAAACGCAGAAACAGGGGCGCGCCGACACGCTCCTCCAACAATTTGATCTGATAGCTGACGGCAGCCTGCGTCATGCCCAGCTCCGCCGCCGCGCGGGTGAAACTTGCATGGCGGGCAGCGGATTCAAAAACGCGAATGGCCGATAAAGGGGGAAGCGCTGTCGTCATGATGCATAAGTCCTCCTTATGCACACTAATCGATGTTCAATTGGAAAACAAAGGTTTTCAGGCGCATAGCTATAGGCAGAGTTTAACGAGCGGCTGGCTCCCACGGCCGCTTCATCCGATAGGTAAGATCATGAAAAAGCTCGATTCTGCCTGCGCGGCCGCTACCGTGTTGCCAGCCGGCCATGGCCCGAAAAGCGGCTGGAGCACGCTGTTCGCCCGCCTGTTTTCACGCAAGCGCACCCACCTCGTCATCACCGAGCATTCGCCGGAATATCTCCTGCGCGATATTGGCATCGGCGATGGGCGCACGCAATATTATTCGCGGGACGGGCATAAGCTGCCCGAATGGTGACGATCATGTCACGCGCTGATGACGGCAAAGCCGCGCGCCTTGAGGCCGCGCCGATCCTCGTGCAGATTGCTGACCAGACGGCTGCGGCTACCGTCCAGATGCGCGCTCATCAGACCCGTCGCCTTGTCGGCGTCTCCTTCGCGCACCGCGTCGAGAATGGCGCGGTGTTCGCCCCACGCGCGGGCAAGCGCCGCCTCGTCGCGCACCTCCAGCCAGCGCGCCCGTGAGAGGCGCTGCATGGCATCGCGCACGCCACGGCTGAGAAACTCATTGCCGGAAAGCCGCGCCAGTTCAATATGAAAATCCATGCCGATACGGTGCCATTCCTCGCGTGAGGTGTCGGCATCGCAACTGTCCAGCATGGCCGTGATCGGCTCCACGCCGCTGCGATCCTCAAGCGCGCAGGTGAGCTTCAAAGCGGCGATTTCCAGCGCCTCGCGGTAGACGCCGATCTGCTCGATTTCACCAAGATTGATCGGCGAAACCGTCCAGCCGCGCCCTTCGCGGCAAATCAGTCCTTCCGCCTCCAGCCGCAGAAGTGCGGCCCGGATCGGGGTGCGCGAGGCGGCAAACTGCGCCTCGATCCAGCGCTCGGTCAAACGCTCGCCCGGTCCCAGTTCCAGCCCGAGGATCATGTCGCGAAGCTGCGTTTCAACCTGCCTCATCTGTGACATTGGCGACCATTCTCCGTTTTAAACCCGCACCCCGATTGACAAGCGGCGTCAACAGGCGCACTCATGCATACCAATTTGGTATCCCAAAACGGAATACATTGCAACCGCGAGACATGATATGAGTACCGCCCAAGCCGCTGCCGGAAATGAAACGGCCCAGGACAGCCCCGAACGCTACTGGAAGCAGAACCTTTTGATCTGCCTCATTGGTTCGTTCACGACGCTCATTGCCATGTCGCTGCTCCTGCCCTTCCTCCCGCTTTATGTGGAACAGCTTGGCGTCGTCGATCACGCGGCCATCGTGCAGTGGTCGGGCATCGCCTATGGCGCGACCTTTCTGGCAGCAGCCTTCGTCGCGCCGCTCTGGGGCAAGCTCGGCGATCGTTACGGGCGCAAGCTCATGCTGATCCGCGCCAGCCTCGGCATGGCCATCGCCATGTCGCTGATCGGCATGGTGACGAGCGTGTGGCAACTGGTGGCGTTGCGCCTGTTTGTGGGCATTGCGGGCGGCTATTCGTCCGGATCGATGATCCTCGTCGCCACGCAGACGCCGAAGGACAAGACCGGCTGGGCGCTGGGCGCGCTTTCGGCGGGCATCATGGCGGGCAATCTGGCGGGCCCGCTGCTCGGCGGCGCCTTGCCGCCGCTGATCGGCATCCGCGCAACCTTCTGGCTGGCGGGCGGCGTGATCTTTCTCACATTTCTGGCCACGACTTTCCTCATTCGCGAAGAACGCAAGCCGCCAAAGCCGACGCAGGAACAGAAGGCGGAATCGATCTGGAGCGCTATTCCCAACCGGAAACCGGTCATCGCCATGCTGGTGACGGGGATGCTGCTGCTTTTCGCCAATATGTCGATAGAGCCGATCATCACCGTCTACGTTATCCAGTTGATGGACGACCAGACGAAAGTGACGCTGATTTCCGGCGTGGTGATGGCTGCGGCAGCGCTCGGCAGCATCCTGTCATCCTCGCGATTGGGCCGCCTTGCCGACCGCATCGGCCACACACGCGTCATCATCGGGGCGCTTTCGGTTTCCGCACTGCTTTTGATCCCGCAGGCTTTTGTGACGCAAGCTTGGCAACTGATCGGCCTGCGCTTTCTGATGGGGCTGGCGCTGGGCGGGCTTCTGCCCTGCATCAGCAGCGTCATAAGACACAACGTCCCCGACCGCGTGGCGGGCGGCGTGCTTGGGCTTTCCGTCTCGGCCCAATATGTCGGGCAGGTTGCCGGGCCAGTGGCAGGCGGCTTCGTCGGCGGCCACTTCGGCATGCGTTCCGTGTTCCTCGGCACATGCCTGATCATGGCGCTCGGCGCAATTTATAACTGGACCATCCTGCGCAAGAACCCGTAGTTTCCGTCATCGTCCGAATCCCCAACGCCATGGTGGAACCAGCATGACAGCCCATATTTTCGCGCCTTTCGAAATGCTTGCGGAAAGGCTTCTGCCCCATGCGCTTGAACACGGTGAGGATGGATCGCATGACCTTTCTCACCTTGCCCGCGTCTGGAAAAATGCAGCCGCAATCCAGCGTCGGGAAGGCGGCGACGCGGAAGTGCTGTGCGCCGCCGCCCTGTTGCACGATTGCGTGAGCGTGGAGAAAAACTCGCCTGACAGAAATCGCGCTTCGCGTCTGGCGGCGGAGAAGGCATCAATGCTGCTACACAGCCTTGGCTGGAATGAAGAGAGCATCGGCCTTGCCGCACATGTCATCGAGGCGCACAGCTTTTCGGCCAATATCGAGCCTGTCACGACGGAAGCGAAGATATTGCAGGACGCCGACCGTCTCGACGCGATAGGCGTCATTGGCGCGGCACGCTGTTTCTACATTGCGGGCCGCATGGGCAGCGCGCTTTACGACTGGCGCGATCCCCATGCCGAAAACCGTCCGCTGGACGACAAGCGCTTCGCGCTCGATCATTTCCGCACCAAGCTGTTCAGCCTCGCCTCCGGTTTCAAGACGGAAACCGGAAAGCTTATGGCAGCCGAACGGCACAGGCGGCTGGAAGCCATATTTGATGACTTCCTTGCCGAAGCCGATGGCTAGATCGAATAACCGCCATCGACATTGAGCGCCGTCCCCGTCACCATGGAGGCGGCGTCGGAGGCCAGCCAGAGTGCGGCTTCCGCCACATCCGCCGGCGTCGAAAAACGGTCGAGCGGAATGGTGCGTTTCAGCGCTGCGCGCGCCTCCGGCGTGTCCTCCGCCAGAAACAGCTTCAATGCCTCTCCGTCGCTTTCGGCGGGGCAAATGCAGTTGACGCGGATATTCTTCTCCGCCAGTTCCAGCGCCATCGCCTTGGTCGCGCTGATGATCCATCCCTTGGAGGCGCTGTACCAGACAAGCCCCTTGCGAGGGCGCAGCGCAGTTGCCGAAGCCGTATTGATGATGACGCCGCCGCCCTGATGCTCCATGATCGGCACAACGATCTGGCTGGAATAATAAAGCGCCTTCATATTCACCGCGGCGATCAGATCGAAACTGTCCTCCGTCACTTCCGTCAGAGGCATGTTGCGATGCGTGAAACCGGCATTGTTGACCATGATGTCGATGCGGCCGAACGCCTCGAAGGCCGTGCGCGCCACGCGCTCCATGTCGTCCTTGCGCGAAACATCGGCCTGCACGGAAAGGCTGTTCTTGCCGATATCGGCAAGCTCGTCCTCGACACGCTTCACATTCACATCTGCGAGAACGACCCTGGCGCCTTCGGCTGCAAAACGGCGCGCCATGCCTGAACCGAAGCCCGAACCGGCACCGGTGATGATTGCGACCTTGTCTTGCAGCCTCTTCATGTCATTCTCCTTTGGCATAATCTCGTAAATCTATTCGTAATTGGGGCTGGCTCCGAAACCCAGAAATCCGATTCAATTCCGCTCATTCGAGCTGGCAGCTCTATCTGCTTTGTCACCCTTCCGTCGAGTGCAATTCGATCTCAGAGTCTGTCAAAAAGCGGCACGCGCCTGCGCGCTTAGGCGGCATCTGTGCGCGAGCTGGCAAGATGATAAGGCTGGAGCAATATCTCGGCGGGGATACCCCACGCACGATTGATCTTATAGGCCATGTCCATATTGAGCGCCCTGCGCCGATTGAGAATTTCCGATGCCCGGGACCGCGATCCTATCACCCCTGCAAAAGCGGACTGATTCAGCCCATGCATCTGCATATATGCCGTGATCGTTTCTATCGGCCCCGCCAGCGGGATCGGAAACTGTTCGCGTTCATAGGTTTCAACGAGCGCCGACAACACGTCAAACCGATCGGCTTCCGGCGAGCCGGCTTCCGGCAACTTGTCAAAATATCCGGCAATTTCCGCCAGCGCCCATTCATAATCAGCTTCAGTTTTGATCGGACGAATATTTTCCATCACACTGTCTCCGGATTGATGCGCTCATATTCCTTGTGCGTGCCGACAAATTTCACGAGCACGCGCCCGAATGGATAAGCGACATGAACGATCAGGCGATATTTGTTCCCGGCGATATCAAAGATGACACGATTGTCCGCTACGAAATCAACTGTCGAACCAAACATCTTCTTGATGTCGGCTGGGCCGGTCCAATGCGCCTTGCTCACAAGAGAAAACCAAACAACCAAAGGTGTCTCGGCTTGTGGATGCCTGATCCAGAAGTCCCTCAGGGTTTTGCGAGCGATGATCTGCATGAAGCGCAAGATAGTCTATTCCCAGAATGGGAACAAGCCAAATGTTCCCAATCCGGGAATATTGTCTTGGATTGCTTCAATTTCGTGCGATTGCGGCATTGCGACTGTTGAATTTAAATCGATTAGATAATAGACAAGGGCAGCGTTAAAATCGCATGCTGCCCGCAGGCAGACTGATTTGCGCAAGAAGAGAGAGCGATAGATGACCAGCCAGACAATTCCGGTAGAGCCCTTCGACTGCATCGTGTTCGGCGGTTCCGGCGATCTTGCCGAGCGCAAGCTCATCCCGGCGCTATATCAGCGTCAGCGTGCAGGCCAGCTCACCGACCCGACGCGCATCATCGGCGCATCGCGCAGCGCCATGACGGATGACGAATACCGACAGTTTGCACGCAATGCCATCCATGAGCATGTGAAGCCAGAGGAAGTCGACGAGAAGGAAGTCGACAGCTTTCTCGCCCGCCTCAGCTATGTGGCTGTCGATGCCAAGTCCGAAGAAGGCTGGGATGCGCTCAAGACCCTGATCGGCAAGAAGCCGGAAAAAATCCGCGCTTTCTATCTCGCCGTCAGCCCGACGCTTTTCGGTGACATCGCCACGCGCCTGAAGGCGCATGGTCTCATCACCCGCGACACGCGCATCATCGTGGAAAAGCCGATTGGCCGCGATCTGGAATCCGCCATGGCGCTCAACGATACGCTGGGCAGCGTTTTCCGCGAGGACCAGATTTTCCGCATCGACCATTATCTGGGCAAGGAAACCGTGCAGAACCTGATGGCGCTGCGCTTTGCCAATGCGCTTTATGAGCCGCTGTGGAACTCCGCCCATATCGACCATGTGCAGATCACCGTCGCCGAAGCCGTCGGCCTGGAAGGGCGCGCAGGCTATTACGACAAGGCGGGCGCGCTGCGCGATATGGTGCAGAACCATATTCTCCAGCTTCTTTGCCTCGTTGCAATGGAGCCGCCTTCATCGATTGAAGCCGACGCCGTCCATGACGAAAAGGTCAAGGTTCTGCGCTCCCTGAAGCCGATCACCAATCTCAATGTCGAGGACGTGACGGTGCGCGGCCAGTATCGCGCCGGAGCCTCCGCAGGCGGTCCGGTACGCGGTTATCTGGAAGATCTGGAAAGCGACACCAGCAATACCGAAACCTTTGTGGCGCTGAAGGCGGAAATCGCCAACTGGCGCTGGGCGGGCGTGCCGTTCTACCTGCGCACCGGCAAGCGGCTTGCCACGCGCGTTTCGGAAATCGTCGTTACCTTCAAGCCGATCCCGCATTCCATCTTCGGTGAAAGCGCCGGCAAGGTGATGGCCAACCAGCTCGTCATCCGCCTCCAGCCCGATGAAGGCGTGAAGCAATGGCTGATGATCAAGGATCCGGGTCCGGGTGGCATGCGCCTGCGCCACGTGCCGCTGGACATGACCTTTGCCGAATCCTTCAGCGAACGCAATCCGGATGCCTATGAACGCCTCATCATGGACGTCGTTCGCGGCAACCAGACGCTTTTCATGCGCCGCGACGAAGTGGAAGCCGCATGGCGCTGGGTCGATCCGATCCTTCAGGGATGGGATTTGAACAGCCAGCCCGTTCAGGGTTACACAGCAGGAACATGGGGCCCCTCGTCCTCCATCGCGCTTATCGAGCGTGACGGGCGCACATGGCACGAGAGCCTCTAGTTTTTGCATGGAAAGGAATGGAATGAGCATCGAACGGCATGATTTCACCAGCGGAACGGAACTGGCGCAGGCGCTCTCCGAAGCCATTGCGAACAAGCTGAATGCCGCCATCGCCGAGCGGGGTCAGGCCACCCTCGCCGTCTCCGGCGGCACCACGCCGCTCAAGCTGTTCGAGGTGCTTTCCCGCAAGATGATCGACTGGAACCTCGTCACGATCACCCTCGTGGACGAGCGTTTCGTGCCGGTCGAAAGCGACCGTTCCAACGAAAGGCTGGTGCGCGAGCATCTTTTGCGCGACCATGCGGGCGTCGCCCGGTTTGTCGGCCTCTACAATCCGGCGGCGACGGTTGAAACGGCGGCGCTTGCCGCCGCCAGCCGCATCGATGCGCTGCGCCAGCCTTTTGATGTGGTGGTGCTCGGCATGGGCAATGACGGTCATACCGCATCCTTCTTTCCCGATGCCGACCGGCTCGATCAGGCGATCGATCCGGCAACGCGCGCGCTCGTGCTGCCGATCCATGCCGAGAGCGCCGGTGAAAAGCGCCTGACGCTGACCCTGCCGCTCATCGCAGGAGCCGACATGCTGGTGCTGCACATCGAAGGCGCCGCCAAGCAGTCAACGCTGGAAAAGGCGCTTTCCGGCGATGACGAGAATGAAATGCCAGTTCGGGCTGTCTTCCATCATGCCCGCACCCCCGTCCAGCTTTATTGGACAAGCTGAGGCGCATCCCGAAGAGCGTGAAACGGTTTTCGGACAAGATGCGCGTAAAAACAAAGAGATAGAGCATTTCCAACAGGCCAGATTGGCACAGGTGATACCCATGCCCATGCAGTCCGCACATAAACGCATACAGGAAATCACCGCACGCATTCGCGAACGTTCCAAGCCGACCAGAGAGGCCTATCTCAGTCGGGTTCGCGAGGCAGCTTCAAACAAGCCGAAACGCGCCGTCCTTGGCTGCGCCAATCTCGCCCATGGCTTTGCCGCCTGCGGCCCGCATGACAAGGCAGCGCTGACTGGCGACGAAGTTCCGAACCTCGGCATCATCACTGCCTATAATGACATGCTGTCGGCGCATCAGCCGTTTGAAACCTTTCCGCAGCTCATCAAGCAGGCGGCGCGCGAAGCGGGCGGCGTGGCGCAGGTTGCAGGCGGCGTGCCCGCCATGTGCGATGGCGTGACGCAAGGGTTCGCGGGCATGGAACTGTCGCTGTTCTCCCGCGAAGTCATCGCGATGGCAACCGCTGTCGGCCTGTCGCACGATATGTTCGATGCCGCCGTCTATCTCGGCGTCTGCGACAAGATCGTGCCGGGCCTCATCATCGGTGCCTTGACCTTCGGCCACCTGCCCGCCGTGTTCGTGCCTGCCGGACCGATGACCAGCGGCTTGCCCAATGACGAAAAGGCCAAGACCCGCCAGCTTTATGCGGAAGGCAAGGTCGGGCGCGCCGAACTGCTGGAATCGGAGTCCAAATCCTATCACGGTCCCGGCACCTGTACTTTCTACGGCACGGCCAATTCCAACCAGATGCTGATGGAAATCATGGGGCTGCACCTGCCGGGCGCATCCTTCATCAATCCGGGCACGCCGCTGCGCGATGCGCTGACCCGCGAGGCGGCCAAGCGCGCGCTGGCCATCACCGCCTGCGGCAATGAATATACGCCGGTCGGCGAAATGCTGGACGAGCGTTCCTTCGTCAATGGCGTCATCGGTCTCAATGCGACCGGCGGTTCCACCAACCATACCATCCATCTGATCGCCATGGCCGCTGCCGCCGGCATCAAGCTGACATGGCATGATATTTCGGAGATTTCGGATGTGGTGCCGCTTCTGGCGCGTGTCTATCCGAACGGCCTTGCCGATGTGAACCATTTTCATGCCGCTGGCGGCATGGGTTTCCTGATCCGTGAATTGCTCGATGGCGGCATTCTGCATGAGGATGTGCGCACCGTCTGGGGCGAAGGCCTGCGGCCTTATGCCATCGAACCGAAGCTTGGCGCTGACGGCAATGTCTTGCGTGAGCCGGTGCCGGAAAAAAGCGGCGACGACAAGGTTCTGGCCAAGATCCATGCGCCGTTCCAGCCGACCGGCGGCATCAAGGTTCTGACCGGCAATATCGGCAATGCGATCATCAAGGTTTCCGCCGTGAAGCCGGAGCGTCAGGTCATTGAGGCACCCGCCAAGGTCTTCAACGATCAGGCGGAAATGCAGGCCGCGTTCAAGGCTGGCGAACTGACCGGCGATTTCATCGCCGTGGTCCGCTATCAGGGTCCGAAAGCCAATGGCATGCCGGAACTGCACAAGCTGATGACCGTCCTCGGCATCTTGCAGGATCGCGGCCAGCGCGTTGCCCTTGTCACTGACGGCCGTCTGTCGGGGGCATCCGGCAAGGTGCCTTCCGCCATCCATGTCACGCCGGAAGCGCTCGATGGCGGTGTCATCGGAAAAATCCGCGATGGCGATGTTATCCGCCTCGATGCCGTCAATGGTACGCTGGAGGTTTTGGCCAATATCGCCCTGCTGAACGATCGCGGCGAGGATCGCCCTGATCTTTCCGGCAATGAACATGGCATGGGACGCGAATTGTTCCGCGCCTTCCGCCAGATCGCCGGGCGGGCTGACGAAGGCGCTTCGGTATTCTGAAAACGCCCGAATAAAATTAAGGCAAAACAGCGATTTTAGCTGTTTTGCCCTTCAAACCATCAAAACCGGAATGAAACTGCGCAAAAAGCGCAGCTCAATTGTGTCAAAAAACTGGCTTTTTCACGCCAGCAGTGCGGCAAGCCGAGGTGAGCGTGTTTGCCATCAGCAGGGCAATGGTCATCGGACCGACGCCACCTGGGACCGGCGTGATTGCTCCGGCGACCTTTTCGGCTTCCGCGAAATCGACATCGCCAACCAGCCGCGTCTTGCCTTCGCCCCGTTCCGGTGCCGGAATGCGATTGACACCGACATCGATCACCGTTGCGCCCGGCTTGACCCAATCGCCCTTGATCATTTGCGGACGCCCGACCGCTGCCACCAGAATGTCCGCCGTGCGGGCAATTGCGGGCAGGTCCTTCGTGCGGCTGTGAGCAACCGTAACCGTCGCATTAGCGGCGAGCAGAAGATTGAACATCGGCTTGCCGACAATGTTGGAACGCCCGATCACCACAGCATTGAGCCCCGAAAGATCGCGGCCATGGACGCGCTCGATCATGATCATCGCGCCTGCTGGCGTGCAGGGAACGAAAGCCGTTTCAACCTCGCCGGTGCCGAGCTTTCCGACATTGATGAAATGGAAGCCGTCGACATCCTTGTCTGGCGAGATGGTCTGGATCACCCGGCCTGCATCAATGTGCTTGGGCAGCGGCAACTGCACCAGAATGCCATGGATGGCGGGATCGTTGTTCAGGCTCTCGATCAGGTCGAGAAGTTCCCGCTCCGATGCCGTTTCCGGCAGATCATGCTGAACGGAGTGAAAGCCGCACTCCTTGGCCTTGCGGCTCTTGGAGGCGACATAGACCTGGCTTGCCGGGTCTTCGCCGACAATCACCACTGCAATGCCGGGCACGATGCCGGTTGCGGCCACGAGCTTTTCGGTTTCGGTCTTCACCGTGGAAACCACATCCTCGGCGAGCTTCTTGCCATCAATCAATTGGGCCATAGCGAGCGCTCCGTTCTTTCGTGATTGTCTGGGAGATACACGACATATTTTCCGCACACATGCCCATAAGCGTCATGACGCCCGATGACAATTGGCGAATGCGCGACAATGCAGGATTTCTGGCAGGATTTTATGAAATTTCAGATGTCAGAGCCGCGAGGCGCGGGATGAACGCACCTCATCGATGGCGCGACCGATGGCCGAATTTTCCCGGGGTCGGCTGGCACCGTCATTCTCGGCTTCCCAGCGCGCATTGGCTTCGCGGATCACGGCGGCAAGACGGGTCTCGCCATAGGTTTCGAGAACCTCTTCCGGCTCGGCCTCCGCCTTTGATGACGGGCGGGGCTCGCGACCGGCCAGCGCCATGGAAAGGAGACCCAGAAGGAAACCGCCCCCAAATCCGACAGCGATGATCCATTGCGGCGGGAGACTGCGCGGGTGCGGTTCAGCAATGGCAGGCGCGACAATCCGCACTGTCGCCGCCGAGCCGGTCGAGGCAGGCTCACCCCGCGCCGCGCGCATCTGCAAATCTTCAAACAGCGCCTGCTTTGCCGCTGCATCGCGCTCAAGCATTTGCAGGCGGGCCTTGTCTTCATCCGTCGCGGGTGCGGAGCCGAAACCGGCAATGGCGGCGGCGGCTTTCTGCTCGCGTTCGACCGCATTCTTAAGATCGGCCTGCAAGGCGCTGCGCTGGCTGGAAATCTCCTTGTCGATCTCCGCCTCGATTTGCTTTGCTTCGGTCCCCTGCCCTGCGGCGCGATAGCGCTCCACCAGCGCGCCAAGTGGACCGGAACGCATGCTTTCCGGCACGCCTTCGCGGACAAGGCTCGCGGCATTCGCTCCATTCAGGCGGTTTGCCTCCGCGGCGATCCGCGCTGTCTCGGCCTTGCTGTAGGCAAACTCGCGTTGAAGGGCGGCCTTGTTGTCGTCATTGCCAAAGTCGCGGCTGACACGAAAGGCCGTTGCCGCCTGTCGCGCCGCTTCGGCATCCGCCTCCAGACTTTGCAGGCGCGCCGGAAGATCGCCTTCAGCCGCGCTCAATGGAGCGCCGCCTTGCAGATGATCGCGAAACGCCTGCGCAACCGCATTGGCCAGAAGCGCCGCCGTTTCCGGCCTGTCTGCTGTAGCCTCGACATTCACCGTGCCGCTGTCGAGCGCCTGCGTGAAATCGAGGCGCTGGCGCAGCAAATCAACACCGGAGGCCTTTGACGCTGGCCTTTGCAAATCCTCAGGCAGCAACCTGTTGAGGCGGGCGCGCAATTCCTCCTGAAGTGAAGGCCGGCCCAGATCCTCCGCACGCGTTATGCGCGCCAACTGCGCAGCACGTTCCAGAACAACATTCGAGGCAATTTCGCTGCGCCGTTCGGGCGGAAAAACCTGCATGGAAGCCGTCGCCGCATATTGGGGCGGCACGAGAAAGGCATATGTTGTTGCAACAATTCCGCCCAGTAGCGTGAAACCGGCCAGAAGCCCCCAACGCCGCTTCCGGCGAGGCAATTTCACCGGCTCGCTTTCAGGCTTCGCGGAAGCATCCGCCGCAGGTTGCGCGCTCGCCGCCGCGCTGTCGAGATTGGCCTGCAATGCGTCACGCACGGCGTGCATCCGGCTTTGCATATCGGCCTTCGGATCAATCGCGCCCGCGTATCCGGCTTCCAACAGTTCCTGCTTGCGGCGAAGCAATTCCTCGCGGCGCCTTTGATGTTCGCGCTCTTCGTCATTCTGGAAAAGGCGGGACGAGGGAACCGGCTCAAGAAATTCCGGCGCATAGGCCAGCAGCGGGCGGGCAGCCGTACGTCTTGCCCTTGTGTCCTTCTCCACCATCGTTCCGTCCCGCTTGCACCGAAGTTATTGATCCAGATTAATATTTATCATGGCAAATAAACCGTTAAAATTGCAATTATATGCGTTGATTCACGCAGATAAATCAGGAGGCCAGCGTGAACGCCGAAGCGGAATACGCCATCGATCCAGACCGGCTTAGCGGCATCATCCGATTTATCCAGAATGCGGAACGGCTGAAAAGCACGTTACGTTCCGGTCATACCTCCCAAGGCCGACCGGAAAGTACCGCCGAACATAGCTGGCGGCTTTGCCTGCTGGTGTCGCTGTTCGACCGGGAACTGGGCGATTGCGACCGGCTGAAACTCATCAAGATGTGCATCGTCCACGATCTGGGCGAGGCGATTTCCGGCGACGTACCTGCCATCCATCAATCCGCCGATGACGGGCGCGCCGCGCGTGAAAGAGCCGATCTCCTGACACTGTGCGCGCCGCTGCCGGATGATCTGCGTAACGAAATCATGGAGCTTTGGGCGGACTATAACGAAGGCAGTTCACCGGAAGCGATATTCGCCAAGGGCTTCGACAAGCTTGAGACCATGCTGCAGCACAATATCGGGCTGAACCCGCCGGATTTCGACTATGCTTTCAATCTGGGCTACGGCGTCAGGCAGACCGCCCGCCACCCGCTGCTGCGCCAGTTCCGCGAAATCGTGGACGGTGAAACCCGGCGCAATGCAGAGCGACAGTCGTAAAGCGGTTCCGGTGAAAACAGAGCCGCTCTATCCATTTGTTTTGCCGCATTATCCAACGCATCGAAGCGGGATAAGAAATCAGTCCAATGAACTGATTTCCCCGCGTAGACGTTTCACACTTTTGGCTCGAAAATGCTCTAACTCAAGGTCGCGAAGTGGCGCAGGGTGAACGTGATCTGGTAAACCAGCGCAACGGCCGCAAAAACCGCATGATAGCGCCTGTTGTCCCATAACACGGCGATCAGGCTGAACAGGATGAAGCAGGCAACCTGAATGGGATATTCGATCCCGTAAACCCGGTAGTGATCGGCGCCTTTCAACAGCGTATCGATGAAGTCGGCCACATAGACCAAGGCCAGAATGCCGAAGAACCACTTGCGCCGGGAAATGAAGTAATCGCGGTAGCCGGTATATTCCTCCATGCTGTCGGGAAAGAGCAGCGTGCAGAGCAGGAAATAAAGGCCGGCATAAAAGATCACGAAGAGATATTTCTCGAAAGTCCAGAGCTGAATGGTTCGCAAGCCGAACTCGAACCACCAGAAATGAATGACCGAAAGCAGGATGAAACCGACCCACGCCAGATGGACGGGATAAATCCTCTGCTTGCCGGGATGCTGGATGAACCGCGCCAGCCCCGTCAGAAGGCGGGAAACGCACAGGCCGAGGATCATGCCTATGATGATGCGGACATGGCCAAAAGCTTCGGCTGGCGGCACGCCCGTTGTCAAAGCCGCGTCCATTCGTCCCCTCCGAAAATCCACTCAATTCCGGCTCATACTGCGCGATACAGGCTGGTGGATCAATGATTTAACCTTAGAAACACGTGGATAGGCCGCATATGCTTGCACAGCGCGGCGAGGCGGCGCTATACCATGCTCCAAACGAACTCCAAGGGTGGAACGATCAATATGCATGACACGGTAATTCTGGTCGGTTGCGGCAATATGGGCTTCGCCATGCTCAAGGGCTGGCTCGATAGCGGCATCCTCAAGGCGAAGGACGTTTACGTCGTGGAGCCGACGGAAGCGCTTCGCGATCGCGCTGCTGGCGCTGGCGTCCATGCCTTTGCCGATGCTGACGCCCTGCCCGGCGATCTGAAGCCGCGCATGGTTCTCGTGGCCGTCAAGCCGCAGGTCATGGCACAGGTTCTGCCTGCCTATAAGCGTTTTGCATCCGCTGCCACTTTCGTCAGCGTCGCAGCAGGCATTCCGGTCGCGCTTTTTGAAAGCCAACTCGGTCAGGACGCAGCCGTGCTGCGCTGCATGCCCAACACGCCCGCCGCCATCGGCAAGGGAATGCTCGTTACCTACAAGAACGCCAATGTAAGCGATGAAGACGAAGCTTTTATCGCGCGCCTGCTTGAAACATCCGGCAAGGTCGCAAGCGTGAACGATGAAGCGCTGATGGATGCCGTGACTGCCGTTTCAGGTTCCGGCCCGGCCTATGTGTTCCACTTCATCGAGGCGCTGACTGAGGCCGGTGTGACGGCTGGCCTGCCGCGTGAAACGGCGGCACTGCTTGCCATGCAAACGGTGATGGGCGCTGGCGCTCTGGCAGATGCCAGCACCGACACGCCGTCAAAACTGCGCGAACAGGTGACAAGCCCGAACGGCACCACGGCGGCGGCGCTTGAGGTTTTGATGGGCGGCGACCGCCTCAAGACGCTGGTTGCGGAAGCCGTGGAAGCTGCCCGCAAGCGTTCGGTGGAACTGGGCAAGGCTTAAACAAACAGACGCGGCACCGCTTCGATCAGCGCCTGTGTGACAGGCGCTTGCGGTGCCGTTATCAATTCCTGCGTGGGGCGGCATTCGACAATCCGCCCGCGCTCCATCACCGCGATGCGATCCGCCATCTGTGCCGCAACCGCCAGATCGTGCGTGATGAAGAGATAGGCCGTCCGCTCGGTTTTCTGTAGGTCCCGCAACAGGTTGAGAATGGCGCTGCGCACAGTGACATCGAGCGCCGAAACCGCCTCGTCCAGCACGACCAGCGACGGCTTGGTTGCAAGCGCGCGTGCAATCGCCACACGCTGGCGCTGCCCGCCGGAAATCTCATGAACGCCGCGCCGCGCCAGCGCCGGATCGAGCCCGACCGTTTGCAGAAGGCTAGCAATATCGCGCTTCAGCCCGTGAATGCGCAGCGGCTCGCGCAAAAGATCATGAACGCTCGCACGCGGATTGAAGGCTGAAAGCGGGTCCTGAAACACCATTTGCATGCGCGCCCGTGCCTTGCGAAGTTCGGCACCGTTGAGCGCCAGCCAGTCGCTGCCTTCAAAGCGGATTGCGCCGCTTTCAAGCGGGTGAAGCCGCAAAACCGCGCGCGCCAGCGTGGACTTGCCGCTGCCTGACGGCCCCACCAGCGCCAGCGTTTCGCCGCGCTCAATCGCGAGGCTGACGCCATTGAGCGCGGGGGTGTCGCCATAGCGCAGGATGAGATCGTCAGCTTTCAAAAGCGGCTCAGCCATGGGCCGCCTCCAGCACCGGCACAGCGGCAATGAGCGCTTTTGTATAATCCGTTTGCGGGTTGGAGACGATATTTCGTGCCGGGCCGAGTTCCACCAGCTTTCCCCGACGGAAAACAGCAATGCGGTCGGCCAGTCCCGATGCCAAAGCGATGTCATGGGTGATGAAGATCAGCGTCATGCCGTCTTCGCGCACCAATTCGCGCAGGAGCGAGACAATCTCCTTCTGGACAATCGTATCGAGCGCGCTTGTCGGCTCGTCCGCGATCAGCAGGCGCGGACTGGCGGCAATGGCGAGCGCAATCGCGATGCGTTGCTTCTGCCCGCCGGAAAACTGATGCGGATAGCGTGCGAAGCTGGCCTCCGGCTGCGGAATATGGACACGCTGCAAAAGGCTTATTGCTTTGGTTTTCGCCGCCAGCCTGTCGATTTTCGCATGGGCGCGAATAGTCTCGACAAGCTGCGCGCCGACCGTCATCAGCGGATCGAAGCTCGATGCCGGGTCCTGAAACACGAAGCCTATGTCGCGCCCCGGTCTCGGCTTGCCATCCGCCCAGTGGAAGTTGCCCGACAGGCGTGCATTGCCCGGCAGGAGCGAGGCCAAGGCCAGCGCCAGCGTGCTTTTGCCCGAGCCGCTTTCACCAATGATCGCCAGCGTTTCGCCCTTCCCTATATCGAGATCGATATTCTCCAGCGCGGGTTCGCTGCCGTAGGATACGGAGAGTTTTTCAAGGCGGACAAGGCTGCTCATGACTGCACCTCGCGCCGCGACAGACTATTCGTCAGCCCTTCGCCCGTCAGATAGACGCCAACGACAGTCAATGCCAGCGCCAGCCCCGGCAGGATGGAAAGCCATGGCGCGGACCGCAGGACCGCGCGCCCTTCGGCGATCATGCCGCCCCAGCTCACGCGGTTGAGATCGCTGAGGCCCAGAAAGGACAAGGCCGCTTCGATCAAAATGGCTGAAGCGACGATGACAGGCGCCAGCGCCAGCACCGGCGGCAGGGCATTGGGTAAAATCTGGCGAAAAGCGATTTCCATGGGATGCATGCCGATGACGCGGGCTGACGCCACATAGTCGCTTTCGCGGATGGAAAGCACCTGCCCGCGTGTGAGGCGCGCCGCCTGCGTCCAGCTTGAAAGGGCGATTGCGGCGATCAGCACCGGCAGCGACGGCCCGGCAATGCTGACCAGAGCCAGCGCCAGCAGGAAACCCGGAACGGTCTGGAAGGCTTCGGTGATACGCATCAGCACTTCATCGACGATACCGCCCGCAAAACCGGCCAGCGTTCCGACGATGCTGCCGAGAATGATCGAAGCCAGGGCCGCAGCCAGCCCGACGAGAAGCGAGGTGCGCGCACCATAGAAAATCCCGGACAAGACATCGCGTCCAAGCCGGTCTGTTCCGAAAATAAAGTCGGTATTTTCAAAAGGTTGTACCAGCGGCGTCGAGACAATGCTTAACGGATCGCCGGGAAAGAGTAGAGGCGCGATAAGTGCCGCGAGCACAAGCAGGGCCAGCAGGATTGCGCCCGTTATACCTTCACCCGTTCTAAAATAACGTTTCGAGTGACTCACGCCCTGCCGCCTCCGGTCGCGATACGCGGGTCGAGCCAGAGATAGATCAGGTCGATCAGGAAATTGACCACGATCACCATGATAGCGCTGGCCAGAATAACACCGAGCAGAAGCGGCGTGTCGCGGCTTGCGACGGCCTCCTGCGCCAGCCGTCCCAGCCCCGGCACCGCGAAGACGCTTTCGATCACCACGCTGCCGCCGAGCATGGATGCGGCCTGCAAGCCAAGCACGGTCACAAGCGGCAGAAATGCATTGCGCGCCACATGGCGCAGGACAATGCGCGAATGCGAAATACCCCTTGCCCGCAAGGCCCGCACGAAATCCATGCGCCATATATCGGCCATGGCGGCGCGCATCACCCGCAGGTAAAGCGCCAGATAGATGACCGCCAGCGAAACGACCGGCAGCACCAGATGAACGGCAATGTCGCCTGCCCGCGCCAGCCCGTGCTTGCCGGAGGCGATTGTTTCAATGCCGCTCGACGGCAGCCAGCGCAGCCGGATCGAAAACAGGATGACCAGCACGAGCGCCAGCCAGAAACCGGGGATCGCATAAAGGACCAGCGATGCCACGGAAAGGAACCGGTCGCGAAAGCTTCCGGGTCTGGCACCGGCAACGATACCGAGGAGAGACCCCACGGCAAAAGACAAGGCTGTCGCCGCGCCCATCAGAAGCAGCGTGTTGGGCAGACGTTCCAGTATAATATCAAGAATGGGCCGGTTGAAACTGACGGACCAGCCGAGATTACCCTGCGCAAGCGCGGCCAGATAGGCCCCGAGCCGATGCCAGACCGACTGATCCAGCCCCCAGCGCGCCCGCATTTCCGCAATCGTCGCCGCATCGCCGCCGAATGTCACGGCATAGGCGTCGACGGCATCGCCCGGCGCGCTTTCCAACATGAAAAAGCAGCCGACAATGACAATCAGCAGCACGATAATGCTGCCGGCCAGTCGTTTGCGGAAAAGGGCCAGAATCTGTTTCACAATGGCAGGATACAATCAATCCGGGAGGTTCGTCACTGTTCCAGCCAGGTATCCGCCCAATTGGAAACAGCCCAGCGCGGATTGTTGGAAACATTCTTCACCCGGTCGCTGGCAACCGTGATGAAACCCCATTCCGCGACATTGATGAGCGGCAAATCCGCCTCCACCATCTGCTGGAACTGATGATAGAGCGCCGTGCGCTTTTTCTCATCGATCTCACGCGCCGCTTTGGCGATCAGCGCGTCCAGTTCCCCATTGGCATAGCCGCCCTGATTGGAGAACGGCACGCCTGCGGGGATGCCGCTTTCCACCAGAATTGTGGTCGATATGGCCGGATCGCCGCGATAAACCGTGGGCGCGATGGCCAGATCGAAATCATGGTCGGTATAAACCGCCTTCTGATGCGCAGCGGAATCATTGTTGACGATGCGCGCATCGATGCCGATGGCGGCAAGCGCCTGCCGCAGATAATCGCCGAACTGCTTGGTTTCGTTGAAATAAGGCGCAGGAAGAAGCCTGAGCGTGAAGCGCGTGCCGTCCTTGCCTCGCTTGTAACCGGCCTCGTCCAGCAGCGCATTCGCCTTTGCGACGTCGAACGGATAGGACGGCACGTCATCGGTATAGAACTGGCTGTCATAGCGCGGCACGGGACCGGTCGAGGACTTGGCATAGCCAAGGAAAATCGTCTTCACCACAAAATCGCGGTCGATGGCGTGCGCGATTGCCTGCCTGACCTTCAGGTCCGCCAGCTCCTTGCGGCGATGGTTGATCTCCACCACCAGCTGATAGGTCAGCGCCTCATAGCCCTTGGAGATGACGGTAAGGCCCGGAACTTTCGAGATGCGGTCCAGATCGGCAAGCGGCACGGCGGAAAAGGCGGCGAGGTCGATCTCTTCCGCCTCCAGCGCACCCGCCGCTGCCGCCCGATCCGGCAGTACACGATAGATGATCTCGTCCAGATGGGGCTCGCCTTCGCCCCAATAATCGTCGTTGCGCGCCAGCCGGTAATATTCGCCGGTCTTGTGCTCGGCATATTTGAACGGGCCTGTGCCAACGAGCTTTTCATTGGCCGGATTGGCCATGATGTCGGTGCCTGCAAAAACGTGTTTCGGCAGCACCGCGGTCAGCGCCGGCAGGGCATTGCGAACAAGCTGGAAAGGCGTTGGCTCGGAGAAATGGAAGATAGCCGTGAGATCATCCGGCGTTTCCACCTTGTCCAGCGCCTTGAACACGACACGGCCAAGATTTTGCAGCGGTTTCCAGACTTCCATCGCCGAAAAGGCCACATCCGCCGATGTGAATGGCTTGCCGTCATGCCATTTGACGCCATCGCGTAAGTGGAACGTCGCCGTCAGCCCGTCAGCGGAACCCTCCCAGCCTGTGGCAAGCCGCGGAGCGAGACCGTTTTCGCCCTCGAAGGACGCTTCCGCCAGAGGCTCGATCACCTTGCTTGCGACGAAGAAGACGCCGTTGGATGCCACGATAGCCGGATTGAGATTGCGCGGCTCTGAATCCGCGGCCACGACCAGCCGCCCGCCTTTCTGCGCATGACTTGCCGCCTTCGACCCTCGCGGCCAGACGGCAACAGCAGCCAAAGCGGTCGATCCCGCCAGAAAAGCCCTGCGCGACAGAACCAGTTGCGCCATATCCCGTGCCTCGCGATCTCATGTCGGTTAGTTCGCATTTCTATATCAGTCACCTTCAAATGACAGGATCAAAATCTGTTACGGTGACAATAAATGCCGAAAAACACTTCGCTTTCCGGCATTTGTAACCGTCAAGTAAAAATAATATTTCAAAGATTGGCTAGCTTGCCTTTGCAGTAATTCAACCTATGCGTTTGAATTATTTTTCCGTTAAAATCTGAATTAAAGAAAATCGCCTCTTGTCAAACGGGGTTCCCTCCGTAGATCATGGTTAATTATGTGTTGTCGTACTTCGTGAACTTCCCTTTCGCACGGCACACATAGACCGCTGAAGAGCAATTCATGACTCTTGTTTGAAGTGCATTTTACCGCGCGTCCTGTTCCGAACACCGTTTCACACATTTCGGGATGCGTTCCAAAATTGAACCATATTGGAAGAGAGGAAACAGAAATGTCGAGTTTGCTGCCCCCGCTTCATGACGGTCACGCACCGATCTATCTGCATCATGCATTTCAGGATGCAGTCGATGCCTATGAGAATTGGACACTCGAAACGACCGAGCCGTCCGTTCAGGTCAACGGCAAGGTGACACGGATCAGCGTCGTTTTCCGCCGCCTGTGGAACTGCACCGATATGGTGCCGCGCCACACGCTGGAAGCGCTGAAAGATATCGTTCCGACCGGTATCATTCATGCCGAACACTGGAAGGAAACGCCTACATTCGCAGAAGCTGCGCGCATCATGCGTGCGGCCTTGGAAAGGCGCAAGGCACGACTGCTCCCCGTCGTGTGCTGATTTTCCCGAACAAATAGAAACGGGCGGATTTTCCGCCCGTTTTGCATGTCCGGAAGCAGGAATGTTGTTCTAGACAGCAGGATCGAGCTTGCGGAAGCGCACGCGGGCGCTGCGCTCGATGGCGGCAACGGTCAGTTCATCCAGCGTCCAGCGGTCACGCAGCATCTGGAGGAATTCAAGCTCTTCCTGCTCCACATGCAGATCAGCGGCAGCCACCTCGACGGCCAGCGCATAGGCCGTGTCATAGAGGCGCTCCGGCAATGCGTCATGCGCGAGATCGAGGATTTTTTCCAGCCCGTCCTCATCCGCCAGAAGCGCATAGCAGTCGCTGGCGAGTTTCGGCAGGCGCTCCTTGTCAAAACCGTGAAAGACCGGCAGGCGGGAAACGACATTGCCAATGGACGACAGTTCGGCATCGGTCATTGTCGTGTCTGCCGCAGAAGTTGTGATCATGATGTAGACGAGCGCATCCTGCGGCGTGATCTTTTTCATCGGGCTACTCCTGTACAGCATGATCGGAATCATCATTTCATTGGAATTGACGGGAAAATTAGGAAGCCTCACGCGGTTACGCAAGGAAATTCGGCGCTGACCGTTGACGGCACGGGGTTGCCGCGCCATAGAGCAGGGGCGCGCATTTCGCGCATCGTTTTCAAAGAATAAAGCCCTTCACAGGATATCAGGATCAAATCATGACTTCGCACCGCCTTCCCGAAATCACGCTGACCCCGGAACTGACCGCGGCGGCTGCGGAAGCGAAAGCATGGCCCTTTGAAGAAGCGAAGAAAATCCTCAAGCGCTACGAGAAGACCGGCCTGCCCGAAACGGTGATCTTCGAGACCGGCTATGGCCCGTCCGGCCTGCCGCATATCGGCACGTTTGGCGAAGTGGCGCGCACCTCCATGGTGCGCCATGCGTTCCGCGTCCTGACCGAAGACAAGGTCAAGACACGCCTCATCTGCTTTTCCGACGATCTCGACGGCATGCGCAAGATCCCGGACAATGTGCCGGACAGGGCAGCCCTCGAACCCTATCTGCAAATGCCGCTTTCCGCCGTCCCGAACCCGTTCGGCGGCGATTACAAGAGCTTTGCCGACCATAACAACGCCATGCTGTGCCGGTTCCTCGACACTTTCGGCTTCGACTACGAATTTGCGAGTGCCACCGACTATTACAAGTCGGGCAAGTTCGATGCCGTGCTGCTCAAGGCCGTCGAGCGCTATGACGACATCATGAAAGTAATGCTGCCGACATTGGGCGAAGAGCGCCAGGCGACCTACAGCCCGTTCCTGCCGATTTCGCCCAAGTCCGGCCGCGTGCTTTACGTGCCGATGAAGCGCGTGGATGCCAAGGCTGGCACAATCACCTTTGACGATGAGGACGGCGTTGAGACCACCCTGTCCGTCACGGGCGGCAATGTGAAGCTGCAATGGAAGCCGGATTTCGGCATGCGCTGGGCGGCGCTTGGCGTCGATTTCGAAATGTTCGGCAAGGATCATCAGACCAATGCGGGCGTTTATGACCGCATCTGCGAAATCCTCGGCGGGCGCGCGCCCGAACATTTCGTCTATGAACTGTTCCTAGACCAGCTTGGCCAGAAGATTTCCAAGTCCAAGGGCAACGGCATTTCCATCGACGAATGGCTGGCCTATGCGCCGACCGAAAGCCTTGCGCTTTACAATTTCCAGAAGCCGAAGACCGCCAAGCGGCTCTATTTCGATGTCATCCCGAAGGCAGTGGACGAATATTTCAGCTATCTTTCGGCCTTTGAGCGTCAGGAATGGAAGGATCGGCTGAACAATCCGGTCTGGCACATTCATTACGGCAATCCGCCGAAGGTGAACCTGCCGGTCACTTTTGCGCTGATGCTCAATCTGGTCAGTGCATCGAATGCCGAAAATCCCTCTGTACTGTGGGGCTTCATCTCGCGGCACGTGCCGGGCGTCACGCCGGAAAACAATCCCGAACTCGACGCGCTCGTCGGCTATGCGATCCGTTACTTCAACGATTTCGTGAAGCCGACCAAGCAGTTCCGCGCACCGGACGATGTGGAACGCGGCGCACTCGAAGCGCTGGATGCGAAGCTTGCAACCCTGCCTTCTGGCACCGATGGCAATGACATCCAGAACGCTATTCTCGATGTCGCCCGCGCCATCGAGCGCTATCAGGACCACAGCAAGAAGAGCCCGGAAGGTGGCCCCGGCGTTTCGGTTTCCTTCTTCCAGATGCTCTATGAAGTGCTGATCGGTCAGGAGCGCGGACCACGTTTCGGCTCATTCGTCGCGCTTTACGGCATCGATGAAACCCGCGCACTGATCAAAAAGGCGCTGGCTGGCGAACTGGCGTAAGGCACGCTCTGCCCCTGAGCAATGAAATTAAAAATAAGGGCGGCTTCGAGCCGCCCTTATTGTCTTGCACAGCCTCACCGACGCGCAGAGCGAAGCGTCGCATCATCCCTGAGCCTGTCGAAGGACGAGGGTCCAGAAAGCTCAAGCCCGACCTTTCGACACGGTAGGATAAGGCTCGGTTGCCGCCTGAGCGGGACAATGGTTTGACTTGGAGCATTTCCTGTTTTGCTTAAATCATTGGAAATGCGCAAGTTCGTCTCGTTCTATTGTGCGGGTGGCGCGGGTGGAAAACCGTCCAGCGGCTGCGGGGACGGCGAAGACGGCTGCGGTTCCGGTTCCGGGGCCAGCGGCGAAGGATTATCCATCATATCGCTGCTGCCGGGTTCCGGATTGGGCAGAGACGTATCAGGCTTGTCGCCGAAAATCCCAAGGCGTGCTTCCACGGCCTTGCGGCCTGCCTCCTCATAGGCGCTGCCGGGGACAGCCTTTGCCCAGCCATTGGTGACCAGCCACGCGGCGGCATCTTCATTGCCAAGCGTGCATTCGGTCGCGACCGCCGCACCGCTGTCATTTTCGGGCAGGCGGCACATGATAGCGCGGGAACGCAGCCACTGCCGGAAGGCAGTGCGCGCCTGCATGCCGCACGGCCAGCTTTCGCCGGAAGCGGTCTGGCAGGTTTGTTCAACGGGCACGATTTCAATGCCTTGCAACTCGATCGTGCGGCCCTGGCTTTCCAGTCGACCTGCGGCCACGGCGACAGGACGCTGCAAAAGCTGCATCTGCTCGCCCGCATCGACAGGCGTGGCCGGTGCCGGTGGCTCCGGCGGTTTGGGTGTGGAAGCAAGGCCGAGATCGCTCAGCGGCGGGCGCGGCGCTTCGCGTTCCATATCTCCATCATCAGCCTGATCGTTTGGTTGGCCCGGCTTCGACGCCTGACTATCGGTGGGACCAGTCTGCCCCTGTTGCGATGGCGTTCCCTCCGGCGTATTGCCGGTTTCAGGCGAGGTTCCCGGCTCGTTATAGTCGAACTGTTCGACGACGATGCCGTTGCCTGTACCGGACTTCGTCTGTGCGTCACCGGAATCGATGACGACAACCGGACGGTCCAGCGCGCCATAGAACGGCGCCACGAAGGCCGCGACCAGAACCGTGCCTGTCAGTCCCGCCAGTCCGCCGAAAACGGCGCGCGCATGGCTTCTGTCCTGCGATTGCGCCATTACTGGCTCGCCCACAAAATGCGGGCGACCCATTCGATATCCCTCGACTCGAAAATGCGGTTCGGATGTTCGGGATTGAGCGAATGAAGCTCAATTGTTCGCGGTGTCTGGCGGTGCAGGATCTTGGCCATCACTTCTCCGTCCTTCGTTCGCACCACCACCCGATCGCCCCGGCGAATGGCGGCATTGGGTGCAACGATCAGCGTATCGCCATCGCGGTAAAGGGGCAACATGGAGTCGCCCGAAACCTCCAGCGCATACACGCCTTCTCCCGTGCTGGCGGGAAATTCCACGATGTCCCAGCCCTGCCCTGCCGGAAAACCGGCATCGTCGAAATAGCCGCCCGCCCCCGCTTCGGCCATGCCAAGCAGCGGGATCGACTGCATGTCCTGCGTATAGTCTCCGAATTGCGGCGTGCGGTTTTCACCCTGAATGAGCCGTGTGAATTCATCGAAGGTCGAACCGGTTGCCTCCATCACCTTGGCGAGTGATTCCGTCGAAGGCCAGCGCGCGCGTCCATCGGCGGCATAGCGTTTGGATTTGTTGAAGGTCGTGGGGTCCAGCCCCGCACGGCGCGCCAAGCCGGACGCGCTGAGGGAATGGCGTTCGGCCAAAGCATCAATGGCCGCCCACACGCTCTCGTGAGAAAACATAGTCATGATCCGCCACGCAGGTTCCGACATATCTTCCTGAACAGCCCCGTCAGGAGATATGCTTTAAAGGATTTTAAACCTAATTTTCTGTCCCATCTTCAGCTTCAACCTATCGAAAAAGCGCGAATTGCGCAAGACGGCTGAATTGACAGGGAAAATTTTCTTATTCGCGTGGGGTGCAATTCAGCAGTGCCGGGAAGCGCAAACAAAAGCGCGGCATGAAACATGCCGCGCCCCATGTTCTTGCGAAGAATTGCGCTTAAGCTGCCTTCTTCGTTTCCGTCTTGTACGGGTTGAAGCGCTGATAGAAGCTTTCACCGTTCTCGGCCATGTCGAGCAGAAGCTTCGGCGCCTTGAACTGCTGGCCGTATTTCTTCTGCAATTCCTTGGCGAGCTTGACGAATTTCTTCGCGCCCATGCCGTCGATATAGGAAAGCGTGCCGCCCGTATAAGGCGCGAAACCGAAGGCGAGGATGGAGCCGACATCGGCTTCACGCGGATCGGTGACGATGCCTTCTTCCATCACGCGGGCAGCTTCCAGAGCGATGGTGACGAGGAAGCGCTCTTTAAGCTCCTTCACGTCGATCTTGTCCGGGTTCTGCTGCGGATAGAGGTCTTTCAGGCCCGGCCACAGATGCTTCTTGGCAGGCTTTGCCGGATAGTCGTAGAAGCCCTTGCCGTTCTTGCGGCCCTTGCGGTCGAACTCGTTGACAAGCCTGTCCACCAGTTCCACATGGCGCAGATCGACAGCCTTCTCGCCCAGATCGGCAAGCGTTGCTTTCAGGATTTTCTGCGACAGGTCGATGGCCGTTTCGTCGTTGAGCGCCAGCGGACCGACCGGCATGCCGGCCATGCGGGCGGCATTTTCGATCATCGCGGCAGGAACGCCTTCAACGAGCATATTGTAGGCTTCCGACATATAGCGCAGCACGCAGCGATTGACGTAGAAGCCGCGCGTGTCGTTGACGACAATTGGTGTCTTCTTGATCGCGCGAACGTAATCAAGGGCGACAGCCAGCGCCTTGTCGGAGGTCTTCTTGCCGAGGATCACTTCCACCAGCATCATCTTGTCGACAGGCGAGAAGAAATGAATGCCGATGAAGTTCTTCGGACGCTTCGACACTTTTGCAAGGCCGGTGATCGGCAAGGTCGAGGTGTTGGACGCGAAGATCGCCGAAGACTTCAGAACTTCCTCGGCCTTCTCGGTCGCGACGCGCTTGACTTCGCGGTCCTCGAACACGGCTTCGATCACAAGATCAGCGCCTTCGAGAAGTGCATAATCCGGCGTCGCGGTGATGAGCGACAGGAGCTTTTCCTTATCCGCTTCCGTAGCGCGGCCCTTCTGCATTTCCTTGGCGATGAGGTCTGCCGTATGCGCCTTGCCCTTGTCGGCAGATTCCTGATCGCGGTCGATGAGCACGACCGGAATGCCTGCCTTGGCGGTGACATAGGCGATGCCAGCACCCATGAAGCCCGCGCCGATGACGCCGATCTTCTTGAGCTTGGTCGGCTTTTCATCCGCCGGACGGCGTGCGCCCTTGTTCAGCTCCTGCAGCGACACGAAGAGCGAGCGGATCATCATGCCCGCTTCGGTCGTCTGGAGGATTTCGGTGAAATAGCGCTGCTCAATCTTGAGGCCGGTATCGAAAGGAACCAGAAGGCCCTCATAAACCGATTTCAGGATAGCGAGTGCCGCCGGATAATTGCCGGAGGTTTCGCGGCGCAGGATTGCCGTTGCGGCAGGCCAAAGGTTTGCACCCGCAGCCGAATAGATCGCGCCGCCCGGCAGCTTGAAGCCCTTTTCATCCCACGGCTGCACCGGCTTGAGACCGCCCTTGATGAGCTTCTTTGCGGTTTCGACCAGCTTCTTCGCTGGCGCAACTTCCGTGACCAGACCCATCGCCTTGGCGCGCTGCGCGGTCAGGCTCGAACCCGTCGTCATCATCTGGAGCGCGTCCTGCTGATTGGCAAGGCGCGGAACGCGCTGCGTGCCGCCAGCACCGGGGAACAGGCCGACCTTCACTTCCGGCAGGGCCATCTTCACGCCCGGCGCATCGGATGCCACGCGGGCATGGCAGGCGAGCGACATTTCAAACGCGCCGCCCATGCAGGTGCCGTTGATGGCCGAAACCCACGGCTTGCCGCAGGTTTCAAGCTTGCGGAACAAGCCGCTCATCTTGCCGACATTTTCAAACAGCGTCTGGACCGCGCCCTGCGGGTCCTTGGCCTTCTGTTTCTGGAATTCCTTGAACATGCCTTCCAGCATGGTCAGGTCCGCACCGCCAGAGAAGCTTTCCTTGCCGGATGTTATAACAACACCCTTGACCTTCTCGTCAGCAGTCGTCGCATCGATGATGGCGTTCAGTTCCTGCATCGCCTCGACGGTGAAGACGTTCATCGACTTTTCCGGCATGTCCCAGGTAACGAGAGCAATGCCGTCAGCGTCGGTTTCAACCTTGAAATTTACATAAGCCATTGTCCAAACCTCCCCTTTACACGCGCTCGATGATCGTCGCCGTACCCATGCCGGCACCGATGCACAAGGTCACCAGAGCGGTATTGAGATCGCGGCGTTCCAGCTCATCCAGCACCGTACCGAGGATCATCGCACCAGTCGCACCGAGCGGATGGCCCATGGCGATGGCCCCGCCATTGACGTTGATCTTGTCGTGCGGAATATCGAAAGCCTGCATGTAACGCAGCACAACAGCGGCAAAGGCTTCGTTGAGTTCGAACAGGTCGATGTCGGAAATCTTCATCTTGGCCTGCTTCAGCAGCTTTTCCGTCACATCGACCGGGCCGGTCAGCATGAGCGCCGGTTCGGAGCCGATATTCGCGAAAGCGCGAATGCGGGCGCGCGGCTTGATGTCGAATGCCTTGCCCGCCTTCTTGGAGCCGACCAGCACACCGGCAGCGCCATCGACGATGCCCGACGAATTGCCGGCATGGTGGACGTGGTTGACCGTTTCGATTTCCGGATGGGCCTGAATGCCGACGGCATTGAAGCCGCCCATTTCGCCCGGCATCACAAAGGACGGATTGAGCTGGCCCAGCGCCTGCATGTCGGTTGACGGGCGCATATGTTCGTCATGATCGAGAATGGTCAGGCCGTTCTGGTCCTTGATCGGAATGACCGAGTTCTTGAAGTAGCCCTTTTCCCATGACTTGGCGGCGCGCTTCTGGCTTTCGACAGCATAGGCATCGACGTCATCGCGGCTGAAACCATATTTGGTGGCGATCAGGTCGGCGGAAACGCCCTGCGGCATGAAATAGCCCGGAAAACCGACCGAAGGGTCCATATACCAGGCGCCGCCCGACATGCCCATGCCAACGCGCGACATGCTTTCCACGCCGCCAGCAATCACCAGATCGTCGGAACCGAAAGCGACCTTGGCCGCAGCCAGATTGATCGCATCGAGGCCCGAAGCGCAGAAGCGCGAAATCTGCATGCCCGGCGCCTTGAAGTCGTAACCGGCTTCGAAAGCGGCAGAACGCGGAATGACCGCGCCAGCTTCGCCGACCGGATCGACGCAGCCGAAAATAATGTCGTCTACCTTGGCGGTGTCGATGCCGTTTCGGTCACGCAAGGATTCCAGAACCTTCGCGCCCAGACGAACGGCAGGCACTTCGTGCAGGGACCCGTCTTTCTTGCCGCGCCCGCGCGGCGTGCGCACGTGATCGTAAATATAAGCCTCAGCCATGTTTGCTCCTTCCAGCCAAATTTGGCCCGCCGGTGCCCCCGGCACCGGCTCAAATCAAAAAGCCTCAGAATGTGTCCGCGTTAAGCGCCATCATGCTGTCCGCACCCGACTGGATGCGGGCCAGATGCGCCGCGCTTTCCGGCATGATCCGCTCGAAATAATAGCGCGCGGTGACGAGCTTTGCTTCGAGGAATTGCTTGTTGCCTTCGCCTGCGGCCAGCTTTTCTTCCGCGACCTTGGCCATGCGCGCCCACATATAGCCGAGGGCCACCAGACCGAAGAGATGCATGTAATCGTTGGACGCCGCACCCGCATTGTCGGGCTTGGCCATTGCATTCTGCATCAGCCACATGGTTGCGGCCTGAAGGTCGTTAAGGCCCTTCTTCAGATGCTTGGTGAAGAAGGAGAGCTTTTCGTTCTCGCGGTTGGTTTCGCAGAATTCGCCCACTTCCTTGAAGAAAGCGGTGATGGCGCGTCCGCCGTTCAGCGCCAGCTTGCGGCCAACCAGATCGAGCGCCTGAATGCCGTTCGCACCCTCATAGATCATGGCGATGCGTGCATCGCGCACATACTGGCTCATGCCGTGTTCTTCGATATAGCCGTGGCCACCAAAGACCTGCTGCGCCATAACGGCGTGCTCAAAACCCTTGTCGGTCAGAACACCCTTCAGAACCGGCGTCAGCAGGCCGACCAGGTCGTCTGCGGCCTGACGCTCGGCCTCGTCGCCTGCGCGGTGGGCAATATCGGAATGAAGCGCGATCCAGAGGATAAGCGCACGACCGGCTTCGTTGAAAGCACGGATATTCATGAGATTGCGGCGCACGTCCGGATGGACGATGATCGGATCGGCCTTCTTTTCCGGCTCCTTTGCACCCGACAGCGCACGGCCCTGGATGCGCTCACGCGCATAGATTACGGCATTCTGGTAAGCGGTTTCGGCAATCGAAAGCCCCTGCAAGGCCACACCGAGACGCGCTTCGTTCATCATGGTGAACATGGCGCGCAGGCCCTTGTGGGCTTCGCCGATCAGATAGCCGGTCGCCTCGTCATAATTCATGACGCAGGTGGCATTGCCGTGAATGCCCATCTTTTCTTCGATGGAGCCGCAGGAAACGCCATTGCGGGTGCCCGGATTGCCATTTTCATCCAGAATGAACTTCGGCACGATGAACAGCGAAATGCCCTTCACCCCTTCCGGCGCGCCGTCGATACGGGCCAGCACCAGATGGATGATGTTTTCCGACATGTCGTGCTCGCCGGCCGAGATGAAAATCTTCTGACCGGAAATCTTGTAGCTGCCGTCTTCCTGCGGCGTGGCGCTGGTGCGCAGAAGCCCCAGATCGGTGCCGCAATGCGGCTCAGTCAGGTTCATCGTGCCGGTCCAGGTGCCTTCCACCATCTTCGGCAGATAGGTGTCCTTCTGCTCGTCGGTGCCGTGGGTCAGGATCGCGGCAATCGCGCCCTGCGTCAGGCCCGGATACATGGTCAGCGCCATATTGGCCGAAGACATATACTCGCCGACCGCGGTGTGCAGCAGATAAGGCAGCCCCTGCCCGCCATATTGCTCCGGCACGGCAAGACCGAGCCAACCGCCTTCACGATAGAGATTATAGGCTTCCTTAAAACCCTTCGGCGTGGTGACCGAGCCATCCGGTGAACGCTTGCAGCCTTCGCGATCAGCCGTCTGGTTGACCGGGAACAAGGTGCCTTCCGCAAGCTTCGCGCCTTCCGACAGGATTGCCTCGACGACATCGGGCGACGCGTCGGCAAAGCCCGGCAGGTTGTTATAGCGCTGATAATTCAGAACGTCGTTGAGAACGAAATTCGTATCCTCAACTGGCGCGCGATAGCTCGGCATAGAAATCCTCCAATTCACCACCTGAGCCGTTCCGCGATGATTGGAACGAGCCCGTAACCGCGTTTCATGCCTGCATGTCACATTATAGCGAATTGTTGTGACAGCGCGCATGCTGCAACAAAAACGGATGCATTTCTGCGAAAAACAGCCCTTTTTGCCACTTTTTTGGCCGACCCTGTCACGGATTTCGCGCGGACCCGACCAATTCGGAGCCGAAGCTAACCTACTTTGACGTTTCCGTAAACGTCAAAAATTACACAAGTTCGTGCGGGATGGGAAAATTGTATGTCGAGGCCTGTTCAGTGCTGATAGTGGACCGGAGGAAAGTATGCTAAGCGCCTGCCAGTCAACAACAGGAGTATTGCGGTGAGTGAACTAACCGTAGCGGAAGCGACAGACCGGATCTATGAATCGCTTCGGGCCGATAATCTTGATCTGGACTTGCATATCGCAGCGCTGAAAGCCGCCCTGGAGCGCGCGGGTTCCAAGGAAGCCATATTTGACCCGGCCAAACTGGTGCAGAACAATCGCTCCGGCAGAAAGCTCATGCAGGCCTATTTCCGCCAGCGCGGTGTTGCGGTCAAGTTCGCAGCTTCGTAAACGCGCTTCAGGCCGCGGAAACGAGCTCAAATTGCGCGAAAGGCGGCAGGATCGCCGCCTTTCTTCCAGCCGTTCAAGGCTCATTTGACCCAGACAACGCGGCGCGTCCGCGTATCGATCAGGGCCGGGCGATCTTCCACATAAACATAGGAATATGCCGGCTGGTCGGGCACAGCCACCAGTGGAACGTCCTCGGGGATTACCGTGCCCTCAGCGATCTCCCCTTCGATAACCACCGGATCGACGGGGTTGGCTTCGATGTAGGTCACCACTTCATTAGGCACCAGCGGCCCGGCATTCGGACCCTCGGTATAATAGACGACCTGACGGTTCTGCATGGACACGATCACCGGTTCGCCATTGACATAGATGTAGCCGAAATCCGGATTGTCGGGAATCGGGTGAACCGCGATTGTGTCAGGCAGAACATAACCGTCGCGGATTTCGCCCTCGATGACGACTGGCTCCGACGGATTTGCGATGACATAATCACGTGCTGCTTGCGGCACTTCGACAAGTACCCGATCTTGCGCCAGCGCAATGCCCGAGCTGGCAAGAAACACGGCTGCGGTCAGAACAAGAGCCTTTTTCATTTTCAGCCTCACTTTCGCTTCAGAGCGAATTTTGACCCGATCTGGACCAGATCGGCGCTCTGTCGGTTCGTTTCGACGCACATGCGAAAAATCGCTTTCCAGATGCGCATCGGTCGCAAGGCTGAAATAACTGGTCTGGCGCGTGCAGGTTCCCGCCGGGCGGCACACTTCATGCGACAGGCTGAAACAATAGGACCTCCGCGATCGCCCGCGCGAGGCTTCGAGGCGTGTCACGAAATCAGATTGGTGCTCGCGCCATCCGCGCCAGAACTGCCCGCAGTTCCTCGACGGAACGGTCTATCTCGTTCTTCTTCCGCTCAAGCTCGTTGAGCTTTTCCTGAAAACGCCGGCGCAGGCTCTCGGTCTCGGCGGGATCGGTAATGCCGTTTTCCCATACGCTGATCAATTGCCCCATCTCGCCCAGCGTGAAGCCGATGCGGCGTCCGAACAAGATCAGGCGCAATCTTGTATGGTCGTTGAAATCATAAAGCCGCGTTACGCCCGCGCGGCGCGGATTGAGCAATCCCTTGTCTTCATAAAAGCGCAAGGCCCGCAACGTCAGGTCGAATTCCTCGGCAAGATCACCGATCCGGTATAGCTGACCGCCTGTCTGGTTCTCCCTCCGCGCGTTACCACCTGCACCGGTCAGCAGATCCGCGATCGCCATATCTGCCTGCTCCGGCGCGTTAGACCGTTTACTCATGTTCTATCCTGTTTCCGCCCCGGAAACGCCCGGTCACCGCACCCGTGCGCGATGGAACCACTGTTGATGACAGCGCAAATTGACATTGCTGTCAGTGGCTCAGCTTCGATTTACATTCGCCGCCGCAATCCCCTCGCCTACAATGCCTGATTGATCCGCCTCATGCCGGCTTGCGTCCGGCACCCAATTTCGGTCCGCTCAACCGCGGGACGCTGTTCAGCGCCCACGAAAGCACTCACTTAGCCGCCTATATTAACGAGTTGTTTACCACGTTTGTACAAATGTAGGCAGAGCAAATTCTTGCCAGTTGCGTTGGCGAAATTTGCCCCGGCGGTCTCTATCATTGGAAAAAGTGAATTTCTCATGGCAAACCCAGATCTGGCGTCAGGTTCACGATCCATCATCGACGAATTGAACGCCCGCCGTGAGCGCCGGGCGCCTTCGACAGCGATGGAAGAACTCAATCGCACCTTGGCAAGCCTTGAAAAGCGCCTGAAGGATCTGGAACAGGATGACGCTCCAGATCTGCGCAACGTCCTGCGGTCGGAACGCCAGCCCGCGCGCCATCAGGACGAAACCGTAACGGGCCTTGCCGAAATCGCCGAAAACCTGCGCCGCATGCGCGAAAGCCATGAAGAGCCGCTGCCTTATGCATCGAATGTCGAGGTCAGCCGCGCCAGCCGCGAAATGACCCGCCTCCAGCGCGCCGCAAGCGAAGAAGGGTTCTCGCAACGAGTAAGCGACGACTTTGAACGCATCAGCGACAGCGTGCGCCATCTCGCAGACCGCAGCAGCGAGGCCAATGCGCAGGCGCTCCGCCGCCAGCTCGATGAGCTCAACCGCACAGTCCAGAGTCTCGCCCGCGAGGAGACCCTGCATCGCCTCAACAATCGCTGGGACCGCTTCGACGCCCGTTTCGAGGCATTCGAGCAACGCCATAACGCTGTCGATCCCGCGCTGGACGCCATCGGCTCGCGGCTTGAACAGGTGCGTGACGCAATCGGCACCTTGCCGCAGTCGAACCGGCTCAGCGCAATCGAAGACCGCATCGGCCAGTTGGCAAACTCCATTGAGGAATCGCTGAGCCCGCAACATGCGGCAGCGCTCGAACAGGACCGCCTGCAACAGATCGACGAGCGGCTGGACGAAATCAGCCGCGCCATCATCGCGACGAGCCGCGCACAGCGCCCCGATCAGGACGGCGCGCGCCGGCTGGAGCGGATTGAAGGCCGCCTGGCGGAACTGGCGGAACAACTCGCCATGTCGGCAACGCAGCAGAACTCCGACGCGCTCTATCGCAAGCTCGCCGAACTGTCTTCGCGTATCGACGGGCTTTCGAGCGGTTCGGCACTGCCGGACGGCGTCGTTGACCAGCTGGCGCACCAGATCAACCTGCTCGCCAATCAGGTTGGCAAGGTGATGGAAAATCTCAGCCAGTCTGACTATCACGCCGTTGAAGCGCGTCTTGAAGCCATCGGCCAGAAGCTCGAAGCAGCCGAGCGCCGGTCGCTGGAGCCACATCCTTCCGTTCTGGACAAGATCGACCGCCGCTTTGCGGAACTGACAGAGCGTCTCGATGCGCAATATGCCACACAGCATGTCGACCCCAGCGCGCTGCATACGCTGGAAGGCCGTATTGACGATCTTTCGCAGCAGATTTCACTGGGTCTCCTTCAGGCGCCCGCTTATGACGGGCCGGGGCTGGACGCCAAGGCGATCCGCAGCCTTGAGGACCAGATTGCCAATATCGCCCAACATCTTGCGCAACCGGTTGCCGAGATCGCGGAACTGAAGCCGCGCCTCGAATCCATCGAGCGCTCCATCGCCTCCAATCGCGAAACCGTGCTTGATGCCGCGCGTGAGGCAGCAGAAAGCGCGGTTGCGCGCGTTCTGCAACACGGATCGCACAATGATGGCGCGATTGCCCGCCAACTGGCCGAGGACATGAAATCGCTCGAGGCCCTGGCGCGCAATTCCGACGAGCGCAACGGCAAGACATTCGAGACCGTCCATGACACGCTGGTAAAGATTGTCGACCGTCTGGCCAGGCTTGAGCAGGATGTCGCCGGACGATCGGACAGCGAAAAGCACACCTTCGCCAGTTCTGGTCCGCAACGCCCGCTGGCGCCGCGGTCGCCGGCCGCAGCGGCTGCGGAAGCGGCTTTCGCAACGGTCCAGAGCGAAGCCGGTCCCGTTGATCCGCGCGCGGGCGAAGCAGCTGAAAAATCATCGCTTTTCGGCGGTTTCGCAAAGGCGCTGCGCGGTCGCCGCGCCGACAAGCCCGCCGGAAAGGGCAGTGAAACGCTCGAAGCCAGCGCTTTCGATGCGACGCTCGACGCCCCTGCCTTCGACAGCGAGCTGGCTTCCGTGGAAGCGATCACCCGTAAAGAACCGGAGCTGGAACGGACCCTGTCCCCTCGCCCGGAGGGCGAAGGCATGCCGGACCTCAATTCGATCATGAAGCGGGTGCGTGAAGAACGCCGCCAGCGCGAAGACGCCGCGGGTGCCGCACTTGCCGCCAACGGCAAGGTGGATTTCATAACCGCCGCCCGGCGCGCCGCCCAGCTTGCCGCCGCCGAATCCGAGCAGCTTCAGAAGGGTGCGGCAAAGCGCACGAACAAAAAGAAATCTTCCGTCGGCGACATCATCCAGCGCCAGCGCAAGCCTATCCTGATGGCGATCGGCGCGGTGATGATTGCCATGGCCGGCCTGCAGATCGGCTCGGCTTTTCTCAACCGCGACGAGCCCGTTGAAACGGCAATCGATACCGCGCCAACGCAGCTCGACACCGCTGCGGCCGACATAGCGCCCGCGCCTGCGGACGAAATTGCCGCCAAGATCACCTCCAACGCCACGCCCACGCCAGAGCAATCCGCTGAAACTGCGCCTGCGGCGACAGCCCCGATCTCGGAACCGCGCGCGGAAAAAGCTGCGCAGGCAGAGAATCAACAGGCCGCGGTGGAAATCCCCGCGCAGGCCGAACAGCCCGGCGCAGCAACCAGCGAAGCGACCGCCAATCCTGTGGAAACCGTGGAAACGGCTCCGGCTGAACCTGCCGCCCAATCTGAGACCCCCATTCCGCCCGTTCCGGAAGAAGCCGGTCCGGCAGCGCTTCGCGAAGCCGCCGCCAAGGGCGACGCGCGCGCGCTCTTTGAAATCGGCAACCGTTACATGGAAGGCCGCGGCGTTGCCGCCGACTTTGCCAAGGCGGCAAAATGGTACGAGATTTCGGCGGGTCAGGGTTTTGCCCCGGCGCAATATCGCCTCGGCAACTTCAACGAAAAGGGCCTTGGCATGTCCCGCGATCTGGACAAGGCCAAGACCTGGTATCAGCTCTCAGCCCAGCAGGGCAATGCAAGCGCGATGCACAATCTCGCCGTGCTTTTCGCAACCGGCGCCAATGGCAATCCGGACAATGCGTCAGCCGTGCGCTGGTTCACCGATGCGGCTGAACTCGGCGTAAAGGACAGCCAGTTCAATCTCGGCATTCTTGCCGCCAAGGGACTTGGCATGCCGGTCAATCTGGAAGAAAGCTACAAGTGGTTCTCGCTCGCCGCAAATGCCGGCGACAAGGATGCCGCCGACAAGCGCGACCAGATCGCCAAGGCATTGAAGCCGGAACAGCTTGAACGCGCCAAGGATATGGTGAAGCTGTGGAAGGCAAAGCCGCTCGATCAGGCGACCAATTCCATCGACGTGCCGGATGCATGGACTGAAAACAAACCGGTCACCACCGGCTCGGTGGATATGAAGAAGGCCGTCCGCAACATCCAGCTCATCCTTCAGAAAAACGGCTATGACGTCGGCACAGCCGACGGCGTGATGGGCGGCAAGACCCGCACCGCCATTGCCGCGTTCCAAAAGGCAAACGGACAGAAGCCCACGGGGGACGTCGACCAGAAACTGGTTCAGCTTCTGCTTGAAAAGAACAAGTAACCCGTTGGGCTATACGATTATTTGCAAGGGCAGCAAGGGCTGCCCTTTTTGCTTTTCGACCGCGTTCTTCTGAAAGAAGTGACAGGTTGATCCGACTCGTTGAGGCTTATTATCTACACCCTATCAACGAGGGGATAGACTATGCTCTTGCATGTAAACAACGACATGGAAAACGGTATCATCGCGAAAATCCCTCTCGCGCTCGACAAGGATATCAAAAGTTTCCAGGGGGACGCGATCGACTTTGAAATTTCTTCCGGCGACAAGCAGCTTATTCCCGCCGAGGACATTCACCCCTACAAATCCATTTTCAAGGTACTTTCCGGCAGTTCTGAATTGAAGAACATCTTCATTGCCGTATCGTTCAATGCAAATTTCACCACGCCTGACGGCAAGAAAACCTGCCTGACGCGCTCCAGCCCGATGGAAGACTGGAATGTGATGAATGGCAGCTATTATGCCGAAAGCATGAACTGCTTCGGCTTCAAATCCAGCAGCCGCTTTGCCGGGAATTTCAGCGTCAACCTGACCAATCCCTATCTTTACATCATAAAGAATGGCAGTCTGATCGACAGTAAAATGTCGGACAACATCTCGATCCGCGCCCAGTTTTATCCGTCATCCGGCTATTCGGTCATCACGCCGAAAGAAGATATCAATATCGTCATCAGCAATCGCCAGAACGCAGCCGACTGATTCACTACGCATCGGGACCAGAAATCGCTTAAGTATATCCCATACAATCGGTAGGATTATCTGGATAAAAGCTGTTTTAGATGGTCTTTGGCGTTCTTTTTGTTGTTCTTGAACAACAGTCCTGAATTTTCCTTCCATATACTCTTGCAAGGTAACCTTATCGGCAATCGGCGTTTGACTTCCCGACGGCGACAGAGCAAGACATTACGAGATGTGGCCAGGCTGGAACTCGCGAGCAGACTAAAGCCTAACTACTTGTTTTCATGCATTTCCGCGCGCAGGACGGTTTCATAATGTTGCCGGAGATGTTTTGGTAAGGTGAAACATCTTGCGGAGAAACGCGACCGCAAGCCGCTGTATGTCGTGCGTTGGTGAAAGCCGGGTTGGGAATTGGGTATTTATCTTCCCATTGCGGAATTGTCGGTCAACATGCTGGTTCTCCTCGGCATGGGCGCCGCTGTGGGTTTTCTGTCCGGATTGTTCGGCGTCGGCGGCGGATTTCTCATCACGCCGCTGCTGATCTTTTATAACATTCCGCCTGCCATCGCGGTTGCCACCGGCGCCAATCAGGTCATTGCCTCGTCGGTTTCCGGCGCGCTGGCGCATTTCAAACGCCGCACACTCGACATCAAGCTTGGCCTGTTTCTGGTGGCGGGCGGCATATTGGGCTCCCTCGTCGGTATTTTCGTGTTCTCATGGCTGCGCGATCTCGGCCAGTTGGACCTGATCGTCTCCATTCTCTATGTTTTCTTTCTCGGCACTGTCGGCGGGTTGATGCTCATCGAAAGCCTGCGAGCGCTTCGCCGCGTGAAGAAGGGTCAGGGCGGAGCCGTGCGGCGCTCGGGCCAGCACACATGGATACACCGGCTGCCCTTCAAGATGCGGTTTCGCGCATCCACCATCTATGTCAGCATCATTCCGGTGCTCGGCATCGGTTTCTTCATCGGCCTTCTTTCCTCGGTCATGGGTGTCGGCGGCGGTTTCATCATGGTGCCCGCACTCATCTATCTGCTGCATGTTCCAACCAATGTGGTTGTCGGAACCTCGCTGTTTCAGATCACCTTCGTCACCGCCGTTACGACCGTGCTGCAGGCGACCACCAACCAATCCATCGATATTGTGCTGGCCTTCCTTTTGATGGTCGGCGGCGTGATCGGCGCGCAATATGGCGCGCGCGCCGGACAGAAACTGCGCGGCGAACAGTTGCGTCTTTTGCTGGCGCTTCTGGTGCTGGCGGTCGGGCTGCGTCTCGCCTTCGGGCTGTTCGTCCGGCCGGACAACCTGTTCTCCATTTCGATTGCGGATATCTGACATGCGGAGCCTCACGCTTTCCTCCGCGTTGATCTTCCTTCTAATGGCGGGAAGCGCATTGGCGCAGGTCGATTCCAGCGGCAACGGCAACACGGTTCCGCAATTGCAGAACCCGGCCGACGAAACCATCGAAATCGGCCTGTCGACAGAAACCATCGCCATCACATCGAATTTCGGCGGCACCGATCTCACCATATTCGGCGCGCTCGACAATGCCGACCCGACAATCCAGCGGCAGGGCCGTTACGACGTCATCGTGGTGCTGCAAGGCCCTTCGCGCGATCTCGTGGTGCGCAAGAAGGACCGCTATCTTGGCGTATGGGTGAATGCGGATTCGGAAACCTTCGTAGGCGTGCCGCTCTCCTATTCGCTGGCATCTACCCGCAATCTGCAGGACATAACCGACGAGAAAACCTATCGGCAGCTTTCTGTCGGGGTGCGCAATTTCTATCTCGTTCCCGAAGATCCGGCCAGCCTGTCAGGCAACATTCCGAAGTTCGGCAATGAACTGCGCGAAATGAAAATCCGGCAGGGCCTCTATACGCAGCGCGTCGGCGGCGTGGAGTTCATTTCGCGCACCTTGTTCCGCGCCACGCTGAACCTCCCCGCCAACGTGCCGGTTGGCCGCCACAAGGCCCGGGCGCTCCTGTTTCGCAACGGTGTTTTCCTGCGGGAAGCCAATGCAAGCCTTGAAATCGTCAAGGCCGGTTTCGAACAAAGCATATATAACGCCGCCCATCAGAACAGTTTTCTCTATGGCCTGTTTGCGGTTTTCCTTGCCGTCTTCACCGGCTGGTTCGGACGCATTCTGTTCCGTCGGGATTAACCGCCAAAAAGGGCGCCGCGCGCTATCGGATAAACCTTGCCCTGCCCCAGCATATAGGCGCGCATCGCCTCATCGGCGAACAGTCCGCGGAAAGCGCGATCCAGAATGTTGAGCGCGCCCGTATAGGCTCCGAAAGCAGGCATGATGAGCCTTTCGCCGTCGCTCACAAAACAGGGGCGGCGCACTGACCGTCCGCGCCGCACGATGCGAGCGGCGGGGTGAAGGTGGCCTGCAATCTCGCCCTGCCCCGCCTTGCGTGACGGCTCATGCCGGAAGATGAGCGGCCCGACTGCCAGTTCCTCGACGCAATCGCCCGGCAGGTCGACGGGGCGATCCGGATCGTGATTGCCGGTGATCCAGAACCAGTCGCGATGTTCCATCAGCGATTTCAGCCGGATGGCATAAAGCGACGGCAGGCGCTCGCTGGCCGTCGCATCGTGAAAACTGTCACCAAGGCTGATGACGGTTTGCGGCTGGTAGCGCGCGATTGCCAGCGCCAGCATGTCGAGCGTCGCCGCCGTGTCATAGGGCGGGATAAGCTGGCCGCGCCGGGCAAAGGACGAGCCTTTTTCCAGATGCAGGTCGGAAACGATCAGCATATGCAGGTCGGGCAGGAACAGCGCGCCGGATGGATCGCACACAGCCGCAACGCCACGCACTTCGGCATGGGCCAGACTGTAGGCCTCTCCATTTCCCCACACTGCGGTTTTCATTGCATCGCCTCTCTGATCAGATCGTCCGCAGCCTCTTCAAGCAGTATTTCATCGCCCTCGCCTGCCACGCGCTCGCGCCCGATCTCAAGCATCACTGGCAGCGCCAGCGGCGAAATCCGGTCGAGCGGCTTGTGCAGCATATGCCCTTTCACTCGCGCCAGCATGTCGCCGAGGCGCTTGATATCCAGAAGCCCGGTCGCCGCATCCGCGCGCGTCGCCTGCAACAATATGTGGTCCGGCTCGTGGGTTCGCAGCACGTCATAGATCAGATCGGTGGAAACCGTGACCTGACGGCCTGTCTTCTCCTGTCCCGGGTGACGGCGTTCGATAAGCCCCGAAATCACGGCGCAATTGCGGAAAGTGCGCTTCAACAGGTAGCTTTCATCAAGCCATGCTTCCAGATCATCGCCCAGCATGTCCTCGTCGAACAGGCGGGTGAGGCTGAGTTTTCCCGCACCGATCATCGCGCCCATATCCTTGAGGCCCCAGAGACCCAGCGAATAATCGGTAGCGACGAAGCCCAGCGGATGGACGCCCATGCGCTCCAGACGGCGCGTCAGCAACATGCCGAGCGTCTGGTGCGCCAGCCTGCCCTCGAATGGATAGGCGACCATGTAGAAGCGGTTGCCGCGCGGAAAGGTTTCGATCAAAAGCTCGTCCGTGCCGGGCAGCACGGATTTCCATTGCTGCACTTCCAGCCATTCTCGCACCTGTTCAGGCAAAAACTGCCAGCGCGTGCGGTCGGCAAGCATGGCGCGCACCTGAGCGGCGAGATAGGTGGAAAGCGGAAACTTGCCGCCTGCATAGACAGGAATCTTGGCGTCCTGTCCCGCAGCATTGGAGGCGATGCATTCGTTCTCGCGAATGCCTTCAAAACGCAGCACCTTACCTGCGAAAAGGAAAGTGTCGCCCTGCGTCAGTGTTTCCAGAAAATATTCCTCGATGCGGCCAAGGACACGCCCGCCTCTTGCATTGCCGCCCTTTCCGCCACGTGTGAGCCGCACATTCAGCTCCGGCGCTTCGACAATGGTGCCGATGTTGAGGCGATATTGCTGCGCGATGCGCGGATTGGATACCCGCCAGGTACCATCCACCGTCTTGCGGATTTTCGCAAACCGCTCATAGGTCTTGAGCGCATAGCCGCCGGTCGCCACGAAATCCAGGATGCGATCAAACGTGTCTCGCGGCAGACCTGAATAAGGTGCAGCGCTCTGCACCTCGCGGTAAAGCTGGTCGGCATTGAAAGGCTCAGCGCAGGCCATGCCGAGCACATGCTGCGCCAGCACATCCAGCGCTCCCTCGATCAGAGGCGGCGTGTCCTGCGCGCCCAGATAATTGGCATCGAGTGCGGCACGGCACTCCATCACCTCGAAGCGGTTGGCGGGCACCAGAATGGCCCGGCTCGGTTCGTCCATGCGGTGATTGGCGCGGCCGATGCGCTGCGCAAGACGGCTCGCACCCTTTGGCGCGCCGACATGGATGACCAGATCGACATCGCCCCAGTCGATCCCCAGATCGAGGGTCGAGGTCGCGACCACAGCCCGCAATGTGTTTGCGGCCATGGCCTGCTCGACCTTGCGGCGCTGACTGGCATCAAGCGAACCGTGATGCAGGGCAATGGGCAGCGTATCCTCATTGACCCGCCAAAGCTCCTGAAACAGCATCTCCGCCTGACTGCGCGTATTGACGAACAAAAGCGTCGTGCGGTGCTGGCGGATCGCCTCATAAATATCAGGTATCGCATAGCGCGAGGAATGTCCTGCCCATGGCACCCGCTCCTCGGAATCGAGAATGGTGATTTCCGGTTTCGCCCCGCCATCGACCGTCACGAGACCGGCCATGGAACCGGTCCCGTCCTGCTCCACCAGCCAGCGGCGCAGCTCATCGGGCTCGGCCACTGTCGCGGAAAGGCCTATGGTCTGCAATTGCGGTTGCAGGCGGCGCAGCCGCGCCAGCCCCAGCGCCAGCAAATGCCCGCGCTTGGAAATAACCAGCGAGTGCAATTCGTCGAGCACCACATAGCGCAGGCCCTTGAAAAACTGTTCCGCTCCCTTGGATGCGATCAACAGCGCAAGCTGCTCCGGCGTGGTCAGCAGAATATCCGGCGGCGCCAGTTTCTGTCGCTGACGCTTGTGCGCAGGCGTATCGCCGGTGCGGGTCTCAATGGTGATGTCGAGACCCATTTCCTCCACCGGCACTGTCAGATTGCGATGAATATCGACCGCAAGCGCCTTGAGAGGTGAAATGTAGAGCGTATGGACACCACGTTTCGCCATACCCGTTTTTTTCCGGCCCTTTCGTTCCAAGTCCACCAGCGCGGGCAGAAACCCGGCCAGCGTCTTGCCCGCACCGGTGGGCGCGATCAGGAGCGTGGACTGGCCCTGTTCGGCACGCGCCAGAAGCTCGAGCTGATGCGCGCGCGGCGACCAGCCCTTGGCCGCAAACCATTCGAGAAAACGGTCCGGCAAGGGAAAAGCGGCAGATGCGGCGGCGGGTTTCCGGTTCAGTGTCACGCCGTCAATCTAATCGCCGCAAGGCAAACCGCCAAGGTGTTTGTTCACTTTTGTTCTCATTTTGTCAGCAGCAAAGGGCCCCCTCCCTTTTCGGGGTGAACTTCGTGACCTATCTTGAAGCCATGCGCTTCAACCAGCTTCTATGCCCTTCTCCCAAAGGCCTTTATTGCCCGCCCGGCGATTTCTATATCGACCCGGTGCGCCCGGTGGAACGCGCGCTCATCACCCATGGACATTCCGATCATGCCCGCTCGGGCCATACCCATGTGCTGGCAACGCGCGAAACGCTCGACATCATGGCGCTGCGCTACGGCGCAAACTTTGCAGAAGCGACGCAACCGATAAGCCTCGGCGAGAGCCTGACGATCAATGGCGTGCGGATCAGCTTTCATGGGGCGGGCCATGTGCTGGGCTCGGCCCAGATCGCGGTGGAGATGGATGGCACCCGCATCATCGCTTCAGGCGACTACAAGCGTGCGGCCGATCCGACCTGTGCGCCGTTCGAGCCTGTCGCCTGTGATGTGTTCATCACCGAAGCGACGTTTGCGCTGCCGGTATTCCGTCACCCGGATGCATCCCACGAGATTGCAACGCTTCTTAAATCGATCCGGCAGTTCCCCGAGCGGGCGCATATGGTGGGCGCCTACTCGCTCGGCAAGGCGCAGCGCGTCATCAAGCTCATCCGCGAAGCGGGCTATGCGGAGCCGATCTACATTCACGGCGCGCTGGAAAATATCTGTGCATATTACCAGTCGCAAGGTATTGATCTCGGCGTATTGGAACCCGCCACGCTGGACCAGCGCGAGGCACAGCCGGATTTTGCAGGAAAGATCATCGTCGGCCCGCCATCGGCATTTTCCGACCGCTGGGCGCGACGGTTTCCCGATCCTGTTTCAGCCTTCGCTTCGGGCTGGATGCGCATCCGCCAGCGCACCAGGCAGCAGGGCGTGGAACTGCCGCTGATCATTTCCGACCACTGCGACTGGGACGAGCTGACAGCAACCATAACGGAAATCGCTCCCGCCGAAGTGTGGGTCACGCATGGACGGGAAGAAGCCCTTGTTCGCTGGTGCGAGTTGCAGAACATACCGGCGAAGCCGCTGCACCTCGTCGGCTATGAAGATGAGGGCGACTGATGCGTGCTTTCGCCGAACTTCTCGACCGGCTGGTTCTTACCCCGCAGCGAAACGGCAAGCTGCGATTGCTCATCGACTATTTCCGCACTTCACCCGACCCGGATCGCGGGGTAGCGCTGGCGGCGATCACCCGCGATCTGGAACTGCAAAGCGTGAAACCGGCCATGCTGCGCGCGCTCATCGCCGAGCGGACAGACCCGACATTGTTTGCCTATTCCTACGATTATGTCGGTGATCTTGCCGAAACGATTTCGCTGATCTGGCCCGGCCCCAGCGAAACTGCTCCGGGCGCCGATCTGCCGCTTGGCATCGTGGTGCACGAATTGCAGAATGCTTCGCGCCGCGAAGGCCCGCTTCTCGTCGCCGGATGGCTCGACGTGCTTGGCATTTCCGAACGATACGCGCTGTTGAAGCTCGTGACCGGCGGCTTGCGCGTCGGTGTTTCGGCCCGTCTGGCCAAACAGGCGCTGGCGGATTTCGGCGGCGTCGACGTCGTGGAAATAGAAGAACTGTGGCACGGCCAATCGCCGCCCTATGAGGCGCTGTTCGCCTGGCTGGAAGGCCGCGGTGAAAAGCCTGCGGCCACCGCAGCCGCTCCGTTTCGCCCTGTCATGCTGGCGACGGCCCTTGACGAAGCGGAAATTCCCGCGCTTGACGCATCCGCCTTCACGGCTGAGTGGAAATGGGATGGCATTCGTGTTCAGGCCGTTGCGGAAAACGGCCTGCGCCGCCTCTATTCGCGCACCGGAGACGATATCTCCGGCGCATTCCCGGATATTCTGGAAGCGATGGATTTCGAAGGCGCGATCGATGGCGAATTGTTGGTTGGTCATTACGGTGAAACCGGCATAGAGACCGCCACATTCTCCGATCTCCAGCAAAGGCTGAACCGCAAGACCGTAAGCGCAAAACAGTTGCGCGATTATCCGGCCTTCGTGCGGGCCTATGACCTGTTGCAGGAAGGGAACCAGCAGACAGGCGCCGATTTGCGCGCGCTGCCCTTTTCGGAGCGCCGCGCCCGCCTGCAAAGCTTTGTCAGCCAGCTCGATCCGCGCCGGTTCGATCTCTCGCCCGTTCTGCCCTTTTCCAACTTTGAGGAACTGGCGCAATTTCGCGCCAATCCGCCGCATCCGGTCATCGAAGGCGTCATGTTGAAGCGCCACGATAGCGCCTACCTTCCCGGCCGCCCCAAGGGACCGTGGTTCAAGTGGAAACGCGATCCTTTCACCGTCGATGCGGTGATCGTCTATGCCCAGCGCGGCCATGGCAAACGGTCGAGCTATTATTCCGATTTCACCTTCGCGGTCTGGACGGGACCGGAAGATGAACCTGTGCTCGTGCCGGTCGGCAAGGCCTATTTCGGCTTTACGGATGAAGAACTGAAATTGCTGGACAAATTTGTGCGGGAGAATACCACCGAGCGCTTCGGGCCCGTCCGATCCGTACGCGCCGAACCCGATCACGGGCTGGTCGTGGAAGTCGCCTTTGAAGGTCTCAACCGTTCCACGCGCCACAAATCGGGGGTCGCCATGCGCTTTCCGCGTTTTTCACGGCTACGCTGGGACAAGCCGCCCCGCGAAGCGGACCGGCTTGAAACGTTGGAAAAACTGCTGGGCTGATTACTCAGCCGCCGTCGACACGCGGATTTCGTAGATATTGACCGGCTTGCCGGAACCGCTCAGGTCTGAATTGATCGTGATTGTGCCCGCACGACCTGCCTTTTGGCCGGATGGCATTTCCATATCGAAAAGGAAATCGCTCACGGAATCGCGCACGTCGTAGCGCCTGCGTCCGCAATCGCCAAGACTGCCGAAATCGCAGTTGACCGACATCTGGGTCGTCTTGCCATCGTCGGCACGCGCCACGATGTTGAAGGTCGCGGTCTTACCCGCCAATTGATCCAGAATGCCCTCGCCCACATCGAATGTGACCGAATCTTCGGCACCGGCGGACTGGATATGCGCGAAGCTGCGCGTGCCTTCCTGCCTGATTTCAGCCGTGGCGCGTCCCTTGACGGACATGCGTGTGGCTTCCGAAGGCTGGAAAATGGTGATCCATTTCGCCCCGCCCGGCTCCTCGCCTTCCTTCAATGGAGCAATATTGCCTTCGCCGTGCAGCGGGTTGTTCGCCGGTCGGCTGCTCAGATCGATAAAGCTGTTATAAAGCGAATAGCCGATGAAAGCCGCAACCGCGAGCACAAGCGCCGGAATGCCGTAGCTGTAGAAAGGTGAATGGCGCTTCTTCTTGCGGCGGTCCTTCCGGGAAACGCCGCCCTCATAGCCGAGGTCGGCATTGCTGCGCTTCTTCTGCCGGGAGGCCGCGCGAATATCCCCGCTATCGAGCGCGGGTGACGTTTCCTCCACCCCGCCCAGCACCGGATCCTCCCTCAGCGGCGCATCGAGCGTTGGTTCGCGACGCGCGCTCGCCCCCCCGCCGTCTGTCTTGAATTCCTGTTCGATGCCGGAGATTGCGTCCTTCAGGTTCTGGCGGCGCTGTTCCTTCTGCGCATCGCTGAGCGCGGTGTTCGTCGCGAGCGCGCGCTCATGCGCACCCCAGGCGGATTCGTAGATTCGCTGGCGGGTCGCCGGATTGTGTGCATCCGCCTTGGCAAATGCATTCCTGATCGCGCGCTCAATGCTTTCCAAAGGCTGCTCTTCCCTTGTTCGTTTTTCCCGCCGTTTCGTTACGCCCTCACAGGAGCAAGCGGTTCCCGATGCAGACGCTTTCATAAGCCTCAGCGAAATTAACGTCTGAATCAAGGCATTTACCTGTTCTTCACCCGCTTTGACTAGCCGATAAGCTTAACAGAGACACCAAATATTAACCCTGAATGCGGTTTTCCCCCATCCGTATAGTTCTAGAATATCAAACTGCACCCATTGCAGGTGCTCCAAACATCCTCAACTATAACGGCGATTCTCTTTGAGCGTGGCGTCCAATAAATGAGGAGTGCCCTATCGGTCGCGTTCCAGCACGCATTGTCGAGATTGTCGAAGACCGGCTATCAACGACCGACTGGCTTGCGCTTTTGATATTGCCGTCGGGCAAGGACATGTTACAGATATTACGTTTACGGAAACGTCAATCATGGAGGACGATTGAAAATGGCCTTGCCGGATATTCTGAAAAGCAGATTGCGCATCCCGGTGGTTGGCGCTCCCCTATTCATCATTTCGCATCCGGCTCTGGTGATGGCGCAGTGCAAGGCAGGCGTCGTCGGTTCCTTTCCTGCGCTCAATGCCCGCCCGGAAGCACAGCTCGACGAGTGGCTGGCGGAAATCACCGAGGGACTTGCTGCTCATGACAAGGCCAATCCGGATCGGCCGTCCGCGCCTTTTGCCGTCAACCAGATCGTGCACCGTTCCAACAAACGCCTTGAGCACGATCTCGGTCTCTGCGTGAAATACAAGGTGCCGATCGTCATCTCTTCGCTCGGCGCCGTGCCGGAAGTGAATGCCGCAATCCATTCCTATGGCGGCATTGTCCTTCATGACGTCATTAACAACCGCCACGCCAATTCAGCAATCCGCAAGGGCGCGGATGGCCTCATCGCGGTGGCCGCCGGTGCGGGCGGCCATGCCGGTTCGCTATCGCCCTTCGCGCTCGTGCAGGAAATCCGCTCCTGGTTCGATGGCCCGCTGCTCCTTTCAGGCGCCATCGCCAACGGCAACTCGATTCTTGCCGCACAGGCCATGGGCGCCGACCTCGCGTATATCGGCTCGCCCTTCATTGCCACGACCGAAGCGCGCGCGACAGATGCCTACAAGCAGATGATCGTCGACTCGAACTCCTCCGACATCGTCTATTCCAACTACTTTACCGGGATTGCAGGCAACTATCTGAAACCGTCCATCGCCAATTCGGGCATGGACCCCGACAACCTTCCGGAAGCCGACCCTTCCAAGATGGACTTCGACAAGGCGCAGCAGGAAGGCGCCAAGGCCTGGAAGGATATCTGGGGCTGCGGTCAGGGCATCGGCGCTATCCATGAAGTGACGCCTGCCGGGCAATTGATTGACCGCCTTGAGCGGGAATATAAGGAAGCTCGCCGGCGCCTTTGCGCAAGCGCGTGATTCCCGGTTGTGGCGGTACCGCGCTGGCTTGACGGCTGGCGCGGGATATGATGTCCCGAGTTCGCAAGACGGAACCACTGCTTGCTCAGAAACCTACTTGTTTCCACGCTGCAAGACGCTGACGATGTGCATGTTGTAAAAGCTTTTGAACAAACATTGAGATTGTTTGATTTGGGCCTTGCTTTCCTCCCTGCTTTTGGTTATCAGCGCACCGTCCAGCCGAAAACGACTGGTTCCTTCGGGAAATTGGAACGCAACGTTCCGGGCCGCTTTAGCTCAGTTGGTAGAGCACATCATTCGTAATGATGGGGTCGCGTGTTCGAGTCACGCAAGCGGCACCAGTAACATCTTGAAATCACTCACACTTTTGGAACGGCGGCGAAACACAACAATGTTGTATAGTGCCGCGATGCAGCACTAATCGCAGCACGTGGTGATTCTGTGTCTAGCCGCGTGTCTAGCTTTGTCATCCAGTGTTTTAAGCCAGTCTCGAAGGCCGGAACATGCTTCCTGTAGGGCGTGGAGGCGTTTGAAGTTTCTGGAAAACTTCAGCTAATCCGCCTACCGGATCGGAAAGAGAACCGATCTTTGGTGCTTCGATTGTTGGTTCCACCTGTCGCATTTCCGGCGTAAGCGTGGTGACATCAAACGGCTTCTGTTCGGGTGGCTCATAAAGCGCTTGTTGTATGGTTTGCTGCAACGCTTGCTGTTCGCTTCCTTTTTCAAGACCCGCAAGCAAGTCTCCAAGGGGGCTTGTTTCTTTCTCGAACGGCAACGCCCCCGGCGTGGGCTGCGGCGCAAACAACGCTGCGGCTGCGTCTGGCGAAAGTTGATCGGCCTGCGTTGGCGGCGAAAATGCGTATGGCTGTCCAGTCACCGGAGTTTGGCTCATGGCCGCAGCGCTCACGTTTGGCGCGACGGTTGTTACGTCTGCCGTCTTGTAATTCCCAAGGTTGCCGGAGCCGAAATAGGGGCTTGCCGCCGCAGCGCTAGGGCGACCACCTATGCCAGCGAAATTCGAGATGCCGGAGGCTTTTGCACCATACCACTGCCCCCAACCATGTCTTGAAGCCTGTTTAAGCGCGAAGTCGATTGCTGCTTCAGCGTTGCGAGGATCGCGGGGGTCTAAGCCTGTCTCCCGGATCATCTGGTTTCCCATGCCTTCAGGAAAGATCGTTCCATTGCCGCCTACAAGCAACTGGAACGGCCCATATGAAGGTTCCTGCACGCCATTCTTACGAACGCGGCTCTGAATATAATCGTTCACGCCGCCCTCGGACTTTGCCACGCGAACGGCGATTTCTGGATCAATGCCATACTTGGCCGCAGTGCGCCGGATTATAGGTTCGTAGACACCAATCGCCATCGGTCTTTCCTCTTATGTCTCGGCGGCGTCTAGGCACTGCCGAAAATACCCAGACGCCGCCTATCGTCAGCAACGCACCGACGAAACCAGTCTTTATCATCTCGCCTCGTCGCGGATGAACGCCTGCGACAAAATTTGAGATAGGGGAATATTTGCCTCGTCAGCAAAACGCTGTGCGGGGGTCCGAAGCGCATTAAGCGTGGTGCTGTCTCCACCCGCCGCAATCAAATCTCGTGCACGTTGTATGTTGCCAACTGTCATCTGATCGGCAATCTGTTTGGAACCCCACGCCCCTGCCGCACCCGCAGCTATACGCGGGTCCATGCCGCTCCCGAAAAATGCTCCCACGTTCGCGCCCATAGTAAGGCCGTTCGCCGTTGGAGACAGGCGACCGGCAAGGCGCAAAAGGTTTTGCGGCGTTGTACCTCTGACAACGCGCTCCAAGGCGCGCTGCTCGTCCGCAGTAAACCCGCGCGGTCTTTCGACAAGTCGCCGCACATTCTGACGCATAGCGTTGTCGGCGTTCCCCCCAACCCCGGTTGAAGACGCACGAAGCTCGGCCAATCCTGTAGCACGATCAACGTCTTCGAGGCGGTTGACGCGGCGAGCGTAATCACGAGCGCTACGCACGGCCGCGCCGCCTTTTGCGGCGTCTCCCATGATAATGTCAGAATTTCGAGGGCTGGCGATGACATCATCTATCTGGTCGATGATTTCTGCCAGCATGGCGTTATTCGCAGCGCCATCCTTGCCAGCTATATGCCCTTTGCTAGCTACTTTGCGGAGCGTGTCTAGTCCTTTGAGTGTGACATTCCCTTGCGAAAGGTTGTCAAGTCGCGCCAATACAGCGCCAACATTCGGCTGTATGGCAGGATCATAACCCATATCGGTAAGATGCTGCACGGTGTTGTCGCGGATACGCCGAATTGCGTCTGGCGTATAGACAACCCCGGCGTCCTCTGCCGCTTTGTACGCTGCGTCTCTGGACGCCTCCAAAGCCTCTTTGGTCGGGACGTTGGAACGGCCAAAACGGCGCGTCACTGCCCCAAGCCCTGACGAGATAAGATCACCTACCACAGCGCCGCCGAAGCCGCCAAGAGCGCCAGTCACCGCCCCCTGTCTCACATTCTGGTCATGGCCTGCTGCGTTGAGCGCTCCGGTTCCCGCACCTTCAGCCGTAAGCAACCCGTAGCGCGTCAAGACACTCTTGGTGGTGTCTAGGGCCGGAGACACGGCACGCAACCCGCCTTCAGCCAGCTTACCGACACGGGTTGCAGGCAGGGCAGCGCCCCCCACTTCAGCCGCAAAGCCTGCGCTTCCTGCTCGCGTCTTGGCCGCGTCGGTCTTAGCGCGCTCGTCCTCGCCGGTAATCTTGGAAATGAGTTTGTCCCCATATCCAAACGTCAAACCGTCCACGGCAGAACGGACCAAATCATCCGCAGCAACAAGCGGTTTTTGCCACGTAGGTAGGTTGTCGAACTCCTGCCGGATCGCATCGCGCTGCGCCTTCTCTGAAGTTTTAAGCTCTTTATCGCGATACTCTGGCGATGGATCGCCCGGAAGACGGTAACTGCCGTCTCCGCGCTGTCCTACGTCTTCGGTAGCGGCAGGCGCACTTGCTTCGGCAGCTTTCGCCTGCCGCGCCATACGTGCCAGACGCCGCGCGGCTTCGGTGTCTCCGGCTGTGTGAGCGTTCCGCAAAGCGCGCATGATTGTTTGATAGTCCGCCATAGATCAACCGCCATACATTTTAAGAATGTCGTCATCCGACAAGTCTTCCGAACTTGTCGTATCTGCTCGCGGTGCTGTCTCCGTTGCAGGCTCGGAAGACGCAGTGGTGGGGTCATATCCGAGGAAGCCAACCGCAGCGGCGCGCAGCGCAGACGGATCAACGCCGCGAGAAACCGCCAAATAATAGTCAGACAAGAAAGCGTTTTTGATGCGTTCCTGCGAAGACGCCAGCGTAACTTTGAGGCGTTCAAGATTACGCTCAAACTGCTCTTGACTTTGCGATTGCCCCAAAGCGCCCCATACGGCTTGCAGCAAGGCGTTTTCCTGTTCGGAAACTTGACCAAGCGCGCCGCCCGTTGGGGAAGCATCCCGCATTTCTTGCAGGCGTTCAAAACCAATGTTGGCCTTGATGGTTAGCAGTGTCTGCGAAAGATCATGCGCCGCAGTGCCGGGGATGTAAGAGCCTACATGTCCTGTAAATCCGGTCGTCGGAACCCAACCGCCGTTCCGCGAAAGATCAAGCGCATGGTCGATGTCTTCAGACACGAGATCAAACGTGGCCTTAGATTGCGCGCCGGAAACAGCCGCTTTGTTGAGGTTGCCCGGAGCGTCAGCAATCGCCTTGCCTTCTCTATCACCCCTCGCTTTATCCTTGCTCGCCCCGTAATTGTCGATTTGGGCGCTGTCCACAACGTCACCAACCCTGTTGCGGAACTGTTGTTCGGTTCCCAGATTAACGGCGGTTGTAGGCAGCAACCATTCCGCACCGTCTTCCGGCAACGGCATAATAGCGGGAGCACCCCCGGCTTTCGTAGGTTGGATAAAGCCAATCGAGCCGTCCTTGCGGCGATATGGCTGCGGCGTGCCGTAGGCTTCTGGGCCGTTATCGCCGTTGCCACCCCCGCCCATATTAAGAGGATCAAGCATCTGCAACGCTTTGACTGTTTCCACGGGCTTGTTCCCCGGCATAGACAGTGCGGCAACGCGGCTCTGGCTATCGAACAGATTGCGCACGTGTTCAGGCACAGTAAACACGCTGTCTGGAAGATACTGGCGTACTTCCTCAAACGGCTGGCGAGCATGTAAGCCGATCATAAGATCGTCTGTTGTCGCCGGAACTGTTGTGTCCTTCTCTTTGAGGAATTTCCCCGCCTGCGATTTGATATATTCGTCAGCCATACTGTTAGCCAAGGCACTGCCATAATCGTTCGCAGCGGCAACTTGGCTTCCGAACAGATCATTCTTCGCATTCTGATCGGCTGTCTTCGCGCCAAGCAACTGCGTCTGTGCAGCATTAAGAGCCGCAGCGCGCTCGTCTGCGTTCTTGGCAAGGTCCATAGCTTGACGGATACGATAGGCGTCCGCTTCGGCGCGTTTGTCAAAACCACCACCTACAGCACTGGCAAAAAGGCTACCCAGACCGCCATCATTTATCATATAAGAAGGCATGTGCGTCTCCCTATGCCCCGAAGAACCCGCCTTGGGCGAGTTGGTTCATGCCGTAGCCGAACGCATTGGCCGGTGCGGTACCCAACGCAGACGCAACCGGACTTCCGAAATACTGGACGGGATTGACCGACTTTTCAGCGCCATACGCGCCGAGAGAGCCGGAGCGCTTGTTGTTCTCAAGATCAATCCTATTCCCGGTGTCTTGCAGTGTCTTTTGTGTTGTGTAGTCCAGACCGCCAGACGAGCCGCCAAACGCCTGTAAATTAGCAAGTGCTTTAATGCGCGAACGTGCTTCCGTCGCAGCGCTTGCCAGTTTCGATGCAAGATCATCTTGGAAAACCTGCGAGCCGCTTTGCTGTCCAGACAGGAGCGCATCAGACACGTTTATCTTATCGGCGGCAGCGCCAAGCTCGTCTCCGAGGCGTTCGGCTTCCTGCGCCTGCGTATCAACCATTGCCTCTGGTGCTATCTCCTGAAGACCCTCTTGGCGGGCCTTATCGGCGCGCTGTCTCATGTCTTCCTGTCTAGCACTTTCCTGTCTGCGCATCCGACTTTGATACGCAGCCCAATCATTCATAGCCTGTTCGTTTTTACGCGCCGTGCTGATCTGGTTGGCAACCTGAATTGCGGTTCCGGCTGCGCCTGCAACGGCTGCGATGATACCGAGTGCTGCTCCCATAGCTTCCCACCCTTAGCCCGGAATTGTGGTTGCGGCCTTTCTGTTGCCGCCCATGATGATGTCGTTATAGCGACGATCTGCCGTACCTTGCTGGTAGCCGCCAATACCAACTGCGGCGGTCCTGAATATATCCCCAAGAGGCGAATATTCCGGTTGCGTACTCTGGATCGTGCGGATCGAAGACAAGGCTTGGTTTGCAGCCACGTCTGGGTTTTCCGTCGCGTAAAGCTGGTTGATTGCGTCTTGCTTCGCAGCGTTGATTTTCTGTTTAAGCGCCGCCACGCCCTGATCGCCTTGCGATTTAACCATTGCGGTGTTTTCAGCGTTCTGGCGCGCAAGATCAGACTGTGTGTCTGCCGCAGCCGAAGATCGAAGAAGACCGGCGCGAGCAAGATCGTAGGTCAGATTTTTGTTCGCATCTTCATATTGTTGTTCTAGCTGCGGAACATAATAGTCATTGTATGCCTGAAGGTACGTACTGGCTAGATCATCCTGCCAGTTTTTCGTGTTTGGGGTTATGCTGTATTGGTTTTTCCTTGCGTCCGGACCAGCGGCTGCAAAATCGTAGCCGGTCATCGCACGGATCATTTCAGTCCCGAAACTGCGGTCAAGAACGGGGATCGGCTTAGTATCTAGAGTGGTTGGCTCATAAAAAATGCTGCCCGTCTGATAGGTAGGCATAGGGCGAAGGGCAGGCAGGGGTGTGCCATCAAATAGATTGTTAATCTCATTGACACCTTTTTCCAGACGCCAATCGCGCAGATCATCTTTATATCGTGCTTCCGCAGCGGCTTTTTTCTGCTCATTGACCGCCGCTTTGTTTGAACTGGAACCACCCATAGTTACAGCCTCTTACATGCGCCGCCAGCGTAAGGGACGAACCCCTGCTTGGTCAGCAAATTCAGGAAAGTTTTTCCACCACGCGGAAGGTGATTAAGCGCTTGTGCGTGAAGGTTGACCGCACCGTCATATTTCGCAGCGATAGTCGCAGCATTTATGAGCATCCGGGGAAGCATCGTGCCGCGATATTCCGGCAAGACATAAATCGAATAGATGGAAGCGGTTATCTCGACCGTAAAGTTGTCATCATATGTGAGGATCGCATATCCGGCGATTTCGCCCGCTTTTGTGTATCCGGCAAGGACACGACCAAAACCATATTCAACCGTGTCTCGCATCCGCTTCGAGGCTTTTTCAGGCGCGAAAGTGAGATATGTCCAGTCCTTAGTTTCGGAGAAAAAGCGTTCGACAACCGGGAAAATACGGTCAAGCTCGTCCAGCTTCAGCACGCGAATGCTGAATTCTTTGCCATTCAATTTCGCTGGATCGGTACGGTGCATTCCCTTCGCCTCTAGTTGCAAACTGCTTTCCTAGACGGCTTCCGGGCTACGCCACGGCTCTTAGGGCGAAACGCCCCGTCCACGAAAATTATATACCCCAAAACGGGCATTCCGATCAAGACGCGCTAGTCGCTACCAGCGTCATCATAGTGTATGGCGATACTCCCCAACACCGCCGCCTCTTTGCTTTTCGTTGTGGCACGAAGCGCGATGTGCGTGCTTTCACCATCGAAAGCGAATTTCCCGTCTAGGAATGTTGATCCCTTTGCGGAACCAAGAAAGTCTTCCGCGTTCGGTTTCTGGAAATTCATACGGGCATAGATTTTCCAAGTGCCTTCGCAAGCAAGATCAATCGCGTTGAAGCGCTTGAAGGATGCTGGCTTGTCAGCATTCATAAAGGGCGTCAGAATTTCGGCTTCTGTGTCATCGTAGACATCCGGGCCGTACCGATAAAGATTTCCGTTTGTGTCTAGGAGAGCAATATCATTGTCCACGACCGCCGCAGCCGCAATCGTGAACCCCGGCTCATAGGTTGACCAAGCTGTTACTTTCGGGCTTGGAAAGAGAGACAGGACGAGAATTCTGTCAGGAAACACCATCCAGAAACGCCCGGACAACGGCTCTATCAATCCGGTCGCTGACGCAAGATATTCTTCTGTCTGGGTGCGGCGAAGCTCGTCATACAGGCGATCAATCGGTGAGCCGATGTCCGAGACAGCCGCAGCGTTAGAACTGTCTCGCGCCCGCAGCGAACGAATGCCGCTGTCTCCCAAATACAAGACATCGCCGTTGCCGAACTGCTTGATGGACAGTGCAGCGCGGGAGCCGGACGAGCGCAAAACTTGCATTTGCTGATATTTCAACGGATCGGGGTCAATGTTCCAAATCTGCACTGTGCGGCGAGACATGATCGCCAGTGTGTCATAATAGACTTCGAGGCCGACTAGCGTTTCGCTTTCCGCGTCTTGGGTAGACAGGTTAATGAAACCCGATCCCGTACCTGTCCAGTCTGTAGGATTTCCGATTGCCGAGAAATAAAGCTCACGATCCAGTACGCCGTGGATTTTCTCACGATACGTCCTGATGCTCGTGCCTTTACCTTCTGGAACATAAACGCCGTTGTAGAAATGCTGGACGTTATTGTTTGTGTCCCGCGCCACAACATACAACTGACCGTCAAAAATATCGTAGTCGAGAATTTTGTTAAGTTGGTAAGACGTGCCAGTCGGCAGTCGCATAACCTTAAATTCTGCGTTTCCAGACACCACGCTATTGCTGAAAGTGTAAAGCGTGTCTCCAAGGGCCGCTAGGCCAAAGCACCCATCCGGGACAGTAGCCCGCTGCACAAACGCCTTACGTTTCTCAATTTCACCGCCGGGGGTAACGTGCGCGTTGCGAATACGCCGCAGCGTTCCAGCCGGTGCCGTCACTTGAGACTTGCGAAGGTCCAGCCCTGCCGAGAAATCATGAATGAGAAAATAAGGCACGGCTAGCCCCCGCGCGGAATGTAGTCGAGATATGGGCGGCGATATTGGTTTCGGCGCGAATATGGATCGACTGCGCCCAGAACGATAATATCGCTTTTGTTGGTGATTGATCGTGTCTTGAGACGCCGCAGCAAGTCTTGCGCTTTTTGGAGTTTAACTTGCGCGTCCTCGGCCCTCGAGCGGGCGAGTATTTCCGCAGCCACGAACAAAACAAGCATCGTGCCGTCTAAAGTGCAACGGTCACTTTCTTTGACGAGCGGTGCGAGTGCTTTCGTACCCCATATGCGAACTTTGCCATCAACGGGCGGAACCGGCCAAACTTCAAATTGCGCTGTGTCCGGGTCAAAGCGCCAACGCTGCACGGGCGAGACGCGAGACGGGTTAGCATATTCAGTCGAGTAGACCGAATATTCAGCATCGCCAATACCGTAAGGCACAGCAACCCACTCTGAACCGTCCAGATAATGCAGGCGGGCGGTATGTTCAAAGCTGATGTCTTCAGGGAAATCATACGTCTTGTCTCCGGCATGGAGTAACACGTCACGATAAACTTCAAGCTGCGGCCACTCATGGGCCTCAAAAAGCTCTGTCTGCGTTCGACGTAAGAGATATTGGATTTTCTCGCGGGTGCTCACGCTTTGAGCCGCGTTCAAAGAGTGACCGCATTCCGCGCGGACATCCGAAACTAGCTGTGAAAGTTGAACCCCGCGAGCCATATCTTACCCTCTTAAATGGCGAACGGATCAGCCGCAGGCTTGTCTTCAGACGCGGTGTCTGCGTCTTCTGTCTTGTCCTTGGCGTCCGTCTTGGTGTCTGCTTTGGGCTTGTTCGGCTTTTCCGCCTTGGCGGGCTTATAGGTCGGGTCAACAAGCTCCATCTGTGGGCTGCGGCCCGGATAGACCTGTTCGACAACAGCGCCATACTTCTGCACAAGGCGGGCTTTTTCAGCCACAACATTCGTGTCTCGTTCGCCAATCACTTTGCATTCACGAATGCAGCCTTCACCGTGAATTTCCTGAAGAACGAGCAATTCCGGGTAGGTGACAGGATTAGACGCCGAACGGATTGCTACGTTGGTAATGTCTCCGGCAAGCGCAATGCTCGCAGAAAGAAGGTGAATTTTTGCCATCGGTTTTCTCCAAGAATGCGTTGCTTCGATAGGTTTGTGGGAGACAGTGTTGTTTCTGTCTCCCGCATAAAACGACATTACTTAATGTCGATGACGAGCGAGCTATCGAACTGCTGCGCCACAAGCTGACCAGTGCAGGTCAGCGAACGGTACATGACGAACTCGTCCGGTGCGCGTTCCGGCGAGTGAGAACGTCGCCACTCGTTTTCCATCGCCTGAAGGCTGATAGCACGTCCATCCAGCCAATATGCACGCTTAGACAGGCCGAGCGTGTCCAGGGTCGGATCATATTCGATCACGGTTCCCTTGTAGTTGAGCGCGCCCATAGACACGTCACCACCGGACGAAAAGCCGTTCTGCGAATAAAGACCATTCGCACGCATTTCCTTTTCCATCGCACCGATGAAATCGGAACCGGCAAGGAACTTGGTCGGCTTGCCGCCGTAGCGGATGAGCTGACGGTATTCCGTGTCAAGCGTGGTCAGAAGTGCGCCACCGTCTGCGGTGCTAGACGTGACGGCATCGCCGCCGTGTGCTGCCAGCGTCGGATCAGCCGTAACCTTGGCACCGAAAGCCGCAGTGCGTGCGCGGTTACGCATGAATGCGTAGGTCGCGCGGTCGAGGCCACCGACGACACCCTGCGACGGGTCTTCGGAAATCAGGAATTGAATTCCGGCAAGAGCCTTCGCGTCTCCGGTGCCATCGCCCCACGCGAGGTTATTCATGGTCGTGGCGTAGCGCTCGCCCATGTCAAACAGCTTGCTTTCGAGAAGACCGATAAGAACGGTCATTTCACGGCGGCTGTGCTTACGCAGATTGTCACCGTTTGTAGACATGACGGAAATACCGTCGATCTTCAATTCGGTGTGCGTGAGGGTAATACCGATGTGGTGTTCACGCCAAGGGAAGTTAAGGCGCAAGTTATTCGCCGGGGTGTAGAAGACAACCTTGTCGTTGTGGGAGAAACCCGCAACACCATCGTTCACGCCACCAGCGCCATAGGTGCCGATAACGCCAATGGAAATGTTGCCCTTACCGCCGGGGAACGTCTTTTTGCTGTCCTCAAGCCACTTCAGAAGGGGCTTTTTCTGGATAGACAGTTTAAAGGCGTTGCCCTTGTTGAAATAGTAATCCAGCGCAGAATTAGCGATGGAATTAAGCTCGCCAGTTGTAAAAGGCATGATCTTTGTTCCGCATTACTGTGCGGCGCGCAAACCTTGGAAAATCGCCTCTTCCAGTGAATTAGGCTCTGGTGCGCGTCCGCTGTTGGCTCTGACACCACTTGGAACTTTCCCTGTCGGCTTTGGTCGAGGAACGAACTGCTTTGCGAAGCTGTTCACGCGCTCATAAGCCTCTTGCGCCAAGGCAACCGCTTCTTGCGGTGTGCGCGGCGCACCACGCTCCGCAATGAGTGCGCGGGAAATGTCTTTCATGGCGTCGGCTTTACGTGCGTAATCGGGGTCCGCTGCCTTAACTGAATTCTCCCAAGACGTAATAGTCGCAGCAATATTGCTTGCTGTCTGGGCGTGGGCGGAGCGCTCGTGCTCCTGCCGCGTATACGCTTCTGTCTGGACGCGACGGTTAAGCTCGTCGTTTTGCTGTGCGAGACGTAGACGCTCGCGCTGCACGTGAAGCGCATAGTCTTCGGTGATCTGCCCTGCTTGAACTTGCTGTGCTAGGTCGGGTGCGAGAGCAATTCCCAACTGTTGCTGTGCAAGGCTGACGAACGGCGTTATGGCTTCAAGAAAAGTCTTGTAGTCGCCTTTTTGGAGAGCCGCACCGATACTAAGCATCATATTGAAGCTGTCATTGTCGATGTTGTTCTCGCGAAGGTAGGAATTCAGGCTTTCGGCGGCACGCGCCGGAACTTCATAGTGCTCTGCTTGGGCCGCACGCTCTTGGAGCGCTCGAACCTTACGCCGCGTCTTGGAATTCATGCGCTGGAACTCTTTCGAGGTTATTTCCAGCGAGCCGTCTTCCTTATCCGTCTCGTCGTCAGGGTTTTCATCCGTAGCGGCAGGTTTTCCGTCCTTGCTGACGTCTTGCGTCTGGTCGGTTTCCTGTTCGTCGGTTCCCGCTTTCGCGGTTTCTTCAGTCTTGGTTTCGGACAACAAGTCGTCGCCATCGTCAGATAGCTCCAAATCCGGCACCGCCTTGGATACAAAATCCATCAGCGATGCTGGTTCGTTGTCGTCTTCCGAGACAGAATTGGTTTCCGAGGGGTCTTCGGAAATGTCTTCGGGGTCTGTAGACGCAGACACTTCGTCCGTTTCCGTCTGGGTTTGGTCTAGCGTGTCTTCGTTCGTCTCAACGTCCGTAGGCATTTCGGCACTCCTACTCGGTTAGTGTTGTTTCGTGTCTTGTTCTGTCTAACACATTCCGCAACATTCAGGCAAGAGCCGCCTGTGTCTGCGTCTGTGGTGTAGACACCATGTCAGGACCTTTCGCCCCGGCTGGCATTGGTGGTTTCGCCCCATTCTGCGCGCCCTGTGCGCCTTGCGCTTCAGGCGCTTGCGCCGGATTTCCCGGCACGCCTGCGGACAAAGAGCGCATCGAATTCATCGCAGTGATTGACGGCACGTTCGCAGCCATCGCCTGCGTCACGTCCAGACGGTCATCAAGGCGCTTGATAAGCTCGCGGATCAGGAATTCAGGATTGACGCCCGGAACTTGCATCAAAAGCGGGATAAGACGTTCGGCATTCTGGATTTCCTGCGCCTTGTTCGGTCGCCCTGTCGAACCTGCTTCGACTTCCAAATAGATTTCCTGCGCAACGTCCGCTTTGGTCATCTGCGGCCAAATTGCGCCCTCACCGGCGATCTTTTTCACCGTTTCCGCGCTCATTTCGAGCAAGAGGATTTGACCGGAAGCGCGGAAAAGCTGTGTCAGAAGGTCGTCAAGATCATCGACGTTGGAGCCGATACTCGACATTCGGGAACTTTCCGCGATCTGGCTTTCAGTTGCAGTGCCACCGGAGACACCGCCCAGATTTGCTTCCTGCGATCCTGTCACGCGCAGACTGTCTTGGTAGACACCATTCGTCTCATACAGGTTCGGGTCGATATTTGGCCCGTTGTATGGCTGAAGCAAGTCTTCGACTTTCATCCCCGGAGCCAGCCCTTCCAACTCAAGAACGGCGTTGGCGGGGTGATCCTGAAGTTTATTCTTGTCCTCGTCGGACAAGACACCCGCCGCAGCTACCGACTTCGGACGTGCTGCAAGACGATGCTCGCGAAGCATCTGGCGGGAGCGGTTAAGCTCGTTCTGCATGTCTCGCATCAAGCGGACATCGGACGGCGGATAAATACGCCCTTCCGCATCGCATTCGTTCGGCACGTAGGCAAACCAAGGCCAGAAACGCTCGATATAGACTTCAGGTTTCGCCGGTTCGCGAAGGAAGTCTGGATAGCCCTCACAAATGTGGAAGACCAAGCCCTCTTTGCGCGAATAGATTTCCCACACAAGCACCGTGTCCGGTTTGTCGTCATCGGCGTTCTGGTCGGCAAACTCACGCCCGAACAAATGCTCGATTTCCGAATTATTGCGCGTATTTTCCTCGTCGCGGGCGGCAAAATGCTCGGAAACGTCAACCTCATAGATTTCCTTAATTTCATCTATGGACATGGAATATTCTTGGGCCACCCAATCCGCACCAAGGAATTCGCGAAGGTTTACGGTCTTCGGGTCGGGGATAATCGACGTGGAAGACGGGTAATCATAGACAACACCCTCACGCACCAAGATTTCTTCCATGTCGCCCTGAAGCGTTGCGATTTGCGCCTCCAACGCGGCAACTTCGGGGTTGTCTTCGGTGATTTTCTCGTCCGCAATGTCTGCGGAACGGCGCTTGATAACCGAAAGCTGCTCGGACAGGTCGCTAATCTGCGCTTCCTTGTCCGGGTCGCGCTGCATAACGCGTTGGAAGCCGACTTTGACGTAGCCGACGCCCGTAGTAATCGCACGCCGCACAACCATTTTCATCATAAGTTTGAAGTCATGCGCCTGCTCTTGGATTGTGTATTCCTGCACAAGCTCAAGCGTCTTCGCGATTGTGTCTAGCTGCGCCGAACGCTCACGCACGCGCTCGGCGTCATCTAAGACACCCTGCGCCTCTATCATCTGCGGAATGGTCTGTGCAGCGCCCATGACAGTCTGCATGACGGCATTCACGTCTCCTGTCTGCGCTGACTGCATAATCTGCGGAACAAGCGTCTGAAGCGCCTGAAGCTGCGCCTGTGCGATCCGCAAGCCCTGATTTGTGCCGTCCCAGACAGTGTTCAAGATTTGCTCGCGACGGCGCGCGACAGCCTTCGGATTTTTCGCGTAAAGAGCCGCGACACGCTGTTGAACATGGCGGTGGACGATGTTTGCAACATATCGGTCAGACGCATCGTTGGCGTCTGGCGAGCCGTTAAGTTTTTTCTGCCCCTCCCATTGGAGGCCGTAAGCGAACTTCTGGTCGTCTCGCATACGGGCAAAGTCATCCTTCCAGTGCTTTTTCGCACGTTCGATGTTGCCTTGCCACCGCTTGACGAGACGCTTACGCGCTTCGGTAGCGTCTTTGTCTGGGCTGCGCTTGATCCCGTTCGGAGCGTTGTCTTCGACAGGGAGGACAGCCTTTTCCAAACTATCAATGTCCATCAGGTCATTTTCCGGGTCCATCACCATCCCCTTATGTCTGCGAGCGCCTTTTCACGGGTGCGCTGTCGGTTCGACTGGTTTTTCAGCCAGCCATAAGTCATGCGTTCGTCGCCTGCCGTCTTGCTTTTGGGCGGTGCTGCGCGGCGCTGAAGGGTCAAGCCCATGCCGATGTAGGCAACCGCATCAACGAAGTCGTCATGTAGCCCCTGCGGAAATTTCAGCATTTCGTTGCGGGCATCGCCCCACCACTTCGCAAAGGCCGGGAAATAAACCTTCCCCATCGCCATGCGCGCGGCGATTGCCTGTGCACGAGATTGCTTGTCTGCGGCAGGAGTTACTTCGATGATCGTGCTGTAGGTGCGCGTCTCCACCATGCGCTTGCGCAAGAACGGGCCAATCGATTTCGAGATGTGGCCTTTTTCAGCCCACCAGAAGACAGGCCGGTAATGCTTCATAATGTGAAGCATCCCCTCAACAACTTCGTCGGTTGGCGCTCGTTTCCAGAAAATATCGGGCATCACCCAGATATTGTCGTTCTTGTCTACGCCTACGATCATAAGACAGGTCAAGTCGCTACCTTGTGCGGTCGAGACAGCGTGGTCAGACGCAGCGTAAAAAGTAAGCTCGTCGCGAGGCGGAAGCTCTTTCATCGAACCATAAGTACGGACGTGATCGGCTTGGAAGAACACGCCTTCCTCTGGTGCCGGACGGCCCTGATAAAGAGCCTGAAAACCGCGCGGGTCCGATTGCTGGAAATCGCGAAGGTACTGCTCGTCAAAACGAGCGGGCCACAAGGCTTCGCCGGGCTTGCGTCCTAGAATGTCATTGTCATAAGCCAACGCTGGAAGGTCGATGATGTGCCATTTCTTCGCTTCCGCAGCGTTGAAACAAGGGTTGGCGGGGTCAGTCAGACGCCCAATAAGATCATCCTCGTGCCAGCGGGTTTGAATGATGATAATCGCACCGCTCTTGGTCATCATGCGCGAACGGATAACTTGGTTATACCAATTCCACAGGTCTTCGCGGATCGTCTTACTATCTGCTTCCTTGCGGCCCTTAATCGGGTCGTCAATGAGAAGCAAATGCCCGCCACGGCCCGTTGCCGAGCCGCCACGGCCAGTAAAGAACGCAACGCCACCCTTGGTCAATTCAAGGCGATCAACAGCGGCAGCGCCCGTCTTCAGTTGCGCGTCAGGGAATACTTGCCTGTATTGGGGCTTGTTGAGAATATCTCGGACGTTGCGGCCAAAGTCCCAAGACAGCTTTTCGTTATATGTGCCGAAAATGATGTGACGATCCGGGTTTCTCCCCAGATACCAAGCCGGGAAGTTTCTCGAAGCCAACTCACTCTTGCCGTGTCGCGGCGGAACCGAAATTATAAGACGTGAAATAAGCCCCGCTTCGACCGCCTCAAGCGCACTCGCAATGGCGTGGTGGTGCCGCTCGTCTTGGTACAAAGAGATCGTCACGTCTTCCGGGTGATCCGGCGACGGCATCATGTATTTTGTGAACGGAATAAGACCTTTGCGCGCCTCGTTGATCTTTTTCTTGCGCATCAACAGGTTCAGAAGTTTATCCTCGTCAGACTTGAACGCCATCAGATAACGTCTCCTGTCTGTATGTTGATCCAAGACGTGCCAGTTGAGACACCAAGCGTCTCCAAATCCGAGACATAGACAAGACGCCCCGCCGGGGTAGCGCTCGGCAAAGACGTGGAAGCGTGCGAAGGAAGTTGCAGGGCATCACCCACTATGTCGGCTTTGTTGGAAACATTAGACGACAAGGCGTTAAGCCCATCTTCTAGGTCGCTAACTTCCCCAGACAGGCCCCCTACGCTCGTTTCAAGCGCTGTGACGCTGGCGCTCAAACCAGCCACGCTACCCACCAGACCTGTCACATTGTCTTCCAAATCGGAAACCTCTGTGACATCCGCTTTGTCGTTAAGCGCCTGCGAAAGCCCATTCACCTGTGCGATGCTGTGCGTGTGATTGACGTTGGCTTTTCCAGCCACCTCGCTTTCGACTGCATCAATGCGCCCTGCGAGGCTGTCCGGGTCCAAATCCATTTTGGTGCCGACGACTTTTTGCACATCACGCTCGAAACGACTTTGCATAGGCATGGCGTTAATCCCTCTGCCGCTGCGTTGCTTCAAGACGCTGAAGGATTTCACGCACAACGCGCATATCACCGGCCTGTTGACCAACTGCCGTCTGAATTTCCTTCAACGTCTGGGAAATGCTCGTGACTTGCTGTTCAGTGTTCGTGACGCGATACGCAAGCGCTTCGTTTTTGTTGCTGACTGCGCGCACAACGTCTTTCAGATTGTCTATGTCTTTGGTCGTCTCCTTGCGCCACGCCTGAAGCTCGGAAATGTCGCGAGTAAGGTTCACCCAAACGGAAGTACCAACGACAACAAGCGATATGATCTGCGCAAGCTGCAAGATCGTGTTCAAATTCCACTCGATTTTGCCCTTCGGGGGGATTTTCACAGCCCTATCCTCGCTCACTTGCGCCCCCACGTAGCTTTTACTGTGTGTCCGCCCATATAAAGGGCCAGAAAGATCATGGTCAGGTTGCCGACAACACCTAGATCGGGAATGGCTATGTCCGCTCCGGTCGCACCGCTCACGAGCGGGAAAGCGATAAGTGCGCAAAACCAGACGAACATGAGAAACCACATCCAAGCCGGACGCCAAGCCCATGTCCAAGTGCTTTCAGACTTGTCCATTTCGGCTTTGAGTAGGTCATTCGTAAGACGTTGCTGCTCGACGTATCGCTTGAGGATTTCCGGGCTTTCTTCGGCGTAGGCAACGGCCACGTCTATGTCTTTTTGGGGAGCCGAGGGGATTTCTTCAGGAGCCACACCAAGAGACGCAGCAATTGTGTCAACAAGAGTGCCGGTCAATCCACCAATGGTCGGCCCAAGCTGCGAAGACACAATGTCTTTGACGATGCTAGAACCAGTCCGCACCGCCGATGCAAGGATTGTGTCTAGGATCGGGTTCGTGGTCATACTTTTGCCGCCTCATTCTCAAAAGCCGCAGCGCGTTCGGTGTTCACGTGTGCGCGCCAAACCAGATAGATAACCAAGCCCAGAATTGCGACGAGAAGCCCTATCGCGAGCCAGTGCGCAACTTGATCGGAAACAACTATGGTGGACGCGCCCCCGCCTCCGACTGCTCCCACCGCTCCGGCATTCTGGTGATCGGCGGTTTTGGTTGCTGTGTCGGCTTCGTCTCGGAGCGTGTCTTTTGTGATTGGTTTGGTTTCCGCATTAGACGACAAATAGAGACGCAAACTTGCGGCCTCGCACGCTGCAATCCTAGAAGTCCAGCCCTTCCCAAAAGTGATAAACGTCTTCAGGCTTTCCACGAAACCTTGGCGGTTTGCGCAGACAGCCTTGATGATTTTTACAACATCTTTGCCTTTGAGCGCGGCAAGCGTCTTGGGACCAACAATCCCGTCTTGCGAGACACCCAAAGCCTTCTGAAGCCACTTCACGCCGCGCGACGGCCCAGACATCACACCTGCGTCAAAGACAGACAAATCTACGCCAGACGGAAGGTCATCGCCTTTGACCGGAAGCCAATAGCTTTTCTCATAGATCGTTTTGGCTTGGTCAATCGTGAGATTTTTAATGTCTAGGTTTGGATATGCCTTCGCCGAAATACCAAACTTAGTACCCTTCAAGACGCCAACACCGACTTTTCCGCCTGTCCAGTTGCCCGGATCGGAACGCACAGACGAATACCCGCCCTCATACTTAAGCGTGAATTCCATGCAGTCGGTGTAGTTGGGTCTCATGTCTCAACCACCCTTTAATTAATCGCCCTACCTTGGCGGGTTCCGGTCGCAACCCACGAAACGCGAGAAGCGCCATCAACATAAGCGCCAGCCAAACCACCTGCCGCGCCGCCAGCGCCAGCCGTCCTGTTACCCGCAACCCCGGTTGCCCCGGCAGCGCCGTTCTCACCCCATCCGCCGCCGTCGCCGCCGCGCCCGCCTGCCCCGGCGTTCGTGCCACCCGCAGCGCCGTTTGACCCCGCGCCTGCCGCAACACCATAGCCCTGTCCTTGACCGCCCGCGCCGCCCGCTCCGCCGTTCGTATTGGTTCGGACGTTCGTAGTTTGCTGGCGGTATATTCTGTAAGCACTTGGTCCAAACGAAGTACCCCGAAAATATGTCCAACCACCAGTAGTTAGTTGGGTTATTCCGGCGCCGGGTTGAGCATCATAAATCATCGTGCCGTTCCACCATATTCTCACGGCTGGACCATTATGGTACCATTGATACACCCCAGCCTGCCCAAGTTCACCGCTCGCAGGCTCACGCACAGTTGTCGGCGTATCGTAATACCCACCGCCACCAGTGCCGCCAACACCACCACCACCGCCACCACCGCGAATAGTACCGGAGTTGATAATCTCCAACATCTGACCATCGCGGCCAAGAAGGTTTGCATAAACCGCATTACCCCCGACGCCTGAATTTGCAGCGCCAGCTTTGCCGGAAATTATGCCTCGGTTTTCAAGGATCAATCTTCCTCCGAAACTACCCGCCTGTCCGCCAGATGTTAGACCAACGGCGATAGCGTAGTTTCTCGTGGTGTGGCCGAGTTCGGTTCCGGCTGGAACAATAATCCGCTTTGTCGTTTCCGACGCCCAATCCTCCGCCGAGAATAGCATGTCCATTCGGTCGATAGACGCCACACTCGTTAAATTAACAACGATTTCAGATGACTTGCCGTAAAAATCCGCAAACGAAATTGGCCCCGTCGCTATTCCGGCCAACGCCCGGACATCAGGATCATTAAGAGAAAACGGCGCGTTTGCAGCGCGGCCAAGCTCACCGTTAATCATCGCTGCGGTGATAGGGCCAGACGTAGGGAGCGTCATTCCTGATAACCCTCCACATTGCCAGTGCTGACAATATCACCCTCAACCCGGATACCCGTGGTAAAGGTCGGGTTTGCGATCTTGGCGTAGTTTAACAACAGCGCGTCAATTTCATCTCGCGTGTAATAGCGGTCGTCGTGATTATGCGCGTCAAACACGGCTTGGGGCGTAGCGTTATCCGCTTTCGCACCCTGCGCGGCGGTCGCAAAGTCCTCCACGTCCGAAGACGCGGCAGTCCCAAGATCGGAAGGCTGGACAGCGGTGTCCGCTTTCGCACCCTGCGCAGCAGTCGCAAAGTCCTCTATGTCCGAAGACGCAGCGGTTCCAAACTCCGGCAAGTCGGAAGGTTGAACGGCGGTGTCCGCTTTTGCACCCTGCGCAGCAGTCGCAAAGTCCTCCACATCCGAAGACGCAGCGGTTCCAAGCGTCGGCAAGTCGGAAGGCTGGACAGCGGTATCGGCCAAAGCGCCCTGCGCAGCAGTCGCAAAGTCCTCTACGTCCGAAGACGCAGCAGTTCCTAAGCCTGCCGCGTCTGCTTTCGCATCCAACACATCTTGCAGGCCGGAAATCGTTGAAATGCCCTGCGTGCCGGTATGATTACCCCGCGAAAAGGCATCGCTTCCTATCCCTTGCGGGTCATAGATAGCTCTGGACATATCCCCGCCACCGGGGAGGTCGGCCCATCCGCAATCATAATCATCTGCGGAATTCTTCACCAAAAACTGGCCGGGATTGCCGCCTGCCATGCCCGAAAATACGTTCGCGGCCTGCGTGGCACTGTTTTGGGCCGAAGTCGCAGACGTAGACGCATCAGAAGCACTTTGAGCCGCATTGCTTTCGCTTGTTGCGGCGTCAGAAGCGCTTTGTGCAGCGTCGCTCGCGCTCGTCGCAGCGTCGGAAGCGCTTTGTGCCGCGTTGCTTTCGCTTGTTGCGGCGTCAGAAGCGCTTTGTGCAGCGTCGCTCGCGCTCGTCGCAGCGTCGGAAGCGCTAGATGCGGCGTCGCTCGCGCTCGTCGCAGCGTCGGAAGCGCTAGATGCGGCGTTGCTTTCGCTTGTTGCGGCGTCAGATGCGCTTTGTGCCGCGTTGCTTTCGCTTGTTGCGGCGTCAGAAGCGCTTTGTGCAGCGTCTTGGGCCGCAGCATCAGCGTCCGAAATGAGACCTGCAATTTCCGTTGTGGCTTCGCTCTTGGCAGTCGCAACGTCAGACAGCGCGTCGGTTTTTGCGCCAGAAACGGCAGACAGTGCGCCGTCTTTCTCGTCTTCTATTTCGGAAATCGCCGTGTTTTTCGCGCCGTCGATACCGGAAAGCCCGTCACTAGAGGCGGAAGCGATAGCGGCAAGCGTATCAGCTTCCGCATCCGCGATATTCCCCAACGCGCCGGTTTTTGCGGTTGATATTTCCGACAAGGCTGAAGCTCGTGCCGTGTCTAACTCACCAAGAGCGCCCGTCTTGGCAGTCTCTAATTCGTCGGTAGCTTCCGAAACTACGCCATCGAAACCTTCGACCAGCGTTTCGGCAGCTTGTCGTGTTGCTTCCGCAGATTGCGCGCTCGCTTCTGCGTCTGTTGCGCTTGTCTGTGCATCGCTTGCGCTGTGGGCGGCATCCGCCGCGCTTTGGGCCGCAGCATCCGACAAGTCTTGGAATTCAGTGAAAAGCGGCTCTTTGAGTTGGTCCGGGCCGACAACACGTGCAAGCTCGCCATCATCGCGCTGGATCATGTTGAGGCGGTCAATCGTCTCGTCGCTTGCGCGCTTGACTTCGTTGAACGCCTCGTCAATCCGATCCCCCGGCTGCGGCACGTCTGGATCATTCACGGTGTGGTCGAGAAACGAAAAATCGTAAGTGATCTTTGTTGGCGCAGCCATTTCGTTTTCCCTTCACGGTCGCAGGTACGAGACGCAGGACGTGAAAATTATTCGTCGTCACCGCCGCCAGACGCGGCAGGATCAATCGCGTCAGCAAGCGCCTGAAGCGCGTCTTGGATGGAACCAGCCGGAATAGAGAGATTTCCACCGGCAGACGTGATCGCGGAAATGTTCGACGGCGGGAATGTTTGGGGCTTGCCCGAAATATCTCCCCATGAGACGCCTTCGCCGTCTCCACCCGCAACGTCAATCTGAAGGTTCACTTCCGAGGCTGTGGGGATTTCACGCGCGCCCCGATACGTGACCGTGATCTTGTCGCCGTCAACTTCAACGCTGATTTCGTCATCCGCTTCGCTGAAGACTTCCTGAAGCGCCGGTACACCCAGAACCGAATTCCCCGTGACGTACTCCGCGCCAGCGTTGGCCGTGAACACAATCTCCCCGTCAGTCTCGACAGGTTCGGAAACTTTCGTGGTGAGCGTGTCGAAGTTAGCCATGATCGCCTCGCTGCGTCTCGTGCGTTTCGGGGGTTGTGTTCTGTCTACCGCAAAAATCGACAGGACGCAAGACACGAGACAACACGAGCAAACACGCCGCAGCGCTCGTCCGCTCGGTTTCGGGATTTGGTCGCAGCGCCGGGGGTGGCGACAACCGCCTCGACGGGCAACGGCGTCCCGGTGAGCGGAGCGACACCGAGGGCGGCTTGAGGAAGGGGGGATTATACCCTAAAGGGTATATCCCCCCTCCGCCCCGGCAGGCGGTTTCTGGCTTCGGAGGTTTTCAGTTCCCTATAAGGGGATTTTCGCCTGATTTTGTCGTCTTGTGTTTGCTCGTGTTTTGTGGTGTTTTGCCCCTAAAGTGCTTTGCAAAAAATCCCTTATAGGGGGCTGCGGAGTTCACGGTTCAAGACACGAGGAAAAACCCAAAATGCAGTTGCTTTCCTATCGCGGTCAACGCTACCGCTTCAACGGCGTGATTGAGGTCGAAAACAAGGTCGGTCTTCCTGTGAAAGTTTTCTCGTTCACCACACGATGCGCCCGTTGCGGCGAAGTCTTTGACACCACGTCTCCGATGAACGGTTCACCCCCGGTTCGCCGATGCAAAGAGCACGCCCGTGCCGGATCACGTATTCGCTACGAAGACATCCACGAAACCGTCCGCGTCTCCCCAGACGAGAAAATCCAATCCTTTGAGGATTTCGTGAAAGCCAATGTCTCAACCCCTTACGTCCGCCCGACGAAAAAGAAGAAGACCCTTTAGGGTCAAAAGTTGGGGAGAAAAAATTTTCTGTGCGTGGCGGTCCACGTACACGGCGCGACGGCGCAGGGGGTGGCCGGGGGTCGGATCGGCCCCGCAACCCCTATGGGGAAATGCTAGACGCGGCTAGACATAGCCGAGACACAGCCATAACACGTCAATCAAAACTGGATCAAAACAGGGGGCGCAACATTAGCAATGATGCGCCCCACGTTGATTCTATTGATATTTTTACTAACGCGCGGCACTAATCGCGGCACTAATCGCGGCGCTAATCGCGGCGCTATTTCTTTTTTACCTTTGATGATAGCGCGGCAATCGCCGCGTCTAGCTCATTTTCTGTCAATAATTCGCTTGGTGTTTCATCGTCCGATGGGGGCGCTTGATACTTGCCAAGCAAGCCAGACACTTCTGCCAAAGTGCGCGCCGCTTGTGCTCTTGCGGCGGCAGGCGCAGCCGCGTCTAGACACACGTCTTGAAGCGTCTTGATAACTATTTCTTTTAAACCGGGCGAAGGCTTGTTTCCGTCTAACATACTGAAAAACCTAATCTTTTTGGTTTGTTAGGTTTAAAACCCGTAAAACCGGCTAACCTATTGAAAACATTACGTGTCTAGCTAGACACGCCCTAGACACGCCCTAAACACCGGCAAGGTCTTTTAGCGTTTCGCGCATTTGCTGAAACGCCTCCCGGTTCAAATAGTAATTCGGATCATTCTTTCCGGTGGGAACATACTCGCCGCGCCGCATTGCCACTGACGCGCCACCATGCTTGCGGCAAATTTCTTGATTTCGCATTGCCGGTTGGGCGCAATGTTTGCATTTCGGCAATAGATGGATCGCCGTTTTATGTCTAACAGCCGCAAGCGCTAACGGCACGCCTTGCGCCTTGGTTCTGCCGCTAAAATGCGGGCCGCGTTGTTTCTTCGGTTTTGGCATTTTGAAAATTTTCCCGGTTTCGTGTTTTGTGGTGTTGTGTTTCATCGCGAAACACGATAGACATAGACACAACACAATATAACACAAACCGTAAGGGGTTGGAAAACATGCAAACCGCTTGGAACATTAAACAACTGAAAACCGCGCTAGACGCCGATTTGGACGCTTGCCGCACGCCGCACGAACGCATGATCTGCCGCGCAATCGGCGGAAAAGAAATACGCGAATTCGCGGAAAATATGTCTAAACACCGCGCGTTGACACCGGCAGAAATTGCAATCGCATCAATGTTTGGTTTTACGGCCACCAACTAACAACAAACACAACAGAACGACACTAGGGAAACAGAACCATGACAACCGCAACTTTCCATAAAGACACTTTGGAAAATGTAGGCCGCAACGCTGAAACCTTGCTTGGTTATTCCTCAAAATATTTTCACATCACCCGCCGCAAGGGCGGTTGGTGGGCCGTTTTTCATAAGCCGTCAAAATTGCGCGTTGGCAACCTTGACCGCAAAACCTTGAAAGACACCAAGGCGGTTGTTTCAGCCGTTGAGACTAAGTTCGATTGGTCCGGCGAAACAATTTTCGAGATTGCGGAAAACAACAATCTCGAACCGTCCGATTTCGTTTGTGCGGTTATCGACGCGGCAAACGAAATTTCGTTCCAGTAACAGAAACAAAACACAACAAACCGACACTAAGGAAACAGAACCATGAAATTGACAAACGAAACACGCGCCGCAATCAAATCACTAATCGCAAAGCATCCAGCTTGGGATCGCTATCGCCGCGATGTTTTGGGCGGCATGAATACGGGCGGCATGAACAAACAACAACTACTCGATACTGCCGCCGCGTTTAATATCGACGTTGAGCGCGTTGCTGGGGATGTCGCAAGCGGCGTTTGGCAAGCCGAGCAAATCAAAATCGAGCAAGAGAAAAACGCAATGGCGGCGGTTGCTATTCTTGACGATACGGGCGCGCAAGCGGCGGCGGCAATCGCGAACGCCGCGCAAGTGGCATATGATACCGTCTTTATTGAAACGGGCGATAAAAACGCGGCGCGCAATGCCGCAAGCGTTGCGGCGGATCGCGCAAGCAAGGCGGCAGACACGCAAGGCGCGGCAAGCGTTGCAACGGATAGCGGCGACAACACAAGCGAAACGCCCATTTTGGATAGCGCCATTGCAAAGGCGCGTGACGTTCTGGACAAGTTTACGCCGTTTCTGGGCGACAAAATTAAGACGCCGCTTGCGGATGCAATTTCGCATTTGGCTATCGCTGCGCGCGACGAAATAGCTAACGTGATACCGTTGCCGGTTAATCCGGGCGCTGCGCCACATGCCAAGCCGCAACATTTGGCAAAGGTTGGCGATTTATTCGCGGTTAGTGATGCAAACTTAAAGCGGCGGCAAATACGTGTTTGGGACGCTAAAGACGCGCCGCGTCCTGATCGCAATTTTGCGTTTGTCGACAGCTTGCTTGAGGATATGATTGTTGCAATCGAGCGGCAGGACACTATTTGGTTAGCAGGTCCTAAAGGCACCGGCAAAACATCTTTGCCCCGCGAGATTGCAGCGCGTACCAAGCGTCCTTGCGTTCGGATCGCGCACCATAGAACGACCGAACCGGTTGAATTAATCGGGTCCATGTATCCGTCCGAAAATGGTGGCGTTGAATGGAAAGATGGCGTTTTGACTGCCGCTATTCGCAAGCCCGGCACAATCATCATTCTGGACGAGCCTACGTTTTGCCGTGCTGGCGTTCTGGCGCTTTATCAAACCTTGCTTGACCATAGGTTTTTGACGCTTGCAGAAAACGGCGGAGAGGTTGTTCCAGTTGCGCAAGGCGTGGTGTTTGTTATTGCCGACAACACGGCAGGCAATGGCGACGACACGGGCCGCTATAGCGACACAAACACGATGAACGCCGCGTTTTTGGATCGCGCCGCAAAAATATTGCGCGTTGATTATTTGCCAAGCGATATGGAAACAGAATTGCTTGCGAATAAAACTGGGATCGCAATCGACATTGCGCGCATGATTGTTGATTTCGCAAATGTGACGCGCAAGGCTGGCGAACAAGGCGACATTTCCGAAGGCGTATCTTTCCGCCGCATGGTTGCGCTTGCAAATGATCTTACTGACGGCATTTCTGCGCGCCGCGCATTTCGCAATTGCGTTTTGAATCATGCTACCGCTGACGACGCCGTTGCATTGAACGAATTAGCCAAGGCGCATCTTGATTTCAAAAAACTGAACAACGGCGCGCCCGAGCCATCCGATAGTGCTGCCGCGCAACAGTTTGATAGTGTGTCGCTTTAAGCAACACGCAAGAAACAACATAAAAGACACGACACGGGAAAAACAGTCATGACAATGGTTTACGATTATATAGCGGGCGTAAAGACTGCCGCCGAAAAATCCTACATAGAAGCAACGGGCGACGTTAACACGCAATGGTTAATCTATTCGGGCAGAACGGGCGACACCGCCGCAATTTCGCGCAATAAATTTCCACCGTCGTTTAACCTGCATTTGCCTAATATGCCGATGGATGGCCGCTTGACGCGCAAAGAAGTGGAACGGCTAACAGGTTTTTGGTTGCATGAAGTGTTAGGCCATGCCGTGCAAACTGATTTCAATGTGTGGGATCAAGCCGTTAGCCTTAACCTATCGCGCGAGTTAAACGTTATTGAGGATGTGCGAATTGAACGCGGCATTATTGAAAATCCGCACTATCCGAACGCGAAACATTACCTTGAAACACTAGTGGAAAGTATTGCCTATAAAGCGGCGCGGGATGGCTTTGATTGGAACAGGCCAGAAGCATTGCTTTCGTGCATTGCCTATATCGGGCGCGTTGAATTGTTAGGTTATGACGCGCCGTCAATTCCCGCGTTGTCTAGTTTGAGCAAGCCAATGCAAAACAATCTTTCCCGCATTTTCGCCGCTATCAAAACTTGCGCTTATGGCAAGCCCGGAACGCTTGACGCGTTCAACATTGCGCAAACATTGAAACAAGCCTTGCGGCAAACACAACAGCAACAGCAGCAGCAAAACGGGCAAAGCGGCGACAAGGCGCAAGGCGACGATACGCAAAGCGCAAGCGCTGGCAATGGCGACGGCAGCGAACAAGGCGACACGGCGCAAGGTGACGATACGCAGAGCGCCGCAGGCAATGGCGAACAAGGCGACGAACAAGGCGACGATACGCAAAGCGCAAGCGCTGGCAATGGCGACGGCAGCGAACAAGGCAAGCAAAACGACACGTGCGGCAATGTTGGGAAACAAGGCACGAAGGCGACGGATAATGGGCAGGATTTTGACGCGCCACTTGACACAAAACCGAACGATATTTCGGACCGTTTCAACAAAACCGGAACGCCCGATCAAGTGCCCGGATATATGCAACGCGCCGCGACCGTGATTTCATCATGGGTTGGCGAAACGGAAAGAAAATTCAAAACGCCTTCTGATAGCACGCGGCAATATATGCAAACATATGGTCAGGATTATGCCGGATTAAAAAACCGCTTAACCGGCAGCGCAAAACTTAGAATTGACATCAAAAACTTTGTTTCCGCTCCCGAACGCGTTTCTTTTGAACGCTATCTGGAAAGTGGGCGGCTTGACACGCGCCTTGCGGCTAAAATGCGCGCCGGATCAACGCGCGTTTTCAAACGCCGCCTTGAAGACGAAGGCCAAAACGCGGCGGTTATGTTTTTAATGGATTGCTCCCCGTCAATGTCTGGCACGCGCGCCATTGCCGCCACCACGCTTGCAATTCACATGACGGAAGCCGTTGAAAGCGCAGGCGCGCCCGTTTGCGTTGCGGCGTTTTGGGACCGAACTAAAGGCGCTGAAGCGCAATTAAGAATCGCAAAGCCGTTTAACAAGCGCGCCCGCGCTTGCGCTTGGGAATTGGCAAACATGAGCGAAACACAATCGCAGGGGACCAATATGTCACCGGCGATTTTGCAAGCGGCTAAAAAACTAAAAAAGGTAAACGCAACGCGCCGCATTCTTTTTGTTTTGACCGATGGCCAATGCGGTTGGAATGAGACTGTTACTTATGAATGCGCAAAACTTGCGGAAAATATGGGCGTTGAGGTTATCGGTTTTGGTGTGGGTTGTGACGTAACACGAGCATTCCCGAACGCAATAAGTGTATCAACTGATATGGTTACGATTGCCCGAACAGGATTAAAGGCGCTTGCCGATAAGCTGAAAACCAAGCGCGCCGCATAGGCGCGCAAGGGGATTGTCATGAAAATCATAACGCAAATTTCAGCGCACACTGGCAAAATGGTTCCGTTACTCTGGGATAATGATTTCATGGTTCCGGAGTTGCGCATAGTAAAATGGGAATGCCGTGCCGATCCTGAAACCGTAAAGACATGGCTACAGCAGCGCGGTTTCACGGTTGCATATGTTAGATACTATCAGGAGCGGCCCGGAATAAATCCAAAACTAGTTGGCGAAATAACTATCCGCGTCGATGACAAGCCCGGCTTATGGGCGCGGCTTGTTTGTTTCGTTAAGAAACATTTTCCCTAGACATGAAAGCAATTTGCGTCTATGGGTGATTCGTCACTGGCAAAATCCAGTGATGCGGGTTGGAAGCCGCAAAGAAACACCAAGGCGCACAGCGCCATAGATAAGCCGTTCTATTGGCGCTTTTTCTATGGCGTGGCGTAACGGGAGGGCTTGCCCTGCCGGTTTCCCCTTGGGTTTCCCGGTCTTCCAACCTGTTACTGCCACGCCACCACGATTGGAAGCGTGCGGCGTGGTTTCACCGAAACTCAAAGGATGAAACCAACATGACGAAAACAATTGAATTAGACGGCAAGCGCGTAATTCGAGATACGGACCTTGCGCGCATGTTAGGATTCAAGCCGTCAATCTCAATCCGCCCGGAAATCGAAAGCCGCAAAGATGAACTGGGCGATGTTCTTTTCAGCATAATAAACGCCAACCGCACATATGATCGCGGCACGAAAGCCTATTACCTAACAGAAAAACAGGCATTGAGCCTTGCAGGAAACGCCACCAAGGCGCGCAAACAAATTTCCGCTATCTTTGCACCACCAAAGCCGAAAACCGCGCCAGCGCGTAAATCTGGGGAAATAGGCCAATTTGTTATCAGACAAGGCCGCGACGGTTTATGCGTTATTGACGGTTTCATGTGTTTTGCGGTTGCGGCAAAGCTACTAGAAACATTCAACGCCTTGACCAAGTAACAAACAGAAACATAAAATATCCCCCATAGGTTAACGCTTATGGGGGTTTTGCTATGCACGCTATATCAATAGTTGCCGGTGAATTACTTTACCACGCGGCGGCAACAATCATTTTTGGTTTTGCCTTGCTTGGCATTGCCGATATGTCAGGCATAGCGTTGAACCATGTTGGCGCTTTTGTCGGCGGTTTTGTAATAGCCGCCATTTATGGAAGCGTGCAGCGTGCCAAAGAGCGGCTCGACTAGCCTACAATTCCAGCGCGTAATATGGCCGAACAGGTGAATTTCAATTTTGATTTTCAAACTTTCTGCTCCAAGGCGTAATCTAGCCGAATAGGTAAATCTCAATTTTGGTTTTCAAACTTTTCGCAAAAAGAAAGCCCACATTTTCATGCGGGCTTGGGAGGTAACGACACTTAGGTTTGGCTAAAAACCGTGTAGCAACATGGTGTTGCTGGTGCTTTGAAATATAACGGTATTAACCGGAAATATCAAGGCACAATTTCGACTTTCTGGTTTAAATCTCGCCCTCTTACGTTCTGGACTTTTCCCGACAAAACAAGTTTGCGCATGGCGTTGTCCAAAAGCTGACTATCGCTATTCACCACGTCTTCAATTTCCAGAGGCGGAGACAGATTGTCTTTAGCCCAACGCGGCACATACTTGCTGCGGCTGTTCTGGTTCGCGCTCAATTCGATGTTTCTTCTGTCTGCGTCTCGGATGGCGTCTAGCAAGTAATCTTCAAGCGCTTGGTCTAGCTGCGCCTGCGGCATGGAAGCTGCAAGCACGACGAAGACACCGCGCTCCCACTTCAGCGTCAGATGATCCCCAACAGATGAATAGTTAGACTTGTTCTTGACCAGCTTATAGGTCACGCCATCATCGTTGCGTCTCATGCCAAGTTTCTGTCTTACCGATCCTTCCCATGCGGTCGAACCAGAGGATAAATTATCACTGTCTTTGTTGTTTTCTGAAGCACGACTTGGGTGTGCAGTGAAAATAACCGCAGCCCCCGTCTCTTGAGCTAGTTTGACCAGCGCGCCCTTGACGAACAGGTTCACTTTGAAGCGCTCATTTTCGTTATCTGGATACGTATCAATCACCGTGTCTACGTTCACCAAATCAAAGCCTTCGCTCTTGACGACTTCTTTGACGCCCTGCCAGAAATCTGTGAGCGTTCCCTTGTTTGTCTTCGGGTCGATGTGCATCAGAGCGTTATCTATGCTGCCGGTACGGCTCCAAAACGCCATGTTCTTGCCAAGCACGTCCATTGACGTGACATAGTGCGAATTGATCTGCTCTTGCCGTCTCCAAATTTCCTCAATCTGGTCTTCACACGCGAGAATGAGTGTCTTGCCGCGCTTTGTCTTGATGCCAAGGAAATCAACACCCAACGCCCGACACGTCGCCATTTGCTGCAACAATAGAGACTTACCAGTGCCGCCGGGGGCATAGAAACTTGTCACTTCGCCAGCCGCAACCCAACCGTCAACGATCCAGTCACGCGGCGGCGCGTTCTTACCCAACCATTGTTCCGGGTAATACAGGATGCTGGCGGCGATTTTCGCCATGTCTTTCTTGATAAGCTGTGACGGCGGCGTTGTTCCCCCGCCAAGATCGACGGCACCGAACACGTCTTTTGCAGCCTGTGCAGGTTCCGTCCAGCCGTTTTGTTTTGCTTCCCAGACAAGAGAACCATAACCAACATGCCCTCGGTTCGAGACACAAATATCATTTTCCCATTTGTGTTTTGTGAAATCCTCGTTGTTCTTCGGACTTCTCGCAGAGAATTCTTCCCAAATCTGGAAAGCCTCGTCTTGACGTTCCTCTATGTCTCCGGCGCATGTCTTGATAGCGAAGCCGACTTTAAGCCAGTCATCCCAGTGGCGCGTTTCATCGTTCGGGATATGCGAGATAATTTCCCTGATAAGTTTCCAGTGCTCGTCTGTGACTGCGCCTTGTTCTGGCGTCTGTGCTTGGTGCTTAGACGTGCCAGTAATTTTTATATCAACGCAGCCTTGCTCCCGGAGATAATCGGCAACGCCTTCGATAGCGGCTTCAGCAGTAGCCGCAGACACCACGTCTAGTTCGTCGGCAGACTTCGCTTTGGAAAAGCTAGACGCATAAAGCGAGCCGTCTGGATGTACGCCATCAATGACGACTTGCTGGCCGTCCGCCAGAAGTTCAACAGCTACGTCTTCACCAAACGGGGTCTTGGCTGTGACGCGCATCTTGCGAAACTTCGGGGAGAACGGGTCTAGCCGAAAAATAATAGCACGTTTTTCATATACACGTTTTGCCGCCGTATCGACGCGGAGACGAGCAACGCATTTGCTGCCAAGGCGTTGATCCAGAAACCGCTGCACGCCGGAAACCAGCCTTTCGTTGCTGATGTCTATGTCAAACGTAGGGAAAGCGCCGGTACGCAAGCCCACGTTGTTTTGCTGCATGTCCCAACGCTCAATGTCTTTGTCTGTGACCTTGTGCGTCTCCCAATCCGGGAAAATAGGGACTTTGCTTCCTGCCCCAACCGCAACCAATTCGTCTCGGAAACCGAAATCAGATGCGCTCTTAAAACTTGCCATTACCCCAAATCCCTTACCTGTCTCCGAATAAGGCACACCGCCTTTTTCGCAGCGCGCCAATCACTTGTTGAAGACGAGCAAACCGTCATCACCTTCCGTCCGGTAGGCGTGCGCCAGAATATGCGGCAGTGCTTCCCACCCTGCTCGCAACGGTCTATCTCGCCGCCAAGCCGTATTATTTCGTCCCTAGACGCCTTAACTGTGGGGCTTATCCTCATTTGCGATACCGATCCCCCACCCAACCATCGGACGCGACGGGCAAGCCTTTCGCCCAGACAGGAGGCGTGTTCATAATCGCTTCCATGCCGCTCGCGTCTTCGTTTTCGTTGATAAGTTCGTCATGCACAGACATGACGATGCCGGGGATTTTGGTTTCAATGTTTACGGTAGCTTCCGCCTGCACATCCCTTGCGACGGCCTGCGTGATATTCTCCGCTATCTTGCCGCCATATGTGCGAAGACGCTCCCATTTCCGGGTGTACTGGTTAACACCCATATAGGTAATTTCCGGCCCACACTGGCCCTGCTCAAGCGCAGCGTCCCGGTAAACGAGATACCGTCCAGACGGCAGCTTAATGAGCATGTGGCCCTTCGTGCGGCCAGTAGCAGACAAACCAATGGTGACGTGTCGGCCTTGTGGCCCGACGCTCATGTGCCTGCCGGGGTTGCGGATCGCCCAGACGCAAGCATCCTGAAGCATTTTCCAGTATCTAACGATTGCAGGATTGTTTTCCCGCCACGACGAAACCGCGTCTTGCGCGGCCATAGGATCAAGCGTCAGGCCATACGTTTTCGCAGCATCAATAAACTTGTTTGCGCCCATGCCGAAGCCCAGACCAAGCGTCATGACCTTGCCTAGCTGTCTATCGTTCGAGCCGTTTTTCTTCGCCGCGTATGTGTAAACGTCTTCACCACGAGCAAAGACTGCGAGAATGTCATCTTGGCCTGCGAGCCACGCGATTACTCGCGCTTCGATCTGTGACAAATCTTGCTGGAAGAATTTCTTGCCCTTGGCCGGAACGAAACACCCGCGAATGATTGAAGCCACTGCGTCTAGCGGGTTGATAAACACGCCGATCTCGTCCGGGCTTGCGCCCTGCATGACGAGTTCAATCATCTCCTTGACGCGCTTCGTCGTCGGACGCGGAAGGTTCTGCAACTGGACCAGCCGTCCGGCCCACCTTCCTGTCCGGCTCGCCCCATAATACTGAAGCATCCCGCGAACGCGCCCGTCCTTGCAGACACAAGCCAACATGGCGTTGAGCTTTGACGTTGAGCTTTTGGCCGCAGCCTGTCTAAGCTCTAAGACTTCGCGCGCCACCGGCGTGAGTTTCCCGGCCAGATACTCTTCCAGCTCCCCTTTTGCCAGAGACGTGACGTGAGGGTTATTCTCTTGAACGAACGCCAGAATTCTAGCTGTCTGCGTGCAAGCGGTCGCAGCGCCAGCCGTCAACCGTTCCATGCGCTTGTCTAGTTCGGTTTTCTCCCAAGCCGTGAAGACCTGCAACCGACGCACCAAATTCATGTCTAGCTGAACGCCGCGCATGTTGATTTTCATATCGGCTTCCCAAACTTTTTGCTCGGAAGCCGGAAGATCGGGGATGGTCGCAGTGATAGCGCGTTCTGTGTCTACGTCATTTTTGCAATACGCATAAAGCGTTGGGAGCAGACTAGGATCGGCCTCGTGCCACCACGTGCCGTCTTTGCGAGGCTTGCAAAGTTTGAGCATAACCTTGCCGCCCTGCACGTCTTTCAAGATGCGTGCGCCGCTCGCACGGCCCGCCATGTCTAGCGACAGAGGCAAGCCCCAATAGGCCGCAGCCGCCATCGTATCCCGCACCTGCGAAATCTTGAGTTCCGGCCAGCCGAGTTTTGGTTCGCAAATCCGTTTCCAGATAGCGAATTCAAACATGGCGTTCCACGCATGTACTTCGCCGCCATCCTTGACGTGATTGATAATGCTCAACGGCAACGGCGCGCCTTCGATCCAAATTTCGGTTGGTTCGTCATTGAAGGCATAGGCCATGCAGAAAACCCCGGTTGAGGGGTCTTCCGCGTATCGCCAAGCGCCGGTCTTTTTCAGGTCTGCGGCGCTGCGCGTTTCCAGATCAATATACAGTTTGTCAGACATCCGCGTGCAGTCTCCCAACCTTGATCGCAGAAACCGTCGCCTCGCTCACGCCAAAAGCACGTGCTAGGACCACGCCCGGACAACCCGCACGCAACTTCGTTTTGATTGCTCTTATTTGTGGTGGGCGCAGCTTGTAGTTTTTCGCGCCGCGGTGCCATTTCTTGTCTAGCCCGTTCTCCCGGCGCGTTCCGTAGCGAAGATTACACAGCCGGTTATCCGAAGGATTTCCGTTCCGGTGTAAGACTTCCATGCCTTCGGGTGCGGGGCCGCAAAAGGCTTCCATCACAAGGGAGTGCACGGTGCGGGAATTCCCCTTACCGAGTGTTACGGAGACATGCCCGCCACTCATGCGACCGGGACGCAACAAACGGCCTCTCTTGTGGTGCGTATAAAGGTTTCCCTTTTTGCTCCGTTGTTGCCATGATCGATCTAAGGAACGTACCCGCCCTTGGTCGGACACTTCATACTGTCCTTCAAGGCCCACAACTGGCTTCCACGTTTCGAGACGATCAGCCATGACGCTTGCCTAACTGGCGCATCATCACGTCGATATTCTCATAAAGATCATCGAATGAGCCGCCGTTATAGAGCGTGAAATCGGCAAGTTCCTGCATGTTCCCCATTTCGGAGACATGTTCGCTAGACACGCCGCGCTGTTCGGCAGGGCGTTCAACGAAAACAACGAAACCACCAAGAGATTTTATTACTTCCACTTCGTTCGGGAAGCGTGTGCCTTCCTCGACTACAGACAGGCCATTTATGGTATGCTCAACAGCACGCCGCGCCCAATGGCTTAGCCACAGCTTCGGATGAATGAGCGACCTGCCCCATTCCGTACCTAGCGTTTGCATCGCATAGCGAGGCGTCTTTCCACCAAGCAGCGCTGAAGGCGTGTTTTTGAGTTCGCCTTCCAACTGTTCTTCAGTGAGGCCGAAAGCGCGCAGCATGTCTTTCAAAGGCTTGCTGAAAGGCTCCCTCTCGAAGCCGTAAAGATTGGCAAGACGTGCTGCGACGACAGATTTTCCAGAGCGCATCGGCCCTGCGAGGCCGATAATCATTGGAGAAACATTGACCAGAGACATAAGACACCCCCGATCAATGATGTTCGGCAATAGCGACGATCAAGCCTGCAATCTCCAAACCAAGAATGCAGGCCCACAGCAGCGCCAAGGCCAACCAGAATGTTTGTTTGGTGCGTACGGCTGCACATGTAGTTGCCGCAAGGAATGTCAGGGAGACGACAAGGAAGAATAGAGCCTGTATCATGCTATTCACCCCGCCCCAGATTGAGCGCGTCAACCACGCTTTCCACGTCTTCCAGAACGTCAAAACCGAAATCTTTTGTGTAGCCAATAAATGTTGTGCCGTGCGCCGTCTGGCGAACGAACGTCACCCTTTTGGGATCAACCGCTACTTTTCGGACAGTCTTTTTTGCGTCTAAGTGATGCTGCGTAAATGTCTTCAGCAAAGAAGCCATCGCTAAATCTCCTGTAAGTGTCGTGATTTAAGAGCGCCCGGCCCTCGCCAATGGCCCAAACGAGGGCCGGACTTCCGCGCGGGGAAAGAGTCAGGAAAGCCGCGCGGCACTACCGTGAATTAGAAGGGGAAATCGCCGCTATTTCCGGCGTCTGTGTTTGGTGTGTCGTCCACATAAGCCGACACGTCAGCATCACCAAATGCCTTGTTAGCGGCAGTGCGACCATCCAGACGCGGCATGTCAAACTTACCGATCTGCACATTTTCAAGACCGAAAGCGATGCCGCGATTGCCGGAATGGTCATAGGCAAACGGGTTGACGCTGGCGCGCACAAGCTGACCAGCCCATACGTCTTTCGGATCAAGAATGTCTTCACGGTTAGGCCCGACAACTCCCGGCGCCGTCTTCGTCCACGCATTGATAAAGATGAAACCTTTCTCATAGCCAGCATAGTCTTTTTCGCCAGCATCGCGGAACGGGCTGCGGAGGTTTGACGGAATTTTGTTGCCCCACTTTTCACGGGCAACCTGCATAACGGCGTCTTTCAGGATTTTAAATTCATTCGTCGCCTGCGCCTTCGGATCAAACACAATGTTGAGCGAATAGCGCGGCTCCGCCCCGTCCGCTGGCGCGCGAGGCGTGAACAGGTTCATAAAAGAGCCGAGGCCAAAAGGCGTAATAAGAGCCATGACTTAATCTCCTATCGTCTTAAAATCATTGGGCTTTTTGTCTACAGGGCTACATCATCAAAGACCGCCTGCGGGCCTGTAGGTGCCGCAGCGCGACTGTCTGCGTCTGGCACTAAGGTCGTGCCAGAGCTTTCCGCCGTGACGAGTTCATCAAGGCCGAAATCGGATAGTTTGTGTTTGTTACGTTTGAGGACTGTCTCGACTTGTGCCGGAGACTTGAGCGTAGGCGCTGTGAAGAAATCACCCAGATCGTTCCAGAGATTTTCCGTAATCACCTTTTCGACTGCGGCAGGATCGGACCACTTGCGGGTTGCTCTCTTCGGAACCAGCTTCCAGCCAGCAATCTTGTGGCCTTTGTCTAGCGCGTCCGAGACAACAGCCCGGACTTGAGACACCCACGCGGAGATAAGTTCGGCCTGATCTAAGATCGCGCCGAGTTCTTCGAGCGGGATAAGGTTCGCGTCCGGCGGGGTTGCAGTCACATCATCGAATTGCGTCTTGGCAATTTCCAGAGCCGTCTTGCGAAGTTCCGGGCATTGGCCTGCGTGCGGACACCAACGGCAATGTTGTCCTGTTTTGTATGTTGTGTCTTTTGCAATAATCGACACTACGGCAGGCACAAGCACAGTGTCAGCCCACAAAAGCAAATCGACTACGGGGATAGTCCACGAGCGGATAGGCCCGTCTTTGTGCGGCGCACGAGGCTGCACAACCGTCATGGTGACGTATTTGCAGGAATGCCAACCTGCGAGAACCACTGCCAAGACCGCACCAAGCCCATAATATTGAAACTGCGTGTTGCCGACCGCCTCAACAGGAACACCAACGCCATGCTTGTAATCGACAACGTGCAGTATGTCTCCAACGATGCCGATAAAATCAGACGTGCCAAACAACGGCGTCGGGCATTTTTCACCCCTGTTCTCCCACAGCGGGGCAAGCGTAATGCCGTGTTCGATCCAGAATTGAGACGCGCCCAGACCGCGAATGTGATCCAGATAGACTTGAACCGCGTCAGCCATTTCGTGCGTTACTTGGAACCCCTGAAAATCAAGCCCGACATATAGGTTCGCGTCTTTGTCTTCACGCAGACAGGTTTCTGCGAGGTCATGCGCCGCAGTACCTTCCGCAGCAAAGATGCTCCCCCGGCGTTGTGGGGCGTCGGGGAGCATGGATAACTCCCCGGACTTCGTGCAATTCAGCCAGATGTGAGAACCACTGGCGGAAAGTATTGCGTGCGCACGTTCCGTCATGATTAAGCCTGCCCGTTCTGAATTGCCATGACCTTCTCATAGAATTCAAGGCCGTCTTTTTCGGCGTCTATGTCGCGGAACGTCTTCACATCAAAGTGCGACAGGAGCGCCATCACTTCGTCCTTTTTCGGGCCGGAATACAACACGACTGCGGCGTCAATGGCCTTATCATACGCTTCCTTTGGCGTCATTTTGTCGTCTTTGTCTTCCGCAGAGGCCGACTTTTCTTCAGATTTTTCTTCGGCCTGTTCTGCGGCTTCAACCGGATCGCTTGCTTCTTCAGCAGCGGCAGCAGCCTTTTTGCTCGTCCGCTTCGTCTTCGGCCTATCAGCAGGTTTTTCATCTGCGACCAGCGACAAACCCCGGTTCATAACTTCTTCCAGAAGTTCGTCATCGGTAAAACCGGCAAGCCCCTTCGGCGCACCGCCGTCTACGTCTTCGCCCAGAATGGACGCGGCCATGTTCCTAAGTTCTACGCCAACTTCCGCAAGGCTGGAACCTACAACTTTGAATTCTATCTGCATCGTTACACCCTTTCCATCATCCAAAGAATTCACTCAAATCCTGCGTCTTACGGGCGAGGACTTTCATCACCAGTTCGTCCGCAGTGTCCGCAGCCGTTATGAGGCGCGCCCACACCGGCTTGGTTTGACCAATCCGCGAAGCGCGCTTCGCAGCTTGGAAGTTGTCTTTCGGCACCCAAGACGGCTCACCAAGGATCACTTGGTTAGCGGCTGTGAGCGTCAAGCCCTCGCGGCAGACCATCAACTGACCGATGAAAACTTGCGTCTCCGGGTCGTTCTGAAACTGATCTGTGAGCCGCGCTCTTTCTGTCATGGGGGTCGAACCAGTGAGGATTACTTTCCTGTAGTTCGCCAAATGTTCCGCCATTTTGTCAATAGCATCGGTATGGTGAAGGAAAATAATCCGCTTTTCCACAGGACTTGTGGAAAGTTCTAAATCCACCAACTCGGCTATGGCTTCGGCTTTCAGGACACCCACAATCCGCCGTTGTGTCGATAAAGCCACGTCATTACTTCTAAGCGCTTCCAGAATTTCGTCTTCTGTCTCGCAGCCCTCAACGGCTTCGACGATACGTTTATTAGCTTCCGCTAATAATTGCTTCGCCTGTTCGGATTTCGGCTTGAGGTCAACCGTCTGCGTTGTGAAGCGAAGCGGTGGCAGTTCTTTCAACACGTCTGCCGTCTTGCGAGCCGTGAAGTGCGGCGCAATAAGCTGGCGAAGTTCCTTAATGTTCTTGGAACCGACAATCGTTCTGATTGCGCGACCGCCGAACCACTTTTCGCTTGTCTCGCAATACCTGTCTTCAAATTGCCGCTGCGTAAGAACCTTGTTGCCGTCGGTTCCGATAAGATGCGGAAACAACGCTCTAAGATGTGGGTACAAATCCCCGGCATGATTGACGACGATTGTTCCAGACGCAGGCCACCAAGCGGCAGGGCCAACAGGGTTGTTTTTGCGAAGTTCGCCATAAATCGACTTGGTTCTGTTCGATCCCATGTCTTTGAGTGCATGGGCTTCGTCAAGAATAACCACGTCCCAAGACACGCCGATTGCGAATTTCGCCCACGCATTCGTTGCTTTCCTTGCCACGTTGTCGCGCTGCGAAAACTTGTCATAATTCACGATCAAGATCAGAGGCCCTTTGCGTGGAGGCTCTTTCTTGAAAGGCCCATCGGCTACGACGATCTGCGGCAATGGCGCTTGTGTCTGCGTACCCCACCACATAGCGAATTCCCGCTTCCAGTTAACAAGCAAGACAGACGGGCAAATGACGAGAATACGCTTTGCGCCCGAAGCTGCCGCAGCCGTGACTAGCTGTGCCGTCTTCCCTAGTCCGGGATCATCACCAAGGATGTGTGCAGGATCGCAAACGAGATTGTCCCGCCCTACTTCCTGATAGCCTTTGAGAATAAGCGGAGCCGTCATTTTGTCGGTCCCATATCTTTCGTGTAGGCCACATAAGCCAGCAACGCAGCATCCGCACGGCCATGATCTTTCTTGCGAGCGAACAGGTTTGCGTCTCGCGGGAATAATTCGAGAACCTTCTGACGCGATGCGTCTTTGTCTCTGCCCTGCAAGCCCATGATCGACTTCCATTTGTTCGGCTGGACAAAGATCGTCGGGATATTCTTCGCAGCGATGATCCCGCGCGCCACACCAAAGGCAGTTCCAAACTTGAACGCCGAGGCCGAGCCGTCCGTAGGCATCGAATGCACGTCTTCGATAACGGCAAAGTCTATGTCTCCCAACGCTTCGATATGGCGAGCCAGAAGGCTATCCATCAACACGTTGCGGCCTTTTGCGCCAGCTTTTGCAACCGGCATGTCAAAGACGCGCAAGGACATGAAAACAGTGTCGAGAAGGACGATTGCGCCGGATAGACCGGGATCGACGCCAAGAATGCGTGCCATAGCCGCAGCCTCAAGAAACATGTGCGCGGACTGCCGCGTCTTTGGCTTCGAGAAGTTTGCGCAAGGCGACCGTGCGTTCCGGGTTGCGCGGCGTCGTCTCGACAATAAGACGTGCTAGGTCGCAGAATGGCTTAGATCGCGCCCGCAACACTTCCGGCAAATGTGCATAGTGGAAGTACCGCAGAATATGATCGGCGCGAAGTTGGTCTTCAGTGAATCCCTTGGGTGCCGGATAAATATCAGACATTTTCAGCCTTTTCCGTTTGTGACAACAAATCCGCGATGTGATCGGCAGGGACGTTAGGGGCGAGTTTTGCAGCGGCGCGTATGACCGGGATGTGCCAACGGCCCGTTATGAAATTGCGGTGCCGCCATATACGAATGGCACCGGCGCTCGGAGGGCGGTAGCCCAGACCTGCAATCGCTTTGATGATCGCTCGTGGATCACCTAACGCGTCAAGCAGTTCTGGAATGTTGTTCGGTAAGGGTTCCATAGCGGTTAGCGTGTTTCTCGTGTTTGTTTTGTTAACCAACAATCGAACACATAGCCAACACCGTTTCCGGTTGCAATATTTTATGTTGCATTGAGTATCTCCCCCATGTTACAAACGGAAACACCAAAGGAAACACTGGCAGGACACAGACCATGACCAAGCGTGGAAAAATGCTTATGGATACGCCAGACGAAAAGGCGCTGACGAGCAACCAGACGGCAGAAGTAGCACGTGCAATCACGTTCTCGAAAAATCTGCACAAGTTTCTCAACGAACGAGATATGACGCAATCTGATCTTGCTCGCGCCATCTGGGGCGAGACGACAACGCCAGACGGCAAGACGGTCGCAAAAGGACGGGACCGGATTAGCGTTTATCTGAAAGGGAATGTTGTTCCCGCACCTGCTACGCTTCGCAAGCTGGCAGAGGCGCTAGACGTACCCGTCGAAGAATTAGCCCCTGACATCATGGGCGTTGCCGTAGACAGAGACAATCCAGAGTTTGCCGTGTCTACGATTGCTGGACATCCAGACAAATCTTACGTGCGTCTCAACAAACTTATGCCTTTCCGATACGCCTTGGAAATTGGCGCCATCGTGGAGCGCGCAGACAGGGCTGCAAAAGGTTTGCTCAAGGAAGAAGATTGATGACCATCCGCGAAAGTTCGTCGGGGGTCGTGGGGGGTGTATATAGCGAAGCTATATATACACCCCCCAACACCCCCTTAGAAACGCCCGATATTTTACTCACCGACGCCGAGGCTGCGGCCATCGTCAGACGTAGGCCCTCGACCATCGCACGTTGGAGACGTGAAGGCGGATTGCAGCACATAAAGGGCCGACCTTGCCTCATACGTTTGTCGGTTTTTGTGGACTACATCACCAACAATAGACACCTAGACACGCTCCTAGACACATCGCTAGACACCAAGACAGGAGACACGAAGCCATGCAAGACGGGCCAAAAATCTCGAAACCAAGCCTCGCGAAAAACCGCAGCGGAAGGTGGGAAATACGATTCTCCGAGAAAACACAAAGCGGAAAATGGCGCACTAAAACGGTTTCGACGGGCGAACGCTCTAAGTCTGCGGCGCAAGCGTTCTTAAATGATTGGCTTGCAGCGGAAGAAATCGCCCAGAAGAAAGCCGACAAGCAAGACATTGAAACGATCATCGCGCGCTACCTCAAAAACAGGGGCGGAGATGTTGAGCGGTGGGTGCTTAATCAGGTTCGGGAGTTTTTCGGTGGGTATCTGCCGCAGGAAATCGACGCTGACTTGATTAGTGAATACCGCGAAGAAAAAAGTCACCTTAAAGACGGTTCCGTTCGCAGGCACTTGGCCGCGTTGGTTGCAGCCATAAACTATTCAGCCACGCATAAATACATCTCCAAAGCTGACGTTCCTGTCATCGAATTGCCGCCGCAATCCCCTCGCCGGGAAAGGTTCTTGAACGAGCAAGAGGAAGCGGAGTTTCACGCGCTGGCAATGGGAGACAGCATCGGGAAAGCACGCCTCACACGCGTCACCCGTTTTGTCGCAATCGCCCTCGACACCGGATCAAGAAAAGGCGCAATCGAAGCCTTAACGTGGGATCGTGTTGATTTGCAGCATGGTGTGATCGACTTCCACGAGGACGGAAAGCGCGTCACAAACAAACGCCGCGCCAAGGTGCCTATATCTGATCGCCTTATGCCGGTTCTGAAACGCGCCTACAGGGAGCGCAAAATTGATCCCGTAACGCAGAAATCTTTTGTCATCGACAAAGGGGCAATCCGCAAAACCTACGAAACCTTCCTGAAATCAACAAACTATCGGTGGGTAACGCCTCACGTGATGCGGCATACGTGGGCTACCTTAGCCGCACGCGCTGGCGTTCCGATCTGGGATATTGCAGGGGTTTTAGCCGATGACGAAGCAACAGTACGCAAGCATTATTTGCACCATTGCCCGGACCATTTGCGCGGGGCGGTCAATCATCGAAATTTTTATTAAAATTGTTATTGCGTTGTGTTTCGTTTTGAAATATGTATGTTTCTGCAAGCAACAAAATACAACATTGCACAACAGGAAACAGACTATCGCTTTAACATGGGAAAATCAACATGGACGCAAGCGCAGGTCAATTATCTTGTGTCGGCTTATCAGGCCGACACTCCAAACAGTGAGATAGCCGCAGCGCTTGGGAAGACAAGAAAAGCGGTTGAGAATAAGGCCGCGAGGCTTGGGATAACTGACAAAGATCGGAGGGATAGAAACAACAGCGCCAGAATGAAAGCGGCGCATAAGGAAGACACAGAATTCAGACGGGCCTTTTCGGAGGCAGTAACGCGGCGAAGGCAAAATGCCCTGCCGAAAGAACTCCAACCCCTAAGACGAAAACTTGCTCGCTTCGGCATCCCCTCAAACGAACGGGCGAAAATACTCCAAGACGAATTGCGGAGACAAAACAGTGTTTATTCTTGATATGGAAAAGATGCAAAGCAGTGACGCTCTTTCGCCGAAAGCGCAAAGGATAGTGTCCTCTTTCATGAAGGTTCTGTGCGCTATTGATACCATGAGCGGCAGTAAAATCGTGTACACCGCCGACATCTTTGAAGCGGCGGAAAAGAAACTCCGCGAACATGGCGAAACCAACTTGGCTGATGCTGTGCATGAGGCTTCCGAACGCACAATAACTTCTACTATGGTGGCTGCGTCTATGCTCTTTCAGAACATTTTGGCCGAGGATTTTTCCAGACGTGGCCTTACGCCGGATGATGCTTTGGCCGTCCTAGTATCGTTGCGAGCCGACTACGGCATTGCGAGCGCATCCTCCATCCGCCCCAACTGACAACAATTGGAGACACGAGACCGTGGCTAGTGTGAAATTGACGAAAACACATCGGGAAGAAATTCTTAAACGTGCCATGCAACACGCCTTCAAGGACGAGGTTTTGGCGCTTATGGCTAAATTCGCCAAGCTGGCAAATGACGTTTATGAAGACGTATTTAGTGCGGCAGACCGCAAAAAGATGGAAGCTCTGCCGGAAGGTTGGTTGCCGAGAGACAGCGAAATTAGAGTTACCTTTGGTAACGAACACACTTGGCTTAAATTCAATGGCCGCAATGGGTGTTTGCCGGAAGTTGATGGCGTGTGGCCGGAAGATCAATACCGCCGCTATCCTGCAAGCAAAAAATCGAAAGTTTGCAAGGCGTATGACGCGCGCGATGCTATGTCTGTTCGCTTTGAAGAACTCATAAATGCGCGAAAAGACCTTTCGTCTCGCGTGTCTGAAGCCAGATCAAGCACAAGAGCCGCGCTAGACAGGGCTACGACGTTGCAGCGCCTTCTTGAAGGTTGGCCGGAAATCGAACCGTTTACGCGGTTCATTCCACGGGATCGTCCGTCACTTCCAGCGATAAAGACAGACGTTTTGAATACGCTTCTTGACCTTCCAATTTCTGAAAAAATGGAGACAGCACAATGATTGCTAGGAACGAAAATATGACACTTGAAGGTGCCTTTTTGGGAGACGCAGCGTCTTCAGTGGGTGTGAAATCGGTTCTCACTGGCGAAAAGAGTGGGAAGTCTTTAGCAAATCTCGTCAAAGAGTTGGAAAGCCGTCTGACTAACGCCCGCAGCGCTCGCATCCGTATTGAGGCGATGGAAAACGTTTTGCACGGTTCCGGGCAAAACAAGGCGTCTAGCCCCTACCCGCCGAAACCTGCAACGCAAATATCGCCGTCCGTCCCTGCCGTGCCGCAACTGTTCGGGCTTGTCGATCAGCTTAACGAAGAAATATCGACCATCCATAATCTGCTTGAGGGGTTGGAGCAATTTATTCGTGTATAGCCGTGTCTGCTTTTGCAGACACCACAACAAGACAGGAAATACAAAATGCGCAAGACAGAAACAACAAGCTTCGAGTTTAACCCTTTGTCTCCCCGGACAATTTCTCTGCTTATGCGGGTCATGGATCAGACAGAAGACACGACTAGGGCGTTTGAAGCGTTGCTTTCGTCCACGTTGGTTGCAGCCTCAATTTTGGGAGTTAGCCCAAACGAACTATCGCGAATTGCCAGTGATATGTTGTCGTTTGTTTATGACAAAGCGAAAGAGCACCCGGACCTTTTCACTGTTCTAGGTGTGGACGGCCCTTGTGACATGGGGGCGTTGCAGTGAGTATTAAATTCTCTGGCTTCGTGGTGCTGGCTCCGCTCGCCCCTTGGGACGTAAAGTATAAAGACTTGATTTATGTAAATATGGCTATGTCTTCGTTTGCCATAACCGCCGAACTGTCTTGGCGAAAATTCATAGGTTTTTCGGTCCCTGCAACGGAAGCACCAACGCGCATATAGCGTCTACACAATCGCGGCTATCACGTGGCTAGGGCCAACGTCGAAATATTGGAGCCAACCGAATGAAGTGGCAATTCGCAAAGATCAAAAACAAGGTCTTTGTCTACTACGATGGGAGCCAACTTCCTGTCTTCACTTTCGAGCGTAGGACAGAACGCGGCCCATACTACGGACATGGAAAAGTATTCATTTCGCAGATCGCAATTGAGAAGTGGGTTGCAGTTGAAGGCGAAGTCTTGCGCCGCCGCATAGCCAATAAGGTGCAGACATGACGAAACTGACGGGAAACATCCGTTATCGGTCGGGGTGGCGCGGCAAGTTAATCCTGCAGGTCGAAGAAAGTGGAAGCCAACACATAACCTGTGGCGCATACATTGACTGTAGGCCGGTTCGTTTTTGGCGAGACGCAAAGGTCGAAGACTTGTTGGAGATTGACTGCAAAAATTTGGAGAAAATAGAAAATGAACTGGCCTGAATTTTTCATGGAACATGCGCGTCTAGCGGCGCGAAAATCGAAAGACAGCACGCAGGTGGGTGCGGCGCTTATTGGCCCAGACGGCGAAGTGCGTCTAACAGCTTTCAATGGTCCGCCCAAAGGTGTCAAAGACACGCCGGATCGTTTCGAGCGCCCGCGCAAGTATCTGTTCGCGTCTCACGCTGAAGCTAATTTGATAGCGTTCGCAGCACGTGCAGGCATTCCGACGAAAGGTTGTACTGTCTACGTCACACATGCGCCGTGTTCGTCCTGTGCGCGGACGCTTATTCAGGCCGGAATTGAAAGCGTGGTTTCTGAACACGGGATTACGCACATGCCACCAGAAGAATTCGATGCTGCCGCAGATATGTTTTACGAGGCTGGCGTCGAGCGCAAGACACATTGGGGGAGCCGAAAATGACCTATCTCAACCAAGCTATTGATTTAGTCGGCGCGTTTCTCGCCCTTCTTGTGCTTTTGCTCGCAACGTGTGGCCTTCTGTATCTGATTTATGGCTTCGTCCGTATATTTCTGCACAAGCGATACTGGCGCAAATATGACGAGAAACAATATTGGGAAACTCACAAGTCGCGTTATGGAAAAGACAATGGATAACACAAAGAAACTTTTTATTGCTACCGCGCTTGGCCTTTCCGCCCTTCTGGCAGGTTGTCAGGACGATGCGCACATCGCAGCGGAGAACGTCAAAAAGGCCGCAGATAACTTTGAGATCAACCGTCGCATTGTCTTCTACAACGGCATTACCGACAAATATATGCTCGTCATTGAAGGCTTCTGTTCGATGGATTTGAACAATAGCGGCACCGCCTTCAACGTTATTTGCAAGACAGGCCCACGTGGCTACAAGCGCCACACGCTCGTTCTGTCCGATAACACAAGCGCCTTTGTTGAGCAGATCGACGCCGCCGATGTGAGCGCCTATCACTACCGCGTCACGTTCAAGCCACAGCAAATTTTGCCTGATATTGGTGTCCGCGTTGACACTGGCGAACTCACCAAAGACCGTTACTGAAACAGGTCAAAATGTTGCGTCGAAAATTTCAGGGAAGCCAACACGGCTTCCCTTTTTATTTTGCAGCACTAGCCTGAAAGTGCCGCATCGCAGCACTAACTTTATAAGACAACATAAAACAACATTCACTTAGCTAGACATGCAAAACACCGGAAATCCGGCTTTTTCAGTGTTTTGCTTTGTTGTCTAGACACATAGGACACAACCTTCGTAATGATGGGGTCGCGTGTTCGAGTCACGCAAGCGGCACCAAAAAACCTCATAAAAATCAAATAATTAGCAGTCGCAGTGCAAGTGCGTTAGTTTCGTTGCGTTTTCGCGGAACCATGGCGGAACCAGCCAAAGGCAATGTCATTAATATCATGGATGCACTGCGGAATTCTCTGAAGAAAGAAACCAGCAAGACGAAATAGGCTTCGGAGCGAGCAAAATGGCCCAGAAGAAAAATCCATGGTCAGATCCCGATCTGGTACGGGAAAAGGACGCAACCGACCCGTCACCGGTCGAACCGAGAGACCATCAGGAGAAACCCACGCATGAACAAACAAACGCGCCGGGCAATCCTAATGTACGGGCACCCAAAGAGCCCTACCCTGACCGATCGAAAGATTGATCAGGATAACAGACACCGTGACGAAGTACGTATCTGGGTGGCCTAGTCTATCGCAGGTAACAGCGACATTACGCAAGAAGGGCTTCGGAAAGATCCGGAGCCCCATTTTCTAGATCAGTCGACTCAAAATCAGACAAGTGATAGCGCTACAAATTGCAGCAAAGATCACAAACTTCGGCAACGATAACTGTTCAATCCATCTGATCGCCCAGATACGCGGAGCTTCGACTGTATTTTTATTGGTCATTTTCCCCTCCCTTTAGAGAGGGCTTTTATCATACGGTCAAAAACCGTCATCACCTTCTTTAGTTTATGTTGCCCGCCTCTCCTCCAGCGCTTTAAGCCTCTCCGCGAAATAGATGATCTTATTCAGATCGTACATTCGACTGGCCGCGTCTTTCTCTCCGAACCGATAGCAAGCCTTGAAGATATTGCCGAGCGCGAATGACATGCCTTTGTGCTCGATCAGGTCGTTTAGCTCGGTCGCATGGGGAGGCAGCTCGTAATAGCTCGTGCTGCCGCCGTCGGAGGTGACGGGCGCGTGAGGTCGATCGCAATCGGGCCTGTTTGCCCCTACGTATCTTCCAGTCGGGTCAATGACGCTCATACCCTCTCCCTCACCTTACGCTTCGGCTCTTCAAACTTCTCAGTTACTGGCCCGCCCGCAAGCAGACCGCGCAGCGCCGACAGCTTATCGCGAACAAGCGGACGAAACCGACGCGCCGCGAACGGCGGGTTGTCATATCCGAACTGCGGGCAGATTCCTCGATCGACGCCTTTCAGACGAACGCCGATGTAGCTGCCCTGCGTGTAGTGATCGAAGGGGCCGATCCAGCTTATGGTGTAGACCTCACCTTCCTTGATCTCGATGAACTGTTCGAAGCCGACCTTGGCATCGATGCAGATGACTTTATCGCCAACGTTGAAGGGGGTCACGCCGCATCCCTCCATGCTTCTAACCGCCGATATTCAACCGGTACACCATGGCTACGCGCTCGCGCCGTACCTTCCGCCATGCCACGGCTTATCCCGAAATCTTCATAGACAACGCATTTCTCCGCTACTCGATACCATGCAAGGCCAGCTTCGATGCCGAACTCTCGTTCATTCGGCCGCAAATCATCCAGCACTTGTGTGTGCAGCAAGTGGCTCGCGATCGGTGCTTCGCCTCGCCGCAGGCTATCCAGCAGGCAGGAGCGGGCGTAGGCCTTGTTGCGCTCAACGTCACCGCTGAAAGGCGACTCGATGATGACAAGTGGTTTGCGTGCCGGTTGCTGGGCAACTGGCACATTGTCGTTATAAGGTTTTGGCATGTGGCTTATATCCTTCCCGCCTACCTCATCTGCCGCCCTTCAACAGCCGCTCGCGCCGCGCAGTCTTCTGCTTCTTCAAGCATGTTCTTTCCTCGTGTTTGTGGTGAAAGCGCCGCTTGGTGGGCGGCGCGGCTATATATTTGTCGAATCGAGCGATCTATTGTATAGTATCCTCTCATTTAATTGAGATGCAGAAAATGTTACAATATCGTTCGACATACCCCAATGATCGCTCTGAATTTATATTTGTGGTAACAAATGATAATGAAAATCCACCCAAATACTTGTTGAGGCACTATTCATTCGTTGCTGAGCCATTGGCCGACTGGACTAATTTGGCAGAAATCAAATCTGACTTAAGCCGACGTGGGCATACTTACGGAACTAGCAGGGTGGCGCCACTTCTCGGAACATTGAGATTGGGGCATTGTTACCTTTAATCATGCCGCCCTCCTCTCTCTCGCTACGTTATCATTTGCGGCCACCGGCATACGCGCCGCGCCCTTGACCATTTCGGGCCGTAGCGTCAGCCGGGAAACTTCACCGTGTAGCTTCGAGTAGGTGATAACCTTCGCCGATCTGCCTGAAAGCCAGCCCCCGCCAGCAGCATATGCGTCTGGAGCCGCCAGCGTTTCGTGGCGCTCGACATACATTAGTCCGGACTTGCGCCCTTCGTCGGAATGCAAATGGCCGATGTGCGCATAGGCATATTTGCTCCGGCCGTACATTTCTCGAAACATGCCAGCTGATCCACCCCCATTGAACGGGTCCACCTTGAAGTATGGTTTTGACCATGAAGGAGGACCACAATGGCAAACAAGCGACACAAGCCCGACGAGATCGTCACGAAGCTTCGGCAGGTTGAG
>Ga0182741_1000157_pt1 | contig 106558 bp, 88 predicted proteins | sample eDN5th37CBELigOP_FD_128874 | JGI IMG/M metagenome (GOLD analysis project Ga0182741, IMG submission 128874) | Enriched Organic Plus compost microbial communities from Emeryville, California, USA - eDNA 5th pass 37_C BE-Lig OP (version 2) (version 2) ...
AGAATGCTCCGCTGACCAGCCGCATCTGCGCCGAGGAAGCGTTCGCGCCGGTCATCGCCGTGGCGCCGGTGGAGAGCTTTGCTGCAGGCATCAACCAGATCAACGATTCCGACTTCGGACTTCAGGCCGGGATCTTCACCAACAATCTCGAGCACTCGTTGGCGGCCTTCGAGGAGGTCGAGGCCGGCGGCGTCATCATCAACGACGTACCTGCCTACCGCATCGACCATATGCCGTATGGCGGCATGAAGGACTCAGGGCTCGGCCGTGAGGGACTCCGCTGGGCGATCGAGGACATGACAGAGCCGAAACTCATGGTCATCAATCGGCTCGCCAGCCAGAAAGTCCAGTTCCGCACCGAAGAATCGATCAAGGAATAGCGCCCGTTGACAGGGCAAGGGCCGGTCCAGACAGAGGACCGGCCCTTGTTCTCGATTATCTCCGGCGGCCGCCATCACGGCCACTGCCACTTGGCGTTACACAGCCTCGACCGGCGTCTCCACAAGGCTCCGAAGCAACTCGAGGTTCCTCCGGTCGTGCTCGCCTTCAGGGTCCTTCTCCGTCTCCAGAATTGCCGGAAGGCCGGCGAGTCGCGGGTGATTCACGATGCCACGGAAACCCTCGACGCCGATATACCCATCGCCGATGTGGTCGTGCCGGTCCTTGAAGGAGCCGAGCGGATTCTTCGAATCGTTGAGGTGCAGGACGAGCAACCGGTCCAGACCAACGATTCGGTCGAACTCCTCCATCACCGCATTCACATCGTCGACCGTTCGGATGTCGTACCCGGCAGCGAATGCGTGACATGTGTCGAAGCAGACGCCGACTCGCTCCTTCGCTTCGATCTGGTCGATGATTGCCGCCAGCTCCTCGAACGTCCGCCCGAGTGTCGTCCCCTGACCCGCCGTTGTTTCAAGGCACGTAATCGCCTTGATGTCAGGCAGCGTATCGTGCACCCGGTTCAGCGACTCGGCGAAACGACGGATGCCCTCTTCAACCCCGCTCCCGGTGTGTGCGCCGGGGTGCGTCACCAAATACTGAATCGCCAGCTCGTCGCACCGCTCGAGCTCGTCCTGGAATGCCGCCATGGACTTTTCGAGGAGATCGTCCTTCGGCGATGCAAGGTTGATCAGGTACGAATCGTGGACCACCATTTGCCGGATGCCGGTGCGTTCACGCTCCTCATGGAATCGCTCGACGACAGCCGGGTCCAGCGGTTTCGCACGCCACTGGCGCTCATTCTTGGAGAAAATCTGGGCAGACGTTGCCCCGACATCGACCGCGCGCTGAAGCGCCTTGTCGACGCCACCAGCCGCCGACGCGTGGGTTCCGAACTCGAGTGACATGTACGCGGAGTCCTTCCCTGCGATCGGTTACTGGTTCGCGACCAGTTCCCGGAGCTGTTTCTCGTTGTGCCCGATGATGACGGTGTCGCCCGAGAGGACTATGGGACGGCGAAGGAGTCTCGGATCCTCGATCATCAGGTCCAGGATCTCATCATCAGTAAGGTCCCTGTTCGCCAGGTCATGCTGCTTGTACGGGGTGCTTCGCGTCGAGATCACGTCCTGAACGGTCAGGTTGTTCTGCTCGAGCAGGGTACGGAGCTCGTCTTTCGTAAAGCGTTCCTTGAAGTACTCTCGCCGCTCGTAGTCGACACCGCTCTCCTTCAGGATTTCATCCGTCTTCCGGCAGGAAGTGCAGGAGTTGTACAGATAGGCCTGGATCGCCATGGTAGCCCTTTCGATCAGCACACGATCAGCATATGTACGTACGATTGTAGCCTGTCTGAACGCATCCCTCCGGGGAACGCCGGACACGGGGAAAATCGCGGTGAACTGGGGAGAACATCGTGCTAGACTCAATTCTCACGTCCCGGCGATCTACCGGCAGCCATATCCGTGCGCAGCGAAAGTACCCGTCGATTGGAACAGGCGCTCGAACACAACCCGAAACAGCGGTCAACGACGGAGGTCGTCAGCATCGTCGTTCCCGTCTACAACGAATCCGCCCGGATTGGTCTGTCGCTCGAACGTATCCATTCGTACTTCGAGGCTGTCGAAAACCGGTTCGAGCTCATCGTCGTCGACGACGGCAGCAACGACGATACGCTCTCGGCAGCCCGGGCGTTTGCCGAAAACCACGCTTGCGTCACAGTCCTCGACGAGCCACACCGTGGGAAAGCCTCCGCAGTCCTGGCGGGCCTGGAGCGCGCAAGCGGTAATATTGCCGGCTTCATGGACATCGACCTGGCGACACCCCTCGATGCATGGCTGGAAGCCCGGAAGGTGATCCACGAGGGCGCCGGCGTCGCGATCGGTTCGCGCGAAGGCATTGGCGCACAACGCGTCGACGAGCCGTGGTACCGGCACGTCATGGGTCGCATCTTCAATGCGCTGGTTCGGGCGCTGTTGCTGCCGGGTATCCACGACACGCAATGCGGGTTCAAGTTCTTCAGCCGGGAAACGCTGGACGACGTCCTGCCTCGAACCCTACTCTATCGGGATGCGGGTGTCGTCCGGATCCCCAAGGTCACGGCCTTCGACGTCGAGCTCCTCTTCATCGCGCGCCAGCATGGTCACCAGATCGCGGTGATTCCTGTCACCTGGCACTACGGAGACCAAAGCAAGGTCAACCCGCTCACGGATACCCTCCAGAACGTGCGTGACGTCCTGGCCGTTCGTCTCAATGGCTGGTTGGGGAAATACCGCTAACGCCGCGAGAACTGGCGCTCCAGCTCCACCTGGGACATATGCAACATCGTCGGTCGACCGTGGCCGCACGCCCTCGGATGCTCGCACCGCTCCAGCTGCGCAACCAGCTCCCGCATCTCAGGGAGCGAGAGCGACTGTCCGGCGCGAATCGCCGTGTGGCACGACGCGCTGATCGCGACCGCGTCCAGCCACGACTCTCCCGAGCCGCCGTTCGCCAATTCCTGCAGGATCTGGTGCATGCGCTCGGAGATGTCCACGCCCCTGACGAGCGCCGGGATCGCGCGAACGATGATCGACGTCTCGCCGAACCGCTCGACGGAATATCCGATCTGGTTCAGCTCATCGACCGACTTCTCGAATGCCGCCAGCTCGTCCGGCGGTAATTCGATGACCAGTGGGTCCAGCATCGGCTGTTGATCCACCGCGTTAGCCTGCATCTGGCCGAGGATCTTCTCGTACATCACTCGTTCGTGCGCCGCGTGCTGGTCGATCAGGAACATCCCCTGCGGCCCTTCCGCGATGATGTAGGTTGCGGAGATTTGCCCGAGAACACGTAGTACCGGGATGCCCGACGGATGCGAGGCCGCTTCTTCGTGCGGTGGTCCGGATTCCTCACGCTCACGCGTCGAACGGCTGTCGAGCTGCTGGCTATCGGGGATAGGGATCGGCTCGTAGCCGCTGCGGAACGAGATTTGGCTTGGCTCCATCGTTGCCCGGGGAGCGGGCTCGAAGCTAATCTCAGGCAAGACGCTGTCATCCTGTCGCGTCAGCGCATGATGGGCCGCGCGCTGGACGGCACGGGCAACCGCCCTCTCGTCTGCGAACTTCACCTCGGCCTTGGTGGGATGGACATTGACGTCGACCTGCGATGGGTCAAGCTCGATGCGAACCATCCCAAGCGGATGGCGCCCGACCATGAGCAGGCTGTGGTAGGCGTTCTCGAGCGCATACACCAACGCCCGGTGCTGAACCAGTCGCCCGTTCACGAAGAAGTACAGGCTTTGGCGGTGCGAACGGCTGACGCGCGGCGTGCTGATCCATCCCGTCACTTCGACCCCGGGCACGCGCATCTCCGACGGCAGTTCCTCGAGCGTCAGGACCTCGTCCACCAGCTCCGTGCCGAACACGCCGATTGCTGCCGAGGTGTCATCCCCGGTACCGTCCGTCCGGATCGTCCGCCGACCGTCCGACGACAACGACCACTGGATATCGCTTCTATGGCAGGCATACGCCCCGATCAAGCGAGAGATGTAGGTGCCTTCGGTCGACGGCTGCCGCAGGAACTTGCGTCTCGCAGGAACGTTCCCGAACAGGTCGCGCACAGTGACGGTGGTGCCCCGCGGCGCTGCATCGATGCGCGCCTCCCCGACCCGACCGTAGTCGATCGAGATCGAACCTCCCCCCGCCTCGCTGGCGGAGCGGATCGAAACATCCGCCACCGAAGAGATGCTCGGAAGCGCTTCTCCCCGGAACCCGAGCGTGTGCAGCCGTTCGAGGTCGTCGAAGGACGTCAGCTTGGATGTGGCGTGTCGCTGGACCGCTATCGGCAACTCGTCGCGCGTCATGCCGACGCCATTGTCCGATACCCGGATCAACTTGTTGCCGCCTTCCTCGATTTCCACCGAGATACGGGTCGCATGGGCGTCGATCGCGTTCTCGATCAGCTCCTTGACGACGGAGACGGGTCGCTCGACGACCTCTCCCGCGGCGATCTTTCCGATGGTTTCTTCTGTCAGCAGATGGATGGGCATCGATCTTCCGGGGACGCAAAGCGAGTACGTTCTGCTCTTAAGGATAGGACAGTTCGTCGATCGGGACGCCATCGGGAGGGAGCAGCGTGGGCACCGTGTCCTTCGTCACCGGAATGCCCTTGCGGTGCGACGACACGAATTTGCTCGGATGCTCGAAGAACCGCCATGGCGCGTTGACCGCGCGGCTGATGCCAATGCGCGGCCCCGCCATGATACCGGCCTCGACCGATCCGGGATGCAAACTGAAAACCTCTGAGGTCATGACGTCGATCCCGAGATCGGACGGGCGGATTGCCAATGCCTGCCCCATGCTCCCCGGCCCCTTGCCGAGCTGGGCGAACGCGACCCCGTTGCGCCGCTCGTGCATCACGTCGATGCCCTCCAGCGGCTCGATCGCCCGCAGAAGGACCCCGCCGGCCTCGTCGGGTTCATGGGCGACGATATTCATCATGTTGTGGATGCCGTAGGAGATGTAGGTGTAGACGTGGCCCGGCGGGCCGCTCATCGTCTCCCGGGCAATCCGCCGCCGGCCAGCGTGCGAGGCCGGATCAGCCGGCCCCGCATACGCTTCCGTTTCGACGATTCGCCCGCTCACCACCACGCCGTCCCGCTCGACACGGAGCACGCAGCCAATGAGGTCATACGCGACCAGCACGGGGTGACGCGCAAACCATGAGCGGTCCGTCATCCGCTCCTCACGCATTCCCCAATGCCTCGAGTCGCGCCCGGATGATCCCGGCCTGCTCCTCGGCGCGCGCCAGGCGATCACGCTGGACCTGCACGACCTTCTCCGGCGCTCGCGAAACGAACGATTCGTTGGACAACTGCTTTTCGGCGCGCTCCTTCTCGGCGAGTGCCTCCTCGAGTTCCTTCTCGAGGCGAGCGCGCTCTGCGTCGAGATCGACCATGTCCGCCAACGGCAGCGACGCGACAACGTCTCCAGCGATCGCAGTCATGGTGTTTGCCTCGTTCGAAGCCGGGCCATCGACGAACCTGAGCTGGTCATCGGCAATCCGAGCCAGGAACCCGATTTCTCGCCGGGCCGATTCGAACGCAGCGGTCAGGTTCCCGGCGTGGATGTCAGCGCTGATCCAGCGAGCCGGCTCGACACCGGCATCCGACCGCACGTTCCGGATCGCGCGGACAAGCTCCATCAGCGATCCAAACGCCCGGTCAGCTTCTGTATCCTGATCGCCGGCAGTTGGCCATCGCGCGACCATGATGCTTTCGCCTGCGTGCGGCACCTGCTGCCAGAGCGTTTCCGTCAGGAACGGCATGTACGGGTGCAGCAGCCGGAGGCTGCGCTCGATCGTGTAGGCCAGCACCTGCGCGACGACCTGCCCCTCGCCATCCTCCTTCCGGACCTTCGACGCCTCGATGTACCAGTCACACAGCTCGTTCCAGATAAAGTCGTGGACCTGCCGTCCGGCCTCGCCGAAGAGGTAGCTCTCCATCAGGCGCGTCGAGGATCTCGTCACCTCGTCTAGCCGGCTCAGGATCCAGCGATCCGCAAGTTGCAGGTCGTCTGTCGGGCGTGCGGGCCCATCCTGGTCCATCTCAACCTGGTGGTTGGAGATCGTCCGTAGCGCGAATCGGGTCGCGTTCCACAGCTTGTTGCCGAAGTTCCGGCCCGCCTCCACCTTCTGCAGGCTGAGGCGGCTGTCGTTGCCCGGAGAGGCTTGCGTCACGAGCGTATACCGCAGCGCATCCGCGCCGAACTCGTCGGTCACTTCGATCGGATCGATGACGTTCCCCTTGGTCTTCGACATCTTCGCGCCTTCGATGTCGCGGACAATTCCGTGGAGATAGACCGTATGGAACGGAACCTCGCCCATCAGCTCGATGCCCATGAAGACCATTCGGGCAACCCAGACGAAGAGGATCTCGTACCCGGTCTCCATCACCGAGCCCGGGTAGAACCGCTTCAGGTCCTGGGTCTGCTCCGGCCAGCCAAGCGTCGAGAATGGCCACAGCCCCGAGCTGAACCACGTGTCAAGCACGTCCGGATCCTGCTCGACAGCCGCTCCGCAGTCCGGGCAGGCGTCCATGGACTCCTCGGTCGTGGCGTTGACGTGCCCGTTCTCGCAGTACCAGATCGGGATGCGATGGCCCCACCAGAGCTGGCGAGAGATCGTCCAGTCGTGGATATTCTCGAGCCAGTTGTCGTAGACGCCCTTGAACCGTTCCGGCACGAACTTCAGCGAGCCGTCCTGCGCGGCGTCGTACGCTGGCTGGGCGAGCTCCTTCATCCGCACGAACCACTGCTCGCTCACCATCGGCTCGATGATCGTGTCGCAACGGTCACAATGCCCGACGCTGTGCGTATGCGGCTCGATCTTCACCAACAGGTCGTGGTCCTCGAACCATTTCACCACGCCCTTCCGGGCATCCTCGCGTGAGAGCCCGGCGAATTCACCGCCGTGCTCGTTGATCGACGCGTCCTGGTTCATCACGTTGATCGACGGCAAGTCGTGCCGCTGCCCGATCTCGAAGTCGTTCGGGTCGTGAGCCGGCGTCACCTTCACGGCGCCGGTACCGAACTCCTTCTCGACGTGTTCGTCGGCGACGATCGGGATCAGGCGATCCACGATCGGGAGCCGGACCTGCTTGCCGATCAGGTGCGCGTACCGCTCGTCGTCCGGGCTCACCGCCACGCCGGTATCCCCGAGCATCGTCTCAGGACGCGTGGTCGCCACAACGATGCGCTCGTCAGATCCCTCGACCGGATACGCGAGATACCAGAGGTTCGACGTCTCGTCCCGATACTTCACTTCAAGGTCGGAGATCGCCGTGTTGCAACGGGGGCACCAGGAGATGATCCGCTCGCCCTTGTAGATCAGACCCTTGTCATAGAGATGCTTGAAGGCGTGCCGGACAGCCTTCGCCGGCCCGTCGTCCATCGTGAAGGCGAACCGGGTCCAGTCGGCCGACGCGCCGAGCAGTTTCATCTGCTCTCGGATGCGTGGGCGATATTCGTCCATGAATTGCCACACGCGCTCGAGGAACTTCTCCCGTCCCAGGTCGTGCCGGGTCAGCCCCTCCTTCATCAGCTCCTTCTCGACCACCCACTGGCCGGCGATGCCAGCATGGTCGGCGCCGGGGATCCAGAGGGTGGGATCGCCCTTCATACGGTGCCAGCGGACCATGATGTCCTCGAGCGCCACAAACAACGCGTGCCCGACGTGCAGCACTCCCGTGACGTTCGGCGGCGGCATCACGACCACAAACGGGTCGCGTCCTTCGGTCAGATCCTTGTCGTTCGGCTGGAAGTAGCCTTGCTCGTCCCACCAGTCGTAGAGATTCCGCTCCACGGCCTTGGGGTCATAGGCTTTGGCCAGCTCCGCCGGTTGTGTGTTCGTCGTATCCATCCTGAAAGCCTCTTCCGGGAATCGCTGCTGGTTGGAGTCAGGTACAAAAAAGCCGCCCTGACGTTGCCAGGACGGGTCTCCCCGCGGTACCACCTCGCTTCGGTGCGCACGGCACCGCTCTCGAACGCGCTAACGGGCGTACCCGCCACCCGCTACATCCGGGATACGGAGCTCACAGGCGGTCCTCACGGGCGACGTTCGGTGCTCCTTGCCCTGCCGCGGCTTCCAGTCCCTGGCCGCCGGCTCCCTGGAGGGATGCACACCTACTCCTCCCGCTCATCGGAGGTGCGTCAAGTATACGCTATGACGCAAGCGCCCCTGGACCAGCGTTGCGAGGCGCATTGCACATCAGCGCCTCGCAGCGCGCACCTACTTGGCGGTTTCCGGCTCGGCGTCCGGGGAGGTGATGTACAGCTCGGCTTCCGGCTCCCGCAGGATCTGCCGGTAGATTTCGAGCTGGTCGAGGACGTCCGCGATGACCTGCTCCTTCGAATAGCCAAAGATGTTGTACCCGCGACGTCCGTCGAAGAACCAAGTCATGGCGCGCCAGGCCTTCCGGTTCTGCGCGTGTTTGGCGCCGAGTGAGCTCAAGACGAACGCCGGGATATTCGAGCCTTTCAGCTGCACCCCGTACACGAAGTCGCGCATGTGCTCGGACGAGGCAACAAGCCAAACGCTGTCATCGTCTTGCTTCACTTCGGCTGTTCGACCTCGCTCCGTCATCTCGGCGGCGACTTCCTCAAGCGCAGGCTTGACCGTATCATTGATGAACGCCTCAACGCTTTCACGCTGGGGCGGACGCATCAGGCCGCGCAGGCGAGATGTCCACGGAGTGACGGTTCCGCCAACGATATGCGGCGCGGCGCGCTGTTGCCGGAGGAGCATGCGCCCGGCCTGGTCGGCGGCGAATCCACGCGCCAAACCCCATGTCAGCGCGAGCATGACGATGATGAACGGCAGTGCGCTGGCTGTCATGGCGGTCTGGAGTGCGGTCAGGCCACCCGCAACCAGCAGGACGGCCGCAATCGCCGCCAGCAGGAAGCACCACGCCATACGCTGGTAGGCTGGTGTTTCCTCCTCCCCGCCCGACGCCAGGGTATCCAGCACCAACGAGCCGGAATCGGCCGAGGTGATGAAGAACACAGCGATGAGAATCAGCGCGAGGATCGACGTCACGGAAGACCACGGAAAGTACTCGAGAAACGCGAAGAGCGCGGTACTGATGTCCCGGTCCACGGCCGCCGCGATCGCCCCGTCGGCCTCGTTCCGGTCGAGCCAGATGCCGGTGTTGCCGAATACGGTCATCCAGACAGTCGTCAGCGCGGTTGGCACCAGCAGTACGCCAAGGATGAACTCGCGGACGGTACGGCCACGCGAGATCCGGGCGATGAACATGCCGACAAACGGCGACCATGAAATCCACCAGGCCCAGTAGAAGAGCGTCCACGTCGCGAACCACTCCGTAGGCTCGTACGCGAAGGTCGAGAACGTTCTCGGGAAGAGCTCTCCGAGGTACATCCCGGTGTTCTCGAAAAGTGCGTTCAGGAGAAACAGCGTTGGTCCGAGGATAAGGACGAAGAGCAGGAGAACCAGCGCCATCGAAAGATTGATCTCGCTCAGCCTGCGTACACCCTTGTCGAGTCCCACGAAGACTGAGACGGATGCGATAGCCATCACCGCGAAGATGATCACGACCTGCACGGTCAGCGACTCCGGCACGTCAAACAGGTACGTCAACCCGGAGTTCATCTGCATCACGCCGAGACCCAGCGAGGTCGCGATGCCGAACATGGTGCCAACGATCGCAAAGATGTCTACCGCGTGACCGATCGGGCCGTTGATCCGTTCCCGCAAAAGCGGGTACAGGCCTGAACGCACCGTGATGGGCAGATTGTACCGATACCCGAAATATGCCAGCGAGAGACCGACGGTCGCGAAGATGGCCCAACCGGAGATTCCCCAGTGGAATACGGTGCTGACCATCGCTTCCTTTTCGGCTTGAACCGTCCCTCCTTCACCGTTTGGCGGTGACATGTAATGCGACATCGGCTCGGCCACGCCGTAGAACATCAGTCCGACGCCGATGCCAGCCGCGAAGAGCATCGCGCTCCATGCAGTGAACGAGAAATCCGGCTCCGAATTGTCGGGTCCAAGCTTGATCCGGCCGTAGCTGCTGAAGGCAAAGATCAGGACCGAGATGAGGAAGACGACGACGGCCCCGACATAGAGCCACCCGAACGTATCCAGCATCCAGCCCTGTACGTCCTCGAAGAGTTCACTGGCGTGGTCTGGCCAAAACCCGCCGTAGATCAACATCGCTCCCACGATGATGAACGCGCCTATCGCCACAGGCGGCCGCAGCTTCAGTCCCTGCATCGAGGTACCCCATCTCCTGTACGGGAAACTCCCCAAACCTCTCTTTCATCAGATTCGGAGGTAGCATTCTTCATGCCGGAGGCTCGTGGCTTGCCCGATACCACGGGGTCATTACGTCAGCGGGGCGCATGGTACAATGACATGATGCGATCAGATGTTCGACTTGTCCGGACACTGGTCAGTGTGTCATCCAGAACGTCTTCAGCACCGGCCTGCTGTCGTCCTCCAGGCCCGCCCAGTTCCCCCGAGGTCAGCCTCATGCCGCAACAGTTCGACCACATCCGCATCCAGGGCGCCCGAGAACACAATCTCAAGAACGTCAACGTCGAGATCCCGAGGAACAGCCTCGTGGTCTTCACGGGGTTGTCCGGCTCCGGCAAGTCGTCCCTCGCCTTCGACACCATCTTCGCCGAGGGCCAGCGTCGCTACGTGGAGTCGCTCTCCGCCTACGCTCGACAATTCCTCGGACAGATGGAGAAGCCGGACCTCGATCATATCGAGGGGCTCTCCCCCGCGATCTCGATCGACCAGAAGGGCACCAGCCGGAACCCGCGGTCGACCGTCGGCACCGTGACCGAGATCTTCGACTACATGCGTCTCCTGTGGGCGCGCACCGGCCACCCGCATTGTCCGAACTGCGGTCGCCCGATCGAGCAGCAGTCGCCGCAGCAGATGGCCGACATCATCCTTGGCATGCCGGACGGGACCCGCCTGATGGTCCTCGGACCGGTCATCCGTGATCGCAAGGGCGAGCACATCGCGGTGCTCGAAGAGATCCGCCGCCAGGGCTTCGCCCGCGTGCGCGTCGATGGCGAGATTCATGACACCGACGAAAATATCAAGCTCGCCAAGACGAAGAAGCACACCATCGAAGTCGTCGTAGACCGCCTGATCATCCGGCATCCCGAGGACCTCGAAGAGGGCGAACCGCATCCCGACCGCGTCCGACTCATCGACTCGCTCGAGGTCGCGCTTCGGATGTCAAACGGCCTTGCCATTGTCCAGGTCATCGATGGCGAGGAGATGCAGTTCTCCGAGCAGTTTGCCTGCTCTCACTGTGGCATCAGCATCGGCGAGCTCGAGCCCCGCAACTTCTCCTTCAACGCGCCCCACGGCGCCTGCCCGGAGTGCATGGGCATCGGAACGACCATGGAGCTCGACCCCGAGCTCATCATGCCCAATCGCAACCTCTCCATCGCCCAGGGCGCGATCGTACCCTGGATGCGGACGGGCATGGAGAACAGCAAGTGGTACTCGTCGCTGCTCATCGCGGTCGCCGAGCGCTACGGTTTTTCGCTGGACGTGCCCATTCGGGAGATGGCTCCGGAACACCTGAACCTAATCCTTCACGGCACAAAGGGCGAGAAAGTCAAGGTGAGGTACTCCCCGCGATCGGGGCGCGTGCGTACCTACGATGTCGCGTTCGAGGGCGTCATCCCGAATCTCAAGCGCCGCTACGAGCAAACCGACTCGGACTACGTCCGCGAGGACATCGAGCGGTTCATGGCGACGCGCCCGTGCACCGTCTGCCAGGGCAAACGCTTGAAGCCCGAGATCCTCGCGGTCACCGTCAACGGCAAGTCGATCATCGATATCACCCGGCTTCCGGTGCGTGAGGCGCGTGACTGGTTCGAGGCCCTCGGCGTGGACCCGGCTGAAGACCCGTCAGCGCCACTCTCCCCGCGCGAGTTCATGATCGCCCGACAGATCCTCAAGGAAATCCGGGAGCGTCTCGGGTTCCTGGTCGATGTCGGCCTGGACTACCTGACGCTGGAACGGTCGGCGAACACGCTGTCCGGCGGCGAGGCACAGCGCATTCGTCTGGCGACCCAGATCGGGTCCAGCCTGATGGGGGTCTTGTACATCCTCGACGAGCCGAGCATCGGCCTGCATCAGCGTGACAACAACCGGCTGATCAAGACGCTCGAGCGACTCCGGGACATTGGCAACACCCTGATCGTGGTCGAGCACGACGAAGACACCATGCGGGCTGCCGACTGGATCGTCGATATTGGTCCCGGCGCCGGAGAACATGGCGGCCACATCGTCGCCGAGGGTCCTATGGACCGGATCATGACGACCGAAGGGTCGATCACCGGCGACTTCCTCAGTGGGCGTCGGCAAATCCCGATCCCGGAGAAGCGACGTGAAGGCAATGGCAAGGCGTTGGTCCTCTCAGGGGCGCGTGAGAACAACCTCAAGGACGTGACCGTCGAGTTCCCGCTCGGCAAGTTCATCTGCGTCACCGGCGTCTCGGGCTCTGGCAAGAGCTCCCTGATCACCGATACGCTCCACAAGAAACTGGCGCAGGAGCTGCACCGGGCACGCCAGAAACCGGGCGCACACGACTCGCTGGAGGGCATCGAGCACCTCGACAAGGTAATCGAGATCGACCAGAGCCCGATCGGCCGCACGCCACGCTCGAACCCGGCGACCTATAGCGGCGTATTCACGCACATCCGCGAGCTCTTCGCGTCCATGCCGGAGGCGAAGACACGCGGCTACAAGGCCGGTCGATTCTCGTTCAACGTGAAGGGCGGTCGCTGCGAAGCGTGCGCCGGCGAAGGAATCATCCAGATCGAGATGAACTTCCTGCCGGACGTCTTCGTACCATGCGAGGTCTGCCAGGGCTCGCGCTACAACCGCGAGGCGCTGGAGATTCTCTACAAGGGCAAGTCTATCGCCGATGTGCTCGACATGAACGTCGAGGAGGCGCTCGATTTCTTCCAGAACGTGCCAAAGATCCGCAACAAGCTCGTGACGCTGAACGACGTCGGCCTCGGCTACGTGAAGCTCGGCCAGCCGGCGACGCAGCTCTCGGGTGGCGAGGCCCAGCGCGTGAAGCTCGCAAGCGAGCTCTCCCGCCGCTCGACCGGCAAGACGATGTACATCCTCGACGAGCCGACCACCGGCCTTCACTTTGCCGACATCGAGCGATTGCTCGAGGTCCTGCAGCGACTGACCGATAGCGGGAACACTGTGCTGGTGATCGAGCACAACCTCGACATTATCAAGTCGGCGGACTGGATCATCGACCTCGGGCCGGAAGGCGGCTCGGGCGGTGGTGAGATCATCGCCGAAGGGACGCCGGAAGACGTGGCGGCGAACCCGGCATCCTACACCGGTCAATACCTGAGACCGATGCTGGAACCGCACGCCGTCGCGGCGGATTAGTTCGATTATTTCCAACAGCCCCGTGCCGCAGAGGGCACGGGGCTGTGTGTTTAACAGTGTCTTGTCGAATCCGAATTGTTCAGACGTCGTTCCCGATGCTAGTATTTTCGCAGGTTATTCGCAGACGGTTGCATCCGGTACCTGGTGCGAAGGCAAACCGCGGCAATCCTGAACCGAGAGGTATCGGCAGGGTGAACAACGCCGTATTGGTTCTGAATCAGAACTACGAGCCGCTCAACATTTGCAATGTCCGCCGCGCCCTTGTGCTCGTGTTCAGCGGCAAGGCGGAGATCCTCGAGCAAAATGTTGTGGGCATCAGCACGTCCCGCGACATCTACCCTGCTCCCACGGTCATCCGGCTGACCTACTTCATTCGCCGCCCCCGACCGCGGGTAAAACTGACGCGCCGCGAGATCCTGATCCGCGACCGGCATACCTGCCAGTACTGCGGGCATCGCGGGAATGACCTGACGATCGATCACGTCATCCCGCGTTCGCGTGGCGGTCTCCACACGTGGGATAACGTCGTTGCGGCTTGCAGGCCCTGCAACCATCGCAAGGGCGGCAAGAGCATCGCCGAGGCGCGCATGTCACTTCGCAAGCAGCCTCTCGAGCCACGCGCCGGTGCGTACTATTGCATCGAGCGGCGACTCGATACGGCGATGCATCGGGAATGGCAGAAATTCCTGCCCCAAATCGAACTGCCGGCCCGGTGGCCATCCTCCTCCGACGAGCAATCTCCCGTCCCCGCCTGATCGCATTGGCCAAATCAGTGTCTTCATGACCGGCCTGCGGAGCGATCTGGCGGGGCATTTCCACTTGTCCGTTTCACCGACACCGGGCACTCTTGTGCCAGCATGAATTCACGATGAAAGGCAACGACGATGTTGGATATCAAGGTTATTCGAGAGAACCCAGACGAGTTCAGCAGACGCATCGCCACCAAGGGCGTCGATGTTCCTGTCGATCGGATCCTCGAGCTCGATGAGCGCCGCCGGAGCATGATTACCGAGGTCGAGCGCATCAAGGCCGAGCGCAACGCAGGCTCGAAGCTGGTCGGCAAGACGAAGGACCCTGAAGAACGGCAGCGCCTGATCGCTGAGATGCAGGGCCTGGGCGACAAGATCGCGGAGCTGGACGCGGAGGTCCGGAAGACGGACGCTGAGCTTCAGGACCTCATGCTCAACGTTCCCAACCTGCCGGACGAGGATGTGCCGGTCGGACTGGACGAAACGGCCAACGTCGTCCGAGACACCCAAGGACCCGAGAGGGAGTTCGATTTCGAACCCAAGCCGCACTGGGACCTCGCCGAGGAATTGGGGATCATCGACTTCGAGCGTGGGGTGAAAGTGGCCGGCACGCGCGGCTATGTCCTGCGCGGCGATGGGGCGAAGCTCCAGCGGGCACTGGTCCAGTGGATGCTCGACGTCCACACCACCCGCCACGGGTACAGCGAAGTTGCCCCGCCCTACCAGGTGCTGGGCGAGATGCTCGTCGGGACAGGCAACCTCCCGAAGTTCGCTGACACTCTCTTCCGCGACGCTGAAGAGGACCGGTGGCTGATCCCGACGGCCGAAGTTCCCGTTACGAACCTGTACCGCGACGAGATCCTCGACGAGAGCATGTTGCCGATCTATCACGTCGCGGCAACGCCTTGCTTCCGGAGAGAGCAAATCTCGGCCGGACGCGATGTCCGCGGCATCAAGCGGGTCTATGAGTTCTGGAAGGTCGAGTTGGTCAAGTTCGTGAAGCCGGAGGAATCGGGCACCGAGCTGAAGCGCCTCATGGACGAGGCGCTCTACATCGTGAACCAGCTTGGACTCCGGTACCGGATCCTGGACCTCTCGACCGGAGACATGACCTTCAGCTCGGCGCATACCTTCGACATCGAGACATGGGCGCCCGGCAGCGGCGAGTGGCTCGAGATTTCGTCGTGCTCGAACTTCCGGGACTTCCAGGCGCGGCGAGCCAACCTGAAGTACCGTCCGGCCGGGGGACGCCCGCAGTTCCTCAACACGCTGAACGGCTCGGGGCTGGCTATTCCGCGGATCATCATCGCGATCATGGAGAACTACCAGCGCGAAGACGGCACCATCGAGATTCCGGAGGTGCTCCGCCCCTACTTCGGCGGCCGGGACACGATCGACAAGCAACCGCCGTTCGGCCCGTCGGCGCACCAGATCGAGGGCTGATCCCACGTCACCAGGGGCCCGGGACGCATGCGTCCCGGGCCCCTGGTTTCTCCCACCACGATTGGAGGAAGGTCGCATGCCTCGAACACCTGAAACGGTGGAAGTCGGGTCCCGAGAGGAATGGCGAGCCTGGCTCGCGGAACATCACCAGCAGAAGGAAGGAATCCTCCTGGTGGCCTACCGGAAGGGAACAAGCGAGCGATACATCCCGTACGAAGAGATTGTCGAGGAGGCACTTTGCTTCGGGTGGATCGACAGTACCCGCCGCAAGCTGGACGACGAACGCACAACCCTGCTCGTCACGCCGCGGAAGCCAAACAGCGGCTGGTCACAAGTGAACAAGGAGCGCGTCGAGCGCCTCATCCAAGCAGGGCGCGTGACGCCTATGGGGTTGGCTGTCATCGAACGGGCGAAGGCTAATGGCTCCTGGACTCGCTTCGACGATGCCACGGCGCTCAAGGTGCCGGAGGACCTGTCCGAGGCCCTCGCATCGCAACCGTCGGCAGAGGCGAACTTCAACGCGTTCCCACCATCGTCACGACGCGTCATGCTTCAGTGGGTGTTCGACGCAAAACGACCCGAGACACGCAGCGCCCGGGTCCGGGAGATCGTCAAGAAGGCGGCGAAGGGCGAACGCGCGCGCTAGATACACAAAGGCTCCGGCCTTTCCAGACCGGAGCCTTCGTCATGTCTGGCGGAGAGGGCGGGATTCGAACCCGCGGAGGCTGTGACACCTCGACGGTTTTCAAGACCGCTCCAATCGTCCACTCTGGCACCTCTCCGCCGACGAGTTTACCGCATACGGTATCGGGCCTGCACGGAAAACGGATCTCGAACGCAGTGGAAGAATACGGGTCGCATCTGGTAGACTTGCGCCGCAACTGGGGAGGTGGCCGAGCGGTTGAAGGCGCTCGCCTGCTAAGCGAGTATAGGGGCTTATACCTCTATCGAGGGTTCGAATCCCTCCCTCTCCGCCAGTGCAAGTGACGGCCCGGACGCGGTTTGTCAAAGTCGGCAAAAGCGTCTATACTCTTCGTCGCGCCACTGAACGCGTGCCCGTAGCTCAGGGGATAGAGCGTTGGGTTGCGGACCCAAAGGCCGGAGGTTCGAATCCTCCCGGGCATACCACGTAAACGAAAGCCGCTCCTTAGGGAGCGGCTTTCTCGTTTCCCTACGTGTGCAGGAGGTCGTCCATGACCCTTATCAAACCGAGAGCCCTTCGCCCCGGAGACACCATCGGTATCGTCAGCCCGTCATGGTTCGGCGGCGACTCATTCGTGCCACGGGCGAAGCGGGGTATTGCGGCCCTCGAGCATCTCGGCTTCCGGGTCAAGGATGGGCCGCACGCCTTCAACAACGGTGGTCACGTTTCGGATACGGCACAGAACCGCACCGATGACCTGCACGCGATGTTCGCCGATCCTGAGGTAGCCGGGATCCTCTGCACGATCGGTGGAAACCACAGCAACCACCTCCTACCTCTCCTCGACTGGGACCTGATCTCCAGCAACCCCAAGGTGTTCATGGGTTCCTCGGATATAACCGTGCTGACGAACGCGATCTGGGCCCAAACCAGTCTGGTCACATTCAACGGCCCTTCGCTACTCACGGACTGGGCGGAATATCCTGGCATATCCGAGCTGTCTCGCTTCTCTGCCCTGCAGGCCCTCACCCGCCCTACGCCGATCGGCGACTTGCCAGCGGCCAAGGAGTGGACCGATGAATTTCTTGATTGGGAGACCGGCGAAGACATGAAGCGACGAAGGGTTCACCAGGCCGCAACCGGCTGGCGATGGGTGCGGCAAGGGACGGCGACCGGCCACCTTGTCGGAGGCTGTCTTGAAAGCCTTCAGTACCTACGCGGGACGCCTTATTGGCCCGACATGCGCGGAGCCATCCTGTTCCTGGAAACGTCCGAGGATTGCTCCGGCCCCGCTGACGCGGACGCGCTGCTCATGGACCTCCAGAACATGGGTGTGTTCGGCGAGATCGCGGGGCTGCTCGTCGCTCGCCCCTATGGCATGAGCGCCAGGGACCAGGCGCTGTTCATTGACATCGTCTCCGAGCGTACCGGCCCATTCCCCTTCCCGGTGGTCGCGAACATGGACTTCGGGCATACCTCGCCCCAGCTCACGATGCCGCTCGGCATTGCGGCGGGCATCGACGGCGAGCGCCGCGCCGTGACGATCACCGAGGCTGCGGTGCGGGCCCCCTGAACGCCATGACAATGTCTTCAGAGGCTGTTATAATCTCGCGCGGAGAGGTGTCCGAGTGGTTTAAGGTGCTGCTCTCGAAAAGCAGTGTGCTGTCAAAGGCACCGCGGGTTCGAATCCCGCCCTCTCCGCCGCGGATCCCGCGGAACCATACGGACACGGAAGGGTCGCATAGTCTGGCCTAGTGCGCACGATTGGAAATCGTGTAGGGGGTAACACCTCTCGAGGGTTCGAATCCCTCCCCTTCCGCCAGATGAGAACCGCCGGAGCAAACGCTCCGGCGGTTCTCATGTTTTCTCATTGCGGGTCAGGAACCGGAGCGCATGCGCTCCACCTCAGTCCTCGTGGGGATCGACGGCTGCGCTCCATGTTTGGTGACGGACAGAGCTCCGGCGACATTCCCGTACCGAAGTGCTTCCTCGAATGAAGCGCCCTCGTTCAACCTGGCCGCGAACGCTCCACAGAACGTATCTCCGGCACCCGTTGTGTCGACGGCGTGGACGTTCGCGCCCGCCACATGGACGAGCTCATCGCCCGAGATGCCCAGCACGCCGTCCTCACCGAGCGTGACCACAACCCGAGTCGCACCGAGGCTCACCAATCCCCTGCCAAGCTCTTCAGCGGGACAGTTTTCGTCATCTTCATCGAGCAGCGCGCGGGCTTCTCCGCGGTTGACGACCAGTGTGTCAACCATCGGCAAGAGTTTCCGCGCCTCGTCGGAATACGGTGCAACGTTGAACACGATCGGCACGTCGTTTTCGTTCGCCCATCCGAATACGGCCTGATGGCAGGCAAGTGACAGCTCGTTGGCCGAGAGGACGAGAGCCGGCCGCACGGACTCGACCGTCTCCCGCGCATGCTCCGGCGTCACCGCAAGTGTCGCCGCAGGGATATACGAGATGCGGTTCTCTCCGGAGGCCTCAACGGTGATGAGCGCGACACCCGACGAGACGTCATCGAAGACCTGGATCCGCGTCGTGTCGATCCCTTCCGCCGCGAGCCCGGCTCGTCTCGCGTCTCCGAAATCGTCCCGGCCCACGCCGCCCAACATGCACGCCGTTGCGCCTGACCGGGCGGCTGCAACCGCCTGGTTCGCGCCCTTGCCGCCACCATGCATCTCGAAAGACCGACCCGTGATCGTCTCGCCGGCTTCGGGCGCCCGATCGACATAGGCCACGAGGTCCGTATTGATTGCGCCACAGACCAGCACCGTTCCCGCCACTTCCCTGCTCCTGTGTCGTTATCGTGTCGCGCGTCGACGGATCCGGACGATAAGTCGCATGGCCTTCCGTCTCAGCTCCTGCCACGCGGCCCGTGCCGTCGCGATGCTACTCTCATCGGTTCCGTTCGGCCCGAACCGGTCGGTCTCGTAGACTTGCACGATCTTCCGCACCGGGCCGGACACACCCGGCATCTGCCTCGAAAAGTCCACCGCATACTCGCGCGGCGTCACCGTTGGTCCAGACCGCACTCCACCGAATCGTCCCACCCGTTGGGTTTTCGCGAAGATTTGTTCGATGGGCGACAGCGTGCGCAGGTTCCAGTTCCACGCGAACCAGAGCACGCCACCGATGGCCGCCACGATTGCCACGGCGATGCCCATAGGCACGAGCCAGCCAGGCATCCCCCCGCCGTCCCCACCATCAACCACTACGGGCTCAGGCGGACCGAGATTCTCGAGCGTCCGGTCCTCCGGCACCGGCGTAGATTCGACGTTCGGCTGGCTGACGTCCGGTGTGGGAACAGCCTGCGTCGGCTCCGGCGTTTCGGTCACGACCGGCTCCACCTGGGTATCCCGCTCCTCCAGCGGTCGGTTCGCTGTCGGCTCGAACGGGATCCAGCCATAGCCAGGGAAGAAGACCTCGGTCCAGGCATGGGCGTTGAGTTGGCGATACAGGTAGCCTCCACGCGCGTCGTCATACTCGCCGGGGTAATAACCCACGACCGTCCGTGCCGGCACGCCGAGCGAGCGCATCATGACCGTCATCGCCGCGGAATAATGCTCGCAATAGCCCCTGCGGTAATCGAAAAGGACGTAGTCGACCAGATCGGCTCCCTCCGGCGGCGCGTCCACCTGATCGTCGTATGTGATGTGGTCGCGAAGGAAAGCTTCGACCATCTTCGCCTGTGTATAGGGATCCGTCGCCCCTTCAACCACTTGCATTGCGAGATCTATCGTTCGCGGCGTGACGGTGTCGCCAAGCTCGAGATATCGATCCGTCACCCACGTCGGGTAGGTTGTCGGCGCTGATGCCAGGTCGTCCGGCGTCGCCACGCTCGACAAGCCACGGACGCGATAGGAATCCTCCCCTTCGTTCTGGAGAGGATTCCGGGGATAGACCGCCTCGACATCATCGAAGACGGGCAAACGGCCACTGACATAGATGGTCTGGATGATGCCGTCCGTTGCATCCCACTGCACGAGGACACCCCGGCCGGCCAGGGCGTCGACTTCGTTCTCGATCTCCTGCTGCATGGCGGCGCTCGTCGCCTCTGGCCCCCAATCCGAAGCGGAGCCGGACAGCTCGGCCTGCAGGAGCAGGTGCCCGATCCGCTGGATGTCCGGAGGCAGCGTGTGAAGCGTTTCAGGAGAGATGGCGAACGGCTCGTCTTCCAAACGTTGCCACGACATACGGACGACGGTCGAGATATCTGCCGCCAGGTACGTGTCGATGGAGAAGACAACGCCGGACGGCCCCGAAAGCGGCGTGATCGTCGCCGAGCGCTCGGTGCGGGCTCCGGTCACGTCGCTCGACAGCACGACCTCCTGCTCCGGACCGTACAGAAGCTCCGGCGCCAGGCGCCCCTCATCCGTCCTCACCTCACCGAACTGTTGATCGGTCGATGACGCCCATCCACGCCCGGTGTACTGGTCGTAGGTGTGCGCGGTCAGGTAGGGCGCCTGTGGCGCTGTAGTCTCGACGAAAACTTCGGGCTGGTCCGTGAGGTTCAGCGGCCCTCCGATGGAGAAAGCATCGTCGAAAGCGGTATACGAACCGGCGTTGTGGACATCGCTCCGCTCGTCGCCCCTGATGTCGCCGAGCCACGAGTTGGCACGATCCGACGCGCGCTGGTAGGTTGCGCCGATCTCTTCGATGATCGGCTGGAACGTCAGATGCGACCATGCCGCCGGTGTCTGCGCACTCACCACCGTCACCAGCAGGCTCAGGACGGTCCCGACGACGACAAAACGTCTCCCGAGACCGATTGGCGATGCGATCCGCTTCCGGCCCCACTGGATCTCCCGATGCAGGAAATGCATCCTCGCGGCGACAGGAATCGACAGGGTCAGCATCACGCCCAGCGTCCATGGCTCGGGATCGGGCGCATACCGGACATTGATCAACGCCAGCGACGCCGGCAATAGGAGTGCCACGACGAGCCAACCACGACGGAACAGGCACCACGTGGAGAGAAATCCGAGCATCCAGACGAGCAAGCCGAGCAAGAACGAGACAAGCAGGTATTGCAGTTCGCTCGACTGCTGGTCGCCTCGGTACCACTCCCAGACGAACTGGCCGAAGGGCTGCGCCCGATCGATCATGCGCTCGCCGAACATATCGGCCTGCTGGAGCAGAAGGAACGAGACCAGCAAGAGTCCCAGCCCGAGACTGGTGAACTGTGCCACCGCGTCGGAGACCCTGACCTTGGAGAGCACGACGCCAAGAAGCGCCCCGGCCGTCCCGGTGATGCCAACCGGCACCACGAGGTTGCTCCAGCCACCCTCCTGCACGCCGAAGGCGGCAACGGCGACGAGCGCCACGACGAACAGCACGACAATCGGCCCCTCGCGGAAGCGTGAGAGGTATTGGCTCAGGCGATTATGCATCGCTGCGGATCTGGATGGCGGTATTGTAGTGTCTGCGTTCATAGATCCAATTTACGAGCGAAACGGACGCGCGGGTTTCCCCGGCGCCGCCGTATGGGTCGGATAGCGATGCACCTGCACATGCGCGGCGACGAGGCGCTCGATCAACGGAGTGACGTTGTCAGGGCCCGCGCCACCGGCATCGACGATGACGGCGGTCACGGATACCTGCCGTTCGACCAGCGACCGGGCCGCGCGAACCCAGTCAGCCTGCGGATCGGAAGACACGACGATGACGCCGTTCGTCCGGGTGAACCTGCGATTGTCGACGGTGAGCGCTTCGGCGAGCGAGCGGTTGCCGAACGCCCGGGCGGTCGCGAGCGTCTCGGATATCCGGAACCATTGCCGCTCGGTGTTGTCTGCGTCGAGCCGGACCGGCATTTCCCTGTTCAGGATCATGCCGACCTTCCGACCATCGTTCAAGGCACGCTCCGCGAGCGCCGCCCCGATCGAGACGATGTACTCCACCGTCGAGTCGAGGTACCTGACCGCGTCCTCATGATCCCCGCTTGCAGGTTCAAGATCGGACAGGTCAAACTGACCGTCCTCGCTCAGGTCCAGTACGATCCAGAGGTCGGCCGTCGGATCGGGATCGAACTCCTTCACCATCAACTCGCCCTTTCGGGCGGAAGCTGCCCACGCAATCCGGTTCATCGGATCACCCGGCGCATATTCACGGATGCTGGAAACGGTCGGGGACGATAATGCAAGCGTCCGGTTCCGCGTGAACCCGCCCGACATGGTCGCGGTCGGGAACCCGATCTGCGTCACATCCAGCAGTACGGGATAGACAACGAGGCCGTGCTCGATCGGGATCTCCCGGGAACGTGGAAACAGGCCGAACGGGTCGCCGCCGGCAGCGGTGAATGGGCCGAGGCGGTAGGTTCCACGGCGAACGGCCGTGGTTTCGGCGATCCACGACGTTCCTCGCTTGCCGCCAACGCTCACGACGCGACCCGCGGCATGGCCGGGCAGCGTCGAATGATCCTCGATCTCCACCCACAGCTTCGGGAGCCACGAGTGGTTCATGAGCGTGATCTCTTCCCTCACCTGCTCCCCGACCCGGACCCGATCGGACAACAGCACCCGCTTCACGCCGATCCGGTTGAGGCTGACGCGGCTCCACGCCCACGACAGCGTCACGAGCAGCAGCAACGCGACGATGATCCGGTCCAGACCCTGCCAGTCGTACAGGATCGAGACGATCAGCAGGGCGCCGATCAACGCCAGCAACTTGGCCGCGCCCAAGGCCGTCTAGCCCCGCGTACGCACAGCCGACCGGGCTGGCGCTTCGTTCGTGGTCGGGATGGGGATCGAGCGCAACAGGTCGGCGACCACCGCCCGGCTGTCGAAGCCGCGCATCCTCGCCGCCGGCCCGATGATGATCCGGTGCGCCAGGGTTGGCTCCGCCAGCAGCTTCACGTCGTCCGGGATCACGAAGTCTCGCCCCCGGATCGCCGCCCACGCGCGCACGGCGTTGAAGAGGGCGATCGAGCCACGCGGGCTGGCCCCGAGGAAAACGTCCTCGTGGTGCCGTGTCGCCTCCACCAGCGAAACAATGTACTCGCGGATGGCGTGGGCGACGTGGATTCCCTTGACCGCCTCCTGCGCGACCTTGAGGTCGTCGACGGTGATCACCTGCTGGAGTGTTTCCAAAGGATGCTGGCGGTGCTGCCGATCCAGCATCTCCAGCTCCCCTGCCCTGCCCGGATAGCCGAGCGCGAGCCGCAACAGGAACCGGTCGAGCTGCGCTTCGGGCAGCGGGAAGGTGCCTTCGTAATCAATCGGGTTCTCGGTCGCGAGGACGATGAACGGCTGGGGCAAGGCGTGCGTCACGCCATCGACCGAGATCTGGGCCTCCTCCATCGCCTCCAGCAATGCCGCCTGCGTCTTGGGAGTCGCGCGGTTGATCTCATCCGCCAGCACCATCTGCGCAACGATCGGTCCGGGACGATACTCGAACGTGCCTCGTTGCTGATTGAAGATGTTGACGCCCGTCACGTCACTCGGGAGCAGGTCCGGCGTGAACTGGATGCGCTTGAAAGTACTGCCAATGCTCCGGGCGATTGCCTTTGTCAACATCGTCTTACCGACGCCAGGCACGTCCTCGATCAGGACGTGTCCCTTGCACAACAGGGCCACCATGACGAGCTCGACCTCGCGGCGTTTTCCAATGATCACGCGCTCGACATTGTCGGCCGTCGTCTCGACCAGGTGACGAATACTGCTTGAATCCATGTACCCTGCTGCTCCCGGGAGTGGTGTATCGGCGGACGCCATGCACACATCTGCGGATGTCTGGGGCGTCCGGGAAGTATAACGAACCGGCGCGTCACCCTGTGAAGCCGCCTCACCTATACTCTAGGACTGATCGACGACGACGAACGCATCCCGACGGAGCAGGAACAGCATGCCAGGAACCAACGCATCGGATGGCAAGGGCACGGTCGTCCTTGTAGACGGGTTCGGCCTTATTTTTCGCGCCTACTACGCGCTGCCGACGACGATGACCACGGCCGAAGGTGAGCAGACGAACGCCGTCTACGGCTTCGCCTCGATGCTCCTGGACGTCCTCCGTACACGCGACCCCGACTACGCAATCATCGCGCTGGAGACAGGCAAGACGTTCCGTCACGAGCTCTACCCGGAATACAAGGGAACCCGCTCGGCGATGCCGGAGGATCTCCGGTCCCAGCTCGAGCGCGTGAACGAGCTCATTGCCGCCCTGAACATCCCGGTCCAGATGAAAGAGATGTACGAGGCGGACGATGTGATCGGCACACTCTCGCGGGAGCTCGCCGAGCAGGGACATCGCGTCGTCGTCATCACCGGCGACTCCGACCTCCTCCAGCTCGTCCAGGAGAACGTCCTTGTCGTCCTGCCCGGCGCTCGCCGGTTCGGAGAGTTCCGCGAGTTCGATGTGGACGCCGTCGTCGAGCGCTACGGGTTCGGACCAGAACTGGTGCCGGATTACAAGGCGCTCGTCGGAGATACCTCGGACAATATCCCCGGTGTGCCGGGGATCGGCGACAAGACCGCGAAGAAACTCATCGAGCAGTTTGGCTCGCTCGAGAACATCCTCGAGCGCGTGGACGAGGTGACACCGACGCGCGCCCGGAACGCCCTCTCAGCGAACATCGAGCAAGCGATTGAGAGCAAGCGACTCGCGACCATTGTTCGGGACATGGACCTCACCCTCGATCTCGAGACGGCGCATGTTCGCGACTATGACCGAGAGACGGTTATCGAGCTGTTCCGCGTTCTCGAGTTCCGGTCGCTGATCAACAAGCTGCCGGAGCCGCACAATGGCGCCGGGTCGGGAGCAGCCGCGAAGCCGGCGGTCGAGCGCGAACCGTCCGTCCAAACAATCGTCCGGACGGAAGAGCAGCTCGAGGAGCTGATCGCTGCGCTGCGCGACTCCGGCGAGATGGCCATCGATGTCGAAACCACCGGCACGGACCCGATGCTGGCGGAGCTGGTCGGGATCGCCATCGCGACCGGCCCGTCGAGATCCTTCTACGTCCCGGTGGGTCACCAGGAGGGCCAGCAGCTCGATGCGGACTTCGTGCGCGAGCGGCTCGATCCCGTCATCGCGGACCCGGCCCTGAAGGTGTACACCCACCACGGGAAGTACGACTACCAGGTGCTCGTCCGGCACGGGTACACCGATCGGCTGATCACGTTCGACACCATGATCGCGGCCTACCTCCTCGGTGAGTCCTCGATCCGCCTTAAGGACCTGTCATTCAACCGGCTGGGCATCGAGCAGACCGAGATCAGCGAGTTGATCGGTACTGGCCGAAAACAGATCACGATGGACCAGGTCGAGATCGAGAAATCGGCACCCTACGCCTGTGGCGATGTCGAATGCACCTTCGCGCTGGTCGAAAAGCTTCGCGCCGACGTCGAGCAGCGAAACCAGATGCCGCTGCTCGAGAACATCGAGCTGCCGCTGGTGAACATCCTGACAGAGATGGAGCGCACCGGGATCGCGATCGACCAGGAAGAGCTGGCCCATTTCGCCGCCGAGCTGGGCCAGCGGATCGCCGAACTGGACAACAAGGTCGACGAAATCGCCGGCCGGCCGATCAGTATCGCCTCGAACAAGCAGGTCGGCACCCTGCTCTTCGACGAGCTGAAGCTCACGCCCGGACGCAAGACGAAAACCGGCTACTCGGTCGATTCCAGCGTGCTGGAGAACATCCAGGACGAGCATCCGGTTGTCCCCCTTATCCTGGAGCACCGGGCGCTGGCAAAGCTCAAGTCAACGTACGCCGATACGCTCCCGACGTACATCCACCCCGTCGACGGCCGCGTCCACACGACGTACAACCAGACGGTCGCCGCGACCGGGCGCCTGGCGTCGACGAACCCGAACCTCCAGAACATCCCGATCAGGACAGAGCTGGGCCGGCGGATTCGACGCGCGTTTATCGCCGATCGGCGGCCGGAGCACAAGGTCGTCGACAATGCGATCCTGCTCGCCGCCGACTACTCCCAGATGGAGCTGCGAATCCTCGCCCACATGTCGGGCGACCCGTCGCTGGTCGAGGCGTTCAGGACCGGAGAGGATATCCATCGCGCAACCGCCGCGCTGGTGAACGGCGTGGAGATCGACCAGGTGACGTCCGACATGCGCCGGATTGCCAAGACGGTGAACTTCGGCATCCTGTACGGCATGCAGGCGTTCGGCCTCTCCCGCGATACCGGCATGCCCCGGCAGGAAGCCCAGGCGTTCATCGACCGCTACTGGGAGCGGCTGCCGAAGGTGAAGGAATTCTTCGACACCATCATCGAGAATGGCCGCCAGACCGGCTACGTCGAGACGCTTGCCGGTCGTCGGCGCTACCTCCCCGACCTGAACGCCACCAACGGCATGCGCCGGCAAGGTGCGGTCAGGATGGCGATGAACATGCCGATCCAGGGCACGCAGGCGGACATTATCAAGATCGCGATGATCAACCTGCAGCGCGAGCTGGTGGAGCAAGAGCTTCCGGCGAAGATGCTGCTACAGGTCCACGACGAGCTGGTGCTCGAGGTCGATGAGTCACGCCTGCCAGAGGTCGCGCGTGTGGTCCGGACAACGATGGAAAATGCGTTCGAGCTTGACGTCCCGGTGATCGCTGACATGCGTATCGGCATGAACTGGGAGGACATGGAGTCGTACGATCCGGCGTAATCTGGAGGCGCTTCCCATATTGCGCCGTTTTGCCCCACATCGTCGTTCGGGATACACTTGGTGGGGAGCCCGTCTGGGCTCCCTTCACTCACGTTAAACGTATACTCAAGGAGTTGCAGGTATATGCCTACATATGCCTATCGCGGCGACGAGTGCGGCCACGAATTCGAGGTCTGGCAATCGTTCTCGGAAGACCCGATCAGCGAGTGCCAGGAATGCGGCAAGCCTGTTCATCGCGTTATCCAGCTCGCCCCGATCGTGTTCAAGGGCAGCGGCTGGTACATCACGGATAGCCGACCGACGTCGGATCCTTCCGGCGGAGTTCAGGACGCCTCGAAAATGAACTCGAAGGACGATTCCAAGCCGGCCGAGCCGGCGGAAAGCGCTCCAAAGGCCGAACCGGTTGCAGCAGGAGCATCGTCCGGAAAGGACAGCTAGGAAACCATGCGATCCCGGGGCAACGCCAGGACGAAGCACATTACCCAGTTCGAGAGCCGCTACGTCGGCTCCATCATCGCCTGCCCCGGGCACCTCGTCGCCTGCGCATGTCTCCAGGGGCGTTGACGGCGACCTCCGCCGCGCGCCCCCTTCCGCCAGAGCTGTTGCCCGGCTGGTGACCCGCTGGCCGTCCGATCCCAACATGACGGAGACATGTCCATGAGCGCCGCTCCCTGGAACGACATCGCGATCTACAACACTCTCACCCGAACGATCGAGCCCTTCGAGACAATCGAGCCCGGTAAGGTCCGCATGTATGTCTGCGGCGTCACGGTATACGAGCCGCCGCACATCGGGCACGTCATGTCGTACATCCTGTTCGACATGATCCGACGCTACCTCGAGCATGCTGGCTACGAGGTCCACCACGTCCAGAACTTCACCGATATCGATGACAAGATCATCAACCGGGCCAACGCCGAGGGCATCGACCCGGCGGAGCTGACGGATTCGCTGGTGAACTCCTGGGCGGACGAGATGGCTCCGTTCAACATCCTTCCTGCCCACGTCTATCCTCGTGCGACGCAGGAGATCCCCCAGATCATCGAGATGATCCAGGGTCTGATTGACAAGGGCCACGCCTACGAATCAGAGGGCGACGTGTACTTCCGGGTACGGTCGTTCCCCGGGTACGGCAAGCTGTCGCACAGGGACATCGATGACTTGCTCATCGGCGCCCGCATCGCGCCGGGCGAGAAAAAAGAAGACCCGCTCGACTTCGCGCTCTGGAAGGCAGCCAAGCCCGGAGAACCGACCTGGGAGAGCCCATGGAGCAAGGGTCGTCCCGGCTGGCATATCGAATGCTCCGCCATGTGCTCGCATCACCTCGGGGGCATGGTCGACATCCATGGCGGCGGGACAGACCTGATCTTCCCGCATCACGAGAACGAGATCGCCCAATCCGAAGCCTATTTCGGCCACGAGCCTTTCTCGCGATACTGGGTCCACAACGGCCTGCTCAAGCTCGCGGACGAGAAGATGTCCAAATCGATCGGCAACGTCGTTCGCCCGACAGACATCGTCGCTCGCGGCCGGGCGATGGCCTACCGGTTGATGGTCATGTCGTCGCATTACCGCGCGCCCCTCACCTTTACCGAGGAAGGGCTGGAATCGGCACAGAACGGCCTGGAGCGGCTGCAGGCAGCTGCCCGGCCGATCGATGTCCCGGTGACGGACGAGCGTCAAGCTGAGCTGGATTCGCTGGTCGAGGAGACAGTCAACACGTTCCACAATGCGATGTCCAACGATTTCGACTCGCCTGTGGCCATCGCCGCGATCTTCGAGCTTGCACGCGCGGTGAATCGGGAACGCTCGGGTGAATCCGTCTCGGCGTCTGTCGTGGATGCGCGCGACATCTTGCAGGAGCTCACGGACATTCTCGGCCTCGATCTCGCGAAGCCAGAAACGAGGCTCGATGCCGGCGTCGAGCCGTTCATCGAACTGCTCATCGAAATCCGCAAGGACCTGCGGACAGTCAAGCAATTCGAGCTGGCCGACAAGGTCCGGGACGAGCTCGCGAAGTTGGGAGTCAATCTTGAAGATACACGCCAGGGGACGATCTGGAAGTCCTCGTAATCGTCGGGACGAGCGTGAGGCGCCTCAGGACCGTCGTCGCGGAGGACGGCCGGGCGATCGGCAGCGGACGCCGGAAACGCGTCCGGGACGCGGCCCGGCTCGGCCAGGTGGCCGGCGCGGCCGGATCTCGGACGGCGACGGCACGCAGCGTCCGCCTCGCCCATCCCGACCACGCAAGGACTCCACCGCGGGAATCCGGGTCAATGACGACCTGATCTTCGGGCGGAACGCGGTGCGTGAGTCACTTCGTGCCGGCCGTCGTGAGGTAAACCGACTCTTTATCGCCGAAGGCGTCCGGGACGACGAGCGGGTGGAGGAGATCGTCCGCCTCGCGCAGGAAAACGAGGTCCTGGTCGAACGCGTTCCTCGACCGATGCTCGACGACCTCGCGAAGGGCGGAAACCATCAGGGGATCGCGCTGGATGCTGGCGAATACCCGTATGTGGACCTCGAGGACGTGATCGAGCGCGAGGGTACGGTCCTCGTCATGGACCACCTGAACGATCCGCAGAACTTCGGCACACTTATGCGCGCTGCGGACGCCGCCGGGATCGCCGGCGTGATCCTGCCGCAAGATCGCTCCGTCAGCGTGACACCGGCGGTGGTGAACTCTTCGGCCGGGGCAGTCGAGCACCTGCAGGTTGCGCTGACGCCGAATCTGGCTCGCGCGCTGGACAAGCTGGAAGAATCAGGCCGCTGGATCGTCGGGCTGGACGAGGACGAACAGGCGCGGAACATCTTCGAGACGGACGTCCCCACGCCGGTCGCTCTGGTCCTGGGCGCTGAAGGCACCGGCCTGACGCCGATCGTCCGCAAGCGCTGTCAGGTCGTCCTGTCATTGCCCATGCGCGGCCACGTTGACTCGCTCAACGCCGCAACGGCCGGCTCCATCGTTCTCTACGATCTCCTCCGGCGAGAGATGGCGGAAGGCATCGAGACAGAGGATTAACGACAAAGGCGCCGGGTGTTGAACCCGGCACCTTCGTCGTGGTGACCGCTATTGTTGCCGAAGATGAGCGACGGTCGCTCCATCACCACCTTCTGACGCCCCTGCGCTCTCTGCCTTGGCCACGACAGGACTATCGCGCAGCATCTCGCGGACAACGTTCCGGAGCGCACCAGTGCCCTTGCCGTGGATGATGCGGACGAACGGCATCCCCATCAGGTAGGCGTCGTTCAGGTATCCCTCGACGACCGTACCGATCTCCTCGACCCGCTTTCCGCGCAGATCCAGTTCGACCGGCACGGGCGCCATGGTGGCCTGAATATCACGCGCAAGCCCGGCGGAGGTTCGGCCCTTCGGCGCCTTGGCCTTGCCGAGTCGCTCCAGCCCGGACAGGGGCTGACGGACCTTGAGCGATCCCATCTGGATCTCGGCCTCGTTCCCGTCCAGCGACAGCACCTCGCCCTCCTCGCCGAACGCGAGGATTCGGACCCGGTCCCCCTTTCGGATCTGCGAGCTCTCGACCGGAGCCTGCCGCACCGTTGGTTGCTTCTTTCGCTCGACGGTGCGGACGGTCTCTTCGGCCGCCTTCAGTTCCTGGTTGACACGTCGTCGCTCAGGGAGCGTCGAAGCAGCGGCCGCGCGGCTCTGGCGCTCGATCTCGCGCACTAACTGACGGGCTTCGGCCAGCTCCTCCTGCACCTCGGCGATCGCCTCCTGGCGGGCATCGCGCTTGATCGACTCTGCCTCCCGCAGCGCTCGAGCCGCTCGCAGGCGGAGCTCCCTCGCCTCCTCCTCGGTCTGCCTCGCCCGCTCCAGCTCGCGAGTGATATCGTCCCGGCGGGTCCGGATGTCGTCGATGAGCTGCTGGGCGTCTTCGTCACCAGGATCGAGCAGCGACGTCGCTTCCTCGATGATGTGCTTCGGCATCCCGAGCCGGGACGCGATCGACAGGGCGTTCGAGCGCCCGGGAATACCGATCATCAATCGATACGTCGGCCGGAGGGACTTGACGTCAAACTCCACGCTGGCGTTCTCGACACCGGGCGTCGCGTAGGCGTACGCCTTGACCTCGGAGTAGTGCGTAGTCGCGATCACCATCGCCCGCTTTCGCAGGAGAGCGGAGATGATCGCCCGCGCGAGCGCGGACCCTTCTTGCGGATCTGTCCCTGCGCCGACCTCGTCGAGCAGGACCAGGCTGTCCGATCTGACATGATCGAGCATCGACACGATGTTTCGCATATGCGAGGAGAACGTCGAGAGACTCTGCTCGATGCTCTGTTCATCCCCGATGTCGACGAAAACGGACGGGAAGACGCTCACAACGGACGTATCGTTGGCCGGGATGAAGAGGCCGGTCTGCGCCATGAGCGTCAGCAGCCCCACGGTCTTGAGCGCGACAGTCTTGCCGCCGGTGTTCGGGCCGGTAATGAGGAGGACGCGGAACTTCTCGCCGATCTCGATATCCGTCGGGACCACTTGTGCCGGATCGATCAGCGGGTGTCGCGCCTGGTCCAGGCGGATGTAGTGCGTCGGATGACCGGTGTCTGTATCCCTCACCTTACGGCCCGTTGCGGGGCGATAAAGCGTTGGCCGGGTGGCCTGCATCCGATCGGCCAGGCGTGCCTTTGCAAGCGCAAGATCGATCGCTGCGATGGCCTCGATCATCCGGTCAAGCGCAGGCTTCTGGTCAGCGATCCTGGCGCTGAGCTCGTCAAGGATGCGGTCAACCTCCCGCTGCTCCTGGACCTGCTCCTCGCGCCATTTGTTGTTGAGCCCAACGACCTCGAACGGCTCGATGTAGACCGTCTGGCCACTGGCCGAGGTGTCGTGCACCAGGCCCTTGATCGCACCGCGGGCATCGGCCCGGACGGGGATAACGTACCTGCCATCCCGGACGGTAATGATGTTTTCCTGCAGATAACTGGCGTACCGTCCCGACAGAAAACCTTGTAATCGATCGTGTAACCGGCTGTGGGCAACCCGGATCGCCTTCCGGATCCGCGCCAGCTCCGGGCTCGCGTTGTCGAGCACATCGCCGCGCGGGCCGATCGAACGGTTGAGATCCGTCTCCAGCGGCGAGAAGTTCTCGATAGATTCCGCGAACTCCCGCAGGTTCGGGTACTTCTCGCCCGAATCCGGCAAACGCTGAAAGACCCGGCGGAGCTCCCGACCGGCGCGGAGGGTATCCATGATGAGCAGGAACTCGACTGGCTGGAGCCGGAAGCCCTTCTCCGCCCGGGCGAGATATTGCCGGATGTCGCGAGCTCCGCCAACCGTGAGATCGGGAAACTGGATCGACAGCGAGACGGCCTCGGCGGTGACATCCAGCAGGTATCGAACCTGTTGCGGATCACCGGACGGACCGATCTCCAATGCGCGCTCGGCGGCGACGCTGTATTGGCAGAGAGAAGCAAGCTGGCGCAGGACCTGATCGAGCTCCAGCTTTTTGACGGCGTGATGTGATGCCATAGTGAAAAGACCTGGGTGGATAGCGGGGCGTTCGGGCTTATCGAACGTATTGTTCGCCCCCGACGAATCAAACGTGCACCTTTACGTTGACACGAACACTTGTTCTTACTTATACTCGGGGTGTGATCAAGCCGTGAGCCGCCCCCGCCGGGCTCCGACGAAACGAGGACGCACCATGAAGAAGCTCTCAGCGCGCCAACAAGCCATCCTGGATTTCATCGGCGCCTTCCTGGATGAGAATGACTACCCGCCAACGATCCGGGACATCCAGCACGAGTTGGGGATCTCCTCCACCAGCGTCGTGGACTACAACCTAAAGGTACTCGAAGAGCGCAACCTCATCCGCCGAAACCGCAACATCTCGCGTGGCATCGAGCTCGTCGGCCGCGAGGCCGCCCGCTCCGGCACCGTCAGCGTCCCGCTGGTCGGCCAGATTGCCGCCGGTCAGCCGATTCCTGTGCCGGAAGCCTTCGCCGAGCATGACGTTGCGAACATGATCGAAGTGAGCCGGAATCTCGCGCCGAATAGCGGCGATGGCCTCTTCGCACTGAAGGTCAAGGGAAACTCGATGATCGACGCCATGATCTGCGACGGCGACATCGTGATCCTCAAGGCCCAGCAAACCTGCGAGAACGGCGATACCGTTGCCGTCTGGCTCGAGCAGGAACGCGAGACTACCCTCAAGAAGTTCTACCTCGAGGATGGTAATCGCGTTCGCCTCCAGCCGCAGAACGTGACCATGGACCCGATCTACACCGACGCGAACAATGTCCAGGTTCAAGGCCGCCTGGTGACCGTCCTCCGGCACGTGAACTAATCCCGCTCGGTCACGTACCGATTTCGCGAACGATGGCGATTCTCGTATACTCGAGAGTCGCCATTTTCCATTGTGGACGGCGAATCATCGTTTTCGAACCCTGACGAGGTAGCCTCTTGTTCTCCATGATCCTCACCGGTATCGGCCTCGCGTCCGGCGCCGGGCTCAACGCCTACCTGCCGCTCCTGGTGCTCGCGCTGGCCGATCGGTTCACCGACGTGATCGATCTTGGCACGCCGTGGAACATCCTCTCCTCGTTCTGGGGGCTGGTGATCCTCTTGCTGATCCTCCCCCTTGAACTGATTGCGGACAAGATCCCCCGGGTCGACCAGGTGAGCGACCTTTTACACACCGCAATTCGCCCTGGTGCCGGCGCTGTCGCGTTCATGGCCGTCTCCAGCCAGGTCGACGATTTCCAGATGGTGATCGCCTTCATCCTCGGCCTGGTTATCGCCGGGGCGGTTCATTGGCTGAAGGCATCTGTTCGGCCGCAGATCACGGAGACCACGAAGGGTATCGGCAATCCGCTGATCAGCCTTCTGGAGGACGGCTTGGCAGTCCTCTTCGCGATCCTCGCTGTCTTCCTTCCCATCAGCATCATCGCGGTTGTGCCGCTCGGGCTCCTGCTTCTCTACCGGACCTACCGCCAGTTCAAGACTGGCGAAACGCGAATGATGTCCTTGTTCAATCCGTCGGCCAAAACGCCCCTGAAGGGTTGACACGATCCGACTAAAGGTTATAGACTAACCCCAGTTCAACATTATGGGGTGACCAATGCCAGTCCAGTTTAAGGATTACTACAGTGTCCTGGGAATTCCCCGGACCGCAACTGAATCTGAAATCAAGGCCGCGTTCCGCAAGAAGGCGCGCGAGCTCCACCCGGACCTGAATCGCGACGATCCGAACGCCGAGGAGCGCTTCAAGGAGGTCAACGAGGCATACGAGGTGCTCGCCGACGCCGAGAAGCGCCGGATGTACGACCGCTTCGGCCAGGATTGGCAGCGATATCGGGACGCCGGTATCGATCCTGACGATGTGGGCACGAGTACGTCGTCCGGCAGCCATCGCCGAACCACGACCGACGATGACTTCGAGCGATGGTTCACCGGCACAGGCGCGTCCTCACAGACCAGCGGCTCGTGGGAGTGGAGCGAGAGGGACGGCTTCCGCGAAACCGGCGGCCGGTTCTCCGACTTCTTCAACCTTCTCTTCGGGAACGATGGGGCCGGTACCGCCAACCGGAGCCGCTTCAACCGGCCTCGACCCATGCGGGGCGATGACCTCGAAGTAGAAGCCCGGATCTCGATGAACGAGGCGTTCGAGGGCACGACGCGCAAGCTCACGCTCCAAACGCCCGCGCAGTGTGAGACCTGCGGCGGCACCGGGATCGCGCGTGGCGCCATGTGCCCGACTTGTGACGGTACCGGCCAGGTGACGAAGACGCGAACGCTCGAGGTCAAGATCCCGAAGGGCGTCCGCACCGGTCAGCGCGTGCGCATCGCCGGTCAGGGAGGCCGTGGGGTCAACGGCGGCCCGAACGGCGACGTCTACCTGCTGATCCAGGTTGAGGATGACGGGCGGTTCACGCCTGAAGGCAAGAACCTGCGCTCGACGGTGGATGTGCCGCTGTACACAGCAATCCTCGGCGGCGAGACGGTCGTCCAGACACCGACGGGACGCGTCGCGCTGACCATCCCTGCAGGGACGCAGAACGGCCGCGTGTTCCGGTTGCGCGGCAAGGGCTTGCCGGGCAGCGGTCCGGATTCCACGCCCGGTGACCTCCTCGTGACCGCGAACATCGTCCTGCCGACGAACCTGACCGATGAGGAGAAGCGCCTCTTCACGCAGTTGAAGAATCTGCGACAATAGCAGCGGCATCGAGCCGTTGTTGCGTCCCGACCACGATCTACACAAGCAAGCGGCTCGACTGAGAAATCCAGGAGTGACAGATGGCCGGGGCGACCCGGCCATTCCTGTGTAGTGACGAGGAAGGGGCAGCTTATGCCAGCAACGGTAATCATGGGCGGACAATGGGGGGACGAAGGCAAGGGCAAGCTGACCGATGCTCTCGCGTCAACGGCGGCGATGGTCGTCCGGGCGAACGGGGGCAGCAATGCCGGGCACACGGTAAAGACCGATCAGGGAACGTTCAAGCTCCACCTCGTGCCATCCGGCATCCTCAATGACGCGGTCACCTGCGTCATCGGCGCCGGCGTCGTGATCGACCTCGAGACGCTTGTCCAGGAGCTTGACGAGCTCGCGTCGCGCGGGATCGACACCAGTAACCTCCGCATTTCTGACCGGGCGCATCTCGTGCTCCCCTATCACCCGAAGCTGGACCAGCTCGAGGAATCCCGTCGCGAAGGCGACGAGATCGGCACGACCCTTCGCGGGAATGGCCCCGCCTATGCCGACAAGGTCTCGCGGCATGGCCTTCGCGTCTGCGACCTGACCGACGCGTCGAATCTCCGGCGCAAGCTTGCCGTCGAGATTGACGCGAAGAATCGCCTCTTCGACCGTTTCTACAACGCCCCTCCGGTCGATTTCGACGACCTCTACCAGAACCTGTCGGATTGGGGTGAGCGCCTCGCGCCGTTCATTACGCCGACCGAAGTCCTTGTCCAGGATGCGATCTCGGATGGCAAGCAGGTCATCGTCGAGTGCGCGCAGGGCGCCATGCTGGACATCGATTACGGGACCTATCCATATGTGACGTCGTCCTCTCCGACCGCTGCCGGCGCGTGCCAGGGAGCCGGCGTCGCCCCGACGCAGGTCGATCGGGTCCTCGGCGTCTACAAGGCATACAGCACGCGCGTCGGTGCCGGTCCGATGCCGACCGAACTGAATGATGACACCGGAGAGCTGATCCGCCGCCGCGGCAACGAGTACGGCACCACGACCGGCCGCCCCCGACGTACCGGCTGGTTCGATGGCGTCGCAGCGAGACAGTCTGGCCGGCTCAACGGCGTGACAGAGATCGCGGTGACGTTGCTGGACGTGCTCGACGCATTCGACGAGATCAAGATCGCTACCGGGTACAAGACACCGTCAGGCGACCTGACACACGTCCCCGCCTTGCTCGATCGCCTGGAAGATGCAACAGCCGTTTGGGAGTCGCTTCCGGGCTGGAACAGTGACACGACGTCTGCCCGCTCGTGGGGCGAGCTTCCCGACGCGGCTATCAAATACCTGGATCGCCTGCAGCAGCAAATCGGCGCACCGGTTCGCTATGTCGGCGTGGGCCCCGCCCGCGAGCAACTGATCGACCGCAACGCCTAACTGGCGAAATCGACGTCGTAGTGCTCCATCCGCGGCTCTCGAGCCATCAGGTCGCGGACAGCCTCGACCGGTGATTTCCCTTCAAAGAGCACCTGATGCATTTGCTCGGTAATCGGCATCTCGACGCCGCTCTGCCGGGCAAGTGCCATCGCGGCCCGTGTCGTGTCGACCCCCTCAGCGACCTCGGACATTCCGGCGAGCACCTCCTCGAGTGACGCACCGGAAGCCAATCCACGGCCCACCTGGTTGTTGCGCGAGAGTTTGCTCGAGCAGGTCGCGATCAGGTCCCCAATACCGGACAAGCCCGCAAACGTCATGATCTCGGCGCCGTGAGCGACGCCAAGTCGGCTGATCTCCACGATGCCTCGCGTCATGAACGCCGCCTTCGCGTTGTCGCCCGCATCCAGCCCGTCGCCAATACCCGCGCCGATCGCGATGATGTTCTTCAACGCGCCGCCCATCTGCACACCGACAACATCCCGGCTTGTATAGACGCGAAAGGTTTGCCCCATCAGGGCCGACTGGACACGGGTAGCGGCATCGACGTCGGCGGACGCAACGACTGTCGTCCCCGGCTTGTTCCGGGCGATCTCCGAGGCCAGGTTCGGCCCGGACAGCGCGCAGATCGGCGTGTCCGGGAGCTCACCCAACACGTCCTTGATGATCGCCGTGGGAAGCATCTGTGTGCCCACCTCGATTCCCTTGGCGGCCGACACGACCACCTTCCCCCGCAGCGCGTCACCTAATGCCATGACGCCACTCCGGAGCTTCTGCGTCGGGATCGCGAGAAGCATGACATCGGCCCGATCAAGTGCATCCCCTGGATACGTCGTGATGTCGATACTCTCAGGCAGCCTGATGCCGCTGAGCGAGCGGGGATGCCTCCGCTCGTCGCGCATGATCCTGGCGTGTTCCTCATGTCGCGTGAGGAGGGTGACCGGGGTTCCAGCACGTGCACCGACCATAGCCAATGTCGTGCCCCATGCCCCGCTTCCAACGACAGTGACGCGCGATGTGCCTCCATTGCTCGGGAATTCCTGCATTGACGCGCTCCAAGTAGGCTATCGTAGACTCAACGTCATTGAGAAACCGATGATTCGGCTACAGTACGACGATCCGCACGAGCCGAACCAATCCAGGAGCCATTCGATGGATATCAGCCTGCCGATGGATTCCCTCGCAATCCGCGAGATCATCCCCCACCGGTATCCCTTCCTGCTCGTTGACCGGGTGATCGAGCTCACTCCCGGCGAGCGCGCGGTCGGCATCAAGAACGTTACCGCCAACGAACCGTTCTTCCAGGGGCACTTCCCGGAGTACCCGGTCATGCCCGGCGTGCTGATCGTCGAAGCGATGGCGCAAGTCGGCGGTGTGGCGATGCTCGTGCTCGAAGAGCACAAGGGGAAGCTGGCACTCTTTGCCGGCATCGACAAGGTCCGGTTCAAGCGGCAGGTCAAGCCGGGCGACACCCTTCGCATGGAAGTCGAGCTCGGCGCCATTCGCCGGGGAATCGGCACCGGAACCGCAACAGCCACGGTGGACGGTGATCTGGCGTGCCGGGGCGAGTTGATGTTCGCGCTCGTTCCCGACCCGATGCAGAGCCAGGGCTGAGGCCTTGGCGGGTGATTCGCGGCCCACGATAGGGATCGACGCCAGCCGCATGATGACCGCGGAACGAACGGGGACCGAGAATTATTCGGACCAGATCATCCGTGCGCTTATCGTGGAACCTGCGCCGTGGTCCTGGACGCTGTATTTCAACGGCAACGCTGGCGCAGCAGGCATCGAGGAGACCGGGAACGCGAGAGTTCGGGATATTCCGGCGCGCCGGCTGTGGACGCACACTCGCCTTTCCCGGGAAATGCTGGCGAATCGACCGGCCGGGCTCTTCGTCCCGGCGCATGTGATTCCGCTGGTCCATCCGCCGAGCGTCGTCACGATCCATGACCTTGGTTACCTGCACGTTCCCGAGGCACACCCGACCGCGCAGCGCCGGATGCTGGACCTGACGACGCGGTGGAGCGCTAAGGTCGCCCGGCACATTATCGTGCCGTCCACACAGACCCGTGATGATCTCGTCGAGCACTATCGCGTGCCAGCGGAGAGGATCACCGTCGTTCATCATGGCGTGCATCCCCGGTTCGCCCACATGCGAGGAACCGCGGATCCTTCCTTTCGCGAGCGGTACGGCCTGGCGAATCCGTACGTCCTGGCCGTCGGCACGATCCAGCCGAGGAAGAACCTGCCTTTGCTCGCGAGGGCGATGAAGCCCCTTCCACGGGATTACGACCTCGTGATCGCCGGTAAACGCGGTTGGATGGCAGACGATGTCCTCGCCGAGCTGGAATCAGTGGGTCTTGGTCGACGACTCCGCATCCTGGATTACGTGCCGGACGCCGATCTCCCGGCGCTGTACCAGCACGCTTTGGTGATGGTCCAGCCTTCACGGTTCGAGGGCTTCGGAATGCCGGTTCTCGAGGCAATGGCGTCGGGCACGCCGGTTATCACCTCCCGGGGCTCATCCCTTGCGGAGATTGCCGGCGACGCGGCGGCGTTCTTCGAACAAGACGACGACGACGACCTTGCCGAGGTCATCCGTTCCGTTCTCGAGGACTCCGGCGTTTCGACCTCGCTTCGCGAACGTGGAATTGCCTGGTCTCACGGGTTTACATGGGAACACGCGGCACAGAAAACGCGTCATGTCATTGAGACATATTTGATTGAAGCCGGGCGATGAGCCCCTCGAAGAAGGAGTAAGGGTTGAATCCATCCGGTCGCACCATCGGGATCATCCTGACCGGTGCTGGCATCGTACTCGGCGTCGCGATCGGCCTGTGGCTGTTCTTCGGCTATCAGGAAGGCACGCTGGAGGCATCGGGCGCTGCATTCGGCGGTGCGCTCTTTGCGGGTGTGCTGGTGCTGCCGCTTATTGGAGCCGGCATCTTCTTCATCGTTCGAGGAAACGCCGAGGCGAAGAATCTCGCCAGGGTTCAGGAGCAGCGAAAACTGCTGGACATCGTCAAGACACGGGGTCAGGTCCAGATCAGCGATCTGGTGCTGGAAACCAACGCAACGACGGAAAAGGTCAAGAACGACATCTACGATCTCGTTGGGCGCGGCCTCTTTTCCGGCTACGTTGATTGGGACCGTGGTCAGCTGTACTCGGTCGAGGCATCACAGCTCTCCGGCCGGGGAAGTTGTCCGAACTGTGGCGGTCAGCTCGAGCTTGCCGGCAAGGGCATGATCAAGTGCCCGTATTGCGGCGCCGAGATTTTCCTCTAGGCGAACACACCGGAATAGGCTCACCAGGCGAAAGGATGAACCGCTCATGGATCGAATAAAGAACCTTCTCCACCGCGTCCCGGGATACACCGGGTACCGCGACAAGGAGAATCGGCGAGACGAGGACAAGCGGATCCGCGAGGCGATCGCGAACGAAATCACCGCACAGGTAGACCAGCTCAACCAGTACAACGCCGACCTCTCGGCGGCTCGCGAGTTGAGCCACCTCTCCCGCATGGAATCGCTCATCGGCCAGGTCCGGCTTCTCGGAGATCGCATCCGGACGGCGAGCTACGGCTATGGCGGCATCTTCACGGAGCGGGAAGTCGACGCGACGGCGCTGGACCAGCTTCGCCAACTCGACAAGTCGATGGAGCGAGAGATTGCCGGCCTTGCCCGGGCAGTCTCTGGCGTGACGTCGACCATGCCTCCGGCCGACGATGCCGTCCGGGCGCTGAACGACGAGGTCAATCGGCTTGGCCGGCTCTTCGACGCGCGCACGAGCGTGATCGACGAAGGCAAGCCCTCCCGTGACGAACAGGTCCTCGCGCTGTTGGAGATCACCGAGGAGAAGAAGCCATCCCCTCTCCTCTCCGTCAGCAAGAACGAAACGCTCTCCGTCCTCGGTGACAACTACATCGCCAATGCGACGATCACCCTCTCCACCGATGATGGAACGATCAAGCTCGTCCGCGTCACGGAAGATAAGGACGGCGCAACCTGGTTGATGGGTTCGGAGATTAGCGGTGTTCCGTCAGCTCGCCTGACCGAATCCGCAAGCGACATCCCTGGCTACCAGACGATGAGCCGCGCATCGGCCACCGTCGACAGCGAGAACGGCAAGCAGGAAGGCATCGCGGCGCAGTACACCATCCGCTCTGCTGGACCTGAGGGTGTCGAGATCGTTGTCTCTATTGGCGATTCTGCCCGAGCCTACCGGGGGAACGAAATTAGCGACATGGATATCGAAGTTTACGGGGCCGCCGACTAGCAGTCCCGGTCCTGTCACGCACAAGGAGAAACACGAATATGGGTATCTTTGACCGAATGTCCCGGCTCATCCGCGCGAATATCAACGACATGATCGACCGCGCAGAAGACCCGGAGAAGATGATCGACCAGATCCTCCGCGATATGGAATCGAACATTCGCACCGCCCGTTCGCAGGTCGCGGCAATGATCGCGCAGGAGAAGGAGCTCGAGGCGGACCTCAACGAGACCAAGCAGCTCGCTGCCGAATGGGGCGCCAAGGCGAAGCGCGCCGTCGACGCCGGCAAGGATGACCTCGCCCGTGAGGCGCTCCGCCGCCGTCGTGACAACGAGGAGAACGCGAACGTCTACGAGCAGCAGCACCAGGTGCAGCGGCAGACGGTCGAGAAGCTCAAGGCACAGCTCGCCCAGCTGGAGTCCAAGTACCAGCAGACCATGAGCCAGCGCGACTCGCTGATCGCCCGCCAGAAGCGCGCGGTGGCCAGCAAACAGGTCGCCGAGTTCACCAGTGTCTCCCTCTCCCCGCTGGATGCCAGCTCCGAGCTGGATCGCATGGAGCGCAAGATCCGGTCGACCGAGGCCGAGGCGGCCGCAATCGGCGAAATGCACGACACCTCGTTCGACGCCCAGTTCGCCGAGCTCGATTACGATCTCGAGATCGAGAAGGAGTTGGAGGCGCTCAAGGGCGGCTCCGGGTCGACGGCCGGCGAACTCGAGAGCGGCGCCGAGTCGTAACGTCCGCCTGCCTGCACGCCATGGTTCCGGGGTGCGGTCGTCAGCGTGGCGGCCGCATCCTCACGTAAGGAGCGCTATCGATGGCTATCATCGACCTGATCGAGTTCCCGAATGAGGGTACCGGCGATATTGTCCGCCGCGTCCCTGAAGTTGGCTCCGGCGAATTCCGCCTCGGCTCCCAGCTGGTGGTCCGCGAAAGCCAGCGCGCCGTTTTCTTCCGTGACGGCAAGGCGCTTGACGTCTTCGGACCGGGTCGCCACACCCTCTCGACCAACAATATCCCGTTGCTGACCGGTCTCATCGGCCTGCCATTCGGCGGTCGCTCGCCGTTCACGGCCGAAGTGTATTTCGTGTCGATGCGCGAATTCACCGACATGAAATGGGGATCGGCGCAACCGATCGTCTTTCGTGACACCGAGCTGGGCATGATCCGGCTCCGTGCCTTCGGCACCTACTCCATGCGCGTGTCCGACCCGCAGCTGCTCGTCTCGCAGGTTGTCGGCGCGCGCGGAAGCTACACGACCGCGTCGATCGAGGACTTCCTGCGCAGCGTCATCATCCAGGAGTTCACCGACATCCTGGCCGACGTGCAGACGTCGATCCTCGACCTCGCGTCGATGGCGAAGGAGGTCGGTGACGCGACACGCGCCGCGCTGGCCGACGACTTCAAACGCTACGGGTTCGACCTGACGAGCTTCCAGGTGCAGGCGATTACGCCGCCGGAAGAGGTTCAGCGTCGCATCGACGAGCGCTCCGGCATGGCGGCGCTCGGCGACATGGACCAGTACATCAAGTTCCGCACGGCCGAGGGTATCGGCGACGCCGCAAACAACCCCGGCGGTACTGGCGAGGGCCTCGGCCTCGGTGCCGGCATGGGCATGGGCGCGGCAATGGCCGGCGCGATCGGCGACGCCTTCCGCGGCAACCAGCAAGGCCAGGGACAACAACAGGGACAGCAGCAGGCGGCCACGCAGAGCTGCCCGAGCTGCCAGGCCACGATCCCTGCCAACTCCCGTTTCTGCCCGGAATGCGGCACGAACCTGCAAGGCGTCACCTGTCCGAAGTGCCAGGCGCAGAACCAGCCGGGCGCCAAATTCTGCAACAATTGTGGAGAGGCGCTTCGGTCCTGACGCAAGCACGACGAGGAACCGATGAAAACGGGGGTCCGTACACATGGACTCCCGTTTTTCTTGCATCTTTCAGGCCCTCCGGGGAGCATCCCCTGAGGCCTAATTCATTGAATTGACAAGGAAATCATGGTAAAATCAGGCGTTAGGCTCGTGTCATTCATGACTCGTTTTTCAGGGAGCCACCGCCTGTGGATAACATCGGAAACGTACGGATAGCCAGCATCGAATCCGAGATGCGGCAGTCCTATCTCGACTATGCAATGAGCGTCATCGTGCAGCGTGCGCTGCCGGACGCCCGCGACGGGTTGAAGCCCGTCCACCGCCGCGTGCTGTACGCCATGAACCAGATGGGTCTGCACGCTAACACCCGCTATCGCAAGAGCGCCGGTATCGTCGGTGAGGTGATCAAGAGCTATCACCCGCACGGCGACCAGGCCGCCTACGATACGCTCGTCCGAATGGCGCAGGATTTCAGCCTCCGATACCCGCTCGTCGACGGCCAGGGGAACTTCGGCTCGATCGATGGTGACAGCGCTGCCGCCATGCGGTACACCGAGGCGAAGCTAACGGCCATCGCCGACGAGATGATGGTCGACATCAACAAGAACACCGTCGACATGCGTCCGAACTACGACGCATCGATGCAGGAGCCGGTCGTCCTGCCCGCTCGCGTGCCGCAGCTGCTCATAAACGGTAGCGCCGGCATCGCGGTCGGTATGGCGACGAACATCCCGCCGCACAACCTCAACGAGGTCTGCGACGCGGTCGCCCTGCTGATCGACAATCCTGACGCGACCCTCGAAGACCTGCTTGAAGTCATCCCCGGGCCGGACTTCCCGACCGCCGGGACCATTCTCGGGCGCGAGGGCATCAAGGCCGCGTACGCCACGGGTCGCGGCCGAGTCGTGATGCGCGCCAAGGCATTCGCTGAAGAGGCCGAGCGCGGCAATCGCTACCAGATTGTCGTGACCGAGCTGCCGTACCAGGTTAACAAGGCGACGCTGCTAGAGCGAATCGCCGACATGGTCCGTGAGGGCAAGCTGGACGGCATTAGCGGCCTGCGCGACGAATCGGACCGCTCGGGCATGCGCATTGTCATCGAGCTCAAGCGCGACGCGCAGCCGATGAAGGTGCTCAATAACCTCTTCAAGCACACTGCCCTCCAGCAGACATTCGGCGTCAACATGCTCGCGCTCGTCGAGAAGGGCTCGCAGCCGCGTGTCCTGACGCTGAAGCGCGCGCTGCAGGAATACATCGACCACCGGGTCGAGGTCATTACCCGACGCACGGAATTCGAGCTCGACCGTGCTCGCCGTCGCGCCCACATCCTCGAAGGCCTGAAGATCGCGCTCGACAACATCGACGAGATCATCAACACCATCCGGCGCTCCCGGACGCAGGACACGGCGAAGAAGAACCTGATGTCGGGCTTCAAGCTATCCGACGCGCAGGCCCAGGCCATCCTTGACATGCGTCTCGCTCGCCTGGCCGCTCTCGAGCGCCAGAAGATCGAGAACGAATACAAGGAAGTCCTCAAGGAAATCGCGTACCTCGAGAGTCTGCTTGCGGATTCGGAGAAGATCCTCGGCCTCATCAAGGACGACCTCGCCGACCTCAAGGAGCGCTTCGGCGACGCCCGCCGCACCCGCATCCAGGATGTCTCGGGCATTCTCTCCGAGGAGGACCTGATTCCCGAGGTTGACGTTCTCGTCACGGTTACCCAGAAGGGCTACGTCAAGCGCGTCGCCGATGAGGTGTACCAGCTCCAGGGCCGGGGCGGACGTGGCAAGCGCGGCGTCACCGCCCGCGAGGAGGACCAGGTCCATCACATCCTGAGCGCGAACACGATGGACTCCCTCCTCGTGTTCACGAACCGGGGTCGCGTGTACCAGATCAAGGTTCACGAGCTGCCAGACGCCGGACGCACTTCCAAGGGTCTGCCGATCGTCAATGTCATCAACATGCAGCCCGACGAGTCGGTGACGGCGCTCTTGAACATCAAGGAATTCGACCCGAAGAACTACCTCTTCTTTGCGACGAAGCTCGGGCGCGTCAAGCGCGTCAGCCTCGATCAGTTCAAGTCGGTGCGTTCCAACGGCCTGATCGCCATCGGGCTCGACGACAACGACGAGCTGGTTTGGGTGCGCCAGACCGACGGGAACAGCGACGTCATCCTCGTCACCCACGAGGGCATGGCAATTCGCTTCAAGGAAAGCGACGCGCGACCGATGGGGCGCCCCGCCGCGGGCGTGATCGGCATCCGCCTTGATGAAGGAGACTTCGTTATCGCCTTCGAGGTCATCGAGCCGGACCACGACCTGCTCGTGGTCTCAGAGAAGGGCCTCGGTAAGCGGACCGACATCGAGCAATACAGGGCCCAGGGACGTGGCGGCAAGGGCATCCAGGCCATGAAGGTGACCAACCGCACGGGCAAGATCATGGCGGCCGGCATGGTCCACGTGGACGACAACGTCATGCTGATGAACAGTGACGGCATCCTTATAAAGATTGCCGCCGGAGACATCTCCCGCATCGGCCGCGCGACGCAGGGTGTCCACCTGATGAAGCTGCAGGAAGGACAAACGGTCCGCTCAATGACCGTCATCGAGCCCAGGGACCCAACCGCGGAGGCCCGCCTGAACTCTCTCGAAGAGGAAGCCAGCGGCACGACCGAATAGCGTCTCCGTCCCCATAGAGACAACGAGAAAGCTCCCGGCGGTCACTGTGGATCGCCGGGAGCTTTCCTGTTTCTCAGGTTCGAAGGGATAGCTGTCTGCTGACCCAGTTTTCGACGTATCGGAGAAACGCCCGTGGGTCAGGCGGCGGGCGCCAGGGTGCCGGCACTGCGCAACGTGTCTGAGACGATTCTGCGCACCTGGCGTACCCACACCGCCAACATCGGCACCGCTACGGTGAGTCCCACGCCCATTGCCAGCACCACAAAGAAGAGCATCTTCGCGGACATGCCGGCACCCACGGGGAAGATCGGCACGCTCTCTGAGACCGGCAGCACAAAGAACTCGAGCGCCAATGCGATCGGCGCCACCAGCGTGGGGTACGCGCCCGGGAGCATCGACGCAATGATCGTCAGCACCGCGGTCGCCAGGTAAATGGAGCCGATGATTGCCAGGGCCGTCCGCAGGCTCGTGATCTCCGTCGCGCCTGCAAAGAACGGCACAAGGAGCGCCGCCGGCAGGAAGAGCATCCCGGCGTATTCCGGGTCGTCCTGGCTCAGGTACGCGCCGAGAAGCGCGATCGCGAGCATGGCGAAGACAACCATCAATGTCGACAGGATGGGCATCACCAGCGTGCCGTTACCGAACTCGACGAACGGGACGCGAAGGAAACTCTGGCGAACGATCATCATCGGGAAGAAGGCGCCGACGACCACGAGGTTGATCATCGCGCTCCGCTTCCACATAGGGTGAACGTTGCGATCGGAGCGAAACAGGAGCAACGCAGTCGGGATCAGGATGAGTGGCGCCCACAGGGGCAAGCCGCCCGGCATGAAACCGAGGACTCCAAGCGTCCCGAACAACGAGGCGGCCATCAGGAGCGAAGGAAGCGCCTGTTCCAGCATCTGACGCCACTGAGGCATGACAATCGGCTTCCACTCCCACGCCGGGTTCCTCGGCCGTCGCGCGCGACGCTGCGGGGTCGGTCGTAACGCAGGTTGCTCGCTGGTCACGATGTCCGTGGTGATCGATTCCATCCGCATCCGCGGCTGCTCGATGACCCGATCCTGCCGCTGTGGGGATTGCCTGCCTGGCTGTCGACGCCGTTGTCGCGGATCCTGGCGTCGCTGGGGCGACTGACGCGATGAGGGACGAGCGGGCGCCTCGATGCCAGCCTCGACAGGGACGCTGCTCATGTAGATATCGTCGTCTACCGGCTGCTGACGCCGTCGAGGGCGTCGCTCCTCCAGGTCATCCAGACGCGGACTCCGTCGTGGCTTCCTTTTTGGCAGCTCGATGTCATCGTCCAGGTATTCGTCGTCCCGGCGACGCCGTCGGCGCCTGCGGGCGGGCCCGTCTACCTCGACGTCGGTGTCCACGGGTCGGCGGGTTCGCCTCCGGGGCCGCTCGTCGATGTATCCGTCGTCCAGATCGTCATACCCGGGGAATCCGGCGTCAGGGACGTAGGGGTCATCCCACGGTTCCGGCTCCCGGGTGTAACGGGTGTCGGCGCCATAGCCGTAAAGAGGTTCATCATCATCGAAGAGATCCGTCGGCAGATCGGGCATGGCCATTGACGGAAGGTCGTCGGGTGCGGGCGTGCGGGAAGACACCTGGTCGTGGCTCCTTGCGGGTAGGTTTCTCGCGACTCCCGGGGCGCCATCACGTCCCGGGCCCAGACCATTTCGAAGAGCGTCAAGCCCTGCGATCCAGTTTCGTGCCTGCGCGACCGACCACGTACACTTCTATCCCAGAAGCGCGCGTGACGATCGTGACACGAGAGGAGACGTTCGACGTCTGGCAGGTATGGGCTGCTCGCGAACACATCAACGGACTACCGGAGGTATCGTCGCGAGGGCCATGTTTGCTCCCCTCCGTGGCTCAGTGTAGAGGCCATACAGCGCGATTTCCAGCGCCATTTCAAGGATTTTGGCCCCATTCGATACCCTGTGCAGACACGGCAGACAGGGCGAGAATCATGATTGGTGCGTACGGACGGATGAACGTACGGAGTAACGAAACGGTCGGGATTGATGAGTACGATTCTGAAAATAGTTGCCGAAATCGGTGACCAACTCCTCCTGATCGGAGCCGCCCTGCTTCGGGCGGCGGTCACGTTCGTTGTCGCCTGGGGTATCGCCCGCCTTGCCAACCGCTGGTTGGAGCCACACCTCTCCCGCCAGCGCTTTGGCCGCGATGGCGCGATCCTCGTCTCCCGGCTCATCGCGATATTCGCGTACATCCTGGCGTTCATCTCCGTCATGAACCAGCTCGGAGTCGAATGGACGGGATTGCTCACGCTGCTATCCGCGTTCACCGTCGCCATCGGCCTGTCGCTCCAGGACGTGCTCAAGAACTTCTTCTCGGGAATCCTGATGCTGCTCGAGCGGCCATTCTCGGTCGGCGATCGGGTCAAGATCCGGGATTGGGAAGGAGAGATCCAGGGCATTGACATCCGCACTACGCTCATCCGGAACAACGACGGCGCGCTGGTCTATGTGCCGAACTCGATCATGTTCGGTGAGATCCTCGTGAACCGATCGCATTTCCGTACGAGGCGGATCCGGTTCCTCATCACGGACAGTTCGAGACCCATAGAAGGGATCGAAGCCATCGTTCGGACGAAGCTGGCTGCGATGTCCGACGTCCGCAAGCCGGTTCCCGAGCCAACGATCGTTTCGATCTCCCCGGAAGGACTGAAGCTCCGCTACTCGCTCCTCGTCCAGGCGCACGACGCGGTCGAGCATGACATCGTCGCCGAGCTCGGCAAGGTACTCGAGGGTGCGAGCATCGAGGTGGAACTGTGACGGAGCGGCTAGGCATCCTTGGTGGAACCTTCAACCCTATTCATCTCGGGCACCTGATCATCGCAAGCTATGCAGCGGATGAGCTCGAGCTGGATCGTATCTTGCTCATGCCGGCCCAGACGCCGCCACACAAACCGGATACAGAGATCATCGACGCCGCACATCGCGCCGCCATGGTCCGCCTTGCGATCGCGGATGATCCTCGCCTTGCCTTCTCCGACATGGATATGCTCCGTGCCGGCCCGTCGTACACCGTCGACCTCCTCGAACGCGTGCGGGAGGAAACGTCTTGCGCGGAAGTCTTTTTCATCATCGGTGCCGACTCCCTGCGCGATTTCCCGTCATGGCATCGTCCTGACGCAATCATCCAGCTCGCGAGCCTTGCCGTCGCCAGGCGACCCGGTGTCGTGGTCGACGCGGCCATGCTCGACGCATTGCCAGGTCTACGCCAACGAGTTGCCCTCTTCGACTCGCCATTGATCGAGATATCGTCGACCGAGATCCGCGATCGTGCGGCTCGTGGCCGCTCCATCACATGGCTGGTACCGCCCGCGGTGGAGCGATATATCTACGAAAACGGCCTCTACGGCACCTCCCTCGCCTAATCGGGAAATATCCCGACGCGAAACCCACCTTGCAAGATATCGTGACACCGCGCGAAAATATGAGAACATACCGGAAATCCAATACCCGTCGTAACACGCGGCGGCTGGCGCGCTGGAATCTCACGTTTCTGGGTTGGGAGGGAAATGCGTGGATAATCTGGTTCTCTATCTTCTGCCAGTCGTGGTCTTTGGCCTCGTGGCCATTGGCTACGCGATCTGGCTCGCACGGGACGTGCTTTCGCGAGACCAGGGAACTGCAGCAATGCAGGACATCTCCGGCCGCATCTTCGAAGGCGCAAACGCCTACCTGAACCGCCAGTACCGCACGATTTACTCGATCGCGATCATCGTCGCGATCGTTATCGGTGTGCTCGTTGCGATTTTCGAGCATGACCACAAGGCGACGCGCGGGGTCATTACCGCGATCGCATTCCTGGTCGGAGCCATCCTTTCCGGTATCTCCGGCTTCATCGGCATGTACGTGGCCGTCAAGAGCAACGTCCGCACGGCTGCTGCCGCGCGGGAGGGCACCGGTCCGGCCATGACAATTGCGCTCCGGGGTGGTGCCGTCTCCGGCTTCCTCGTCATCGCGCTCGGACTGGTCGGCGTGCTCGCGGTCTACGGCGTTGTCTACCAGTTCGCGGACGGTGACGGCAATCCGGCTGTTGCCGAGACCCCGTTCTGGATCGTCGGCTATGCCTTCGGCGCCAGCTTCGTCGCGCTCTTCGCGCAGCTCGGCGGCGGCATTTACACCAAGGCCGCCGACGTCGGCGCGGACCTCGTCGGCAAGGTCGAGGCGGGCATCCCTGAAGATGATCCGCGAAACCCGGCCGTGATTGCAGATCTCGTCGGCGACAACGTCGGTGACTGCGCCGGCCGCGGTGCCGATATCTTCGAGTCATCGGCTGCGGAAATGATCGGTGCCATGATCCTTGGTGTCGCCCTGTTCCATGCTTCGGGCGGTGACACCGAAAGCAGCGACATCATCTGGATCTTCTTCCCGTTGATCATCGCCGCCTTCGGCCTGATCGCGTCGATCCTCGGCGTGATGGCCGTACGACCCGAGAAGCACACGAAGAACCCGATGAACGAGCTCAACCGGGGCTTCTACGTCGCAGCGGGAGCATCGGCGATCCTGCTCGTGATCCTCTGCATGTTCCTGCCCTACGGCAAGTGGCAGTTCGCGCTCTGCGGCCTGATCGGTCTGATCACGGCCTTCGCGTTCCTCTTCATCACCCAGTACTACACCGAAGGGAACTACCGGCCGGTTAAGGGCATCTCCGAGGCGTCCAAGACCGGGCCCGCCACGAACATCATCTCCGGTATCTCGGTCGGCTTCGAGACAACCGGACTCTCGGCCCTCGTCGTCGGCGCCGCACTGCTGAGCTCCTACTACCTCGGCCGCTCGGTTGACGGCTTCGAGACCGACATCGCCATCTCCTCGGGCATCTTCGGCACGGCGGTCGCGACTATGGGCATGCTGATGACGGCGGCCTACATCCTCGCAATGGACACCTTCGGTCCGATCACGGACAACGCCGGCGGCATCGTCGAGATGAGCGACGCCCCCGAAGAGATCCGCGACGTCACCGATTCACTGGATTCTGTCGGAAATACCACGAAGGCGCTGACCAAGGGTTACGCGGTCGCCAGCGCCTCGCTCGCCGCCTTCCTGCTCTTCTCCGCCTACCTGGACGAGGTCCAGCGGTTCGCGGACGAGACGATCAGCCGCGTCGTGAACCTTGCCGAGCCGCGCGTCTTCGTCGGCGCGCTGATCGGAGCCGCCCTCGTCTACGTCTTCTCTTCGTTCGCGATGAGCGCCGTCGGCCGCGCGGCGACCGACATGATCGAGGAAGTCCGGCGTCAATTTCACGAGGATCCCGGCATCATGGCCGGGACGAGCAAGCCAGACTACCGGGCGTGCGTCGACATCTCGGTTCGAAGCGCACTGCGCGAGATGATCCTGCCGGGTTCCCTCGCGGTGGTCGTCCCGATCCTGGTTGGCGTCATCCTCCGCTGGGAAGCAGCCGCCGGCATGCTCATGGTCGGAACGATCGTCGGCGTCCTCATGGCTCTCGTCATGAACAATGGCGGCGGCGCCTGGGATAACGCGAAAAAGACTATCGAAGCCGGTCAGTTGACGGAGAATGGCGTCGTGCTTGGCAAGGGCAGTGACGCCCATGCCGCCGCGGTCGTCGGGGACACCGTCGGTGACCCGTGGAAGGACACGGCCGGTCCGTCGCTACACGTGCTCGTGAAGCTCTTGGCGACGATCACCCTCGTCCTCGCCCCACTGTTCATCTAGTAGTACAACTGACAACGGAAAACGAATCGGGCGATGCGGAGATGGTTCATCTCCGCATCGCGCTGTACCGGGAAGGATCGCGAACAACATGTCACAGGCCCGCCAGCGTATTGGAGTCATCGGTGGAGGCTTTGCCGGCCTGACGGCTGCGCTTCGCCTCGCACAGGCGGGTCACGACGTGACGTTGTGGGAAAAGGGGCGGTTCGGCGGTCAGGCGGCAACCATCCCGCTCGACGACACCCGGATCGAGATCTTCTACCACCACCTGTTCCAGAGCGACTCGTCTATCGCGAGCCTCGCCCATGAGCTGGGCATCGGCGACAAACTGGTCTGGCTTCCCTCGAATGTCGGCTACTTCGCCGATGGCCGGATCCTTCCCCTCAATGGAGCGCTGGACCTGCTGCGCCTGAACATCCTGCCGTTCCACGACCGGGTGCGCGTCGGGTTGGTCACCCTCTATCTGCAACGGGTCAAGAACTGGAAGAAGTTCGAGGGCGTCACCGCCCACGAATGGCTTCGCAAGGCGCTCGGTGAGAACGCCTATCGCAAGACGCTCGGCGCCCAACTGAAGGCCAAGTTCGGCACGTACTACGACAAGGTCTCGATGGTCTGGTTCTGGGGCAAGATCTGGCTCCGGACCACGTCGCGGCGCTCTCCGCTGGATCAGGAAAAGCTGGGCTACTTCAAGGGCAGCTTCCAGGTCGTCGTGGACGCGCTCGTCAAGGCGTGCGAGGACGCCGGCGTGAAGATGCGAGGTGGTGTCGGGATCTCACGCCTGGAGCAAGTCGATAACGACGCATGGCTGGTAGAGACGGACGCCGGCGACGGGCCGGAGACGTTCGACACAATGCTGGCGACGACGCCATCGAACATCTTCCAGAAGCTGGTGAAGAACCTGCCGGAGAACTACGTCGCAAAGCTGAACGCGCTCGACTACGAGGCAGCTATCGTTGCACTCATCGAGATGGATCGGTCGCTGAGCGACATCTACTGGCTCAATATCGCCGACGGCGACCTGCCGTTCACCGCCGTGATCGAGCACACCAACTTCATGGGGCCGGAGCACTACGGCGGCAAGCGCCTGGTTTACCTCAGCAAATACATTGAGCAGGACCACCCCTACTTCGCCCTCAGCAACGAGGAGGTCATCGCCGAGTACCTGCCGCATTTGAAGAAGATCAACTCGGAATTCGAACCGTCATGGATCAAGCGGACGTGGGTCTTCCGCGAGCGCGCCGCGCAGCCGATCACGCCGCTCCGGTATTCGGAGATGATCCCCGAACACCGGACGCCGCTGAAGAACCTCTATCTCGCGAACACGACGCAGATCTACCCGGAAGATCGCGGGACGAATTACGCCGTGCGACTCGGCGAGGATATCGCGAGGATGATCCTGGAAGACATCCAGCAGGGCTAATTCGTACATCCAGAGCTCGTAACCGACGAGGTCAGCCTGCCGGCGCTACACGCGTCTCCACACAACGCCGCGATCGACCGTCACCACCTCGACTTGCCCCACTCTCTGGAGATGCGAGAGGTACGCGCTCACCGTTGGGCGCAACAGGTAGTACGCCTGCTCGTCTTCGACCGGCGCGTTGAGTCGCGTGAACAGGTCCCGGCAAACGTCATCCGCGCTCCTTGGCTCGTCCAGCCCGTCGAGCAGCGCCTCGATCACCGTGTCGATCGCATGCCGATTCCGTTCGATCAGATCGCCAATCGCAGGAGCGGTTGGGCCGTGCCCCGGGACGACCCGGTTGCATTCGATGGTTGTCGCGTAGTCCAGCGCATCCAGATGATCGGTAAGTCCATAGAGGTACGGTATCGGGTACTTCTGGAGGGTCGCTTCCGGGAAGACGACATCCGCACAGAAAAAGACGCCATCGACGACGATTCCCATCTGGTTGATGGAATGTCCCGGGAGCGACACGATTTCCAACTCAACACCCTCGATGACCTGCTCGCCGGGTTCGAGGATGCCATCGACCGGTCCATCGTCCGCGACGAGGAACCGCGTCCGAATTGTGTCTACCGGGTCCGCCCCGCCGTACAGCATGACGGTCTGCATGATCGGGTGCCGCAGCGTCAGCTCGTCGATATCCGGTGCGTAGACCTTCGCGCAGGTTCGCTTCACCAGGAAGCCGTTCCCGCCAAAGTGATCGGCGTGCCCGTGGGTCGTGAGGATCGCCCGGATCTCCGTCTTCAACTCATCCTGGACCGCCCGCAACACCTTGCGCGCCGGCGTATCGTTCAGCCCGGAGTCGATCAGGACCGCACGACCGTCGTCGGAGATGATGACTCCGATGTTCGTGCCGCCCGGCGCGACATAGACGCGCTCCGTCAGTTTCTCCATCTCTGCCCTCCCCTTTGCCGTTGATGATGGAACTATAATCGTCGCGGCAATCAGCACGCGCGCACGCGAAAGGACCTCCCGTGAAACATATCGTCGCAGTCGACCAGTTCGACCGGGCCTGGCTCGAATCGATTTTCGCCGAGGCAGATCGTCTCCGGAGCGATCGGGCCACAAGCGACCTGCTTCGCGGGAAGATCCTGGCGACGCTCTTCTACGAGCCGTCAACCCGTACCCGGCTAAGCTTCGAGTCGGCGATGATGCGGCTGGGCGGAAATGTGATCTCCACGGAAAACGCCCGTGAGTTCTCATCTGCGATCAAGGGCGAAACGGTTGAGGATACGGTCCGCATCCTCTCCGGGTACGCGGACGGCATCGTGATCCGGCACTACGAGCAAGGCGCTGCCGCGCGAGCAGCGAAAGCCTCTCCGGTCCCGATCATCAATGGTGGGGACGGCCCCGGCGAGCATCCAACGCAGGCACTGCTGGACCTCTACACCATCCACAATGAGCTGGGACGATTCGACGATCTCAAGGTCGCGTTGGTCGGCGATCTTCGCTTCGGTCGCGCGGCGCGCTCGCTTGCACTCCTGCTCCGTCAGGCACGAAACGTCGAGTTGGTCTTCGTTGCCCCCGACGCCGTGCCGATGGGCGACGACATCAAGGACGCCCTGGACGATGCCGGAGTGCGATGGCACGAGGAACCCGACCTCGCGACGGCGATGCAAAGCGTCGATGTTGTCTACCAGACGCGCATCCAGCGCGAGCGGTTCGCCACACCCGAGGAATACGCCTCAGCCAAAGGCATCTACATCATCACGCCGGACAATATGCAGGCGTTGCCTGAACACGCGATCGTGATGCACCCGCTACCGCGCGTCGACGAAATTCATCCGGACGTAGACAGAGACCCGCGTGCGGCCTATTTCCGTCAGGCCCACAACGGTGTGTTCGTGCGGATGGCACTGCTCCACCAGCTTCTCGGCAGCGAGGTTGGCTCGAATTAGGAGCAATGTCACGTTGGCGAGATCGTATGGTCAGCCGTGCCGCTTTGCCCCGGAGTTCCCGGGACCTGTCTTGCGGCGCGGGATCGCCTCGGGACCCAGCCGATGGCGCGAACGCACGCGTGACCACCGCTTCCGCTCCACTCGCCTCCGGTTGAAGATCTCCGCGAATCCGAGCCCGCCGACAAACGCCGCCATCACCAACATCACATTGGTGACGCCGAAGATGTCCGCGGCAGCCGCGGCGAAAAAGATGGGGACAAATGCCGCGGAGTTCGAGATCGTGAAGAACGTGGCGTAAACCCGGGCACGGATCCCCTCGTGTGAACGCTCTTGCAACATCGTCTGGGACGGAACGAGGATGAAGGCGTTGCAGATCCCGAGCAACGCGATGAACGCCCCGACGAAGAGGATCACGGTCGAAACACGCGTCTCGCCCCGGGTGACGAGGTCGAGCCATGGTCGCGTCATCGCGATCAGGAAGAGCATCACTCCGGCGATCAACATCGCGACGGAGATCAGCCAGTCCCGACCCACCCGTCGCGCGAGTCGCGGCACAAGCAGCACACCGGCCACGATTCCCAGGCCAGCCGGCGCGACGACAAGTCCGATGTCTTCCTTCGGCAGGCCGATCACGCCGGTGACGAATTCCGGACCCAACGTCGCGATTGTCAGGAACGTCGTTGACGCCAGCGTGAGGTAACCGATCGCCCGCATCAACGCCGGGTCCTGCAGGATGTACACGAGGCCATCCTTCATGTCGGACCACAAGCGCTGCATCGGACGCAACTCGATCTCGTCCAGCGCCCTGACTGTCGCCGGTGTCTCCGGTAGCGTGAACACCATCGCAGCCGATACGCCATACGCCACGACCGCCCCAATAAACAGGGCGTCCACACCGAAGACCTGGATAACGAGAGGACCTGCGGCTGCAAACCCGATGAGCTGCGCAGCCGTCGAGGTCAGGTTGAACAAGGCGTTGGCGGACATCAGCTGTTCGCGCCGGGCGACGACGGGTATCGTCGCCCCCAGCACCGGGGCGAAGAACTGGCCGGCGATGCCGAACAGGAACGTCACGATGTAGTACGCCGCAAGGATCGTCTCGACGTGCCAACCCGGCCGGATCAGGAGGAACAGGAGCACAGCCGCTGCGCGAGCGACGTTCAGCACCGCCATCAACGTTCGCTTGTTGACGCGGTCAGCGACGACGCCAGCCACCGGCCCGAATAGAACGGCCGGCAACGAGAACGCCAGGATCACCAGGCTGATCGCGGTGTTGGCATTGGGAAGGTTGTGTACCTCGACGACATCGCGCACCCGAAGGAGCAGCGCGAAGTTCACCATGTTCTGGAGAACCTGGGTGACCGCCTGGATGCCCCAGAGGCGCACGAAGGCACCGTTTCGCAGCACCGCCCCCATGGAGTCCGCGCGGGCGACGGGTCGCTGCGTCTCTGTCACGGCGCTGTCGGGGTGTCGGATACCCCTGCCGCATCCGGCGGAGCTGAGGGACCCCGGGAGATGAATGCCTTCAGGCGACGCTCGAGCTCCCGGCGCGGCAAGAGGACTCGTCTGCCGCAGGTTTGGCAGACGAGTCCGATGTCCGCCCCGATGCGTACCACCTTCCACTCGTACGAGCCGCACGGGTGAGGCTTCCGCAGACGGACAACATCATCGATATAGAACGGAATCGGCTCCTTGAGAACCATGTCGCGTCCCGGTGAGTACTACATCAGACCCGGGATCTTGAGACCACCGGTGAGGGCGCCCATCTTCTCTTCGCTGAGCTTGGTAGCCTTTTCCATCGCGTCCTGGACAGCCGCGACAACGAGGTCCTCGAGCATCTCGACGTCCTCAGGATCGACGGCCGACGGATCGATCTTGATCGACTTCATCTCACGCTGACCGCTGACCTCAACCTTGACGACGCCGCCACCGGACGTGCCCTCGACGACGGACTCCTCCAGCTCCTGCTGGATCTTCATCATCCGGTTCTGCATCTGCTGGATCATCTTCATATTCGGCTGCATATTGGTTCTCCTGTTGAGCCGGTTACCCGGTCGGGATTGCCGGGCGCATCCCAGGACGCACGGCGCGCCCGATGTACCGCCGGCAAAACTGCGCAAAGTATAGCCTTTCAACCGGCTCGACCCGCCGTACTCCGACGACTCTCCCGGAATTCATGGACGCGCGCCAGCATGGCCCGGGCGTTGGCGAGCGACTCCGGCGTGGCCGGGATGCCGTCCAGCATCGCCGCCAGCTCTTCCTCCCGCGTCAGCGGATCGAGCTCTTCGACTTCGGAGACGACGCGCCCGTCATGCGTCTCCTTGGCAATCCGGAAGTGCTTGTCAGCGAACGCGGCAATCTGGGCGAGGTGGCTGATCACGATCACCTGGTGCCGATCCGTGAGCGACCAAAGCTTCTCTCCCACCATCTGGCCGGATCGTCCTCCGACACCGACGTCGATCTCGTCGAACACGAGAGTCGGCGTCTCGTCGACCTCGCTCAGGATCGACTTCACCGCCAGCATGATCCGCGCCGTTTCACCTCCGGATGCGATCCGGCCCAGCGGCTTCAGCGCTTCCCCGGCATTCGGCGCAATCATGAATGCGACGTCGTCAATGCCCGTCTCGTCGACATGAACGCGCCGCCCGTCCGGGAGCGGAAGCCCCTCTTCCTCGAGATGCTGCGATACGACGATCTCGACATCCGCGCTCCCCATCCGCAAATCGGCGATGCTCTCGACGATGCGCGCCGAAAGCTCCTTCGCGACCTCCTGCCGGCGCCCGGATAGCTCCCCAGCCTCCTTCGCGAGGCGACGCGAAAGCTCATCGAGGCGAGCTTCCAACGCGCCGCGGTCGTACATATCACCCGAAAGCGCCTGCAGCTCCCGGTCGGCGTCATCCCGGAACGCAAGGATCTCGTCGATCGTCGAGCCGTACTTTCTCTTCAATGACTGGATCAGCGCCAGCCGGTCATCGACCTCCATCAACCGCTCCGGATCGCCCTCGATCGTCTCAGCATAGTCTCGGAGATCGCGAACCAGGTCTTCGGCCAGCACGACTAGCTCTGTCGCGCGCTCGGACAGCGACTGGGCGTTTGGATCGACAGCTGTCAGGTCCGTGACGGCGTGCTCCGCCTGTCGCAACAACGAGGCGGCGCTCACCTCGATCGCGCCGGCATCATCTCCCGCGAGCGACGTCACCGCGAGCAGCACGGACTGACGCAGGTGATCGGCGTTCTGCAGCACATCACGCTCGCGCATCAGGGCGTCATCCTCGCCCACTTGCAGCGCCGCCTCATCGATCTCGCCGACCTGGAAGCGAAGGAGGTCCATCCGTTGCTCCCGCTCCCGCGATCCACGGGATACTTCAGCCAGCGCCGAACGCACCTCCCGGTACTCGCGAACCAGATCCCGCACGACATCGCGCTGCGCCTCGAGACCGGCATACCGATCCAGGATGTTGCGCTGCTCGCCGGGCTTCAGGATCGACAAATGATCGCTTTGGCCATGGATATCGACGAGCAGGCTGCCGATCGCGTTCAACTGCGCAATGGTCGTCATACGTCCATTGATGCGGCTGGACGAGCGGCCGCTTGCCTGGATCTCGCGGGACATCAGCAACGGCTCGGATGGATCATGCTCGATCCCGAACTCCCCGAGAAGTCCCATCACTGCGCCCTCCGCCTCGACCGGGATCTCGAACAATGCCTCCACCCGGGCAGCGCGCTTGCCGGTGCGGACGATGTCGCTACTGACTCGCTGGCCGAGCACTGCCCCGAGTGCATCCAGCAAGATCGACTTCCCCGCCCCGGTCTCACCGGTAAGCGCGTTGAGGCCCGCCTCGAACCGGATGGTCGAGCGTTCGATAATAGCCAGATCGGTGATGTCGAGTTCGACCAGCATGCGGGTTCCGCTTTTCAATCGACGACGTCGCGCAATGGTTCCTGTCTCACGCACCAATTATGCCCGCCGGAGCCCCCGAGCGCTAAACGTTCCAGAAAGTGAAAGGCCCGCCCATCGCCGACACAGACGATGAGCGGGCCGTCGGGGCCGGTGCATGCCGCCGATTATTCAGACACCTCTTCAGAGTTCGCCGTCAGGACGTCAGCAGGCGACCATTCCTGCACGCGAACAGGATGCGCGTCCATTTCGCTCAGGAATCCATACCGGGACATGACCTCGTTGATGTCTTCCGCCGACTTCGCCTCCCACAGGGTGAAATGGCGCTCATCGTTCAGGTCAGGGGAAAACGTCTTGAGCCACCGCGTCCGCGCGTTGGCGTCGCCATGATCTCGCGCCATCTCCAGCATTTGCGTTGGAGGGAAGACCTTCTCCTCATCGTCCTTTCGCGGCGTGTGAACGACCAGATACAGTGACATGGATTCGTGCCTTCTCGATAAAGATGCGGGTAATCTGAGATCGTCGTGAGCGGATCAGGCCCCGACGTTCTCGCTCCGATTGCGTCGGCGTCGGCGTCTGCGGCGTCGCGGTTGCGACGAATTCTCCTCGTTCGAGGCGTTCGCCTCAGGTTGCGCCTCGACCTGCACCGGCGCCGGTTCCACTCGTGCCTGGCGCTTGCCGGGCGCGAGCAGCTCTGACGCCGGGTAGGTCTCCTGCCGGTGTGAATCGTCGAACCGGACCGTCACCAACTCCTTCAGGACCTGAAGCGACACCACCATCCCGTCACCGTCAGGCGTGGAGATGCGCTGGCCGAGGCGTGGCAGAAGTTGGCGAGCCTTCTTGTACTGTTCGTTTTCATATGACAGGCAGCACAGCAAGCGGCCGCACAGGCCCGTCACCTTCGTCGGGTTGAGCGAAAGGTCCTGGTTCTTCGCCATTCCCATGGAAACGTCCGGATAGATCGGCAGCCACGAACTACAGCACAGTGTTCGCCCGCACTTGCCGAGACCGCCAATCAGGCGAGCTTCGTCCCGAGGGCCAACCATCTGCATCTCGACCTCGACGCCAAGCTCCTCGGAGAGCATTCCGCCAAGGTCCTCGACGAAGGAATGATCGGAGGCGCTGCAGGATACCCGCACGTGGCGCCCGTCGAGCGAGTACTCCGCAGCGATAACCTTGATACCGAAGTCGTACGCCCGCGAGATCTCTCCCCCGCGCCGGACCACCCTCGCCGCGTCCCGCCGACGTTCCTCGATCTGCTGGACATCATCGACGGAAAGAACCCGATCGATCGGTTTCAGGTCCCCGTCGAGCTGGGACATGACGACCTGCTTCGGCGCCACGACGACGCGTGCCGCCTCCTGCCCCCAGGAGGTCGTGCAGACAACCCAGGTTCCCACGTCAACGCTCGTTCCGGCGGCGTCGAAAAAGTAGACACGACCGGAATCCCTGAATCTCACCCCGACAACGCGAGGCCCATCCGTTCCCTCGGGCACCGGCTCGTCCTCGGTCGAGCAGGAGCAACCGCCGACGTGCTCGCCATTGGAAAGCCGCTCCCGAAAACGGGCCTTGGCCATCTCCCGCGCCTCTTCGACGCCGAGCTGCCATGGTTTCGAGTCTTTCGGGTTTCCCCCGGGGTTGATCAAGGATTCGGCCATTGCAGCACCATTGATTGCAGCGCGAGGCGCGGACGAACGTTCGCGTCGAGGTCGGACAGGCAGGAGTTGACGCTCTTCAATGCCCGCACGGCATCGACCGGGGCAAAGGCGACATCCACCGTGTCGGCCTCAGCATCACCGACCCCCGCCGATTGGAGAAGGATCGATCGCCAGACCGTTTGGGCGGCGAGAACCCGGGCATAGACAGTCTCCCGGTCCTTGCTGAACATGTCTCCGAGCCGCGTCGCCTCGACCAGTCTCTGGTACCGATCTCCCTGGACCCAGGACTCTGCGGACGACCGTACCTCTACCTGCTCGGTGAAGAGCTTGTCGTCCTCAAGCGCGCGAACCGCCCAGCCGGGCCGGCCCACGCTCGCGGCGGCGACGGTCCTTGCCTTCTCCGGCTCGATACCGGACGCCTCGAGCATCGTCAGGATCGTCGCGGACGGCACCGTCTGGAGCTGGATCGTCGCCGCCCGGCTTCGGATCGTCTCCAGCAACATTTCGGCATCGGTTGTGAGCAGGAGGATCACCGCATAGGGAGGCGGCTCCTCCAGCGTTTTCAGGAACGCTTCCTGGGCCGTCTCCTGCATTGTCTCGACGTCGTCGACGACGATGACCCGGTGGTTCGCCTCCATTGGACGAAGGGACACGTTGGACGAGATCTCGCGAACGGTCTGGATCGTGAGGCTCAGGTTCTTGCCGGTCGAAGCCTTGTCGCCCGTCTGTTGCTGGCGGTCGAGGTCATAGAGGGTCACATCGGGATGGGAGCCCCTTGCAATCAGGCGGCACGAGCGGCATTCGCCGCAAGGGATTCCCGGCTCAGGAGGGGTGGCGCAGAGCAGCGCCCTGGCGAACTCCATCGCCAGGGACGCCTTCCCGACATGGTGGTACCCGCTCAGGATATAGGCATGCCGGACGCCTCGACGAATGGCGGACTGCAGCTCGCGGACCGCGTGGTCGTGTCCCCATACCGGCCATCCTGAATCAGTCTTCGCAATCTGGACTGACATGGGCGACTCCGGATGATCAGGCGCTAGCCTTCGCCTTGCTCTTCGTCTTCGGGGCAGCCACGCGCTTGACGGGGCGCGGCCGTCGCGACGACCTCTCGACGACGGGCTTCTCGACATTCGCGCCCTGCGACAGCAACTCGATGACCCGAGTTCTCTCCTCCTCCGTGAACGTTTCATCAGAGGGAAGATCGCGGACGAACTCCTCCATCTCCTCACCATGAAGCACAGGGAAGTCCGGCTCGGTAATCTCGAGCTCCACCTTCGGGTGCAGGAACACAACCGCGCCGGAGACATCGACCTCGAGCTGGTTTTCCTCAAGGAAGGCTTCAACCTTCTTGATGGCGTTCTCCGTCTCGAAGCTGGGGTTGCCGACCTGCGGGCCGCTGAAGCTGAAGAGGCGCCGGAATAACCCTCCCTTCTTCCGCCAGGACTGGCGCACCTGGGAGATCTTGCCGTCAACTTCCTTGGCGGTCATGACGAGAATGCCGCCGGGGTAGACCAGCAGGTGCTCGATGACCGACTTGCCGACTTGCGGATAGTGGATCACCGTGTAGCGGTCACCCAGGCCCTTCAGTCGATGATCGAGAATCTGGTCGTTTCGCGGATCGCGTGACCACTTACCGATCAGCTGCATGCCGATATTGAACATGACGAAGCCGATCAGCATCGACACGTAGGCGACGATCAGGAATTCCGGGAACCAGGCGATAAAGAGCGAGCCTGAAAGCAGGAGGAACCCAAGGAGGGCCATCCAGCGTCCCCGTCGCTTGCGGTCTTTCACATACTGTGCGTGTCGTACGATCTGCATGGGAAGTCGTTCAGTCCTGTATGCCTGGAAAGTGGCGATTCGGAGCGCCGGGTTACCGATGCCGGTCCACGATCGGGCCCGCTGGCCGCTCGACGACTCTCGGCAATCACCGGACGTGTGAGACGACCGGCTGCCAGGAGATGCGGCGATTTGACGCTCCACGACGGCGTTATCAAGGAGTGTAACAAACGGGCGACAGCAAAACGGCCTACAGCGTTGACGGGATGCCCGTCACCCGCTCGAGCCAGACTCGTCCAAACGCGAGAAGCAGCATGATCGCGAGCCCCACGATCCCACCGATCGCTCCCGGGACGTGCAACTGCGCCTTCGACAGGATTCGATCGTCCCAACGGAGCGCCAGGAGCACCATCGACACGCCCAGCATCGCCAGCACCATCCACGCAGACAGCATCAGCAGGAGCGAGAGCGGAGCGTAGAGCCAGGACCAGCCGGACGCGACGAGGACGGCGTACGGAACGAACGGAACCCAGAAAAGAGCGACCTCTCGAAAATCGTGCACGACCGGTGTTCGCTTCGACAGGCGCCAGGTCGTCGACGACACCAGCCAGGCAAGCACGACCGCGAGGGAAATCCCGGTGGCGAACCCGGTGACCAGCCGGAGCTCGTTGCGTGGGGCCCATGGGTGCCAGAGGCCGAGGTCTGTGAAAAGCGAATTGAAGCCGTCTGCAGCCATCGCCAGGACGAAGAGCCCCAGCACGGCCATGACGCGGATCGGCGGCAACCCGGCCGAGAGCATCCGGCCTCTCACGACGAGGAACACCATTGTCGACAGCGCCCCGCCGTAGATGCCGGTCATGCGCGCGTCGAACGGCAGCATGAATCCGCCGAACGTATAGGTATGCGTTGGGGTCTGGGCGCAGAGGCCGTGCAGGACCAACCGCGCCTTCTCGGCGAAGCCGCCCGGCCAGAACAGGAAGACCGCTCCGCCGGCAACGGCCAACAGCCACCACATCCAGTATGTTCGCAGTGTTGAAATCATGTGCGTCGACGCTCTTCCAGGATTGGTTTCAGGAACTCGTCCGCGATCGAACCGGCACCTCTCGATCCGGGCGGACGAAACCGGTACTATCCCCTTCAGTGTACCCGTCGCGATCGCCGCGCCCGGACGTCTATGAGGAGGAAACCGGATCAATGAGCCTGCGTCAGAAGCTGAACACGCCACGGTCGCTGGCGGTCAACCCGGAGCGCATCGCCGAACGGCGTGGAAAGGCCGGGACAATCGTCGCGCTCATCGCGATGGCCGCGTTCTCGGTGCTGTTCTGGCTGGTGCGCACGAAGAAGAGCGAGGCGACCGACGCCGCGATCACCCTTCGCGTCCAGAAGCAGGATCATCCCGTCTTCGACCGTCTGATGCGGATCGTCTCCTTCCCGGGCTTCCCGCCACAATCCCGGATCATCCCGCCGGGCCTCGCCGCGCTCCTCTGGTTCCGGGGCATGCGTCTCGAGGCCATTTTCCAACTCGCGGCGTGGGGAACGGGCGGCGTCTCGACCGTCTTCAAGCGCATCATGCAGCGACAACGCCCTGTCTCGGACGGCGAGAACGGGATCAAGGTGGCGGTAGCCAACATCGGCGGCTCCAGCTTCCCGAGCGGCCACGTCATCATCTACATGGGCGTGTACGGGTTTCTCGCCTTCCTCTCCCATGTCTGGATCAAGTCGAACATCATTCGCCGGGCGGTGGTCGGAGCGCTGCTCTCGTTGCTCTCGCTCGTCGGGATAAGTCGCGTCTACCTTGGCCATCACTGGTTCACGGACGTCATCGCATCGTACCTGCTCGGCACTACATACCTTCTCGGCCTGACGAGCCTCTACCGCCGCGTCAAACGCTGGATGATCCAGCACTAGCCCGGTACCACCGAACCGGCTGATTTGCTACACTATCAGGCGTAATTGAAGCCTTGCGGCGCTGACGGAAACCGCGCCCGCACCGTGGCGTCCAGCAATCCCGGGACGATGGAAGCCGGGACGTCCACCACGTTGCGGGACATCGTTCCCGAGCCGTTGCCCGAACGCCCGAACCGCGGCCAGTAGGCGCAACCGGTACCCGACCGTTACATCGGAACGAGTGGGCCACGCGGACGCGTGGTCAACTGAGGTGGTACCACGGCGCAGCTCGTCCTCAATTGCAGGGCGGGCGCTTCTTGTTAATCCCCATCCTGAAACCAACAGTTCTCACCCCGTAGCCCAGGGAGCATCCATGACCGAAACCGCAGTCAAGACATTCCACGACGTCCCAACCAAGGTCGATTTCACGAAGATGGAACGCGACCTCCTCGACTGGTGGAACAAGGAAGAGATCGTCGAGAAGTACCTGAACCGCAACAACGGTTCTGGCAAGACCTTCTCGTTCATCGATGGCCCGATCACCGCGAACAACCCCATGGGCGTACACCATGCCTGGGGCCGGTCGTACAAGGACATGTTCCAGCGCTACCACAACATGCTGGGCAAGGAACAGCGTTTCCAGAACGGCTTCGACGCCCAGGGCCTGTGGGTGGAGGTCGAGGTCGAGAAAGAGCTCGGGATCAAGAACAAGCGCGAGATCGAGGAATTCGGCATCGCGGAGTTCGTCGAGCGCTGCAAGGAACGGGTGCGCACCTACTCCGCACGCATCACCGAGCAGTCCAAGCGCCTCGCGTACTTCATGGACTGGGACAATAGCTACGTCACGATGTCGGATGAGAACAACTACACCATCTGGCATTTCCTGAAGGTCTGCCACGAACGCGGCTGGATCTACAAGGGCGATGACGTCATGCCCTGGTGCCCGCGCTGCGGCACCGGCCTCTCCGAGCACGAGATCGTCACCGAGGGTTACAAGGAGCGCACGCATCTCGCGCTCTTCGTCGAGTACCCGCTGATCGATGAAGACGCCTCCCTCATGATCTGGACGACGACGCCATGGACGCTCGCCGGCAACATTGCGGCCGCCGTCAATCCGGATATCACCTACGTCCTCGTGAGCCAGAACGGCAAGACGTACTACGTCGCCAGGGACGCGGTGAAGAACGCGATCCGGGGTGAGCACGAGATCGTCGGCGAAGTGCAGGGCTCGGAGCTGGTCGGCAAGCGCTACCGCGGGCCGTTCGACGAGCTTCCGGCCCAGAACGGCATCGAGCATCGCGTGATTGCCTGGAGCGACGTCGGGGCCGAGGAAGGTACCGGGATCGTCCACATCGCGCCAGGCTCCGGTAAGGAAGACTATGCGCTCGGCAAGGAGAACGACCTGCCGGTGATCACGGCGATCAACGAGTCCGGCATCTTCATCGACGGCTTCGACTGGCTGACCGGCGAATACGCGCACGAGGTCGGCAAGCCCATCGAGAAGAACCTCAAGGAAAAGGGCATCTGGTACCGATCGGAGCAATACACCCACCGTTACCCGGTGTGCTGGCGCTGCGGCACGGACCTGCTCTTCCGCCTCGTCGACGAGTGGTACATCTCGATGGACGAGCTGCGGGAGCAACTCAAGGAAGAGACCCGCAAGACGAACTGGTACCCGTCGTTCGGCCTCGAGCGCGAGCTCGACTGGCTCGAGAACATGCACGATTGGATGATCTCCAAGAAGCGGTACTGGGGTCTCGCGCTGCCGATCTTCGATTGTCACGAATGTGGCACCTTCGAGGTTATCGGGTCGGAACATGAGCTGAAGGACCGGGCGATCGCGGGCTGGGAGGAGTTCGAGGGTCACTCCCCTCACCGACCGTACCTCGACAACATCCAGATCGCGTGCAATGGCTGCGGCAAGCCGGTCCACCGCATCAAGGACGTCGGCAACCCGTGGCTCGACGCCGGCATCGTCGCCCTCTCTACCCTGAAGTACCGGCACGACCGGGAGTATTGGGAGAAGTGGTACCCGGCCGACATGATCTCGGAGAGCTTCCCGGGGCAGTTCCGTAACTGGTTCTACGCCCTGATCGCCGAGAGTGTCGCCGTCACCGGACGCGCGCCCTTCAAGAACGTGTACACCTACGCCCTCATGCGCGACGAGCATGGCGAGGAGATGCACAAGTCGCAGGGCAATGCGATCTGGTTCGACGACGCAGCCGAGGAGTTCGGCGTCGATGCCATGCGGTGGCTGTTCTCGACCGTCAATCCGAGCCAGAACCTGAACTTCGGGCCGAACGTAGTTAGCGAAGTCCGGCGGCGATTCATCCTGCCGCTGTGGAACTCGTACTCCTTCTTCGTGACGTATGCGAACCTCGACGGATGGACGCCGCCGGCGAAGCCGACGCCAATGAGCGAGCGAACGCTGCTCGACCGCTGGATCCTCTCTCGCGCGAACCAGCTCATCGCGACCGTTCGCCAGAACTTCGATGCGTATAACCCGACGACCGCCGCTCGCGCGATCGAGCATTTCGTCGTCGAGGAGCTGTCGAACTGGTACATCCGTCGCAACCGCCGGCGGTTCTGGAAGCCGGAGAGCGACGCGGATAAATCCGCCGCCTACGAGACGCTATACGAGGCACTGGTCATCGTCTCGAAGCTCATCGCCCCGTACATCCCGTTCCTGGCGGAAGAGATGTACCGGAACCTCGTCACCACCGTCGACGCCAAGGCACCGGAATCGGTTCACCTGACCGACTTCCCGGAGGCCGATGTGTCACTGATCGACGAGCAGCTCTCCCGCGAGATGTCCGCGGTGCTGGCCGTCGTCAAGCTTGGTCGTGCGGCGCGATCCGAGGCGAATATCAAGGTCCGCCAACCGCTGCCGGCAATCCTCGTGCACACGCCCGACCCGGCGGATGCCGAGGCAGTCGTTCGCCTGAAGGACCAGATCCTCGACGAGTTGAACGTCAAGGACGTCCGCGCCCTGACCGAGCTTGGTGAAGTGCTGAGCTACGACGTCAAGCCAAACCTGCCGGTTCTCGGGCCCAAGTACGGCAAGCAGCTCGGTACAATCCGTGGCGCTCTTGGCAAGCTCGATCCGTCGGCCGTCGCGGCAAGGGTCAACGCCGGCGAGAACCTGCCGGTCGAGCTGCCGGACGGGTCGACAGTCGAACTGCTGCCCTCCGAGCTCTTGGTCGGTATGCAGAAGAAAGAAGGGTTTGCCGCCGCCCAGAGCGAGAACGCCACGGTAGTCCTCGATACCGAGTTGACGCCTGAGCTGATCGCTGAGGGCAAGGCTCGCGATGTCGTTCGCGCCCTTCAGGACCTGCGCAAGCAGCTCGAGCTGAATATCGATGATCGCATCGCGGTGCGTTACGAAGTCAGCGACGACATGGCCGACGTGATCGCCGCCCACCACGACTGGATCGCCGCCGAGGTACTGGCCGCCTCGCTGGAACCCGCACACGACCTTGCCGATGGCACCGATGTGACCATCAGTGGCGAGGCTTTGAAGGTCAGCATTTCCGTGGCGTAATGTTCATGCGATTCCATCTGGACGTCGCCCGGGATGTACCCCGGGCGACGTCCGGGTGCGAGAACCTGAACGGGCAGTGCCAACACAAACACGGAGCCACGGTCAAAGCCACGGGCTCCTCTTCTCCCGAATACTCGCCTCACATACCTCTGGATTGTTTACATGAGTCTCTCTATTGGAATTGTCGGATTGCCGAATGTCGGTAAATCCACCCTGTTCAATGCGCTGACGGATAATGAGATCCTCGCCGCGAACTACCCTTTCGCCACGATCGAGCCGAACACAGGTATAGTGCCGGTACCGGATCCGCGCATGGCCAAACTGGCGGAGATCTTCGGAAGCGAGCGTATTCTGCCCGCCACCGTCACCTTTGTCGACATCGCCGGTCTCGTCGCCGGTGCCAGCAAGGGCGAGGGCCTCGGCAACAAGTTCCTCGCCAACATCCGGAATACGCAGGCGATCGCGCACATCGTTCGCGCGTTCGAGAATGACGACATCGTCCACGTCAACAACAAGGTGAGCCCCAAGGACGATATCGAAGTCATCAACACAGAGATCTGCCTTGCCGATATCCAGACCATCGACGGCCGGCTGGCCCGACTGCAAAAGGAGATCAAGGGCAATCCCAAGGCGGCATCCACGGCGGACTACCTGGAGAGCCTGAAAGAGCACCTGAACGAGGGCACCCTCCTCTCAACGCTGCCGTCGCTCGATATGGAGGCGATCTACGACCTGCATCTCCTTTCGGCGAAGCCGGTGATCTACGTGTTCAATGTGGACGAGGAGACGCTGACCGACACCGATCGCCAGCAGGCCCTGCGCGAGATCGTCGCGCCATCGCAGGCGATCTTCGTGTCCGCGAAGCTGGAGGAAGAGCTGCGCGGCCTCGAAGAAGCCGACGCCGCCGAGCTGCTCCGCGAATACGGTGTGGAGGAAACCGGGCTTAACCAGCTCATCCATGCCGCGTATGAAACACTGGGCCTGCAGAGCTACCTGACGGCCGGCCCGAAGGAGGTTCGCGCCTGGACGATTCGCAAGGGCGATACGGCACCCCAGGCAGCTGGCGTGATCCATACCGATTTCGAGCGCGGCTTCATTGCGGCTCAGGTGGTCGATTACGATGACTTGGTCGCGGCCGGTTCGATGGCGGCGGCGAAGGCCGCCGGCAAGGTCCGCACGGAAGGCAAGGAATACGTGATGCGCCCTGGCGATGTGGTGGAGTTCCGCTTCAACGTCTAGCGCCCTGAGAGTACCGCTGGGCCCCGGGTCCGGCACATAGAGGACGCCGGGCACAGTGTCCGGCGGTACGACGACACAGTCCTGGAGGTTCGTGTGGGCAACATTCTTCAATCACTTCCCAAGGGTGAGAAAGTCGGGATCGCGTTCTCCGGCGGACTGGACACCAGCGCCGCGCTCTACTGGATGCGCGAAAACGGCGCGATTCCCTACGCCTACACGGCCAACCTCGGCCAGCCGGACGAGAGCGACTACGAGAACATCCCGAAGAAGGCAAAGACCTACGGAGCGGAAAAGGCCCGGCTGATCGACTGCCGCCAGCAGCTCGTCTCCGAGGGGCTCGTCGCGCTCCAGTGCGGTGCGTTTCACATCACGACCGCCGGCGTCCCCTACTTCAACACGACGCCGATCGGCCGCGCCGTCACTGGCACGATGCTTGTTGCCGCGATGAAGGAAGACGACGTCAACATTTGGGGTGACGGCAGCACCTACAAGGGGAACGACATCGAGCGTTTCTACCGGTACGGCCTCCTGGTGAACCCGGACCTGCGAGTTTACAAGCCGTGGCTCGATCAGCGCTTCATTGACGAGCTCGGTGGCCGCGCCGAGATGTCCGAATACCTCGAAGGCGCGGGCCTCGAGTTCCATATGGCACCGAGCAAGGCCTATTCGACCGATTCGAACATGCTCGGCGCGACACACGAGGCGAAAGACCTGGAGTTCCTCGACAAGAACATCCACATCATCGACCCGATCATGGGAGTACCGTTCTGGAAGGAAGATGTCGAGATCGCCTACGAAGAGGTCACCATCCGTTTCGATGAGGGCCTGCCGGTCGAGATCAATGGCAAGACCTTCGCGGATCAGGTCGAGCTGATGGCTGAGGCAAACGCGATCGGTGGTCGGCACGGTCTCGGGATGAGCGACCAGATCGAGAATCGCATCATCGAGGCGAAGAGCCGCGGCATTTACGAGGCTCCGGGGATGGCGCTCCTCTTCATCGCTTACGACCGCCTCGTCACCGGCATTCACAACGAGGACACCATCGACCAGTACCGTGACAGCGGTCGACGGCTGGGTCGCCTGCTCTATCAGGGGCGCTGGTTCGATACGCAGTCGATCATGCTCCGGGAGCCCCTGCAGCGCTGGGTCGCGAGCCTCGTCACCGGCGAGGTCACCATCGGCCTTCGGCGAGGCAACGACTACTCCATCCTCAATACCGAATCGCCGAACCTGACCTACGCTCCGGAGCGGCTGTCGATGGAAAAAACGGAGTCGACGTTCACGCCAATGGACCGCATTGGCCAACTCACGATGCGCAACAACGACATCACCGATTCACGCACCAAGCTCCAGACCTATGCCCGGACCGGGCTGGTCTCGCTTGCCGCGAGCGACGCCCTCCCGCAGCTCCCGGGCGCGACCAAGGATGGCACGGCTGATGACTGATCAGGAGGCCAACTTCCCCGACGACGATACGATCGATATCCAGCCATGGCCGGTCATCGAGCTGATCGGCCGCGCCGTCGCGCTGGCAACGGTGGCTCGCCGCGGCATGCTGGAGGTCGACGAAGAGCGCGATCCATTCGACCTCGAGACCGATCGATTCGACCTCGCGACATGGACCCGCACGGAGCTACAGAACTGGATCACGGACGACGAGCTCCGCATCCTCAACACGCCGGTGAATGACCTGGATGAGGATGACCTCGGCACCTGTGACAATGCCCTCGTCAGCGCGACGGCCGTTGCCTGGGCGCTGCGGGCGGTGACGACAGAGCAACTTCCGCTTCCGGAAAATCCGGAGATCGACGAGCAGACGCTCAAATGGGCGCCACAGCCCTGGGAGAAAGTCCGCTCGGTCCAGTCGCGCGCCCGCCTGCGCTCCGACGAAGAACTGGCGACGGAACGCGAGCGGTGGGAGCTGTGGTACTGGCGAGCCACCGACGCCGTGGACGACGCCGACGCGTTGCAGGAGGTCATCGACGAGACCCGGGAAACGGGCCTGATTCCGGTTGTGGATAACGACTTCGCGAATGATGCCGGCACACCATACGCCGCATTGTCCGCAGAGGAGCAGGACGACATCGCCTGGCTCGCAGAGCTTCGACTCCGTGCACTCAACTGGGTGTGTGGGTTCGGCGAGTCGTGGGAAAGCGCCCCGCTCTACCTCGACGACTGATCGGGCAGCACGCGTTCGCAATCGCCAAATACCGGGGAGGCACTTGTGCCTCCCCTTTCCATTTCTACGTGACGCCACGTCTAGTTGAACGTTCTGGACTACCACTCCGTCGTTTCGGTCGACCGACGTGAGGCCCATTCATTGACGTGGCGTGCGCCTTGTACGGAACGGCATCCATAGCGATTCTCGCGCTGTCAACGCATCGAGGACCTCTATAGTCCCCGGCACGGTGTTGACATTCTCTCTTTCGATGATAGTCTAATTAGACAAGCATCGATAAAAGGAGAAGGGAATGTCACAGGCACCGAAGGACACATCACTGCATGATCGCGTAGCACTTCTCAAGGTCATCGCAGACGAGACCCGGCTGAGGATTCTTGGCTTGCTATCCGAACGGGATTACTCCGGCAAGGAGCTGGCAGAGCGACTCGCGTTGACGGCGCCGACAATCAGCCATCACATGAGGAAGCTCACCGCCGCCGGTATCGTCACCAGCTCGGCGGAGGCCCAACGACAGGTCTACTCGCTCAACGCTGACCTGCTTCGCGATGTGCGCAAGGAACCGGTCGCTGCGACGGAGCAAGCTCCTCTCGACGCACGCGAGAAGACGCTGAAGAACTTCTTCGACGGCGAGCGATTGAAATCCATCCCCGCGCAGCGGAAGCAGCGGGTAATCGTTCTCCAGAAGCTTCTTGAGCGGTTCGAACCGGGCAGGCAGTATCCCGAGAAGGAAGTCAACGAAATCCTGCTGACCGCTCACGAGGACTACGCCACGCTCCGGCGCGAGCTTGTCGACTACGGGTTCATGGTCAGGCAGAACGGCATCTACGAGGTGGCGGAAGAGCTGCCACCTCGCTCCGTCCAGGTCGGCCAGGAAATCACCGGCGACGAGCACCAGTGGCTTAACGAAGTCATCCGGAGCACGATCTCGAACGTCAGGTAATGAAACCGCGTTAGCCGGATTCGGCGGGAGGATTCTCCATCAACCCCATCACGGCGCCCGCCGGATCACGAATGATGCAGAACCGGTACCCTTGCTCCGCGCCCCGGACATCCCCGATGAGCGATCCACCTCCCACCCGACAGGCCTCGAGGCTCTTGTCGAGATCCTCGACGATGACGTAGATGATCCATTGCGGTGGTAACTCTGCATTCACCCCGCGAGCGTGGCAAACCCCGGCGCGTGGTTGCCCGTCCGGCGAGGTCATGAAATAGTCGGAATAGCCGCCCATGTCCATGTCGGTGGTGTGCCAACCGACGACCGATGCATAGAAATCCCGGATCTCGTCGGCATTCTCGACCGTCAGGTCGGCCGACAGGATTTGGCCGACCTCATACTGATCCATGAGTGGCTCCCTTCTTCGCAATCAGCCGCTCGGCGGCGGATCGAGCGTTTCGCGCGAACGCGCGGATCTTCGCTTGGTCCTTTTCGCCGTCCGTCTCCGTCCCGGAGCTGACGTCCACACCTCGTGGTCGCACCGTCTGGATCGCTGCGGCGACGTTGTCCGGATCGAGACCGCCCGCAAGCACGACCGGGTACCGCTCGGAGATGCGCGCGACAAAGCCCCAATCAGCGCGGGCCCCGGACCCGCCGTACGAGCCCTCAGCGTGTCCTTCGACAATGACCCGCTCTGCCGCACGAGGTCCCGACAACCAGGCGTCTACTTCGCGGATCGCGTCATCCAGCGACGTCGAGGCGGTGAACCGAAGCGCCTTGATCACCGGCACGTCGATTTCGACAAGAATAGAAACGGGCTCGTCACCGGAAAGCTGGATCATATCCAACGCGGCCGCTTCGACGTCCCGCTCGATACTTCCAGGGGTCGCATTGACCGTCACACCTACGAACGGCGGCAATGCGACGACTTCAGCCGCGACCGACCGGCGAATGTCCGCGACGGCCCGCGCCGTGACCTGACGCCTGGACGGTGCGAGAATGAAACCGAGGGCATCGGCACGTGCATCGACCGCTACCTTCGCCGAATCCGCATCGCGAAGACCGCACATCTTGACGAACAACGCATCGCTACCGGACACGTCGTACCCCGGTAATTGCCCTCACTGCAGCCGCGCGGTCGTCTTGCACGATTAGGGATTCGCCCACCAGGACTGCGTGTGCGCCCGCCGCTGCCATGCGCTCGACATGCTCCGGGGTGAAGATACCGCTCTCCGCGACGACCGTCGTTCCTTCCGGAAGCGTCGGCGCGATCCGCTCCGTAACACCGAGGTCCACCTCGAACGTCCTCAGGTTCCGGTTGTTGATGCCGATCAGCGTCGCGCCGCTCTCGATCGCCCGTGACGCTTCCTCGTCATCGTGAACTTCAACGAGTGCCGCCATGCCGAGCGACTCGGCATGCTCCCGGAAAACCCGAAGTTGGAAATCATCCAGCGCGGCAACGATCAACAGCACCATCGACGCGCCGTTCGATCGCGCCTCATCGATCTGGTACGCATCGATCGTGAAATCCTTCCGCAGGACCGGGACCCGCGCCGGCGTCGCGACGGCGGCCACGTCGCGGAGGTCCTGCAGCGATCCCTGGAAGAATGGCTCGTCGGTCAAGCACGAGATCGCGGCAACGCCACCGTCCACGTAAGCAGAAGCCACGTCCGCCGGGTCGAACTCGACGGGGAACCGGCCCTTCGATGGTGACGCACGCTTGATCTCGGCGATGACCGCCACATAGTCCCGCTGGAAATCCGGCTGGACCGCGTCCCTCGATCCCTCCGCCAGGCGCCGCATCTCGGGCTCGGAGATCCGTGCCGTGCTCGACTCGACGGTCTCGGCCGTTCGCGCGAGGATCCGGTCAAGGTAGGTACCCGTCTCCTGGACGCCCGTCATGCCCGCGCCTCCGAAGCCTGCCCGGCGAGTTCCTGCGAGATCTGCACGAGCTCTTCCATCTTCCGCAGTGCGCCTCCGGAGTCGATAGCATCCGCCGCCATCTTGATGCCCTCTTCAAAGGTCGAGGCAGCATTCGCGGCATAGATGCCAGCGCCGGCGTTCATCAGCGTCACCGCTCGACGCGGCCCGTTCTCCCCGTTGAGGATCTCGAGGGTGATCTTCATGTTCTCCTGGGCATCACCCCCGACAAGGTCCTCGGGCTTCCCGCGGCTGAGCCCGAAGTCCTCCGGCGACACCGTGTACGTCTCAATCGTTCCCTTGCGAGCATCGTAATCCGTGACCTGCGAGCCGCCCTTGATGCCGATCTCGTCAAGGCCCTCCTCGGAATGGACCAGCACCGCGTGCTGGCTCCCGAGTCGCTGGAGCACGGAAGCCAGATGACCGGCGATCATCGGCTGCCCGACGCCGATCAGCTGGTGCTTCGCTCCGGCCGGGTTCGTCAGCGGGCCAAGCAGGTTGAACACGGTTCGGATACCCATCTGCTTTCGAGCGGGACCGACGAACCGCATGGCCGGGTGATAGGACGGGGCGTACATGAAGCCGATCCCGACCCGCTCCACGCACTCGGTGACCTGCGCGGGCGTCAGCTCCAGCACCACGCCGAGCGCCTCGAGCAAATCGGCCGAGCCGCACCGGCTCGACGCCGCACGGTTACCGTGCTTGGCAATGCGGACGCCAGCCGCCGCGATCGCGAATGTTGCTGTGGTGCTGATGTTGAACGAGTTCGTGTGGTCGCCTCCGGTCCCGCAGGTGTCCAGCAACGGCCGCTCGTCGGAATCGACCTCGACCGTCACGGCATGGTCGCGCATGGCCTGGGCAAAGCCCGCGATCTCGTCGACGGTCTCGCCCTTCATCCGCAGCGCGGTCGCCAGCGCGGCGATCTGCGCGTCGGTTACCTGCCCGGACATGATCAGATCCATGGCGGCTGTCGCCTCGGCCTGGTTCAGCTCCTTGCCGTCGACCACTTTCTGGATCACATGCTGGATATTGATCTGGTCAGTTCCGTTCTGGCTGCTCATGATCTCTCTCTAGTACCCGAGAACGGGCTGCTTCTCTTGCTCCACGATCGTCTCGCCACACTGGACGAGGAAGTTCCGCAAGAGGTCCTTCCCCACAACCGTAAGGATCGATTCCGGATGGAACTGCACGCCTTCGAGCGGAAACTCACGATGGCGAATGCCCTGGATGATGCCGTCATCTGACGAGGCGGTGACCTCGAACCCGGCAGGGAGCGTCTCGGGATCGACGATCAGGGAGTGATACCTCGTTGCGATGAACGGGTTGGGAACACCCCGGTAGATGCCCTTGCCGTCGTGACGGATCATCGACGTCTTCCCGTGCATCAGCTCCGGCGCGAGGACGATCTTCGCACCAAACGCTTGCGCCATTGACTGGTGGCCCAGGCAGACCCCGAGCATGGGCACCCTTGCGCCAAGGCGCTGGATCAGCTCCACCGAAATTCCCGCCTCGGTCGGGGTACATGGTCCCGGCGAGACGACGATGCCGCTGAACTCGTCGAGCCGTGCCTCGATCTCGTCGACTGTGATCTTGTCGTTGCGGACAACCTCGACCTCGGCGCCAAGCTCTGCAAGCGCCTGGAACAGGTTGTAGGTAAACGAGTCGTAATTATCGAGCAGCAGGATCATGCGCCTACCCCTTCCCTGTTCGCCGTCATCGTGGCCTCGATCGTCTCGGCCTTCTCTATTGCACGGACCAGAGCCCGCATCTTGTGCAGGCTCTCCTGGTACTCGCCTTCGGGAGTACTGTCGGCGACCACGCCGCCCCCTGCCTGCAGCGACGCGATTCCGTCGCGATACACGAGTGTCCGCAACGCGATACAGGTATCCATCTCGCCGCTAAAGTCCAGATACCCCACTGCGCCAGCGTAGACACCACGGGCGTCCGGCTCGAGCTCGGCAATGATCTCCATCGCCCGAACCTTGGGCGCGCCGGATACGGTCCCGGCCGGGAAGCACGCGCGCAATGCATCCGCCGCGCTCAGGTCATCCCGAATCGTCCCGTCCACATTACTCACGATATGCATGACGTGGGAGAATTTCTCGACATCCATGAGCTTCGAGAGCCGCACCGTGCCCGGTTGCGAGACCCGTCCAATGTCATTGCGGCCCAGGTCCACCAGCATGATGTGCTCGGCGCGTTCCTTCTCGTCAGAGATCAGGTCCTGCGCGAGCAGGGCGTCATGGGCATCGTCGGCACCTCGCGGACGGGTTCCGGCAATCGGGTGGTTACTCACCGTGTCACCTTCGAGCCGAACCAACAACTCCGGCGATGCTCCGACGATCTGGTGATCACCGAAATCGAGATAGAACATGTAGGGCGACGGGTTCACGGTCCGCAGCGAACGATAGATCGAAAACGGATGCGCCGGCGTCTGCACGTCGACCCGCTGTGAAAGCACCACCTGGAAGACGTCGCCCTGCGTGATGTAGGCTTTCCCGCGCTCGATCATCTCGCGGTACGCCTCCGCCGTCATATTCGGCGTCGACCGATCAGCGACGGTGCCGGAAGCGGATTGTCCGGACAAGGGGTAGTCGGGAACCGGTCCGTGAAGCACATTCGAGACGTCGTCGATCCTCGCCACGGCTCGATCGTACTCCTCCTCGACCGTTCGGCCGCTGTCCAGCCGGACATGGGAGACGACCTTGAGCACACGCTCGAGGTGATCGAAGACGACGAGGGTATCGGCGATGTGGAATCGCGCGTCGGGGAACCCCAGGCCGGTCCCCTTCGCCTTCGGCACGCGAGGCTCGAAGGCGCGGATAGCGTCATAGGAGAGATAGCCGACGGCGCCACCCGTGAACCGGGGAAGCTTCGGGTTCTCTTCGGTCCGGAACGGCTGGATCACGCGCTCGATTGCCTCGAGCGGGTCGGAATATTCGGCCGGCGCCTCGGGGAGATCGCCCTGGACATGGAGCACGCCATCATCGAGCGACACCGTGCCGGCCACATTCGCGCCAATGAACGAATAGCGGGCGATGCGCGTCCCGCCCTCGATGGACTCCAGCAAGAACCCGGGAGTCCGCGTGCCATTGGTCAGCTTGAGATAGACGGAGACCGGCGTCTCCATATCCGCCAACACTTCCCGATACACCGGAATGGTGCGTTGGGCTGTACCACTTCGCCGCGCAATATCGCGAACCTCATCCATCGTCGGTGTGATGCCGACCGCCATATTCCGCGTCATCGTCGCCACTGCCTCGTCCATGTTCTCGCCTTTCGCGCGTGTCCGCACCGGGACAACAAAAAAACCCCCATCCCAAAAAAGGGACGGAGGCTTGAAGCCGACCGCGGTGCCACCCTCGTTGACAGCGCCGATGCGCTGCCCACTCTGTCGTACGGACTGCGTCGCCGCAGTCGATACGAGGCTCCAGGTAACGGTGGAGACACCGGCGCCGTCTACTCCGCTCGCGCGTTTCGGGGCGCAGCTCCCGGATCCATTCCCCGCCGGCTTCGCGCCAGGCTTTCACCCTCCCTGGCTCGCTGCGGTCCACCTTGTGGCGTGTACTCGTTCCGTTCGTCGCTGTTTGATCGTATTCGATTGTGTTGCACAGTACGCCACAGGCGTCGGCGATGTCAAGATGGTAACCTGATCCGTGGTTCCGCTCATGGACATCGTAGATATTCAGAGGCAGAAATATATGGACGAGACGAACAAGGCATTCTTCCGGGAACTCATCACGACACCCGGCCCGTCCGGGTTCGAACAGGCCCCGGCCCACGTTTGGCGTAACCATGCCGAGACGTTCGCCGACAGCGTTGATCGCGACAACCTCGGCAACTCATACGCCTACGTCAAGGGCACGGGAGATACCGACTACACGGTCGTTATCGAGGGCCATATCGACGAGATTGGGTTCATCATCACGCACGTCGACGAAAACGGGTTCATATGGTTCGACCGGATCGGTGGCTGGGACGAACAGGTCGTCGTCGGTCAGCGCATCCGCATCGCCGGGCCGAACGGTGACGTGATCGGCGTGATCGGGAAGAAGGCAGCCCACCTGCTGGAATCCAAGGACCGCGAGAAGCCTACGAAGCTGAAGGATCTCTGGATCGACATCGGAGCGAAGGACAAGGACGACGCCCTGACCAAGGTCAGCATCGGTGACCCCGCCGTCATCGATGCGGAGCCGGTCGAGCTGACCGACGACCTCTGGGCGTCCCGATCCATGGACAACCGTACCGGTGCCTATGTCGCGCTTCGTGCCGTCCAGATCCTCGCGGAAGATCGGCCGCAGGTGAATGTCGTGGGCGTCGCCGCAACCGAGGAAGAGATCGGGCTGGTGGGTGCAACGACCCTTTCCTGGCACATCCGGCCACAGGTCGCTATCGCCATCGACGTTACGCACGCAACCGACTACCCTGGCGCCGGGAAGAAGAGCGACGGGGACATTTCGCTGGGTGGCGGTCCCGTCCTCGGTCGTGGCTCCTCGGTCAATCCGCGCGTGTTCTCCGCACTGCTGGACGCCGGCAAGCGCCTGGATATCCGCACCCCGGTGCAGGCAAACGGCCTGCGGACCGGCACTGACGCAGACAACATTATCCGCTCCGGCGCGAACATTGCTGTCGGGCTCGTCTCGATCCCGAACCGGTATATGCATAGCCCGAGCGAGATCGTCAGCCTGGCTGACCTTGAGTCCGCCGCGCAGGTCATCGCCGAGTTCGTCCGATCCGTCACGCCGGAAAGCGACTTCCGGCCGTAGGAGCCAACGCGCTTATCCCAACATGAAAGAGCCGGTCACGACATCGTGACCGGCTCTTTCATAGCTGTTGCTCGTTTTCGTGGGAGCTTCTGGCATCTCGGGCAATAGTACGTCCCTCTCGCCCCAACCTTCGTCTTCACGATCGTCGACCCGCACCGGACACACGGCTCTCCCTCCCGGCCATGGATCGCCGGGAATCCGTCGATCGGGTACGCGATGCTATGAACGATCTTGACGCCGCCCTGGGCAATGCCCTGTTCCAGCACCCACGGAATCTCCGCGATGATGTTTTTGGCCTTCTCCCTCGAGACGGCATTCGCCGGCGTCGCGGGATGCACCCGCGCGCGGAAAAGCACCTCGTCCACGTAGATATTGCCTAGACCGGCGATGAACGACTGGTCCAGCAGGAGCGTCTTGATCGGGATGCCTCGTCTCGCCATTGTCGCGATCAGGGGCTTTGGATCCAGCGGAGTGCCGACGCCTTCCGGACCGAACCCGAACGCCTCGAACGACGCCTCGACGTCAGCCGTTGGCATCAAGCGCCACCATCCGAACTGCCGGATATCCGAGTAGTACACGATGGTGCCATCTTCAAAAACGATATCGGCATGCGTGGACTTGTGGGGATACTCGCCATCCGGCTTGGGCACGGGATGACCCGCGACGAACCGCTGGCCATCGGGCAAGAGGATCGCCCACTGCCCGGCGAGCTTGAAATGAACCATCAGGCTGACGCCGTTGGAGAAGTCGATGGCCATGACCTTCGCTCGCCGCCGGGCTCCCTCAACCGTCGCGCCAACCAGCACGCTCGGATCAGGAAGCGGCGAGTCCCGGAGTACCTTGGGAAGACGAAGATCGACGCGGGCGACGGTTCGCCCGCGCAGATGCGAGTCAGTCAGCCGGCGCGCTGTCTCGACCTCGGGAAGCTCAGGCATTGGCCTCGTCGAAGCGACGCATCCACTGCGCCGCCCGGAGCGCCACCTGGAGGCCGGCGTCTTCATCGTGGGAGGCGTTGATCACCCGCGCCATCACGTCCCACGCGGCGAACTTGGCCGTCTTGTGGGTCGCCCGATAGACACATTGACGCGGCCCGAGGAGCTTGCCGCTCGTCTGGTACGAGACCTGCCAGGATTCACCGGCGCGGGAAAGGGAAATCATATCCCGCCCGCGACGCCAGATGAACTCCGAAGTCGCTTCGTCGATTTGCTCCAACGTCATGCTGAGCCATCCCAGCCATCGGAAGTTGAGGCGCGGAAACGCGCGACGACCGTGCCCAAGACCTAATTCAAATGCCACGATTTCGCCTTCAAGCGAACGAGCAGCACCAGCGCGACCGGCATGTCGTGCCCTGTCGCATGTGCCCTGGTACTAATGGGGGTATTGTTCCGGGTACCGGTCGATCCCCACTCCCCTGCCCGTTTCGCATGTACACGCAGCCGCCATCCCTGTGGCTCCGCGTACGTGATACCGGTTTCTCTGCTCAACGCGGCCGACACCAGCCTGCCGGCGCCGCGGAGCGGTCAAAGTTCTCTCCAAGTCGGGCTGCCGATGTTATACGGCGGTATACCCGAGCCGAGTCGATTGTAACCCACCGGGCGCTCCACGTCATTGACGGGAGCAAGGGAGCTCCCGTCGAATCAGGACTCCCCGAACCCGGTAAAACGTCCATCCGCATCCCGCTGGACGAGCAACTCGCCGGTGACCGCATCGGTGTTCAAAGGCCCGTAGATATGTGGGAATTTCTGCTCTTCATCGTCATATCGCATCGGCGACGAGAGCTTGTTGACGTCGAGCACCAGCACCCGGTACGGCCGCGTATCGGAGGTGTAGAACTCATTGGCAACCCAAAGAAGGGTATCGAGCCCGTTGGTCGCGTGAATGAATCCGTCCTGCTCGAAGGGCTCGGGTATGTAGGTCCCGGCGGCACGCTGCGCCTCCCAGACAGGCTCCGGCGTCAGGTGATACGCAATGCCGGCATCGCGAGACTCGTCGGCGGTTCGGTACAGGTGCATGGCCTCTTGTCCTCTAACTCTTGGCGAAGACCGACACAACGCCGGTCAGGATGTCCACTGGGATTGTATGATGCCCGGTGGAGAGAAACATTTGGGCGATGCGCCGGGGCTCCACCGATCCCGTCGCGCCATGTGAGGACGAGATGCGCATCGGTGTCGTGTTCAATCCCCGATCCGGCGTAAGACGGGGCCAGCAGCTCTACCGGATGACCAACGCGGCCATTTTCGGAAGCGGCAATACGCCGATCTTCGTGACAGTGGAGCGAGGCAGTCGACTCGAGAACAGCGTTTCCCGGCTCGTCGAGGAGGTCGACGTCGTCGCGACGATCGGTGGCGATGGAACACTGAACGGCGTCGTCAATGGCGTGCTCGATTCTTCCCGCCCTCGGACTCCAGTGGCCTTCTTTCCATCCGGACGAGGGCGCGACACGGCACGGACGCTCCCCTCGTTCTCACTGAAGAGCCTCGGCACCACCCGGATCGATTGGTCGCGGACGGTACAGGTCGACGTGGGCCGGGCGACAGGACAGGGTGGCGCAAGCCGATACTTCATCAACGTCTCGAACGTTGGCCTGAGCGCGGAAGCGGCCCGCGTCGCCGGAAAACTGCCACGCCAAATCGGCACCTCGTCCTACATTCTCGGCGCGGTCAAAGCTTTCCTCACCGAGCGACCGCGATCGGTCCCGGTAAGTATCGATGGAGGGCCGAGTGTGGTGCTGGACGATGTCCTCTTGCTCGCCATGTGTAATGGCCGGGCGTTTGGAGGTGGACTCTATGTCGCGCCGGAAGCCAGTGCGACGGATGGCCTGCTCGAGCTCGTCGCCGTGCGTAACGCCAACCTGCTCGACCTCGGCCGAAACCTGTCGTCACTCCGCGACGGCACGCTCCTCGGGCATCCCGCGCTCACGCGCTGGAGAGCCCGGACAGTGGCTGTCGACCCATGTGATCTCGCCCCCATCGATCTTGACGGAGAGATGTGGGGCTCCGTTCCCATCACCTATTCGATTGTTCCCTCCGCGCTGAACTGGATCGGGCCTTCATCATGACGAACCTGCAACGTACCTCGGCGGAATGGGCCGCGACCCTCCGCAAGAACCGCATCAAGCCTACCCGTTCCATGGGTCAGAACTTCCTCACCTCCACCGAGGTCGTCGAGGAGATCGTCGCCATCTCCGGCGTCCAGCCGGGAGATTTGGTGATCGAGATCGGCCCCGGCATGGGCATCCTCACACGCCAGCTTCTCACCGCCGGCGCTCGTGTGATCGGTGTCGAGCTGGACCGCGAGCTCGCAGCACTGCTCCGGACGGAACTGGGACAGATCGACCGCTTCTCACTCGTCGAGCAGGACGCACGTCATCTCGATATCAAGGAGCTAACCAACGACGAGCCCTACCAGGTCGTCGCCAACCTTCCATACAGCGTCGCGACGGTCATCGTCCGGTCGTTCATGGAGGCTCAGACGCCGCCGACCCGGATGACAGTGATGGTGCAAAAGGAAGTCGCAGAGCGGATGACAGCCACACCAGGGGAAATGTCCCTGCTTGGATTGGCGACGGGCCTGTATGCGGATGCGCGCATCGAGCTGGTCGTGCCTCCGGACGTCTTCCTCCCACCGCCCAAGGTCGACTCCGCGGTCGTGGTGTTGGACTCACGCCCCGAGCTCCCGGGAACTCCGGAACAACGCGACCGGATGTTCGAGCTCGCGACCATGGCGTTCCAGCGAAAGCGCAAGACGTTGAGCAACGGCCTCTCGCAGGGTCTTGGTTTGCCCAAGCAGGAGGTCGACGCCCTGCTTTCCTCGGTCGGGATCGACGGCATGAGACGCCCACAGACATTCTCGGTGGATGAATGGTTGACAATTGCCGGAGCGCTTCCAGCATGACGCCTGAATCCTCGATCACCGTCAATACTCCCGCAAAGATCAACCTGGGGCTGGAGATCCTCGGCAAGCGGGAGGACGGCTACCACGAGATCCGCACCGTCATGGCCGCAATCGATCTTTCCGACACACTTCGGATCACCCAACGACCCAGCAGCGACGGCATCCGTATCTCCGGCGTGCCTGATGTCCGGACGGAGGACAATATCATCGCGCGGGCGGCAGACGTGTACGCCGAGGCGACAGGGATCCGGTTCGGCCTCGACATCGAGGTGCAGAAGCGAATCCCCTCGCCGGGCGGGCTGGGCGGCGCGAGCGCCAACGCCGCAGGAACCCTCCTGGCGCTGGACGCCATGTTCGAGACGGAGCTTCCAGCGACAACGCTCCAGTCGCTCGCCTCCCGTCTCGGGTCCGATGTGCCCTTCTTTCTCGTCGCCCCCTGCGCGCTCGCCTCGGGCACGGGTACAGATTTGCAGCCCCTACCACCGGTCGATGCCGCCGTGGTCATCGTCACCCCCCCAATTGGCATAGCGGCGAAGACAGCGGCGCTGTATGGCGCACTCCGGCCCGGCGACTTCTCGGACGGCGCCATGGCGGAGACAGTCGCCCAATCCGTCATGCGCGGTGAGATGCCCACACCGGATGTGCTCCGGAACGCGTTCACCCGGTCCTTATACGAGCTCGATCCTTCGCTGGCAGAGGTTGCCGTCACCATGCAACGTGCGGGCGCACCGAACGTCGCGTTGACAGGTGCAGGCCCCGGACACTACGCCTTGCTTGAATCGATCGAGGAAGCCCGAGCCCTCGCCGACGAAATTCGGCCAACGGTGCATCCGGACGTTCGCGTCGATGCCGCCCGTTTCCTAACGGGCGCGACAACCCCGGTCTCACGTTCGCGATGAACGAGCAACCACGCCTGAGCCGACGAGCCGCCTTCGCCAGCGTGGCGAGCGGCCTTGTGCTCGGCGCGGTTTGGGGCGCAACATTCCCGATCGTCGCCTCCGAGAGCAGGCCATCAATCGCGATCGTAGGGCATCGGGGAGCCCAGCTTGTGCTGATCGATTCCGGCAAGGCGCGTGCGCTGGTATTCCTCGGCGACCCTGATGACCGACTGATCGAACGCATCCCCTCGATCATGACGCTCTTCCGGCAGCGTATCGACGTCATCGTCGGCACCAGACCGGTCATGGAACGTCGGGCATTCGACCTGAAATCGCGATGGTCGATCGAGCACGCAGTTGCGGTGCACAGCTCCGCCATACCACCCTCCTGGGCCATGCCGGCAACCGTGATCTCCGACGCTGCCAGCATCGATCTCGGGGGCGAAATGACGCTTCGCTGCACTGTTGGGCACAGGGGCGAATGGCTGATCGGTCACGAAAGCTCCTCGACACCTTGGTCGGCGCGGCTTACTCACCCATCCGGCGAAGTGGTCCTTGTGCCAGACGCGGCGTCTCTCGATGCACTGGGTCCGGTGGACGCGCCGCTCATCGTCATGCCCGAACCAGCGCCGGGACACGTCCAGTCATGGAAAACGGCAAGGGCGCTCGCGATCAACTACGACAGCGACGCGGCCGAAGAAAATACGAGCCCCACCGTCGCCATCACCCGAACCTATCCACAAGACATCGCGAGGTTCACGTTCGGCAATGACGGGATCGAACTTCCGGCATGGACGGAGTCGGCCGGGACGTCGTCACGGCTCGCAAGATCTCGCGTCCCGAAAACCTGACGCTACTTCTCGCCGCCTTGCTTGCCGCGATCCGTATTCATCCAGTTCCGCAGCACGTCCTTTTGGGAGCTACCTGCCGCGTCACGGCGACCGCCCGAAGCTGCCCGACTCGCTGGCGGCTGTGACGGTCGCGCGCTCGTTGGAGAGGTGCGCTGCTGGTCCTCCGGCCATGTTTGTCGCCACCCGCTTCCGTATCGGGTCTCGGGCGCGGGCTCAGACGGCTCATCCTCCCAGTGCCGGACCTCTCGTATTCGGACAGGTTTGGCCGGCGCCGCCGGCATCTCCTGGGTCGATTCCGCGTCGTTCAGGGGGCGAACGCGCGGCCGGGGCTCCTCGTACCTCACGCGATAGAGGTCTTCCGGCTTGGGCGCCGGTGTCTCGAAGCTCTCGTCATCGCCTCGCTCACGCACGAACATCCCGAAGATCGTCGCCACGAGAATCCCGGCCGTACCGATGAGCAGCACCCACTCGAAGCCCACCGAAACCGCACGGGCGACAAACGAGCGCTCGATCGTCTCGGGAACCTCTCCCTCGAAGATCGCGGCGATGTACGAGTTGATGAGGAATCCGATGAAGACGACAGCGTTCATGAGCGCGAGGAACGCGCCATACATTCGTCCGCCGGGGCCCGGTCGCCATGAAAACGCCGCACTGCCGCCATAGCCGACGATACCGGTGATCACGACCACGATCGCAATGGACACGGCGAACTCCGCCGTGTCCCGACCCATGTCGAACGCATTGACGAGGGAATCCGCCCAACGACCGGCCCACTGGCCGGCCATGAGGATGCCAAGCAGCAGCGCCGCCGAAGTAGAGACTTCGCGCAGGCCACCCCGCAGGAACCCCAGTGGGACCATCATCAGGATGATAAGAATGAGGAGTGCATCGAGCACGATACTGGTCAACATGTCAGGTTCCCGGCCGGACTGGTCGAATCGCTGGCTCTATGATGCACCCTGCAGCATGGTTCAGTCGATCTCCGCGCCGGTATCCAGGCCGGCAAGACGGCGCAATGCCTTGAGCGGGATCGGCAGCCAGGCGGGCCGGTTGTTCAGCTCGTAGCGCACCTCGTAGAGCGCTTTCTCGGCAATCATCAGATCCATGACGTCATTGAACAACCTATCGTCGGCCGGCGCGATCTCTACAGGCGCGCTGGCAACCGTCTGCCGATACTCATCGATGTATCCCTGGACGGCTGCTTCCTGCCAATCAGCCACCTGCCGACGCCGATCTGGATCCTCTTCGTCCTGAAGCACCGTGGCAGCTGCGTAATCCAGCGACCGCACCATGCCGGCGACGTCCTTCAGCGCGGGCAGCTTCATCCGTCGCTGCTCCATCGTCCGGGACGGCTCACCCTCGAAGTCGATGAGCACGAAGTCGTCGTCCATGGTTCGCAACGTCTGACCGAGGTGGTAATCGCCATGCACGCGGATCTTCCGGGTCCCAACCATCGACCAAGCATGGCCCATCAGGTCGCCCATCCGCTTGTGAATGGCTTCGACCTCTTCCGCAGGGATGTGCTGGACAAGGCCCTCGACCGACTCGTTGATCTCGGTTCGTACACGATCGATAAGCGCCTGGGCATCGATGGAATCGAACGGCTCCGGCGCGAACGATGGATCGTCCGGATCCGATGCCAACGCCAGATGCAGTTCAGCTGTCCGCCGCGCGAGCAACCGGACCGGCTCGACTAACGCGTCAAGGGACGCTGGGCCAGCCGCTCGCATCTGGCCCAGCAACCAGGCCCATCCATCGCCCCGGTTGGCAACGAACTCCTGCATCGCGGCAATGGCGATCGGTCCCTCGTCGTGATCGACCTCCACCACGCCATAGAGCTTTGGTGCATGAGCGTACCGGTTACCGGATGAGAGGAACTCCCCGATCTCGAGATCCGGGTTCAGCCCTGGCTGGACGCGGCGAAACATCTTCCCGATGTACGCCCCGTCGAAGACGATCGACGTGTTGCTCTGTTCCCCGGAGATCGCCCGCGCGCGCGAGAAGTCAACGATCCCGCCGCCTGGCAGGCCGTCTCCGATCTCCCGCCATCGCCATGACGCACCCTTCCCGATGATTCGCTCCTCAGCAAATCCCTCGACGAACCATCGCAGGAAGGCGTCACTCGTCAGGACGTCGGCTTCCGGAGCCCCATCAATCGGCAGGGGCACGAAGTACAGGGCGTCTGCACCCCACTCGAACGAGAACCGCACGACCGCCAGCAGCACCTGCTCGTCGCCAACCTCGACAGTCTCGGCGATCTCGACCGCGGCGGACGTTACCTCGCGGGCCTTGTCACCGAACCACCGTTGCCGGGTGATCGAACCGATCGCCTGCTGGACCAATGTGTTCGCGCGATTCTCTTCTGGCGTCATGAATCTCTCCGCATATGGCCGTCAACCGCTACGAGGGCCGCTCGAGCCGGAACCAGTAGAACGAGTGCGGCCCGAAGGTCAGGAAGTACGGAAGGTGGCCAATATGCGGGAAGCGAATCTCGCCGATCAGCTCCACGGGCTGCCAGCCGTCCCATTCGGACAGATCGATCTCCGCCGCCTGCACGAATCGGCTCAGGTTCACCACGCAGAGGATCGTTTCATCCTCATACTCGCGTACGTACACCAGGACCTTCTGGTTCTCCGGGTGCAAGAATCGGATCGAGCCCCTGCCCAGCGCCTTGTAGCGCTTGCGAACAGCGATCATCCGCTTCATCCAGTTCAACAGGGAGGTCGCAACCCGGGTCTGGGCCTCCACATTGACGCTCATGTAGCCGTACACCGGATCCATGATCACCGGTGAATACAGGCGCGCCCAGTCGGCCTTGCTAAAGCCCGCATTGCGGTCCGGTGACCACTGCATCGGCGTGCGGACACCGTTCCGGTCACCCAGGTAGATGTTGTCACCCATCCCGATCTCGTCACCGTAATAGAGGAACGGTGACCCTGGCATGGAGAACAGGAGTGAATTGAGCATCTCGATCTGCCGCCGGCCGTTCTCCAGGAGCGGCGCGAGCCGCCGCCGAATGCCGACGTTGATCTTCATGCGCGGGTCTTTGGCGTACTCGAAGTACATGTAGTCGCGCTCGGCATCGGTCACCATCTCGAGCGTCAGCTCGTCGTGGTTCCGCAGGAAGATGGCCCACTGGTTCTTGTCGGAGATCTCCGGCGTGGACTCCATGATCTCGACGATCGGCGTGCGGCTCTCCTGACGCATCGCCATGAACATGCGCGGCATCAGCGGGAAGTGGAACGCCATCTGGAACTCAGGTTCCTCATCGGTGCCGAAATACTCCACGACGTCCGACGGCCACTGGTTGGCCTCGGCCAGGAGGATCGCCCCGGGGAACTCCGTATCGACCATCCGGCGCAGCTTGCGCAGGAACGCATGCGTCTCGGGCAGGTTCTCGCAGTTCGTTCCCTCGCGCTCGTACAGGTACGGCACCGCGTCGCAGCGGAAGCCGTCCAGGCCATGCCCCATCCAGAAACGGACGACATCGAGCATCTCTTCATGGACCGCCGGATTGTCGTAGTTCAGGTCCGGCTGGTGGCTGAAGAAGCGATGCCAAAAATGCTGACCCGCAACCGGATCGTACGTCCAGTTTGAGGTCTCCGTATCCGTGAAGATGATCCGGGCCTCGCTGTACATCGTTGGATCGTCGGTCCAGACGTAGTAATCGCGATAGGGCGATTCCGGATCCTGCCGGGCGGCCTGGAACCAGGGATGCTGATCGGATGTGTGATTCATGACGAGGTCGGCGATGACGCGCAGCCCCTTTTCGTGGGCGACTTCCATAAACCGGACGAAGTCGTTGATCGTGCCGTAATCGGGGTGAACCGACATGAAATCGGCGATATCGTAACCGTCGTCCTGGTACGGGCTCGGATAGAACGGCATCAACCAGATGCAGTCCGCGCCCAGGTCCTTGATGTAGTCCAGCTTCTCCGTCATCCCGACGAAGTCGCCGATTCCGTCCCCATTCGCATCGTAGAACGACTTGACGGGCGCTTGATAGAAAACCGCGTCCTTGAACCACATATCATCGCGGTCCTGCATGCAGCTCCCCCACTTCCTCTTGGTTAGCCTTCCGGGCGATGTTTCGGCCGCCCCCGTGACGACCGGATCGAATGGGTACGCCGGGCGGTGCGGCGCCCCGGGTCAGGCACCGCACCATCGACGATATCCTCATCAGAATAATCGTCGTTCCGTTGATTTACACGGATTCCCGTTCAACAACCTCACAGGACCAGGTCGACCACATCCACGTGCTGCCACGGCTGGATATGGAAGATCGCGGCCGGGTTGATCTGGGGATCGAGCCGGATATGTTGCCACGCGCCGGTCCAGCTTCGTGTCTCGTCGTTCAACAAGTCCACCGCGATGTACTGCTGCTCGTGGTGGATGCCAAGATCGCCGGTCGGAATGTCGAACCACGCCTCCTGAGCCTCGTACGGATTGAGGTTCACCAGGACAAGGATGATGTCGCTGTTATCTGGAGTCGCCTTCACGTAGCCAATGATGTTCTCGTTCTGCACTTCGAAGAACCGCAGGTTGTCGTACTCCTGCAGTGCCGGATGCGCCCGCCGGATGGCGTTGAGCCTCGCGATGTAGTCCGCGATATTTCCTTCACGGTCCCAGTCCCACACCTTGTACTCGTATTTCTCCGAGTTGAGGTATTCCTCCTTGCCGGGAACGGGCGTGTTCTCACACAGTTCGTAGCCGCTGTAGATGCCGTAGACGCTCGAAAGCGTGGCGGCGAGCACAACCCTGAACTTGAACGCCGGACGCCCGCCCTGCTGGAGGATGGTCGGCAGGATATCGTGCGTATTGGTGAAGAAGTTCGCCCGGAAGAAATCCTTCATCTCGGTTTGCGTGAGCTCGGTCGCGTACTCCACCAGCTCATGCTTGAAGTTGCGCCACGTGAAGTACGTGTAGCTCTGCGCGAACCCCGCCTTGGCCAGTGACTTCATCACTTTGGGACGCGTGAACGCCTCCGAAAGGAAGATCACCTCCGGATTCGTCTCGTGCACCCGGGCGATGAGCCATTCCCAGAAGGCGGTCGGCTTGGTATGGGGATTGTCGACGCGGAACGTCTTGACGCCGTGATTCACCCACACCATCACGATGCGATAAACCTCGTTCCAGAGCCCTTGCCAGTCCGGATTGTTGAAGTTGAGCGGGTAGATGTCTTCGTATTTCTTCGGCGGGTTCTCCGCGTACTTGATCGAGCCGTCGGGGCGAATGAAGAACCACTCGGGATGCTCCTTCACCCACGGATGATCAGGTGACGCCTGAAGCGCGAGATCGAGCGCGATCTCGAGACCATGCTTCTCCGCCTCTTCGACCAGCGCGTCGAAATCGTCGAATGTGCCGAGACCCGGCTCGATGGCATCGTGCCCGCCGTCCGGGCTCCCGATCGCGTAGGGCACGCCGGGGTCACCCGGCTGCGCGACCAGCGTATTGTTCTTGCCCTTGCGCTTGGTCGTGCCGATCGGATGGATCGGCGTGAAATAGAGCACATCGAAGCCCATTTGCTCGATCCGGGGAAGCTGGTTGATGACGTCCCGGAACGTCCCGCTCTTCCCCTCTTCCGTTCCGGCTGAACGGGGGAACAGCTCGTACCATGCGGCGAAACGGGCAGCGACGCGATCCACGTAGATCGGGAAGGGCTTTTCCTGCGTGGCTGCGTGCTCCCGGTTCGCGTTCGTCCGGACCAGTTCCTGGAGTTCCGGCGACAGCATGATCTCTGCGGACGCCGCCTGGTCGGTTGCGCTGCGGGCCTTGTCGAGCAGCGACTGCATCGCAGCCCGGTCCTCCTCCGAAGCCCGATCCAACGTTTCCTCGACCTTGATGTATCCCTCCAGCAGCTCTGAGGTCACATCCAGGCCGGCACCAACTTTCTTTGCCAGCTCGTCGCGCCAGGATTCGAAGTGATCCGGGTATGCGAAGACGCGAAACTCTGCGGGACCGACGATATCGACTGTGAACTCCCCAAACCAGCGATCGTTGTCGCCTTTTTGCATGGGAGCCTCGGTCCAATCCTGCTCGCCGTTCTGTCGGTACTGGACGACGGCAGCAATCAGGTCATGTCCCTCACGGAAAATGTCCGCGCTAACCTCCACCGTATCCCCGACTTCGCGCTTGACAGCGTACCGGCCGCAATCTATGACTGGCTGGACGTCCTCGATCAGGACATTACTCGGCGCCTCGAGAGGCAATGTTCTATCCTGCATCAACTGCACTCGTCCTTTCCCCTCGCAAGGTCGCGATCGACTCCGCGACGTCGTTTTCATCAGCAAGTAAAATCAGGTTGATCGGGCCACGTGGCCCGGGCTGGGACCGCTACCGCCAGATCAGTGCCGGGGAGCGGCCGGCCGTTGCCCGCGCCTCAACGTCGAGGCTCGTCTACGGTGTAGCTTCCACAATGTCCCGAGAATCGTCACGTCCCAACCGCCGTTCGGCCCCGTTCATCGTCATTTCCATCCTCGTGCTCCTTGGCTCGATTGGCGTCATCATTTCCACTGCAAACGACCTCGGCATCGGCACGGTAGAAACGGCCGTGGGCCTGACAGAAGAGGAAAACGCGTATTATGAGTTCGTTGCCCCGCGCCTTGACCGACTGGTCGTCGAAGTAGACGATGTCGTAGTGATGGTCGAAGGACGGAGTCGCGACATTCTTGACCTGACGATCAGCGGGAATCGCATCGAGGCGCTGACCGAGCAGATTGTCAGCTTTGGGGACGAGAACGGAGTCCCTGATCGATTCGCAGCTATTCATCAACGCATCGTCGCGGCCACCGATACGACCAGCCACACATTCGACGAGGCTCGGGAATCGTTGAGGACATTCAACTTCTCGAACATGTCGAATCTCGTCACGAACTTCGTCGCCGCGGCCGATGACTTGCACGCGGCGCAGGATCAGCTCGAGGAAATTGTCGGAGGCACCACTGGTGCGATACCTCACTCCACGGGAGCGACGGCCGTCCAGGTCGCCGGACATTCTCGAGCCTGAGCGAAAGAGGACCACACGAACATGAGATACGAAATCCGCTATATCGTCGATAACAACGAGTTTACCGAAATCGTCGACGTCGAGACCGCGGCCGAAGCAGCCGAAGTCGTCAAACAACACCATCCGAATCCCGGCGACAGCTTCGAGCTGATCCAGGTCCAGCTGCTGGACGAGTTCGTCCCGAACAACGAAAACCAGCCAGAAGAAAAGAGCGCCTGACGCTCTTCCCCACGCGTGGGCCCGACAATTTGATCGGGACGCATCAGGTTACGACGGAGACCATCAACTCATGACAAATCATCCGGCCGAGCCCAGAATTCGGCCCGGAAGTCCACGTCCCCTCGGCGCCACCTGGGATGGCGAGGGGACGAATTTCGCCGTGTACTCTGCCGATGCCACAGGAATCGACATCTGCCTCTATGAAGAAGGGGCAGATGAGCCATATCGCGCGATCGAGCTTCCCGAGCTGACCTACGGCATCTGGCACGGGTATGTTCCCGGCGTTCAGCCGGGGACCCGCTACAGTGTCCGGGCTCATGGAGCGTGGGAACCTGACGCCGGGTTGCGATTCAATCCGCACAAGGTCCTGCTCGACCCATACGCCAAGGCGATCGATGGCGATGTCGAATGGGACGACTCACTGTTCGCCTACGCCATGACGGACGAGCCGGATGGCCGGGAGATGAGTGACCTTCCGAACGACGCATCGATGCCGAGGGGGATCGTCCTCGACAACAGCTTCGACTGGGAGGGCGACGAACTGCTTCGCACCTCCTGGTATGACTCGGTGCTGTACGAGGTCCATGTCAAGGGGTTCACGCAGCAGCATCCGGACATACCGGCGGACATCCGGGGGACCTACAAGGGGCTCGCGCATCCGGCGGCGATCTCGCACCTCAAGAACCTGGGCGTGACGGCAGTCGAGCTGTTGCCCATCCACGCGTTCGTTGACGACCGGTTCCTGACGGAGCAGGGCCTGAAGAATTATTGGGGCTACAGCACCCTCAACTTCTTCTCGCCAGCGGCCCGGTATGCGGCGGACAAGACACCCGGCGCCGAGGTCAACGAGTTTCGTGAGATGGTCAAGGCCCTTCACGCTGAAGGGATCGAAGTGATCCTGGACGTGGTTTACAACCACACCTGCGAGGGCAACCACCTCGGCCCGACGCTCTCATTCAAGGGCATCGATAACCGGAGCTATTATCGACTCGTCCAGGACGATCCATCCCTGTACGAAGACTTCACCGGCACCGGGAATACGGTCAATGCCAGTCATCCGCAGGTGTTGACGATGATCCTCGACAGCCTGCGGTACTGGGTGACGGAAATGCATGTCGATGGATTCCGGTTCGACCTGGCTGTCACACTTGGTCGGGAGAATCCTGAGTTCGACCCGACAGGCGGGTTCTTCGATGCCATCCATCAGGATCCCGTCCTCTCCCAGGTGAAGCTCATCGCCGAACCGTGGGACATCGGGCCAGACGGTTATCAGGTCGGCAACTTTCCGACGCTCTGGTCGGAGTGGAACGACAAGTTCCGGGATGACGTGAGGACGTTCTGGCAGACGACGCAGCCGATACTTCCCGCCATGGGCTTCCGCCTCACCGGCTCGGCTGACTTCTATGAGGACAGCGGTCGCCGGCCGAATGCGAGTGTCAACTTCATCGTGGCCCACGACGGCTATTCGCTCCATGACCTCGTCTCGTACACGCAGAAGCACAATGAAGCGAACCTCGAGGACAACCGCGACGGCCACGACCACAATATTTCGGCGAACTACGGGCACGAGGGGCCGACCGACGATCCCGAGATCAATGCCCTTCGCGAACGCCAGAAGCGCAACATGCTGGCGACGATGCTGGTCTCGCAGGGCGTTCCGATGATCTGCGGCGGCGACGAGCTCGGACGGACCCAGAACGGGAACAACAACGCCTACGCGCAGGATAACGAGATTTCCTGGTACGACTGGGACCTGGGCGATGACCAAAAGAACCTGATCGAGTTCACGCGGAACACGATCGCCCTGCGCCGGGCGAACCCGGCGTTGCGACGCCGGCTCTTCTTCAAGGGACTCCCACAGAAGCCGGGCGGATTCAAGGACGTGACGTGGCTGCATCCGGAGGGATGGGAGTTCACGGATAACGACTGGTCCAACCCGGGTCTGCGTACCATCGGTGCGCGGATCGCCGGCGACGCGATCGAGGAGATCGATGAGGAAGGCAACCCGCTTCGTCCCGCGTCGCTCCTGCTCATTTTCCATGCCGGAGAGGACGAGGTGGAATTCATGCTGCCGGCCGTTGAGCGAAGCCAGGAATTGAGCCACTGGTCCGCCCTGCTCTCGACCGACGCTCCTGACGGGTGTATCGATCTCACCGTGGCTGCCCGTACCTCCATCACGGTGCCCGGCCGGACGGTCATGGTCTTCATCCCGACCTCTCAGCTACCACCCGAGGATCAAGAATCGTAACCGGGACCCGCTGCAACGCAAAGACACAACAGACGACCCCGGCCGGAAAAATCTTCCGGCCGGGGTCGTCTGTTGTGTGATCGATTCGAACGACATGCGCGCTCGGGAATCGACCGTTTAGTCGATGTGGGTCTTTCCGTTCGCGGCTCGCTCGGTCGGGATCAGCGACAGTAACTGGCGCAGGCGCTCGGCCTGCAGTGGCGTCATCTCACCCAGCAGTGACGCCAGCCGGTTCTGATATGCATCCCCGACGTCCTCGAGCAGGCCATAGCCCTCCGGCGTCAGGCGCGCAAGGACCATTCGGCGATCGTCCGGATGCGCTTCCCTCGTTGCCCAGCCATGCCGGGCAAGGATGTCCACATAGAGCGTCGCCGTGCGCCGGGCGACGGAGAGCCGCCGCGCCAGCTCGGACGGCGCGATCCCTGTCTCGCCGACTTGGGCCAGCTCCACCAATGCGCCGTACGCGCCAGCCGTCAGGTCGAGATCGGCAAGCGCATCGGTCGCCGCGCGATCCAACGCTCCGGCAGTGCGGATCAGATGCATGAACGCGTGGAACCGTACGCTATCGTCAGATTCCCCGGCCGTCGCCTCGTGGGAAGGAATTTCTTCCATCAAGAGCCACCCGGGATGAACGGCTGATCTTGTCAGTCCCGTAGCCATACGTTAACACCAGCCTTTTGGCCCCAACGATGTGCGCCCAATCGGCGACACATCCCCGGTTGACCTCGGGTACCCGACTTGCTGCCGTCGATTCGCTGGGAGAAAGCGCTCTGCCGGCCGGCAAGCGGATACATTGGTTCTGTCTACTAGTTTACGAGGGAGAGAGCGGCGAGTGAGCCGGGTAAACCACGCAACCCAGTCGGCCGTGTGTAGGGATTTTCCTCACCTTTGGTTCGGGCTCAGGCTTACACCTGGAACATGTCCTCGCCCAGCAATCCCGCCCGGAGTGCATACCGGACCAGCTCCGCGCGATTCGTCAGCCCCAGCTTCTGCATCGCGCGATGGCGGTAGGTTTCGACAGTCTTCGGCGACAGCGACAGGAACTCGCTCGCCTGCTGCGCGGTGTACCCCTCCGCCGTGAACTTGACGACCTCGCGTTCACGGTCACTGAGCACCTCGACGAGATCGACCTCATCGCCGGACGTCACCCGTCCAAGATACCCCTTAAGCAACGTCTTGGTGGCAGCCGGGTCGAGGAAGACCTCTCCGCGAGACACGGTCCTGATCGCGTTGAGCAGGTCGGTATGCGCGCTGGCCTTCCGGACGTACCCGGAACCGCCTGCTTCGAGAACGGGCAGCAGGTAGCGCTCCTCCGCATGCACGGTGAGCACGAGCACTCGCGTGCCGAGGCGCAACGCATTCACCTGGCGAATGACATCCATGCCACCGCCCGGCATCGACAGGTCGGTCACCAGAACGGTCGGCTGCAGCTCCCGGACGCCTTCGATCGCCGAAGGACCATCTTCCGCCTCACCGATCACCTTCATGTCCGATTGTGCATCGAGAAGGGCCTTCAGCCCGGCACGAACCACGCCGTGGTCGTCCGCGAGAAGCACTGTGATGACATCCGGTTGATGTTCGGGATTCCTGGCCACAACTACCTCAATCTGCTCGTGCAATCTGGTGCTCCGGCTCGCACTCGGAGAGCGGGATACGCGCGGTTACCCGGGTACCGGGATTCCGTCCACCATCGACATTTAGCGTACCACCAACGAGCTCGACGCGTTCGGCCATTCCGAACAGCCCGAGCCCCATGCCCCGGCCGTCACCCGTCCGTGGGCTTTCAGGATCGAACCCGACCCCGTCATCCTCGATGACGAGTGTCACGGCGTCACCGTCACGCATGATCGATCCCTCTACCCGGGTCGCCCTGGCATGCTTCCAGGTGTTGGTCAGCGCCTCCTGGGCCACCCGGTAGAGCACCAGCTCCACCGCGGGATCCACCCGGCCACGGAAGTCCGACATCCGGATCTCCACCGGGATCCCCATCTTCTCCGACATCCGGGCCGCGACGTCATCCAGGGCCGCCCGAAGGCCGAGATCATCCAATGCCGGTGGTCTCAGCTCGTGTCCGAGGCGCCGGACGCTCTCCATGGCCTCCGACATCATCTCGCCCATCTCTTCCGCGGACTGGCGCACCTCCGGGTGTGGTGACGATGAGAGCGCGCTCACCCGCAGCAACTGCGCGAACAGGACCTGCGCCGTATCGTCATGCAGTTCCCTCGCGATGCGTTTGCGCTCATCTTCCTGGGCGCCGATGACGCGATCGGCAAGCTGGCGGATGTGCTCCCGGTCCTGCTCGATCACATCCAGAGCCCGGTTGAACGACTCGCCAAACCGCTCCAGCTGCGGGTCACTGAAGACCGTCGGATCCGTTCGAGCCGAATAGTCCCCGTGCCGGACCGCGTCAGCGACCCGCTCCAGATTTTCCAGTGGCTCGAAGGCGGCTTTCAGGATCCAGTAGTTGAGCAGCACGCTCAGCAGGATGCCAATACCGGCGAACACAAGCATCAACCACGCCTGGTTTTCCAACGCGCCTCGCCGAACGAGGTATACGGTGAACCAGGTCCCGGCAATCGCGCCAAGCACCACGATCGCGGCGTTCGCGATCAGCGCCTTCCACACGATCGGGAGCGCCAGCAACTGCTGGGCGACGTGCTGCAGGTGCGGTCGGGAAGTGTCAGTGGATTGGGGAATCGTTGTCGTCATGTGCCATGGCCCGTTTCGTGGTGACGTTTCAACGGTGCGAATGCCCGCCAAACCTGTGTGTTGCGTAATCTTGGTACACTTGCCAGCGTTTTGCACCGTCATGAAGGAGGTTTCGCATGGCATCCAACTCATCGTTCGATATCGTATCGAAATTCGACCGGCAGGAACTGAAGAACGCGATCGACCAGGCAGAGCGCGAGATCCGGACTCGCTACGATCTCAAGGACACCAAGACGGAGGTCGAGCTCGAGGACGACAAGATCACCATCACGACCGCCAGCGACTACTCGCTCCAGGCCGTCAAGGACACGCTCGAGTCCAAGCTCGTGAGCCGCAAGCTCTCGCTCAAGATCCTCGACTACCAGGATGAGGAAGAGGCTGCCGGCGCCCGCAAGCGACAGGTCATCAAGCTCAAGGAAGGCGTGCCCGACGACATCGCCAAGAAGATCTCGAAGCAGATTCGTGACGAGTTCAAGAAGGTCACGCCCCAGATCCAGGGCGACCTGGTCCGCGTGCAGTCCAAGAGCCGCGACGACCTCCAGGCGGTCATCCAGATGCTCAAGCAGGCCGATTACCCGGTCGCGCTCCAGTTCGTCAACTACCGCTAGACGAACGAACCCTTACGCGATGAAGAGACGAGGACGGCTAGTCGCCGTCCTCTCCCGTTTTCAGCTCCGGCAAGTGCTGGACAACACGCTCCAGCAGTTCGCTCTCCAGCGGTGAGCCGGTCGGGAAGATCTGCACCGGCTCCTTCGGCTTCCGCGGCCACACGCGCTGGAACATCACCCACTGCTCCAACCCGGCATCGATCCCGTCCTCGAGAATCGGCACCAGCCGCTCCATCCCCTTCCGCACATCAGCCTGGACGTCCTTGGTCCGCTCGACGTCCATGGCCGGATAGATCCGGAGCTGGTGACCGTGCCGGGTCCGCCTCGTCATGACCGGGATGATTGCAGCGCCCGTGTCGCGCGCGATCCGGACCGGTCCTGGTGGAAGGGTCGTCTTCTCGCCGAAGAACTCCACCTCGACGCCGTTCTCGAAGAAGTCCCGATCACCGACGATGACGGCAAACTCGCCCCGCCGCAACGCCCGGATCACCTTCCGCACGCCGGACGGCGTCGGCTCGACAAGCGTGCTGCCCCGGGCCGCTCGCAACCATGTCACGCCATCGAAGATGAATCGCGACGTCGTTCTCCCCGTCACCACGGTCAACGGATACCCGCGTGCCTGCAAGGCTTGCCCGATGAAGTCGAAGCAGCCCACATGGGCGGACACGAAAATGATCCCTCGCCCGGACCGATGGATCCGCTCCACCTCGCTCCAGTCACCTGTCACGACATACGTGGCGCGATGCAGGTATCGCCGCGAGCGTCGAGGCAGCGTGAGCAAGTCCATGAAATTGATGGCGTTGGTGATGAAGATATTCCGCGTCAGGTCCCGGACCTCGCCGTCGTTCTCGTCCTTGCCAAGCACCTGGCGAACGTTACTCTCGACGTTCCGGCGATACGTGTGCGACACCCGGTAGAAGATAGACCCAATCCGCGCGGCCATATAGTTCCGGATCGGCGTCGGTACGAGGATCATCACCCACGACATGACACTCGCGATCGTGGTCGCAAGTCGGTACCGGAACTCGTCCCGTTCTTCACTCTGGAATTTGGTGGGCCTGTCCTTCGTCGTCGAAGCAGCCAAGTCTCGTCCATTTCCCGGCCGCGCAGTACATCCGCGGCGATCTCGTTAGCAGAATCCAGGAGGCGTGCCGTACTCGTGCGCGCTACGCGGCACCGTCACGTTTCCGGCGGTCCATCTCGCGCATCATGGGGATGCCGTCCCAGATGACCGGCAGGCCGCGAATGACGGTGAGCGCCACAGCGCCCCATACCAGCGCCCAGCCAAACCACCGGAAGGCATCCACGCCATAGAGCGATCCGATGAACGTGTCGGTCGTGTCGCGGTGCTCCCAGGCCTGGAGACCGGCAAGGAAGACGAATCCGGCCGCTTTCGCGTACCCGAAGAAGCCTCGCATGAAGCGCCCCGCCGTCAACCACTGCGTCAGCGGCGAGCGCATCATGTTCTTCTCGCCGAAGGCGGTCATGCCCTCGGTAAGGGAAAGAGATCGAAGCCCATCGACGATGAACCCGCGACTGAGCACCAGCAACGGTACCCAGATCGGGATCAGGTCGAGGTCGGCGAAGATGACCCACAGCGCATTCTCGACGATCCGGTCGCCGGCAATATCGAAGACCGCGCCGAACGTGGAAGTCGTGCCCTGCTTCCGGGCCACCCAGCCGTCCAGCCCATCGCCGGCGAACACGATCATCAGCAAGAGCATGCACGCCGCGATGACCGTCACGCTCCCGTGGTACAGGAGCCAGATCACCACAAAAAGCAGGACCAGACGACCGATCGTTATTGCGTTAGCCATGATCGGCCACCCGAACTCGCCGACTCACCAGCCTCAATCCCCTGATTTGTCGCAGGCCAGCGCCTGTCGTCATTGGCAAGGAGTGTAGCACGGTCCCCCCGACGGCTCAGCCTTGTTCCGAGCCGCCGAACGCGCCGGCAATCATCCCCGGATCGTCGGTGCAGATGCCGATCGCACCCCATTCCACGAGCTGTCTTGCGCGATCGGCATCGTTGACCGTCCACGGCCAGAACGCCACGCCCCGTTCGTCGAGCATCTGGACGATGTCAGCGTCGATCGCCTTGTCCCAGAGCGCCAGCGCCTTGGCGCCAATGCTTTCGACGACCTCCAGCGCCTCGTCAGACGCAGCCACGGAGAGAACCCACAGGTCCGCGTCCTGATCGACGCTGCGGACGTATCGCAGCACGTCCCAATCAAAGGACGAAATCAGCCAACGGAAGCTCCGGCCCTTCACTTCCTTGAGGACCGCCTCACCCGCGGCATTCGCCTTCACTTCGATGTCGACATGCATCCGGTCGCCGACCAGGTCCAGCACCTCTGCAAGCGTGGGGACGAATTCACCGCTCCCGGCATCGAGCGCATGAAGCTCGGCGACCGTGAAATCCGCGATCTTGCCAGTCCCGTTCGTCGTCCGGTCGATCGTGTCGTCATGAATGACGACCGGCACACCGTCCTTCGAGAGATGGACATCCAGCTCGATGCCTTCCACACCGAGTTCCAGCGCATGCCGGAACCCGGCCAATGTGTTCTCGGGAAATGCCGCCGGTGCCCCGCGATGACCGTATACCTTGACCACGTCCCTACCCCTTGTCTCTACAGCCCCGCCAGTTTGACACGAATCGTATCAACGTATATGATTCGAATGTGCACTTTACACGGGAGGCCTCAAAGAATGTCACAACGTTTCTCAGAACCATTGTTTGTCATCAGTGTCGCCGCTCGGCTTGTCGAGATGCACCCCCAGACCCTCAGGAAATATGAACGCGAGGGCCTGATCGCGCCATCTCGCACGTCCGGCAACCTTCGACTCTACTCCGACGAAGATATCGAACGGCTTCGGCAGGTGAAATATCTCGTCGAGGAGCGACACATGAACCTCGCCGGCGTCCAGCTTGCCCTCGAGCTGACGCAGGAGCTTCAACGACTCCGCGACAAGCTCGACGCGTCGGACGAGGCAACCAAGATCATCGTCAACGAATTTAACCGGCTCCTTCGTCTGCTTGGCCATGTCGACCAGGAAGAAATCCGCCAGCGGTCGAAGTAGCTTCATTCACTCAACCGCATATCCATGACCGCGCCTTGTCGACAGGAGGTTCGCCCCACGGCGCGGGATTCCATCACAACAGGAGATCTGCCACATGGCAATGAACCAGCAATACACGGAAATGGCCAGGGAGGCAATCCTCCAGGGTCAGAAACTCACGGAAGAGCACAAGCTCGCGCAATATGAGCCTGAAGCACTTCTCTACGCGCTGATCAACCAGTCCGAAGGCATCGTCCCACAGGTGCTCCAGCGCATGCAGCTGGATCCCGCGCAGATTGCGCGCGAGGTCCTCACCCTTGTCGAACGCGCGCCCAAGCTCCAGATCAGCTCGGACCCGATCGTCAGCGCCGGCCTTCGCCGCGCGCTCCAGACCGCCGAGACCGAGGCGGGGCAGTTCGGTGACGAGTACATCAGCACCGAGCATCTCTTCCTCGGCATCCTCTCGGTCGAGCGATCTCCCGCCGAATCGCTCCTGCGTCGCTACAACGTCGACCGCGACCGCACGATGCAGGCGCTGTCGGAGATCCGCGGCAACCAGCGCGTCACCGACCAGAACCCAGAATCGACCTACCAGGCGCTCGAGAAGTACGGCCGTGATCTCACGGAGCTCGCACGCGCCGGCAAGCTCGACCCGGTGATCGGCCGCGACGAAGAAATTCGCCGCGTCATCCAGGTTCTCTCGCGCCGCACGAAAAACAATCCGGTGCTGATCGGCGAGCCGGGCGTCGGTAAGACGGCCATCGCCGAGGGCCTGGCCCAGCGTATCGTACGCGGCGACGTCCCTGAGGGACTTGAAGGCAAGCGCATCATCTCGCTGGACCTCGGCGCGCTCGTCGCCGGTGCCAAGTTCCGCGGCGAGTTCGAGGAGCGCCTCAAGGCCGTGTTGAAGGAGGTCACCTCCTCCAACGGCGAGATCATCATGTTCATCGACGAGCTCCATACCGTCGTCGGCGCAGGCGCTGCCGAAGGGTCAATGGACGCCTCGAACATGCTGAAACCCATGCTGGCCCGCGGCGAGCTCCATGCCATCGGCGCGACGACCCTGAACGAGTACCGCAAGTACATCGAGAAGGACGCCGCCCTGGAACGCCGGTTCCAGCCGGTAATGGTTGGCGAGCCATCGGTCGAGGACACCATCTCGATCCTGCGTGGCCTGCGCGAGCGCTATGAGGTTCACCACAAGGTCAAGATCCAGGACTCCGCCCTGGTTGCGGCCGCGACGCTGTCCGACCGTTACATCAGCGACCGGTTCCTGCCGGACAAGGCAATCGACCTCGTCGACGAGGCGGCATCGAAGATCCGCATGGAGATCACTTCCATGCCGGTCGAGCTCGACGAAGCCGAGCGTCGCATCATGCAGCTCGAGATCGAGCGCGAGGCGCTGCGCAAGGAAACGGACCAGGCGTCCGCCGAGCGACTGGAGACCCTCGAGCGCGAGCTGGCCAGCCTGAAGGAAGAGCGAGACGCCCTGCGGTCGAAGTGGGACCAGGAGCGTCAGGCGATCACGGCGGTCTCCGAGCTGCGTGACGAGATGGACCGCACCCGGGTCGAGATCGAGCAGGCGCAGCGCGCCTACGACTACAACCGCGCGGCCGAGCTGCAGTACGGCAAGCTCAAGGAGCTCGAGGCGGAGATCCAGAAGCAGGAGCAGACGCTTGCCCGGCTTCAGTCGAGCGGCAAGCTCCTGAAGGAAGAAGTCGACACCGACGACATCGCCGAAGTCGTCAGCCGCTGGACCGGGATCCCGGTGAGCCGCCTGATGGAAGGCGAGATCGAGAAGCTGGTGCACATGGAAGAGCGGCTTCACTCCCGCGTCGTCGGCCAGGATGAGGCGGTCGAGGCGGTCTCGAACGCCATCCGCCGTGCCCGCGCGGGCCTGCAGGACCCGAACCGTCCGCTCGGCAGCTTCATCTTCCTTGGACCGACTGGCGTCGGTAAGACGGAGCTGGCCCGCGCGCTTGCGGAGTTCCTGTTCGATAGCGACCAGGCGATGATCCGCATCGACATGTCGGAGTACATGGAGAAGCACTCGGTCAGCCGCCTGCTCGGGGCACCTCCGGGCTATGTCGGCTACGACGAAGGAGGCCAGCTGACCGAGGCGGTCCGTCGTCGCCCCTACAGCGTCCTGCTCTTCGATGAGATCGAGAAGGCGCATCCCGACGTCTTCAACGTCCTGCTCCAGATCCTGGACGACGGGCGCGTGACGGACGGTCAGGGGCGTACCGTGGACTTCAAGAACACGGTCATCATCATGACGTCGAACATCGGCTCGCAGTACATCGTCGGGCTCGGCCAGGGACGTGACGAGGAGATTCGGCACCAGGTGATGGAAGCCCTCCGCGCAAGCTTCCGGCCGGAATTCCTGAACCGGATCGACGAAACGATCATCTTCCATCAGCTCTCCAAGGAGCAGATCGGCGAGATCGTCCAGATCCAGCTCGACCAGGTGTCCCGCCGTCTCTCGGACCGTGGCATCAGGATCCAGCTAACCCCGGCGGCCCGCGATCTCATCGCGACGCTCGGCTACGACCCGGCCTACGGCGCCCGGCCGCTGAAGCGCGTCATCCAGAAGCAGATCCTCGACCCGCTGGCGATGAAACTGCTCAGTGGAGCGATCCGCGAGGGCGAGACCGTCACGATCGACGCGCGGGATCACGAATTCACGTTCACTGGACAGCTCAGCGACGCTGAAGTTGTCGCATAATAACGTCAGGCGAGATACGGAAACACGCCGTATCTCGCCTGTTTCGTATCAATGCGGATGTACTTTTGTGACAACATGCTTCCGGCCCGAATCTATACTCTGGAGAACCCAGAGTAGCGGGGCGCCGGGAATCTCGAGAAAGGGACCTCCGGGATGGACATTGTGACTGGAATTCTTGGCGCCATATTCACGCTGGTTGCAGTCGGCCTCGTGATAGCGCTGGTTGCCTATATGTTCCCGATCATATTCTCATTGGGAACGATCATCGACAGGCGAATCCACGATCAATAACCTGCCCCCCGCCGCGACGTGCGTGAACCATTCGGTCACGTATGACGTTATGGGTAATGCCACTACGGCGCAGTTGCGTCGGTCGTGACATTTTCGGTTTGCCCGTGCGGCAGCCGGTCTACATGAGTTGAGTGTTTTGTTGGTAGGTCCCGATGTCGCCACGAGGTCGGGAAAGGAGTCAAGATGGTCGTCAGATCTCGAGCACTCGTTGCTCAACGATCAGGTCGAACGATGTTCTCGTTCGCCATGGCGGTCGTGATGGTCGCGAGCCTGCTCGCGTCCGTGATCGCCGTCAACCCCGCGTCCGCGCAATCGATCGACACCGCTCTTGCCGAGACCGTTCCGGCGGATTCGGTCATTTACATGGATGTCGATCTGGACCAGAGCTCGGACCAGTGGACCCAGGTCTACGCCCTGCTCGAGCGCTCCGGCCTGTCCATTCTCGTCGAGGAGCAGGCGGATACCTCTCCTGAAGAGCTGGGCGATGTCGCCGAAACCTTCGAGTTCACCGGCTCCGCCGCGCTCGTCTTCACCGACGCCGAGGCCCTCGCCGGCCCCGGGATCGCCGATGTGACCGACCAGGCCATGGGCGCCGCGGCCGATCCCGCCGCCATGACTGAAGACATCCCGGAAGGCATGGTCGTTGTCTTCCAGCCGGACGACCCGGCTGCACTGCACGCCAACTTCCAGCAGATGGTCGCCGATGAGGCGGAGAACAACGTCGCCACCGTCGAGACCGTCGACTACAACGGCGTGACCATCGAGTACTGGACCTCCGACGATCCGGAGATCGCCCCGACGGCGACCGCCCTGATCGGCGATACCGTGGTCCTCTCCGTGCGCCCGGATGACATCGAGCCGGTGATCGACACGATTAACGGTGATGTCGAGAGCCTGGCCAGCAACGAGAACTTCAACGCGGTTTCCAGCGCCTTCACGACCGATTCCCTCTCGTTCGGCTACGTGAACGCGACGGTCCTGAACGAGGCGCTCCTCTCCGCCGACCCGTCCCTTGCCGAGCTGGCCGCCGGATACGATGCGTCCATGGCCGGGTACGCGGGCTGGAACATCTATGTCGATGACGCCGGTTTCCGCATGGATACCGTGACGATCACCACTGACGGCTCCGTGCCTTCCGTGCTCGACCCGTCGATGGCCGAGCGCATGCCGGCGGATAGCCTCTTCTTCGTCAACGGAACCGACATCGCCAACAGTGGCCTCTCCGAGCTGCTCGGCACCTTCCTGCAGTTTGCTCTTGCCGACACCGGCATGACGTCCACGCCGGATGTGACCGACGGCGCGACCCCGTCGATCGACGAGACCTATGCGGAACTCGAGCGCCAGCTCGGCTTCAACATCAAGACCGACCTGCTCGACCAGATGGATGGTGAGTGGGCGATCTCCGGCACGGCCTCCGCGGTGTTCTCCGACACCCCGGATGTCGACATCGTGTTCGTCAGCGAGGTCGCTGATGAGGCAACCGTTGCTGACACTCTCGAGCAGATCAACTTCATCGTCGGCGCAAGCCTCGACAATGAGGCTGCCGACATCAGTGAGCGCCAGGTTGAGGGTGGAACCCTCTCTGTCGTGACCGTGGCCGACATGTGGGGCCCGGGCGCGCCAGGCAACATCGAGTGGGGCGTCATCAACGGCGAGCTGCTCTTCGGTCTCGGCGACGGTATCGACAACTACCTCGACGGCACGACCGAGCCGCTGGCCAACGATCCGGTCTACCAGCAGACCTTCGACGTCCTGCCGGCCGAGAACCTGGTCAGCGTCCAGTTCCTGAACCTCGACCGCACGATCCCCATGATCGAGGAAGCGGTCATGTCCATGGAGTCCTCGTTCGAGGTCCTGGACAACGATGAGGCCTGTGGTGACTACGCGTCGCAGGCAGAGGCCCAGGCTGCCTACGACGAGGACGAGTTTGGCCTCTGGAACCTCGACCTCGACTACGACGGCGAGGCCTGTGAGGACTTCTTCGCCGACACGACGACCGAGCCGGTCGCGTCGCCGGAGAGCATGACGGAGGATCTGCAGATCCTGTCCGCTGCCTCGGTCTCCTACGTTGACGGCGACACCTACCGCACCAGCTCGATCATCCTTATCGGTGAGTAGCCCGACAAGGGACGACGAACAGGTGTAACCTGAAGGGTGGCGCGGGAAATCCCGCGCCACCCTTTTCATATGCACTTTTGCCCTCGGTTGGACCCCATTGGCGTGCTGGACGCCACCACCGAAGGAAGGTCGTTCGGAAATCGAGACACCAAACGAGAGGACCACCGACGAATGAACGAGCAGCTACTGCGGGACCTGACCCAGGCGGACGGTATTCCGTCACGCGAAGACAACGTCCGGGACGTCGTCGCCGCGAACATGCGCGGCCTGGTTGACGACATGCGGGTCGACACGCTGGGGAACCTCATCGGACATGTGGCAGGAAACGGCGGACCGAAGGTCGCGCTCGCAGCCCATATGGATGAGATCGGATTCATCGTCAGGTACATTGAGGAGGGTGGCTACCTCCGCCTGCAGCCGGTCGGCGGATTCGACCCTCGCACGCTCGTCGCCCAACGCGTTCGCGTCCACGTCCGTGACGGCGAACCGATGAACGGCGTTCTTCAGCCGGGAGCGAAGCCGATCCACCTACTCAAGCCCGAGGACTCGAAGGACCTGAAGCTCGAGGAGTTCTTCGTCGATCTTGGCCTCACGGCCGATCAGGTCCGCGAGAGGGTCTCCATCGGCGACATGGTGACGATGCGGCGCGATCTTGAGGTCATGGGAGACATGGTCGTCAGCAAGGCGCTGGACGATCGCCTCGGCATCTACGTCATGCTCGAAGCGATCAGGGCCGCGGGAAAAGTCAACGCCGACGTTTACCCCGTCGCGACTGTCCAGGAGGAGATCGGGCTCCGGGGCGCCATGACCGCCGCATTCGGCATCGAGCCGGATATCGCCATCGCGCTCGACACGACCATTTCCGCCGACATCCCTGGTGTGCCAGCCGACGCGACCGTGACGAAATTGCGCCACGGCGCCGCGATCAAGGTTTTCGACTCATCCCAGCTCCCCAACCGGAAGCTTGTCCAGCATCTTCGTGAGATCGCTGAGGCAAACGACATCCCGTTCCAGCTCGAGGTGCTCCCTCGGGGCGGCACGGACGCTGGCGCATTCCAGCGCACGCGTGATGGTGTCATCACGGCAACGATCTCCATTCCGTCACGATACGTGCACACGGTCAACGAGATGGCTGCCCTGTCGGATATCCAGGCCTGTGTCGACCTGCTCGCGCAGTTCCTGCGCGAAGCGGGAACCCGCGACTATGGCTATGAGCTTTCCCGGGAGGGGTAACCAATCGACGCCCTCCGGCGTTGTAGTGTGTAATGACAGGAGCCCAACGTTCAGCCAGCGGCCGTACGACGCGCCCCGGCGGCAACCACGAGGAGCAATAAGGTGACGTCACGATCCGGATCTTCGCGCTCGTTCCCAACCTTCGCGCAACTCGTCCAGGCCGGCACCGTCGGCATGTCTCGCCGGGATATGATCCGGGCGTCGGCCGTTGTTGCCGCCGCCTCTGCCGCCGGGATCCGCGGGGTCAATGCGTCGCCGACTCGCGACATGGCGGCCACCTCCCGTTGGCAGGACGAGGCACCGGCAACGGACGTCGAGCTTCACCTCTCCTTCAACCCGTATGGCGAGGACGTGACGCTCGATCCCCATCTCGCGCCGAACTGGGGCCCGTTCTGGGTCATGCTGCCGTATGCATGGTCCGGTCTCCTTCGCTTCGATGAGAACGGAGCGGTGGAGCCGGACCTTGCGGAGAGCGTCGAACCCAACGAGGACGGTACGGTGTGGACCGCCGTCCTGAAGGAAGGCGTCGCTTTCGGCGACGGGACACCGGTGGTGGCGCAGCATTTCATCGACTCATGGAAGCTGGCCCTGAGTCCGCACCAACTCGCCCCGATG
>Ga0182741_1000158_pt1 | contig 106270 bp, 97 predicted proteins | sample eDN5th37CBELigOP_FD_128874 | JGI IMG/M metagenome (GOLD analysis project Ga0182741, IMG submission 128874) | Enriched Organic Plus compost microbial communities from Emeryville, California, USA - eDNA 5th pass 37_C BE-Lig OP (version 2) (version 2) ...
GCCGTCGCGCTGCGCCAGCACGATGTCCGACAGGTTCAGCGAACCGACGCACAGGAGCACGGTGACGATCACGAAGCCGATGGAGACTTCATAGGACACCATCTGGGCTGCCGAGCGCAGCGCGCCGAGGAACGGATATTTCGAGTTGGAGGCCCAGCCACCCATGATCACGCCGTAGACCTCGAGCGAGGAAATGGCGAAGACGAACAGGATGCCGACATTGATGTCGGCGATGGCCCAGCCCTCGGAAATCGGGATCACCGCCCAGGTCGCCAGCGCCAGTGCCGCCGAGACCACCGGCGCCAGCAGGAACACGCCCTTGTTAGCGCCCGACGGGATGATCGGTTCCTTGAATACGAACTTGAAAAGGTCCGCGAAGGACTGCAGCAGGCCCCAGGGTCCCACCACGTTCGGCCCGCGGCGAAGCTGCACCGCCGCCCAGATCTTGCGGTCGGCGTAGAGCAGGTACGCCACGAAGATCAGCAGGACGACCAGCAGCGCGACCGACTTGATCAGGATGATCAGGGCCGGCAACACGTAGAATGTGAAGAAGCTTTCCATTGCCGCCCCTACTCGGCTGCCTGTCTGAAGCCGCCCTTCGCGAGGGCGGAGCATTCTGCCATCACGGCCGAGGCCCGCGCGATCGGGTTCGTCAGATAGAAGTCTTTGATCGGCGATGCAAACGCCGCGTTCGTCACCTGGCCACCGATCGCGGCTGCCGCCGAGATGTGCGCCTCATCGCCGGGCGCGATCTCATCGATCTCGGCCAGATGCGGGTACTCCCCATAGAGCCTGGCGCGAAGCTGCGCCAGCGAATCGAATGGCAGACGCTTGCCGAGCACGTCGGAGAGCGCCCGCAGGATCGCCCAGTCCTCGCGCGCGTCGCCCGGCGCGAAGGTGGCGCGGGTGGTCTGCTGCACCCTGCCCTCGGTGTTGACGTAGGTGCCCGACTTTTCCGTGTAGGTCGCAGCCGGCAGGATGACGTCGGCGCGGTGCGCGCCGGCATCGCCATGCGTGCCGATGTAGACGACGAACGCGTTGCCGGTCTTCGCCATGTCGATCTCGTCGGCACCCAGCAGGAACAGCAGGTCCGTGTCGCCCAGCATGCCGGCGACGTCCTTGCCGCCCTCGCCCGGCACGAAGCCGATGTCGAGGCCGCCGACGCGCGCTGCCGCGGTATGCAGAACGGCGAAACCGTTCCAGCCTTCCGCGACCACGCCGACCCGCTGGCCGAGCTGCGCGGCGAGCGACAGCACCGCCGCACCGTCCGGCCGTGCCAGGGCGCCCTGCCCGACGATGATCATCGGGTTGGTGGCCTTGGTCATCACGTCGAAGAACTCGAGTTTGCCGGCAGCCAGTTCGGCGAGCGTGTCCGGGCCGGCGCCCAGATACTGGTACGGATAGCGCAGCTCGGTGTTCTCGCCGATCACCGCGATCGCGACATTTCCGGTGCGATAGCGCTTGCGGATGCGGGCGTTCAGCACCGCCGCCTCAAGGCGCGGGTTGGCGCCGACGATCAGGATCGCGTCAGCCTGCTCGATGCCCTCGATGGTCGGGTTGAAGATGTAGCTGCCGCGGCCGAGCGACGGATCGAGCGCGGCGCCGTCCTGACGGCAGTCGATGTTCTTCGAGCCGAGCGACTCCATCAGGAGCTTCAGCGCATACATCTCCTCGACGGTGGCGAGGTCGCCAGCGATCGCGCCGATGCGCTCCGGCTTGGTGCGCGACACGGCATCCTTCACCGCGGCGAAGGCCTCGGACCAGGAGGCGGCGACCAGCCTGCCGTTGCGGCGCACATAGGGACGGTCGAGGCGCTGGGTGCGCAGGCCGTCCCAGATGAAGCGGGTCTTGTCGGAGATCCACTCCTCGTTCACCTGCTCGTTGACGCGCGGCATGATGCGCATCACCTCGCGGCCGCGCGAATCGACACGGATCGCAGAGCCAACGGCGTCCATGACGTCGATGGATTCCGTCTTGTTCAGCTCCCACGGGCGCGCCGTGAAGGCAAACGGCTTCGAGGTCAGCGCGCCGACCGGGCACAGGTCGATCACGTTGCCCTGCATCTCCGAGGTCATTGCCTGCTCGAGATAGGTGGTGATCTCGGCGTCCTCGCCACGGCCGATCAGGCCAAGTTCGGAGATTCCAGCCACTTCCGTGGTGAACCGCACGCACCGCGTGCAGTGGATGCAGCGGTTCATCACCGTCTTGACGAGCGGGCCGATGTACTTGTCCTCGACCGCGCGCTTGTTCTCCTTGTAGCGCGAGGAATCGACGCCGAAGGCCATCGCCTGGTCCTGCAGGTCGCACTCGCCGCCCTGGTCGCAGATCGGGCAGTCCAGCGGATGGTTGATCAGCAGGAACTCCATCACGCCTTCGCGCGCCTTCTTCACCATCGGCGTATTGGTGAACATTTCCGGCGGCTCGCCGTTCGGGCCGGGGCGCAGATCGCGCACGTTCATCGCGCAGGACGCCTGCGGCTTCGGCGGACCGCCCTTCACCTCGACGAGGCACATACGGCAGTTGCCGGCGATCGAGAGACGCTCGTGGAAACAGAACCGCGGAATCTCCGCACCCGCCTCCTCCGCCGCCTGAAGCAGCGTGTAGTGGTCGGGTACCTCGATCTCTTTCCCGTCGACCTTGAGCTTAGCCATTACCTGTCTCCGGCGACGCGCGCCGCCTCATACGCCTCGAAGGGATCGCCGACCTTGATGCCGTCGTCTGCCATCCCGGTCCAGATCGCGTTTCCAGTCTTCACATTGCCTGCCGACACCGACCGGAAGGCCACCGCCGCAAGGTCGATATCACGAAAATGCGTATCCAAAGCATTCACGGCGGCGAAACGCACGCCCGCAACGCCGGCCCAGCCCGCGTTCGGAACATCGCATCTACCGTGAACCTCCATCTCCAAGCGCCTCACCAACCGACCTTGATTCTCACCGTTCCTTCGTCCGCTCAGGCGCAGCGCGCCTGGTGCGGAGGCTTCACGCGCGACAGGTGCGCCTGGCCGAAGGCCACGTCGCTCTCGCCGTTTTCGTGAAGAAACTCAAGACGTCCGCGCATTTCCGCGACACTTGGTCGAAGAGTGTCAGCGTCGTGCCACATCACGAAATGCGGTTCCTTGACGGCAGAGAACCGCCCACAGCGGACGGCTGCGCGAGCGCGATTGCGTGGAAAACGCGCCGCCACCCGCTCACCCTCGAGCGGATGCTCCGGCCTGGCTATGTCGAGCTGGGCGGCGTGCAAGGCAGACCTCAGCCCTTCCTGCCGCGGAGCGCGGAAGCCTGCGCCAGCCATTCGTCGCGTTCGATACGCCCCTTGAAGCCGAGGGTCTCGCCGAGCCAGGCGACCTCTGCAGGCTCCAGAGCGGCAATCTGGCCGTAGGACCAGATGCCCATGCCGTTCAGCACCTGCTCCAGCTTCGGGCCGATGCCGGAAATGGCCTTGAGGTCGTCAGGCTGTTCAGGGCGGGCAATCCCGACCGGCTGGCGCGGAACCACCGCGACCGGCGATTCGGGCGCGGCAAACGGCGTCTCGTTGATGGCCTCGACCGGAACGACCGGATCGACGGAGGGCGTTTCCGGTGCCGCCGCCTTCGGCGATTCGGTTTCCGGTTCCGGGGAAATCTCGACGGCCGGCTTCGTGCGCAGCGCCGGACGCCGCGTCTTGGGCGTGAGCCGGCGAATCTTGGCAGGCGCCGGCGCGGCCGCATCGGCGATCAGCGCCGTGGCGGTCCTGCTGGCGCGCTCGCCCGGCGTGTGCAGGGCATCGCGGAACGAATCGACATCGGCCGTATCGGCCTCGGCAAACTGCAGGAAGACACGCTGGGAGGCTGCCGCCGCGCCGGACATGGCACCGACCCAGAATCCGAACGCGTGGCCGGCCAGGCCCGCACCGATCGCCGAGAGCGCCGCGGCGCCCGCGATCGGGTGGGCCAGGAGGTTCACCGCGCTGGCGAACTCGGCCGGCATCATCGCCGTGGTCTGTCTGGTCACGTCATCCAACATGGTCAATGGCGTCGGCATGTCGGGCATAGAAAACATCGGCATGGCAGGCTCTCCTGGTCTGCGCGTTCTTTTCCCTGCCCTCTTGGCGTCCTTCCTGTCGTCTCGGACGTTACCGTCCCGTCTTTCTCAACCTCGTTCCGATCGAAGCCCTCGCGCGGCGGTCACTCCGCCGCGATCATCACCGGCTCGACCCTGTGCGCATTGCGCGTGAACTCGTCGATACGACGCTCCACCTCGCCGCGGAAGTGCCGCATCAGGCCCTGAATCGGCCAGGCGGCCGCGTCGCCAAGCGCGCAGATGGTGTGGCCCTCGACCTGCTTGGTCACGTCGAGCAGCATGTCGATCTCGCGCTTCTGTGCCTCGCCGCGCACCAGGCGCTCCATCACGCGCCACATCCAGCCGGTGCCCTCACGGCACGGCGTGCACTGGCCGCAGCTCTCGTGCTTGTAGAAGTAGGAAAGCCGGGCGATCGCCTTCACGACGTCGGTGGACTTGTCCATGACGATGACGGCGGCCGTGCCGAGGCCCGACTTCAGCTCGCGCAGCGAATCGAAGTCCATCGGCGTGTCCATGATCTGCTCAGCCGGCACCAGCGGCACCGACGCGCCGCCCGGGATGACGGCCAGCAGGTTGTCCCATCCGCCACGGATGCCGCCGCAATGGCGCTCGATCAGCTCACGGAACGGAATCGACATCTCCTCTTCCACCGTGCACGGGTTGTTCACGTGGCCGGAGATGCAGAACAGCTTGGTGCCGGCGTTGTTCGGCCTGCCGAAGGAGGAGAACCAGCCGGCGCCGCGGCGCAGGATGGTCGGCGCGACCGCGATCGATTCGACGTTGTTGACGGTGGTCGGGCAGCCGTAGAGGCCCATGTTCGCCGGGAACGGCGGCTTCAGGCGCGGCTGGCCCTTCTTGCCCTCGAGGCTCTCCAGCAGCGCGGTCTCCTCGCCGCAGATGTAGGCGCCGGCGCCGTGGTGGACATAGATGTCGAAGTCATAGCCGCTGGTGTTGTTCTTGCCGATCAGGCGGGCCTCGTAGGCCTCGTCGATCGCCCGCTGCAGCGCCTCGCGCTCGCGGATGAACTCACCGCGCACGTAGATGTAGGCGGCGACCGCGCCCATGGCGAAGCCGGCTACGAGGCAGCCTTCCACCAGCGTGTGCGGATCGTGGCGCAGGATCTCGCGGTCCTTGCAGGTACCGGGCTCCGATTCGTCGGCGTTCACCACCAGGTAGCTCGGGCGGCCGTCGCTCTGCTTGGGCATGAACGACCACTTGAGCCCGGTCGGGAAGCCGGCGCCGCCGCGGCCGCGCAGGCCGGACGCCTTCATCTCGTTGATGATCCAGTCGCGCCCCTTCGCGATCAGGCCGGGCGTGTCGTCCCACAGGCCGCGGGCCATCGCCCCCTTCAGCGACCGGTCGAACATCCCGTAGATGTTCGTGAAGATGCGATCCTTGTCAGCGAGCATTCTTTTCCCCGCTCTCTGCCTGCCTCGCGCCGGACAGACGACGCGAAAATACCTCGACGAGCAACCCGCCCGCCACGACGTGCCCCGCGGCCTTCAGCAGCAGCACCGCCGCGGCCAGGCCGCCCTGCATGGCGCCGTCATGAAAGACCGACGAGCCGCCCCATTCCGGGCCCGCGGTCGGGCCGACGAACGTGACGTAGACGAAATAGGCCAGACCGGCCGCTCCACCCAGCAGGAAAGCCGGCGAGCGCGGGACCTGCCGCAGCGCCCGCAGACTGATCCGCGAGCGCCCGAACGTGCCCAGCGCGAAGTAGCCGATTCCGCCGAACAGCACCGCCGCCAGAACCAGGTCGAACGGCTCCGTCCGCCCGCTGGCCACCGAACAGGCGACGGCGACACCGGCCGCCAGGACGGCGCCGGCCTTCGGCCAAAACCCTTCCGCCATCCCTTCGCGCAGCGCCGCATGCATGCCGGAGGAGCCGAGCGCCCTGCCCGTCCCGCCGTCGTCCATGCCTGGCTTGCGCAGCTCCGCCATCACGCGCTCACTGCTGCTTCTTGCTGGAGCTGGAACGCCGCTGCTTGGCGGTGCCTTCCACGGCCGGCTCGGCCTTGTTGGCGGCCACCGGATCATGCGCCGGCGCGGCGGCGCTTGCCGCCTTCTCGGCCTCGACCGGCACCTTTTCATTCGACGGCGTCTTCACCGCCGGGCTGGTCTCGATCGCGTCCGTCTTCGGCTTCGCGGCCTGCGACGGCGGAACCTCGGCCGCTGCCGTCGCGGCGGCCTCAGCCTTCGCCTTCTCGGCAGCCTCGCGGTCGCGGGTCACCTTGAGAACGGCGGTCTCGTCCGTCAGCGTCGTCAGGCCGGAGGCCGGCACGGAATAGATGCGGCCGTTCTGCGGGCCGGGCTTGATCGTGTCGCCCTTGCCCGCATCGAAGGCGTCGATGATCTCGGCCAGCCGCTCGGGCGTCAGATCCTCATAGGTGTCCTTGAAGATCATCACCATCGGCGCATTCACGCAGGCGCCGAGGCACTCCACCTCTTCCCACGACAGCGTGCCGCTCTCGTTGCGGTGAAACTGCTCGTGATGGATCTTGTTGCGGCAGACATCCTTCAGCGCCTCGGCCCCGCGCAGCATGCAGGGCGTGGTGCCGCAGACCTGGACGTGGGCGCGCGTGCCGACGGGCTTCAACTGGAACTGCGTGTAGAAGGTCGCGACTTCGAGAGCGCGGATGTAGGCCATGCCGAGGCGATCGGCGATCGTCTCGATCGCAGCCTTGGTGACCCAGCCTTCCTGCTCCTGCGCCAGCATCAGCAGCGGGATGATGGCCGACTGCTCACGGCCCTTCGGATACTTGGCGATCCAGCGCTGCGCCTCCTTCTCCCGCGCTTCGTCAAAGGCGAAGGTGGCGGGCTGGACGGCGGCTTCTGCGAGACGGCGGACGGACATCTGCCTTAGGCCTCCGGAGTTCTTCTGCTGTGGACAGGGCCGCGCAGGTCGCGGATCGCCACTGTCTCGAGGATGCTGAGGGAGGCCGCCATCACCGGTCGACCTCACCGAACACGATGTCGAGCGAGCCGAGGATCGCGGTGACGTCGGCCAGCATGTGGTTGCGGCACAGGAAATCCATCGCCTGGAGATGGGCGAAGCCGGGGGCGCGCAGCTTGCAGCGGTACGGCTTGTTGGTGCCGTCGGACACCAGGTAGACGCCGAACTCGCCCTTCGGAGCCTCCACCGCCGCATACACCTCGCCGGGGGGCACGTGATAGCCCTCGGTGTAGAGCTTGAAGTGGTGGATGAGCGCTTCCATCGAACGCTTCATCTGGCCACGTTTCGGCGGCACGATCTTGCCGTCGGTGTTCGACACCGGGCCGGTGCTTTCCTTGCCGAGCAGCCGGTCCACGCACTGGCGCATGATCCTGGCCGACTGGCGCATCTCCTCCATGCGGATGAGATAACGGTCGTAGCAATCGCCGTTCTTGCCGATCGGAATGTCGAAATCCATTTCCGAATAGCATTCGTAGGGCTGCGACTTGCGCAGGTCCCACGGCGCGCCCGAGCCGCGCACCATGACGCCGGAGAAGCCCCAGGCCCAAGCGTCCTCGAGCGTGACGACGCCGATATCGACGTTGCGCTGCTTGAAGATGCGGTTCTCGGTCAGCAGCTCATCGAGATTGTCGACGGTCTTCAGGAACGGGTCAATCCACTTGCCGATGTCCTCGACCAGCTTCTGCGGCAGGTCCTGGTGCACGCCGCCCGGCCGGAAGTAGGCCGCATGCATGCGCGCGCCCGAGGCCCGCTCGTAGAACACCATCAGCTTCTCGCGCTCCTCGAAGCCCCACAGCGGCGGGGTGAGCGCGCCCACGTCCATGGCCTGCGTGGTGATGTTGAGCAGGTGGTTCAGGATGCGGCCGATCTCGGAATAGAGCACGCGGATGAGCTGGCCGCGGATCGGCACCTGGATGCCCAGCAGCCGCTCGACGGCAAGCGCGAAGGCGTGCTCCTGGTTCATCGGCGCGACGTAGTCGAGCCGGTCGAAATAGGGCACGGCCTGCAGGTAGGTCTTGTGCTCGATCAGCTTCTCGGTGCCGCGGTGCAGCAGGCCGATATGCGGATCGACGCGATCGACCACCTCGCCGTCCAGCTCGAGCACCAAGCGCAGCACGCCGTGCGCGGCCGGATGCTGCGGGCCGAAGTTGATGTTGAAGTTGCGGACGGAGGTTTCAGCCATGGACGCGTTTACCGTTCACTGCTTCGCCTTCTCGTCGCCCGGCAGCACGTAGTCAGTGCCTTCCCACGGCGACAGGAAGTCGAAGTTGCGGAATTCCTGCTTCAGCTCGACCGGCTCGTAGAGCACCCGCTTGGCCTCGTCATCGTAGCGGACCTCGACGAAGCCGGTGAGCGGGAAGTCCTTGCGCAGCGGATGCCCCTCGAAGCCGTAGTCGGTCAGGATGCGGCGCAGGTCCGGGTGACCCGAGAACAGGATGCCATAGAGGTCATAGGCCTCGCGCTCGAACCAGTCCGCGCCCGGATAGACGGCCGTCGCCGACGGCACCAGCGTCTCCTCGTCCGCCTGCACCTTGACGCGGATGCGCAGGTTCTGGCGCGGCGACAGCAGGTGATACACCACGTCGAAACGCTTCTCGCGCGCCGGGTAGTCCGCCCCGCAGATGTCGATGAACGACACGAACTGGCACTGCACATCCGTCTTGAGGAAGGTCAGCACCTCGATGATGTCGTTCGGGGCAACCGACAGCGTCAGCTCGCCATAGGCCAGGACCGCGTCCTGCAGGCGCGCACCGAGTTTCTCGCGCAGATAGGCCGAGAGGTCGTTGAGGGCTTCGCTCATTCTCTTACCGCTCGATCGTGCCGGTGCGACGGATCTTCTTCTGCAGCAGAAGGATGCCGTAGAGGAGTGCCTCCGCCGTCGGCGGACAGCCGGGAACGTAGATGTCCACCGGAACGACGCGGTCGCAGCCGCGCACCACCGAATAGGAATAGTGATAGTAGCCGCCACCGTTGGCGCAGGAGCCCATCGAGATGACGTAGCGCGGCTCGGGCATCTGGTCGTAGACCTTGCGCAGGGCCGGCGCCATCTTGTTGGTCAGCGTGCCCGCGACGATCATCACGTCCGACTGGCGCGGCGAGGCGCGCGGGGCGATGCCGAAGCGCTCGGCGTCGTAGCGCGGCATGGAGATGTGCATCATCTCCACTGCGCAGCAGGCGAGACCAAAGGTCATCCACATCAGCGAGCCGGTGCGCGCCCAGGTGATCAGCGCCTCGGACGACGTGACGAGAAAGCCCTTGTCGGAAAGCTCGCTGTTGAGCTCCCCGAAGAACGCGTCGTCCGACCCGACCGGCTTGCCGGTCCGCGGATCAAGAATACCCTTGGGCTGCGGCGCGACGAGCGTGCCGGAAGCGTCGCTCAATCCCATTCGAGCGCTCCCTTCTTCCATTCATAGATGAAGCCGATGGTGAGAACGCCAAGGAACACCATCATCGACCAGAAGCCGAAAATACCGACCTTGCCGAAGGAGACCGCCCACGGGAACAGGAAGGCCACCTCGAGGTCGAAGATGATGAAGAGGATCGACACCAGGTAGAAGCGGATGTCGAACTTCATTCGCGCGTCATCGAAGGAGTTGAAGCCGCACTCATAGGCCGACAGCTTCTCCGGATCCGGATTCCGGTACGCGATGAGGAAGGGCGCCACGACGAGCGCGAGCGGGATGACGATCGCCACGCCGAGAAAGATGACGATCGGCAGATACGAACCGAGTAGACCGTCCATGCTCCGACTTTCCGTTGGCGACCCCGACTACCCACCATACCACGGAAAGGAGGGCTGGGACCGCGACACGCCGTCTTGCGAGCGGCGTCCTAGGACCTTGCTGCGTTGCGGCGACGGTTAGCGCAGCAGGATTGGGGACGCAAGCGTTAGGACCAATCATTCCCTCCGCGAATGCCCCTGTGTGTCAGCAGGCTTCGCGAAGCGGGTGGACCGGCGTTGTTTCTGCCCTTCATATGGTACCTCCGAGCCAATCCGGAAGGCCCAGGGTATATGAAGGAAGTGATTTCGCCCGCACTGGCGCGCCGAGTCGCGATTGCCGCGCAGGGTCTGGCGGACCCGCGCCCGGCCGGTCCGGTCACCAGGCGGCACCTCGTCAGGGTGCTGGCGCGACTCGGCCTGCTGCAGATCGATTCCGTCGCCGCTGTGGTGCGCGCGCACTACATGCCGCTGTTTTCCCGCCTCGGCCCCTACCCTCTTTCGCTCCTCGACGAGGCCGCCTCGCCCGGCCGCAAGCGACTGCTGTTTGAATACTGGGCACATGAGGCCTCGCTGCTGCCGCTGGAAAGCTGGCCGCTCATGCGCTGGCGCATGGAGCGCGCCCGCGCCAACGATCCGACCGAGATCTATCGCGCGCTCGCGCTCTGGGCCGAGGGCAAGCGCGACTTCATAGAAGAAGTGTACCGGGAGATCGTCGCGCGCGGCCCCATCGCCGCCTCCGACATGCAGGGCGCCAAGGGCAAGGGCGGCTGGTGGGGCTGGAGCGACGAGAAGCACGCCTTCGAATGGCTGTTCTGGGCCGGCCGCGTCACCACCGCTTCGCGCCGCGGCTTCGAGCGGCTCTACGACCTGCCGGAGCGCGTCATTCCGGCGCATATTTTCAACAGCCCCGCCGTCCCGCAGGAGGATGCGCACCGCGAACTGATCCGGCTGTCGGCCCGCGCGCTCGGCATCGCCACCTATGCCGACCTGCGCGACTACTATCGCCTGTCGCCGGGCGACATGAAGGGCCGTATCGAGGAGTTGGTCGAGATGGGCGAACTCCTGCCCGTCACCGTAAGGGGCTGGAAGCAGCAGGCGTGGCTCCACCGCGAGGCGCGGCTGCCGCGACGCGTCGACGCACGCGCTTTGCTGGCGCCCTTCGACCCGCTCGTCTGGGAGCGCGCCCGCGCCGAGCGGCTGTTCGGCTTCCGCTACCGGATCGAGATCTACACGCCGGCGGAGAAGCGGCAGTACGGCTATTATGTCCTGCCCTTCCTGCTCGGCGACGCCATCGTCGCCCGCGTCGACCTGCGCGCCGACCGCGCAGCTGGCATCCTGCGCGTCGTCGCCGCCTATGCGGAGCCCGTCGCCCCGCCTCACACGGCTGAAGCGCTGGCGGGTGAGCTCGACGTCATGCGCAAATGGCTCGGGCTCGAGCGGATGGAGATCATGCCGGCGGGAGATTTCGGCCCCGTCCTGAAGGCGTGTGCGAACGGGCCTAGCCGCCCGGCCTGCGCCATTCCATGATGTGGAAATAGGGTGCGCAACGATAGCGTGCGACCCTGGCCTCGTCGCCTCCCGTCGGCGCCGGCTCGTCGAAGCATGTCAGCACCAGGCCCTGGTCGAGCAGCAGCTTGAAGTAGGTGCTGAGCGGACGATGCCAGTTCCTGATGCGGATGCCCCGCCAGGCGACCCATTCGGCGCGCTCGTCGAGATAGCCGCTGAAGGCGTAGCGCGTCCTTCCGTCATCGTCGACAATCCATCCGTCCGGCATCGCGGCGGTGGTAAAGCCGTTGAGATTCGCGATCAGCAGCGCCCCCCTCGGCCTGAGAACGCGCGACATCTCGCTAATTGCGGCGGCGACATCCCCGATGTCGATGAGGGTCAGGTAGCTGACGACAAGGTCGAAGCTGGCGTCGGGAAACGGGAGATCCTCTGCGCGAGCGCGTCGATAGTCGCCGTCGACATGGCGTCGTCGGGCCTGCTCCAGCAGCAATTCGGTTGGATCGACGCCGACGGTGCGAATGCCTTCTCGTGTCATCATCCGGCAAAATCGGCCCTCGCCGCAGCCGACGTCCAGCGCGGTGGCGTAACGGCCAGCGCGCACACGCGCCATCATGGGCGCGTCCAGCACGAATTCGCGGCCGAAGTCGCCGCTCTCGCCCATGTCGTCGATCCAGGCCTGCGCCGACGCATTCCATCCGTTGGACATGGCGACCTTCCCGCAGCTTACCGAAAGCCGGATATCAGGGCCGCCGATGACGTACAATGAAGCCGTTGCGAAGTACCTGCACCCCACCCCGCCGCGTTGACATGGCCAGCGGCCGGGGCGTAGACGTTTCCCCGACGGTCCCGGCGCGGAGACGCGACGGGCTAAGAGGGAATGCGGTGCGGGTTCGCCCAATTCCGCAGCTGTCCCCGCAACTGTAGGCGGCGAGCCTTGCGCCGAAGGCCACTGGAGCGATCCGGGAAGGCGGCGCCGGGCGGCGAGCCGCGAGCCAGGAGACCTGCCGTCGTCTGTGCAATCCGGTTGGCCGGCGGGTGACCCGGCCGAGGTGATGTTTTGGACCAGATCGCCACCAGTGCGAATCCGTCGGACGCGCCCAGCGACAAGGGCGTGACGCTTGTCGTCTGCTCCTCCTGCCGCGACGCGACCGGCTCGGACCTGCGCCCCCGGCCCGGCGAAATGCTGGGCGAGGCGGTGCGCGACCTCGCCGACGGCACGGGCATCGCAGTGCGCGCCATCGAATGCCTCGGCAACTGCAAGCGCCGCCTCAGCGCCGCGCTGCTGCGTGAGGGATGCTGGAGCTACGTCTTCGGCGACCTCACCGTCGAAAACGCGGCCGACCTCGTGTCGGGCGCGGAACTCTTCGCAACATCGGCGGACGGGCTCCTGCCCTGGCGCGGGCGCCCCGACTGCCTCAAGCGCGGGCTGGTGGCCCGCATCCCGCCCCGCTCGCTTCTCGAGGATCCCTCATGACCGCAACGCTCGCCCGTGTTCCCTGCACCGTCGTCACCGGCTTCCTTGGCGCCGGCAAGACCACGATCATCCGCCACCTGCTCGAGAACGCCGGCGACCGCCGGCTGGCGCTGATCGTCAACGAGTTCGGCGACGTCGGCATCGACGGCGAGATCCTCAAGGGCTGCGGCGTTGAGGCCTGCCCGGAGGAAAACATCATCGAACTGGCGAACGGCTGCCTGTGCTGCACCGTGGCCGACGACTTCGTCCCGGCGCTCGACCAGATCCTCGCCAGGGAGCCCCGCGTCGACCACATCATCATCGAGACCTCCGGCCTCGCCCTGCCGAAGCCGCTCGTCCAGGCCTTCCAGTGGCCAACGGTGAAGAGCCGCGTCACGGTGGACGGCGTGGTGGCGGTGGTGGACGGCCCGGCGCTCGCCGCCGGCCAGGTCGCGGCCGACATGGAGGCGCTCGCTGCCCAGCGCGCCGCCGACTCCACGCTCGACCATGACGATCCGGTGGAGGAGGTCTTCGAGGACCAGGTCGCCTGCGCCGACCTCATCGTGCTCTCCAAGACCGATCTGATGCCGGCGGAGGCGGCCGAGAAGGCCCGCAGCGTCGTCGACGCCCACCTGACGCGCCCCGCCGTGAAGGTGGTGCCTTCCAGCCAGGGGCGCATCGACCCCTCGGTGCTGCTCGGCCTGGGGCTGGCGGTCGAGGACGACATCGAGAACCGCAAGACCCATCACGACGACGAGCTCGATCACGAGCACGACGATTTCGATTCCTTCATCATCGAACTGCCGCAGGTCACCGACCCGGAAGACCTGTCGCGGCGCATCGCGGCCGCGGCCGAGAGCGAGAACGTGCTGCGCATGAAGGGCTTCGTCGCCGTCGACGGCAAGCCGATGCGCCTTCTCGTCCAGGCCGTCGGCCCGCGCGTCAACCACTACTATGACCGTCCCTGGTCCCCCGCCGACGACCGCCGCTCGCGCCTCGTCGTCATCGGGCTGAAGGGCCTCGACCGCGAGAAGGTCGAGCGGATTCTGATTGGATGATACGGGGCCGCTGATGACGATCGCCGGCACACCCTTCGCGACCTTGCAGCCTCGTGCGCCCGCGACCCGGCCTCCTCAGCCAGGGTGGGCCGTCTGAATGCACATCCTCGCCACATCCTCCGCCTCGCTGGACGACCTGGTCGAACCTGTCGACCTCGGCCAGTCGCCGGCGGATGTCGTGGCGCTGTCGTTCACCGACAGCGATCTGGGCGCGCTCGCAGGCGCCTGGCGTCGGCTGCCGGACCCTGCCCCGTCGCTGCGGCTGGCCGCGCTGCGCGACCTGCGCCATCCCATGTCCGTCGACCTGTGGATCGACAGCGTCGCACGCCACGCCAAGGTGCTTCTCGTCCGCATCCTCGGCGGCTACGACTGGTGGCGCTACGGGTGCGACCAGCTTGCCACCGTGGCGCGGGAACAGGCCATCCGGCTGGCGCTGCTGCCGGGCGAATGCCGCGAGCAGGACGAGCGGCTCGTCGAGCTCTCCACCGTGCCCCGCGCCGAGCTCGACCTTATCCTCTCCCTCTTTCGCGAAGGCGGGCCGTCCAACATGGACGCGCTGGCCCGCCTGCTCGGCGCGGCCGCGCAGGGTCTTTCCGCCGACGTCGCGCCGCTGCCCGTTCCGAAGGCGGGGCTCTACCGGCCCGGTTCCTTCTCCCCGCGGCAATGGTCCCTGCAGGGGGATGAGGGGCCGACCTCGACCTCCGCCGAGGTTTCCCTCCTGTCCCCCGACTCACCCGGCGAACGGGGAGAACAGAACACCGACGCTCCCGTCGTCCCGGTCCTGTTCTATCGCTCGATGCTGCTCGCCTCCGACGTCGCGCCGATCGACGCGCTGTGCGAGGCGCTGGCCGGCCACGGCATCCGGCCGTTGCCGATCTTCGTGCCGAGCCTCAAGGACCGCGAGGCAGTCGCCTTCGTCGAAAAAGCGCTGTCCGACGCCCGGCCCGACGCGATCGTCACCGCCACCGCCTTCGCGGCCGGCGCCGAGCCCGGCTCCGAGACGCTGTTCGACCGCGCCGGCGTGCCGGTCTTCCAGGTCATCGTCGCCACGACGCGCCGGGAGGCCTGGGCCGCCAGCCCGCGCGGGCTCGCCCCCGCCGACCTCGCCATGCACGTGGTGATGCCCGAACTCGACGGCCGCATCCTCGCCGGCGCCATCTCCTTCAAGGCCCCCGGCAGCGCCGACGCCGCCTTCGGCTTCGCCGCGCAGGCCAACACGCCCGAGCCCGACCGCGTCGAACAGGTGGCCGCGCGCATCGCCGCGCATATCCGCCTGGCGCGCACGCCGCGCAGCGAGCGCCGGCTCGCCATCCTCATCCCCGACTACCCCTCCGCCCCCGGCCGCACCGGCTACGCCGTCGGCCTCGACGTGCCGGCAAGCGTGCTGGCCATGCTGCACGATCTCAGTGCGGCGGGTTATGCAGTTGATTCCATACCGCGAACGCCGCGCGAACTGCTGGACCTGCTTGAGCGCGACGGGCACGGGCTGGCGCTGGAGCATTACGTCGCGCTGGTGGCCGAACTGCCGGCCGAGGCGATGGCGGCGGTTCGTGATGCCTGGGACGATCCGGCTGACGGCGCCGCGGATGCAGCAGCGCCGAGCCCCCCTCTGGTTTCGCCAATCGCCGGCGTCGAACGTGAGGCAGTGACGCAGAAGCTGCCAATCTCCCCCCTTGAGGGGGAGATGGCCGGCAGGCCGGAGGGGGGTGCCGGAGAGCACAATCCTCTGACCATTATCCATCAATCTCACGCCGCCAAAACCTTCCCCTTCCGCGCCGCGACCTTCGGCAACGTCACCGTCGCCCTCGCCCCGGATCGCGGCCGCCACGAAAGCCGCCGCGCCGACTATCACGACCCGACGCTGCCGCCGCGCCACGACCTCGTCGCCTTCGGCCTGTGGCTGCGCCGCGCCCTCGGCGTCCACGCCATCGTCCATGTCGGCGCGCACGGCACGCTGGAGTGGCTGCCCGGCAAGGCGGTGGCGCTCAGCCGCGACTGCTTCCCGGAGATCGTCACGGGCGGCCTGCCGGTCGTCTATCCGTTCATCGTCAGCAATCCCGGCGAGGCCGCGCAGGCCAAGCGCCGCATCGCCGCCGTCACCATCGGCCACCTGCCGCCGCCCCTCACCGGCGCGGGGCTGGACGAGGCCCAGCAGACGCTGGAGCGGCTGGTCGACGAGTATGCGCAGGCCGACGGGCTCGACCGCCGCCGCCGCGACCGATTGGCCAGGCTCATCGTGGAGACCGCGAAGGGCACCGGCCTCGCCTCCGAGGCCGGCGTGTCGGCAACGGACGCGCCCGACGAGGCGCTGCGGCGCATCGACGCCTGGCTATGCGACCTCAAGGACTTCGCCATCAAGGACGGCCTGCACGTCTACGGCCGCGCGGCACCCGGCGAAGCCGACGCGCTGCGCCTCGCCAGCGCCGAAGCCGAGCGCGACGCCCTGCTCGCCGCCCTCGACGGCCGCCATGTCCGCGCCGGCCCCTCCGGCGCGCCGGCGCGCGGCCGCACCGACGTGCTGCCCACCGGCCGCAACCTCTACGCCGCGGACCCGCGCACCATGCCGACGCCGACCGCCTTCGACCTCGGCAAGGCCGCGGCGGAGGAAGTCCTGCGCCGCTACCTCCAGGAACACGGCGAGTGGCCGCGCGCGCTCGTCACAGACCTGTGGGGAAGCGCCTCCTTGCGCACCGGCGGCGAGGAAATCGCCCAGGGCCTCTGGCTGATGGGCTGCCGCCCGCAATGGGACGCCGCCACCGGCCGCGTCACCGGCATCGAGGTGCTGCCGCCGGCGACCCTCGGGCGACCGCGCGTCGACGTCACCTGGCGCATCTCCGGCCTGTTCCGCGACATGTTCCCCACCCAGATCGCGCTGCTCGACGCAGCCGCCCGCGCCGTCGCAGCCCGCGACGAGGACGCCTCCGAAAACCCCCTCGCCGCAGAGACCCGTGCCACCGGCCGGGCGCCCACGCGCATCTTCGGCTCCTCGCCCGGCACCTACGGCGCCGGCATCGAGGACATGCTGGCGCGCGGCGAGTGGACCGAGCGCGCAGAGATCGGCCGCGCCTATCTCGATGCGACCTCGCACGCCTATGGCGGCGCCGACGGCGACGGGGAAGCCACGCCCGGCGCCTTCGCCGACCGCGTCGCCGCCGCCGACCTGCTCGTCCACACCGGCGACGACCCCGGCCGCGACATTCTCGAAGGCTCGGCCGACGTCGCCTTCGTCGGCGGCTTCTCGGCAGCCCTTGCCGCACTTGGCGGCAAGGCGGACCTCATCGTGCTCGACACCACCGATCCCGTGCGTCCGCGTCCGCGCTCGCTCACCGAGGCCGTCACGCGGGTGGTTCGCGCCCGCGCCGTCAATCCGCGCTTCATCGAGGGCCAGATGCGCCACGGCCCGCGCGGGGCCGCCGAGTTCGCCGAGACGGTCGACCGGCTCGTCGGCTTCGCCGAAACCACCGCCGCGATCCCCGGTTCACTGATCGAGGCCGTCCACGACTCCTATGTGGCAGATCCACGCGTGCGCGCCTTCCTGCTGCGCGAGAACCCGGCGGCGGCGCGCGCCATCGCCGAGCGGCTGATGTCGGCGCGGCGGCGCGGCCTGTGGCACCCGCTACGCAACTCGATAGACCACGACCTCGCCGAACTGCTGGCCGAGGCGTCTCCCCCGGAGGCTGCCGCGTGACCGCCAGGCTCCGCCCCATCGAAGCCGTCACCGCGCCCGCGGCCGCCGTCCCGGAGCGCCGCGGCGCCTGTCCGGCGCTCGACGCCCCCATGCAGACGGGCGACGGGCTGCTCCTGCGGCTTTCGCCCGCCACCGGAGGCGTTTCGCCCAACCAGTTGTCCGCGCTGTGCGATTCGGCCCTGCGCCACGGCAACGGCACGGTCGAGGTCACCGCGCGCGGCAGCTTCCAGTTCCGTGGCTTCGACGACGAGACCGCCGCGCGCTTTGCCGAGGACGTCGCCGAGGCCGGCATCGCGGTGCGCACCGGCGTTCCCGTCGACATCAGCCCGCTCGCCGGGCAAGACCCCGCCGAGATCGCCAACCCGCGCCCCATCGCCAACGCGATCCGCGATGGAATCGCCTCGCGCGGCCTGCGCACCCGGCTGGCGCCCAAGATCTCCGTCGTGGTCGACGGCGGCGGGCGGATCTCGCTCGACACCCTTGTCGCGGATGTCCGCCTGAAAGCGGTACGCATCGACGGCGAGGTGGCGTGGGCGCTCGCCATCGGAGGCGACGCGGCCCACGCCGTTCCCCTCGGCCATCACGACGCCACGACGGCCATCTCGGTCGCGCTGGCGATTCTCGCCAAGATCGCGTTCCTCGGGCCCCAGGCGCGCGGGCGCGATCTCGCTCCGAACGACCAGCATGCAGCCCCCGGTCCCGCATCGTCGCCGGATACGCAAGCGAATCCGGCGCCGTCCGCCATGGATGCCTGGCGCTATCCCTTGAGCGACCGCCGCGTCGCGCTGCGCATCGCCCTGCCATTCGGCAGCACGACGGCGGAAACGCTGAGCCGCTGGGCGCAGGAAGCGCAGGCGCGCGGCGTCACCGACATCCGCCCGGCGCCGCTACGCGGCCTGCTGGCGATCTGCCCCGGCAACGCCTCCTCCCTCGGGCTGCGCGCCGTCGCCGCGAATCTCGGCTTCATCATCGGCGACGACGTCCGCACCGCGATCGCTGCGTGTCCCGGCGCGCCGGCCTGCGCCGCGGGCCGCATCGCCACGCGCGCCGTCGCCGAGGAAGCCGCCCGGCTGCTTGCCGGCCACGCCTCGACGCTGCCCGCGATCCATGTTTCCGGCTGCGCCAAAGGCTGCGCCCGCCCCGCCGCCGCGGCGATCACCGTCGTCGGCGTCGAATCCGGCGGCGCGCTCGTCGTGGACGGGACAACGCGCGCAACGCCCGTCGCCTACACGAACAGCGAGGAGCTCGCCTCGGCCATCGCGGCCACGGTCAGGGCTTACCAGCGCGAGACGCCCGCCGATGGCGGGGGATTGCCGGCGGCCGCACATGCGCGTATCGCCGCCGCTTTCGAGGAAAGGGATAGATGACGGCCTACGACTACATTCGCGACGGCAACGCCATCTACGAGCGTTCCTTCGCCATCATCCGCGCGGAAGCGGACCTGTCGCGCTTCTCGCCCGAGGAGGCCGACGTGGCGGTGCGCATGGTGCATGCCTGCGGCCAGGTCGAAGCGGCGCAGCAGTTCGTCTTCTCCGAGGGGTTCGTCGCCGCCGCGCGCGAGGCGCTCGCTGCCGGCGCGCCGATCTTCTGCGACGCCGAGATGGTCGCGCATGGCGTGACCCGCGCGCGGCTCCCCGCCGGCAACGAGGTGATCTGCACGTTGCGTGACCCGCGCACGGCTAGCCTGGCGAAGGAGATCGGCAACACACGCTCCGCCGCCGCGATCAAGCTCTGGGGCGAGCGCATGGCCGGCAGCGTGGTCGCCATCGGCAACGCGCCGACAGCCCTCTTCTACCTGCTCGAATTGCTGCGCGACGGCGCGCCGAAGCCCGCCGCCATCATCGGCATGCCGGTCGGCTTCGTCGGGGCCGCCGAATCCAAAGACGCGTTGGCGGAGAACTCCTATGGCGTGCCCTACGCGATAGTCCGCGGCCGGCTCGGCGGCAGCGCCATGACGGCCGCCTGCCTCAACGCGCTGGCGAGGCCGGGCCTGTGAACGCGCCGGTGAAAGGACGTCTCTTTGGCGTCGGCACCGGGCCCGGCGACCCGGAGCTCCTGACGCTGAAGGCCGTGCGCGCGCTCGGCATGGCCGACGTGCTGGCGCATTTCGCCAAGCGCGGCAACAACGGCAATGCCCGCGCCACCGTCGCCACGCACCTGAAGCCGGACGTGCTGGAGCTGCCGCTGCTCTATCCGGTGACGACCGAGATCGACCGGCACCACGCCGACTATAAGGCGCAGATCGCCGCCTTCTACGAGGAGTCGGCCGCAGCCGTCGCCGCCCATCTCGACGCCGGCCGCACCGTCGCCGTGCTCAGCGAGGGCGACCCGCTGTTCTACGGCTCCTACATGCACCTGCATGTGCGCCTCGCCCCGCATTACGCGACCGAGGTCATCCCGGGCGTCACCGCCATGTCGGGCTGCTGGTCGCAGGCTGGCCTGCCGCTGGTGCAAGGTGACGAGATCCTCACCGTGCTGCCCGGCACGATGAGCGCCTTCGAGCTCTCTCGCCGGCTTGCCGACACCGACGCGGCCGTCATCATGAAGGTCGGGCGCAACCTGCCGAAGATCCGCCAGGCGCTGGAGGCGACCGGCAAGCTGGCGCGCGCCGTCTATGTGGAGCGCGGCACGATGGACGCCACCGTCAGCCTGCCGCTTGCCGAGAAGCCGGACGACAGGGCGCCCTACTTCTCCATCGTGCTCGTGCCAGGGTGGCCCGGACGGCCATGACCGGAAAGCTTTTCGTCGTCGGGCTCGGCCCCGGAAACCCGGATCAGGTGACGCCGCAGGCGAGTGCAGCCGTCGCGGCTGCGCGCTGGTTCTACGGCTACAAGCCCTATCTCGACCGCCTCGCACTGGGGCCGCACCAGACCGTCGTGGCCTCCGACAACCGCGAGGAGCTTTCACGCGCCTCGGCAGCGCTTGCAAAGGCCGCCGAGGGAGAGACCGTCGCGGTCGTCTCCGGCGGCGATCCAGGCGTCTTCGCCATGGCGGCGGCCGTCTGCGAGGCGATCGAGGCCGGGCCCGCCGAATGGCGCGGCATCGAAATCGAGATCGTCCCCGGCGTCACCGCCATGCTGGCGGTCGCCGCCCGCATCGGCGCCCCGCTCGGCCACGACTTCTGCGCCATCTCGCTCTCCGACAACCTGAAGCCCTGGGAAATCGTCGAGCAGCGGCTGGAGGCGGCGGCGCGCGCCGGGTTCGTGATTGCGCTTTACAATCCGATCAGCAAGGCGCGCCCCTGGCAGCTCGGCAAGGCCTTCGAGCGGCTGCGCGAGGTTCTGCCGCCGCAGACCCTGGTGATCTTCGGGCGCGCTGCCGGCCGGCCGGACGAGCGCATCGCGGTCGTTCCCCTCACCGACGCCCACGCCGAAATGGCCGACATGGCGACCTGCGTCATCATCGGGTCGCCGCAGACCCGCAGCGTGCCGCGCGACGGCCTGCCGCCGCTCGTCTACACGCCCCGCTCGCTGGAAAGCCAATGATCGACGGCCGCTTCCGCCTCCGCGACGCTCGCGACCGCGTTTGCCGGCGGCAGGTCGGGCCTGCGGATCAGCATCACCTCGATGCCGAGCCGGCGGGCGGCCGCGATCTTGCCGTAGGTGGCCGAGCCGCCGCTGTTCTTCGCCACGATCGCGTCGATGCGATGCTTGGCCAGCAGCGCCGCCTCGTCCTCCTCACGGAAGGGACCACGGTCGAGCAGGTAGGTCGCATCCGGCACCGCCAGCGGCGGTTCGACCGGATCGACGCTGCGGACGAGATAGGCGTGCTGCGGCGCAGCCTCGAAGGGGCCGAGTTCCTGCCGGCCGAGCGCCAGGAACACCCGGCGCGGCGCGTCCCCGATCGCGGCAGCCGCCGCCTGCGCGCTCTCCACCAGCGTCCAGAGGTCGCCCTCCACCGCCTCCCAGGCCGGGCGGCGCAGCGCCAGCAGCGGCACGCCCGCGATCTGCGCGGCAGCTGCGGCATTGGCGGAAATGCGGGCCGCATAGGGATGCGTGGCATCGACCAGCAGGTCGATCCGCTGTTCCGCGAGGTGGCGGGCGAGCCCCTCCGCGCCGCCGAAGCCGCCGACGCGCACCGGCACGGGCTGGCGCACCGGGGCGGCCGTGCGGCCGGCCAGCGACAGCGTCACCTCCAGACCGGTCCGACCGGCAAGCCTTCCCGCAAGGTCGCGGGCTTCGGTCGTGCCGCCCAGAATGAGGATGCGTCGGGTCATGAGCTCGGTTGATCCGCAAGAAAGCGCCGGCCGCTGGCTGACGATCGTCGGCATCGGCGAGGACGGTCTAGACGGTCTCGGCGACGCGGCCAAGCGCTGCGTCGCCGCCGCCGAGTTCGTCTTCGGCGGCAGGCGCCATCTCGACCTTGCCGCCGCCGCCATCACCGGCGAGGCGCGCGCCTGGCCGCAGCCCTTCGACAGCACGATGAAGGCTGTGCTGGCGCTGCGCGGCCGCAAGGTCTGCGTGCTCGCCTCCGGCGACCCCTTCTGTCACGGCGTCGGCACCACGCTTTCGCGGCTGGTCCCGCGCGAGGAAATGGCGGTGCTGCCCGCCCCGTCCGCCTTCTCGCTCGCCGCCAGCCGGCTCGGCTGGGCGCTGCCCGAGGTCGAGACCGTTTCGCTGCACGGCAAGCCGCTCGCGCTGCTGCGCCCGCTCCTTCATCCCGGCGCGCGGCTCCTCGCCCTCACCTCGGACGAACGCGGGCCGGCCGACGTCGCCGCCCTCCTGACGTGGCTCGGCTTCGGCGGCACGTCGATCACCGTTCTTGAAGCGCTGGGCGGTCCGAACGAGCGCATCCGCGCGACCACGGCGGACGGCTTCGACCTCAAAGACGTGAATCCGTTGAATCTGTTGGCGCTGGAAGTTCACGCGACCTCTCAGGCCGCCATCCTGCCGCTCGCCCCCGGCCTGCCCGACGACGCCTTCGAGCATGACGGCCAGATCACCAAACGCGACATCCGGGCGCTGACGCTGTCGGCCCTCGCGCCGCGGCGCGGCGAGCTCCTGTGGGACATCGGCGCCGGCTCGGGCTCCGTCGCTATCGAATGGATGCTGCGCCACCCGTCGCTGAGGGCCATCGCAATCGAGGCCTCGATCCCCCGCGCCCAGCGCGTGCGCCGCAACGCCGATGCGCTTGGCGTCCCGCGCCTGCGCCTCGTCGAGGGCGCCGCGCCCGCCGCGCTCGCCGGCCTGCCGCAGCCCGACGCCATCTTCGTCGGCGGCGGCGGCAGCGAGCCCGGCGTCATGGACGCGGCGATCGCCGCGCTGCCGTCCGGCGGCCGCCTGGTCGCCAATGCGGTGACGCTGGAGATGGAAGCCGTGCTTCTCTCGCTGCAGGCGCGGCTCGGCGGCGACCTCACGCGCATCGCCGTCTCGCGCGCCGGGCCTGTCGGGTCGATGCAGGGCTGGCGACCGGCCATGCCGGTCACGCAATGGGTCTGGACCAAGCCATGATCGTTGCAGGTCTGGGCTGCCGGAAGGGCGTGACGGGCGACGAGGTGCTGGCGGCGATCCGCGCCGCGCTCGCCGCCCACGCGCTCCAGACGTCCGATCTCGAGGCGCTGGCCGTGCCGGAACAGAAGACGCAGGAAGCAGGCATCCACGCCGCCGCCCGCGAGCTCGGGCTGTTGGTGGTGGTCATCGGCCGCGCCGAACTCGAAAACATGGCATCGCGCACCCTCACCACCTCGACGCCGTCGCTCGCTGCGACCGGCGCGCCCTCGGCGTCGGAGGCTGCGGCGCTGGCGGCTGTCGGCAAGGCGGGCCACCTGCTCGGCCCCCGCATCGCGCTCGGCCCGGTGACCTGCGCGATCGCCAGCGACGGGAGCTATCCATGACCGTGCATTTCATCGGCGCCGGCCCGGGCGCGGCGGACCTGATCACCGTCCGCGGCCGCGACCTCCTGGCGCGCTGCCCCGTCTGCCTCTATGCCGGCTCGATCGTCGATCCGGCCATGCTCGACTGGTGCCCGCCCGGCGCCCGCATCGTCGACACGGCCCCCATGTCGCTCGACGAGATCGAGGCCGAGTATGTCGCCTCGCACCAGGCCGGCCTCGACGTCGCGCGCCTGCATTCGGGCGACCTCTCGGTCTGGAGCGCCGTCGCCGAGCAGATGCGCCGTCTCGATGCGCGCGGCATTCCCTACACGCTGACCCCCGGCGTGCCGGCCTTCGCGGCCGCTGCCGCCAGCCTGCGCCGGGAACTGACGATTCCCGCCGTGGCGCAGAGCCTGGTGCTCACCCGCGTCTCCGGGCGGGCCTCGCCGATGCCTGGTAACGAGACGCTCGCCGCCTTCGGGGCCACGGGCGCGACGCTCGCCATCCACCTCGCCATCCACGCGCTCGACCGCATCGTGGACGACCTCACGCCGCTCTACGGCGCCGACTGCCCGGTGGCGATCGTCTTCCACGCCTCGCGCCCCGACGAGCGTATCCTGCGCGGCACGCTCGCCACCATCCAGGCCCAGGTCGCCGCCCAGCCTATCGAACGCACCGCGATCATCTTCGTCGGCAGATCGTTGGCCGCCTCGGACTTCGTGGAAAGCTCCCTCTACGATCCCGCGTACCAGCGGCGGTTCCGGGGGCGGGAATGACGTTGGCCACCTTTTCGCTCCAACGGCGCCTACGGCTTCCCGCCAGCCCCCGCCCCACTCGCCGCAAACGGCGCGTGTCCCATCGTCCTGCCCTCGCGGTCGAACACCAGGATCTCCAGCGCGACATCCTCGCGCCCCAGCGCGCCGGCCGCCGTCTTCCACGCCCCGGCCGCCACCGCGTCGCCGAGCGGAACGCCCTCCGCCCCGGCCACGCCAAAGGCCTCCGCGACAGTATTCGCACCAACGATACGCTCCACCAGCGCCTCCGAACCGCCGGCCTGCCGCGCCAGCGTTGCCAGCGCATCGAGATCGGCCGCGCCGCGCTTGGAGTGCACATCAAGCATGCCCTGCGCCAGCTTGGTCATCTTGGCGACGCCGCCTGCGATGGTGACGCGCGGCACCGGGTGGGAGCGGACGTATTTCAGCATCCCGCCAACGAAGTCGCCCATGTCGATCAGCGCCACCTCGGGCAGGTCGTGATAGCGCTGCACCGCCGCCTCGGAGGCGTTTCCGGTGGCGCCTGCGATGTGCTCGATCCCCATGGCGCGGGCGACGTCGATGCCGCGATGGATCGAATGGATCCAGGCCGAGCAAGAATAGGGAATCACGATCCCCGTCGTGCCGAGGATGGAGATGCCGCCGAGGATGCCAAGGCGCGGGTTGAGCGTCTTCTTCGCGATCTCCTCGCCGTCGGCCACCGAGACCTCGACTTCGAAGTCTCCCGCCGACACCTCGCCCACCGACTGCGCGATCATCTTCCTCGGCACCGGGTTGATCGCCGGCTCGCCGATCGCCACCGGCAGCCCCGGCCGAGTCACCTGGCCGACGCCCTCGCCGCGGCGGAAGGTGATGCCGGAACCGGGCGGGCCGCGCCGCACCGTGACGCGGATCAGCGCGCCGTGGGTGACGTCCGGGTCGTCGCCGGCGTCCTTGACGATTCCCGCCGTCGCCTCGCCGTCGCCCGTCGCCTGGGTCGCCAGCGCGAAGGCGACGCGCTGCCCTCCCGGCAGGCCGATCTCCACCGGATCGGGGAATTCGCCCGTGACGAGCGCGGCGCAGGCCGCCTTTGCGGCCGCCGCGGCGCAGGCGCCAGTGGTCCAGCCTCGGCGCAGGGGTCGGTCTTCTGTCTCCATCATGTCGTCTATAGGCTTGCGGAAAGGGGCCGTCATCGGCCAAAGCGGCGCGGATGAGCCTCGAAACCGCCATCTCCCATCTCGGCTACCAGCCCGACCCCTTCCCGCCCGGCCATGTGTGGCTTGCCGGCGCCGGACCCGGCGATCCCGGCTGCCTGACCTTGCAGGTGCTCGCCGCCCTGTCGCAGGCCGACTGCGTCGTCCATGACGCGCTGGTGTCGGAAGCGGTGCTCGCGGCCGCGCCGCAGGCCGAGATCATCTTCGCCGGAAAGCGCGGGGGCAAGCCGTCCACCGGGCAGGAAGACATCTGCCGCAAGCTCGTCGAGCTCGCGCGCCAGGGCAAGCGCGTGCTGCGCCTCAAGGGTGGCGACCCGTTCATCTTCGGACGCGGCGGCGAGGAAGCGCTGGCGCTGGTCGCGGCGGGCATTCCGTTCCGCGTCCTGCCTGGCTTGACCTCGGCCCTCGCCGCGTTGGCCGGCGCCGGCATTCCGGCCACCATGCGCGGCATCAACAAGGCGGTCGTTTTGGCGACCGGCCACGCCGCCGGCACCGACGAGGACCTCGACTGGGCGGCGCTTGCTCGCGCCCGCCAGCCGATCGTCATCTACATGGGCCTTCGCAATCTGCCGACGATCGCCGACGAACTGCTGGCGGCGGGGCTCCCGGCCGAAACGCCGGCCGCGGTGATCGAGCACGCCACCACGCCGCAGGAGAAGATTCTGGTCGCGCCGCTTGGCCGGCTGACGGCCGCCGCCGCCGAGGCGGGACTCGGCGCCCCGGCGCTGATCGTCGTCGGGGAGGTCGTGGCCTTGCGCGCGACCCTGAAAGGCACGCCATGACCGCACGGGCCCTCATCGTCGGCGCGCCCCGTTCAGGCTCGGGCAAGACCAGCGTGACGATCGGCCTGATGCGCGCGCTCAAGCGCCGCGGGCTGAGGGTGCGCGGGGCGAAGTCCGGCCCCGACTACATCGACCCCGCCTTCCACGAGGCCGCGACGGGAGAGCCCGGCGTCAACCTCGACAGCTGGGCCATGCCGCCCGCCCTGCTCGACCGGCTGCTCGGCCGGCAGGCGGAGGGCGCCGACATCGTCGTCATCGAGAGTGCGATGGGCCTCTTCGACGGCATCGACGCCCCGCCCGGCCAGGGCGGCTCGGCGGCCGATCTCGCGCGGCGCTACGGCATACCGGTGCTGCTGGTGCTCGACGTCTCCGGCCAGTCGCAGACCGCCGCGGCGGTGGCGCAGGGCTTTGCCCGTTTCGATCTGGGCGTGCGCGTCGGCGCCGTCGTGCTCAACCGCGTCGCCAGCGAGCGCCACCGCAAGCTCTCCGGCGAAGCCATCGAGCGCACCGGCCTGCCGGTGCTCGGCTCCATCGCCCGCGACCCCGCCGTGACTCTGCCGGAGCGGCATCTCGGACTGGTGCAGGCCAGCGAGCACGCCGAGCTCGATGCCTACATCGACCGGCTGGCGGACGTGATGGAACGCGCGCTCGACCTAGACGCCATTGTTGCCATGGCCGCGCCATTGGATGACCGCTCCGAGCGGGACGTACCCCCACCCCTCACCCCTCCCCGCAAGGGTGAGGCTGGGGGGCTGCCGGAAGCGGTTGCGCAAGTCGGCGTGGCCACATCGCTTTCCCCGCCCGGCCAACGGATCGCCTTGGCGCAGGACGCCGCCTTCACCTTCCTCTACCCGCACGTCATCGCAGACTGGCGCGACGCCGGCGCGGAGATCGTCCCCTTCTCGCCGCTTGCCGACGAGGGACCGGACGAAAGCTGCGACTGCTGCTGGCTGCCGGGCGGCTATCCCGAGCTTCACGCCGGCCGGCTTGCCGCCGCCTCGGCGTTCAAGGCCGCGATGCGTCGCTTTGCGGAGATGCGGCCCGTCCATGGCGAGTGCGGCGGCTTCATGGTGCTCGGCCGGTGGATCGAGGACGCCGAGGGCGTCGCCCATCCGATGCTCGACCTGTTGTCGCACGCGACCAGCTTCGCCCACCGGAAAATGAACCTCGGCTACCGCATCGCGCGCCTGCTGGCCGACTGCCCGGTCGGCCGTGCCGGCGAGACTCTGCGCGGCCACGAGTTCCACTACGCCCAGACGGTCGAGCCGGGCTCCGACCTGCCGCTTGCCAACCTGGCCGACGGCACCGGCAAGCCGCTCGGCCCGGCCGGGGCGCGCCGCGGCTACGTCTCGGGAAGCTTCTTCCACGCCATCGCCCGCGCCGAGAGGTGAACGCGATGTTCTCCGCTTCGGACATCGCGCACTCCATCGCCTTCTTCACGCGGTTGCCGCTCGGCTCGCTGCCGGCGCTGGATAAGCCTTTCGCTTCCGTACTTTGGGCGGCTCCGCTGGCGGGCTGGATCGTTGCCGCTATCGGCGCAGGCGTCTTCGCGCTGGCCCATGCTGCCGGCCTGCCCGCCGGCCCGGCCGCCGCGCTTGCGGTCGCGGCGACCGTCGCCGTCACCGGCGGGCTGCACGAGGACGGCCTCTCCGACACCGCCGACGGCTTCAGCGGCGGGCGCGACCGCGAACGCCGGCTGGAGATCATGCGCGACAGCCGCATCGGCAGCCACGGCGCGGCCGCCCTCGGCCTCTCTCTCCTGCTGCGCTGGTCCGCGCTCGCCACGATCGCGGAACCGCCCGCCGTGTTCTCGGCGTTGCTCGCCGCGCATGGCGCATCGCGCGCCGTCCTGCCGGCCTTCCTGGGCTGGACGCCGCCGGCGCGCCGCGACGGGCTTTCGGCCGGCGCCGGCAGCGCCGAGCCGGTCGTGGCCTGGGTGGCGCTGGCGCTCGGCACCGTCTCGCTGCTCTTCCTCGGCATGGGCCCGGCAATCGTCGCGGCGCTCATCATCGCCGTCATCGCGTTCCCATTCCGCAGCTTCTGCCTGTCGAAGCTCGACGGCCAGACCGGCGACACCGCCGGCGCCCTTCAGCAATTCTGCGAGATCGCCGTGCTCCTCGTTGCCGCGGCGGCATTTTCCTAGCAAAGGTGAGACCATGCAATTCGCTTCCCTCGACGCCCTGCGCGGCGCCTGCCAGGATCTCCCGCTCGGCAACCCGGACGCGGCCAAGGCCGTCATGCGCCGCCAGGACATGCTGACGAAGCCGCAGGGCAGCCTCGGCCGGCTGGAAAAGCTGGTGACCTGGCTCGCCCGCTGGCAGGGCCGCGACGTCCCGAAGCTCGACCGGGTCAAGGCCATCGTCTTCGCAGGCTCGCATGGCGTCACCGCGCAGGGCGTGTCCGCCTTCCCGGCGGAAGTCACGGCGCAGATGGTGGCAAACTTCGCGGCCGGAGGCGCGGCGATCAACCAGCTCGCGCGTGCGGCCGGCGCCGAGCTCGAGGTCGTCAACCTCGACATCGACAGGCCCACCGCCGACTTCACCCTTGCGCCCGCCATGACCGAGGCGGAGTTTCTCGCGGCCGTCGGGCGCGGCTACGACGCGGTCGAGCCTGGAATGGACCTCGTCTGCTTCGGCGAGATGGGCATCGGCAACACCACGGCTGCCGCCGCCATCGCTGCGGCGCTGTTCGGCGGCGTCGACCAGTGGGTCGGGCGCGGCACCGGCGTCGACGACGCCGGCCTCGCCCGCAAGACCGCAGCCATCGAGGTCGCGCTGAAGCTTCACGGCGACCTGCTGCGCGATCCGCTGGGGGCCGCCATGGCGGTCGGAGGACGCGAGCTCGCCGCCATCCTCGGCGCGACGGTGGCCGCGCGACACATCGGCGTGCCGGTCCTGCTCGACGGCTTCGTCTGCACCGCCGCGGTCGCCCCGCTGGTGCGCCTGCATCCGCACGGTCTCGACCACGCGATCGCCGCGCACGTCTCGGCGGAGGCCGGCCATCGCGGCCTGCTCGCCGCCATGAACCTGTCGCCGCTGCTCGACCTCGGCATGCGGCTCGGTGAAGGCTCGGGCGCGGCCCTGGCGATCAATATCCTGCGCAGCGCGCTCGCCTGCCACACGGGCATGGCCAGTTTCGAGGAAGCCGGCGTCTCCGCAAAGGATTGAACGGAACGAACCCGCAAGCCGGGCGTTTGACCATCGAAATCAACTGCGAGGGATCTTCGATGGCTTCGACCTTTTCCAGACTGCGTGACGACCTTCTTTCCGGCGACCTGGAGGACCAGGTTGCCCGGCTGCAGAAGGAAGTCGCGCACCTGCGCAAGCTGGCCGGCAAGCACGGCGCGAGCGCCATGGTGGGAACTCGCGATACTGCGCTGGATCTGTATGACGACATCGCGGAACGCGTCGCAGACCTGATGCCGCACGTGCGCCGCCAGTCGCGCGTGATGGGCCGCGCGGCGTCCGATCATCCGGTCGCCACCGCCGTCATCGGGCTTGCCGTAATCGGTCTCGCGATCGGGCTGCTCACCCGGCGCTGAGTTCCGCCGCCTTTCTTTTCCGGGCCGTCAGAAGTAGCAGGCCACCGCCTTGCCGCGCGCGTAGGCGCTGCGGCTTCCGCATTGCTTTCCGCTCAGCATCAGGTCGTAGGGGCATTGGCAGTCGCCGCCCTGCGGCGGGCGGAGCGGTCGCAACATGCTCCAGACGCTGGCGTCGGCATGCTCCGGCGTCGAGGTAGGCATGGATACCGGCACCGGCTTTTCAGTTTCGGCCTGGGCCTCCTCCTGACGCGGAACGTTCGGAATCGGTTCTGACGGGCGCGGCACCGACGCAAGGATGTCGGCGATCGGGTCGGACTTGCCGAGATAGTCGGAATGGATCCAGCCAGTCTTGCCGTTCACCCGCACGCGCCGCCAGCGGCCGTCGGCCTCCGACCCCAGAACCTCGGTGCCGGCCGCGAGCACGGCGACGATCTCGGACGAGGTGCTCGCCTCGCGGCGCAGCCGCACCTTCTCTTTCACCCGCAGCGTCTCTTCCTTCGCGACATTCACCTCGGGACGCGGAATCGACGCCGTCTTGATCGCCGAGGGCTTCGGCACAGGCGCCACCGCCACGCTCGGCGTCGGCCGGTCGCTCTTGGGCGCCGGCTTGCGTGCCTCCTCGAAGGCCTTCGTCTCGACAGCGTCGCGCCGCTGCCAATGATCGCGCTTGGGCGGCTCCTGCGTGGACGCCCAGATACCGGTGGCGATCGCGCCGATCACCAGCCACCGCAGTTTCGGAAGTTTGAACCCAGCCATGCCGCGGATCATCGCCGACATGGTTTAAGAAGCGTTTAAAAACACGCCTGCATTTGAGTGAAGACGCCCGGCTGGCCCACAGGCTGAGCCCTTTGAGCCCGTTGCCAGCGGGCTGCAAGCCGGTAAACAGCCGGGCATGTCGACACAGTCAAACCTGCGCGCCGCCTTCTGGATGGCCTGCTCCCTCGTCTGCCTGTTGCTGATGACCCTGTCGGGCCGCGAGGCAACCGCGCGCCTCGACACCTTCCAGGTCATGGAGATGCGCTCCGTGCTCGGGCTGGTGCTGCTCTATCCTCTGGTGCGCCACGCCGGGGGCTTCAGGGCCATGGGCACGCAGCGAATCGGCATGCAGGCCACGCGCAACTTCGCCCACTATCTCGGGCAGTTCGCCTGGCTGGCGGCGCTCACGCTCATCCCGCTGGCGCAGCTCGTCGCCATCGAGTTCACCGCGCCGATCTGGACGGCGATCATGGCGGTCGCCTTCCTCGGCGAGCGCATGACCGTCTGGAAAGCGCTGGCGATCGCGCTGGGCCTCGTCGGCGTCGTGGTTATCGTGCGGCCGGGACTGGAGTCGGTGTCCGTCGGCCAGCTCCTGGTGCTCTTCGCGGCAGTCTCCTTCGCCATCTCCTTCGTCGCCACGAAATCGCTGACGCGTACCGATTCGGTCGTCGCGATCATCTTCTGGATGCTGGTCATCCAGTCGATCTTCGGGCTCGTCCCGGCGATCATGGTCTGGCAGACGCCGACAGCGAGCGTCCTGCCGTGGATCCTGCTGATCTCCTTCGGCGGCAGCTACGCGCACTTCTGCATCGCCAAGGCGCTCGCCAATGCGGACGCCACCGTCGTCGTGCCGATGGACTTCCTGCGGGTGCCCGCGACCGCGCTGCTCGGATGGCTGGTCTATTCGGAGGCGATCGACTGGATGACGGTCGCCGGCACGGTGCTGATCCTGTGCGGCAACCTGCTCAACCTGGTCGGCCGACAGCCGGCCGGCGGGCAGGTTCCCAATCCCTGACGGGCTGACCGTCGCCTTCGCGCAGCGCCGCGCGCACCCGCTCCGCTCCGGCAAGAATCACCGCCTGCATCGCCTCGCGCGCCGTCTGCGCGTCGCGGCTGGCGATCGCCTCGGCGATCCGTCGGTGCGATGCCTCGATGTCCGTGAGGATGGCCCGCTCCTCGGTCGGCGAACTCAGCCGGAAGACTCCCACCAGCGCGGCCTCGATCATGTTGCCGACGGAGCGCATGAACGGGTTGCGGGAGGCTTCTGCCACCGCGAGGTGGAACTTCAGGTCGGCCAGCGCGTGCGTCTCAGCCGTGTGGCGCCCGTCGCCCAGCTCCACGGCAAGCGCCTTCAGGGCCTCGATTTCCTCCGGCGTGGCACGCTCCGCGGCAAGTGCGGCCGCGAACGGCTCGAAGGCGAGCCTCACCTCGCTGATGTGCTTGAGGAACTCCTCGTCGATGCCGGAATCGAAGTGCCAGGCGAGGATGTCGGGGTCGAAGAGGCTCCATCCGCTGCGCTCGGTCACCCTCGTGCCGATGCGCGCGCGGGGAACGATCAGCCCCTTCGCGGCAAGCGACTTCAGCGCCTCGCGCAGCACGGTGCGCGAGACGCCGAAACGCTCCATCAGTTCGGCGTCTCCGGGCAGGATGGAGCCGCTCGGAATGCGGCCCGAGATGATGTCGCGGCCGAGCGTGTCGACGATCTGCGCATGCGCAGTGCGCAGCCGCCGTCCGGCAATCGCTGTGCGTAGCAGCTCCATCCGCCTTTGCCGGCCTCAGTGGTTGTCGCGCGGTATACCCATGGTCTGCGCGATGCGCTGGTACTGCACGGCCGGCTCCAGAACCGCGCCGGTCTCGAGCTGGCCGACGATGCCACGCTGGATTTCCTGCCACGGGGTCTGGTGCGGCGGATACTTGTAGCCGCCCGCCGCCTCGAGCTCGGCGCGCCGCTTCTGAAGCTCCGCGTCGTCGATCAGGATGTTCGCCGTGCCCTTGCCGAGGTCGATGCGCACCCGGTCGCCGGTCCGCAGCAGGGCGAGCCCGCCGCCGGCCGCCGCTTCCGGCGAGGCATTGAGGATCGAGGGCGACCCCGACGTACCCGACTGGCGGCCGTCGCCGATGCAGGGCAGCGAATGTATGCCGCGCTTCAGCAGGTAGTCGGGCGCGCGCATGTTCACCACCTCCGCCGCGCCCGGATAGCCGATCGGGCCGGCGCCGCGCATGAACAGGACGGTCGTCTCGTCGATCTCCAGCGACGGATCGTCGATGCGCTTGTGGTAGTCCTCCGGTCCGTCGAACACGACGGCGCGGCCCTCGAAGGCGTTCGGATCGTTCGGGTTGGACAGATAGCGATCGCGGAACTCCTTGGAGATCACGCTGAGCTTCATGATCGCGGAGTTGAACAGGTTGCCGCGCAGCACGCGGAAGCCGGCGCGCTCCTTCAGCGGGTTGTCGATCGGCCGGATCACCCGCTCGTCGAGGATCTTGGCGTCGCGGCAGTTCTCGCCCATCGTCTTGCCGTTGACGGTAAGCGCGTCCTCCATGATCAGCCCCTTGCTCATGAGCTGGGCGACCACGGCCGGCACGCCGCCGGCATGGTGATAGTCCTCGCCGAGATACTCGCCTGCGGGCTGCAGGTTCACCAGCAGCGGGATATCCTCGCCATATTCCTGCCAGTCATCGATCGACAGCTCGACGCCGACATGGCGCGCGAGCGCGTTCAGGTGGATCGGCGCGTTGGTCGAGCCGCCGATCGCCGAGTTCACGCGGATGGCGTTGACGAACGCCTTCTTGGTCAGGATGTCGGAGGGCTTCAGGTCCTCCTCGACCATCTCGACGATGCGCTTGCCAGTCAGGTAGGCAATTTCCTGCCGGTCACGGTGCGGCGCCGGAATCGCCGCCGAGCCGGGAAGCTGCATGCCCAGCGCCTCGGCAAGCGAGTTCATCGTCGTCGCGGTGCCCATGGTGTTGCAGTAGCCGGTGGACGGGGCAGAGGATGCCACCATCTTGACCATGCCGGCATAGTCGAGCTCGCCGGAGGCCATCATCTCGCGCGCGGTCCACAGGATCGTGCCCGAGCCGGTGCGCTGGCCGCGGAACCAGCCGTTGAGCATCGGCCCGACCGAAAGCGCGATCGCCGGGATGTTGACGGTCGCCGCCGCCATCAGGCACGCAGGGGTGGTCTTGTCGCAGCCGATCGTCAGCACCACGCCGTCGAGCGGGTAGCCATACAGCACCTCGACCAGCCCGAGATAGGCCAGGTTGCGGTCAAGGCCGGCGGTCGGCCGCTTGCCGGTCTCCTGGATCGGGTGCACCGGGAACTCCAGCGCGATGCCGCCGGCCTCGCGGATGCCCTCGCGCACGCGCTTGGCGAGTTCCAGATGGTGGCGGTTGCAGGGCGACAGGTCAGAGCCCGTCTGGGCGATGCCGATGATCGGCCGGCCCGACTGGAACTCCTCCTGGCTGATGCCGAAGTTCATGTAGCGCTCGAGGTAGAGCGCCGTCATGTCGGGATTTCCCGGATTGTCGAACCAGGCCTGCGAGCGTCGCTTCGGCTTGGATCCGTTGGCGGGGTGGGCACCGTTTCCTGGCTTGGTCATGGCTGGGGTCCTGGATGTTTCCTCGAGATTGCTCAGTCGTAGAACGGGTCGGTCCGCTCGTAGCGGCCAATCATGAATGCATCGGCAACGTGTCGCAGCGGCCGCAGGTCGACGTCGCTGCGCCCGTCGCGGATCAGTCGCGCGAAGCGCCGGTAGATCTCGGCATATTCAACGTCATGGGCGTCGACGATGGGTTCGCCGGCGATCGTCAGCCGTGCCCCGCCGTTCTCCAGCACGAGGTCGCCGTCATCGGTGGCGACACGGATCGTCCATGTCTGCGGGCCAGTCTGGCGCCAGTCGAAGGTCGCCGTCACCCGTTCGTCGCCAGCGCGGTCGGCGAAGACGAGGTCGGCCGCGATCGGCTGGCCGCGATTTTCGGGCACGAGCAGCTGCGCCGAGGTCAGGAACACCGGCATCGGCAGTATTTCTGTGAGCACCGACAAGGCGTTGATGCCGGGATCGAACACGCCGAATCCGCCCGGCTCCCAGATCCATGGCTGGCCGGGATGCCAGCGGCGGACATCCTCCTTCCAGTCGATGCGGACGCTGCGGATGGTGCGGGTGGCGAGCCACGCGCGGGCATCGGCCACCCCCGCCGCATGCCGCGAGTGCCAGGTCGCGTAGAGCGTGACCTTCTCGGCGTCCGCCTCGGCGATCAGGTCGTCGAGTTCACTGACCGTCGCGCCGGGCGGCTTCTCCAGCAGCACGTGCTTGCCGTGGTCGAGCGCACGCAGCGCCATGGCATGGCGCGGCCCCGGCGGCACGCACAGCGCCACCGCGTCGAGCTCGCTCACGCCCTCCAGCAGCGAGTCGATGTCGGGAAAGTTCGGTACGCCGTCAACCGCCGCATTGCGGCTCACCGCCGCCACGAGCTCGAAGTCCGGATTGACGGCGATCGTCGGCAGGTGCTGGTCCCGCGCGATCTTGCCCACCCCCACGACGGCAATGCGTATCGGCCTCATCCGCGCCTCCACTGTCGTTGGCCGCCGGTGGGCGGGATCGGCGCTCGGGCACCGTTCTTCGTCATCCTGTGGCGAAGCAGGCCGCAGGCCGTCGCGGAGACCATAGGATCCATGCCTGAACGACGGAGATGGGCACCGGCGCTCCCGACAAGCCCTTGAGCCAACGCCTGCATCACAACGCCTTCACCTCGACCGGCACCGGCTCGGCGATCTGCAGCGGGTTGCGCAGCGGGAAACGGAACGGCCGGGCCTCGATCTCGAACACGTCGCCTGCCTGCGGCTTGATGCCGTCGGAGAAGGAGAGCGTGGCGGTCCCGAAGAAGTGCACGTGCACGTCGCCCGGCCGGCGGAAGATCTCGTACTTGAAGTGATGGTGTTCGAGGTTGGAGATGGTGTGGGACATGTTGTCCTCGCCCGACAGGAAGGGCTTCTCCCATACGACCGCCCCGTCGCGGCGGATGCGCGACGTGCCCTCGACGTGGCCGGGCAGCGGCCCAAGCAGCAGCTCGGGGCCGATAGACGCCGGGCGCAGCTTTGAATGCGCCAGCCACAGATAGTTCTGCCGCTCCGTCACATGGTCGGAAAACTCGTTGCCCAGCGCAAAGCCCAGGCGGAAGGGCGTGCCGTCCGGCCCGATCAGGTAGATCGCCGCGACTTCCGGCTCCTCGCCGCCGTCCTCCGCGAAGGCCGGCGACACCAGCGGCGCCTCCGGCGCCACCACGCTCGCGCCGGTGCCCTTGTAGAACCATTCGGGCTGGACGCCGGCCTTGCCCGGCGCGGGCTTGCCGCCCTCCACGCCCATCAGGAACATCCGCATGGAGTCCGTGGGCTTCTCGGCGGAGGCGGCCGCCTTGTGCATCTTGTCGCGGCCCTCGGCCGAGCCCAGATGGGTCAGCCCCGTGCCGGTCAACAGCAGGTGCGCCGGGTCCGGATGGTCGATCGGCGCCAGCACCCTGCCCTCGGCCAGCGCCGCAGCGATGTCGACCTCCTCGCCGGCCCGCGACGCCTCAGCCTCCTTCTCGAGGCTCTCACCCTTCGCGATCGCCGACATCGCAAGCTGGTAGACGGTATTGGGCCCATCCAGCAGCCGCGCCTTGCCGTCCTCCGCGATCCTCGCGACTCGCCGTTCGCCGGCATGAATGAGTTGTACGAGCCTCATGATCCTCCTTTTCGACCGGTGCTTGCCCGGCGCTTCCTCAGATCCGACTGAGAAAGTCGTATAGTACGACTTTTGCGGGCTGCATAGCCGCACACTCTCGGCAGGTGGAGGAAATCTGACCGCCTGGTCCCAAGCTCAGCATCCGCTGACTGCTGTTGTAGGTGCCACGGCCGGGATATACGCTTCGTCGCGGCTCGGCAGTTCAGCGGCCGCCAGGAGGGAATAACCGCTATGACGACATATCGATCGAAGGCATTGCTGCTCACGCTGGCGATTGCCGGCAGCGTTCTTGCCGGGCGCGCCTTCGCGGCCGAGGGACCTGCCCCGGGAACCGTCGTGCCGGAGGAAGACATGCCGATGTTCTGCCAGAAGGCGGCGGCAGCAAGGTTCGACGCCGATCTTACGGGCATCACCACGAACCCGCCGATCCAGCGCGACGGCAACTACATCGTCATCGGAACGGTGCCGGGCGAGGACTACAATCCCGGCTTCGAGTGCCGCTTCGACGCCAACCGCGCATTCCTCAACGTCATCCCCGACCCGGCGGCGAGCGAATAGCCAGCTACAGGCAGGAACGGGTCGGACGCGCGACCGCATCGGCCTCGTGCGCGGCCCCACGGCCGTCAAGGTCCACGGCGGGCGACCCGGGCGGGTCGCTATGGTGATGCGCAAGGACGCGGCCGGCGGATACTTCTCCGCCGGCCCGCCTCACCCGCCCTCAATGCGCTGCTTTCCCCCGACGCAACCCAAGCCCGGGAATGCCCGCGCCTCGCCGCTATCGCCTTCCGCTGTCGAGCGCCGAAGCAAGGCGCACCAGCGAGAGGAATTCCGACCGGTATCCGAACGGGTCCGCCCCTCGCGCGGCCGTGGCGATCTCGGAGATCCGGTCCCAGCCGAAATCCGCCGTCTGGTCGGCGTTGCGCAGCTTCTGGCCGAAGGCGGCCACGGCGACCGAGAAGCGCTGGTCGGTGGAGGCCGCCTCGAAGGAGGACACCTCGTCGGCCGCAGTCACCGGCGCGCTGATCAGCTTCGAGATGTCCCCGTCCGGCGCCTTGTAGCGGATCTTCACGAAGGCATACTCGTCCGCATTGGCGACGCCGCCATTGTTCGTCGAGGCCGCGCCGTAGCGCAGGTCGTCGTTGAGCGTGGCGGGGCTGCCCTTCGGCGTGATCTCGTAGATCGCCGTCACCGAATGGCCGGAGCCGATCTCGCCGGCATCGACGCGGTCGTTGTTGAAGTCCTCGCGCTTCAGCGCCCGCGTCTCGTAGCCGATAAGCCGGTATTCCCCGACCTTTGACGGATTGAATTCGACCTGGATCTTCACGTCCTTGGCGATCGGGAAGATCGTCGAGGATGCATCCTGGACCAGCACCTTCTCGGCCTCGGCCAGCGTGTCGATGTAGGCCGCGGTGCCGTTGCCGTTCTGGGCTATCGTCTGCATCATCTGGTCGTTCAGGTTGCCGCGCCCGAAGCCGAACACCGACAGGAAGACGCCGGAAGCGCGGTTCGTCTCGATGATGCGCTTCAGGTCATCGTCGTCCGTCTGGCCGACGTTGAAGTCGCCGTCGGTTGCCAGCATCACCCGGTTCACCCCGCCCTCGACGAAGGACGCCTTCGCCAGCCGGTAGGCCTCACGGATGCCCGCCTCGCCGGCGGTAGAGCCGCCCGGCGTCAGCGTGTCGATGGCGTTGAGGATTTTTTCGCGATCGGAGGCCTTTGTCGGCTCCAGCACCGTGCCTGCCTCGCCGGCATAGGTGACGATCGAGACGGTGTCGTCCGGCGACAGCGTGTTCACCAGCATGCGGAAGGCGGACTTCAGAAGCGGCAGCTTGTCCGGCTCGTCCATCGAACCGGAAACATCGAGCAGGAAGACGAGGTTCGCCCGCGGTCTTTCCGCCGGCGTCACGTCATAGCCCTTGATCGCGACATGCATGAGCTTGGTGTGGGCGTTCCACGGCGTCGGCATGACAGTCGTGGTGGCTTTGAATGGCGCATCGGCGCTTGCCGGCCCCTTCCAGTCGTAGGGGAAGTAGTTGATCAGCTCCTCGACCCGCACCGTGTCGGGCTGAGGCAGGAAGCCTTCCTTCAGCGAGCGCCGCACGAAGGAGTACGAGGCCGTATCGACGTCGATCGAGAAGGTCGAGACCGGCTGCTCGGCAACCGACTTCACCGGGTTGGAGTCGAACTCCGCGATGCGAGCCCGATTATCGGCCTGAGGAGCCGGAAAATCGGCGGGTGCAGCGAGCTTCGAGGCCGCCCTGGACACGTTGCGCGTCACGCGCGCGGCGGCCACCGGCGCGGGCTGCCCGACGATGCCGCGCATTGCGGCCGCCGGCGGCGCGGCCTCCATCTCCTGCGCCGGCACCGGCGCCGGGGCGACATCGACCATCGCGTCGCGCACCGCCTCGCCTGCCAGCGGCGCTTGCTCTTCGGCGGGCGCCTCGGCGCGTACGGCCGGCTTCGCCGCCGGCCCCTGGGTCGCCTGCGAACCGGAACCCATCTCGAAGGGCCGCTGCTGCCCGGCCAGGTAGAACGCCGTGTAACCGGCCAGCGGCAGCGCCACGAGCGTCGCGATTGCCGGCGTCGCCATCAGTTTCCTGTTCATCATCCCTCTCCAAAGGCCGATTGCCCTGTCGGTGAGACGCGGGGGCCGGATCCTTCCTTGGGGGGCGGTCTCGATTTTTCCGTCGTAGGCGGACATGGCGGCAGCCAGCGCCCTGGCGCGCGCGGCCTCGCGCGGCGCCGGGACAGGCGCGTCGCGCAGCAGGTCGAATTCGTCTCGCTCGTCCATCAGCGTTCATCCCCGGCCGCGCGCAGCAGCCGCGTCAGCCGTTTCTTCGCTTCGTGCACGTGCCAGGACACGGTCGCCTCGGCACAGTTCATCACGTCGGAGGCGCTGGCGTGCGACAGGCCCTCGCCATAGACCAGCAGCATCGCCTCGCGCTGCTTGTCCGGCAGGGTGCGCACCGCGGCCCACATCCTTTCGGCACGGTCGTCCGGCTCCTCCGGTTCCTCGCCGGAAATCAGCGCATGCACACCGAAGGCCTGCGCCTTGCGCTCGTCGCGCTGGCGCCTGCGGCCGGCATCGCGCGCGACATTGAGCGTCAGCGCGTAGAGCCAGGTGGTCAGCGCGCCCTCGCCCCGGAAGGAGCGGATCGAATGGGCGAGCCGGGCGCAGACGTCCTGGGCGACGTCCTCGGCATCCTCGCGCCGCCCGCACCAGCGGTAGGCGACGCGGTAGATGAAGTCGTAGTGCCGCACGACCAGCTCGGCGAACGCGTCGCGTTCGCCCGCCGCCGCGCGGCGCGCCAGCGAGGCATCGGAGGGTTCGCCCTGGTCCAGCATCATCGCCATCATTGCAGGTAGGACGACGACTTTTCGGCAAACCTTGGGTTAGCGCCCGACATTTTTTTTGCCCTGTGGCCCGGGTCATGCGTTCGCGCGGGAAGCAACGGGCGACGGCAGGCGTTTGCCCGTTGAGGGCACCCTCGCCCTCGGCACCCCTCGACAGGGAGAAACACCATGAAACGGATGATGATCGCGCTGGCGACCGTGCTCGCGGCCGCTTCCGCCGCCTATGCGGAGGAGCCCGCCAAGGTCATGGACACCTCCGCCGGCAAAGTCTGGACCGATTCCGCCGGGATGACGCTTTACACTTTCGACAAGGACGCGGCGGGAAAGAGCAACTGCTACGACCAGTGCGCCAGGAACTGGCCGCCCTTCGCGGCCGCCGCCGGTGCAATGGCCGAAGGCGAATGGACCCTCGTCGAACGCAAGGACGGCACGAAGATGTGGGCCTATGACGGCCACCCGCTCTATACGTTCGTCGGCGACAAGGCGGCCGGCGACGTCGCCGGAGACGGCAAGGGCGACGTCTGGCACGTCGCCAAGGCCAACTGACCTCGCCAGGCGGGGGCGTCCCGCGCCCCTGCCCCACGTTTCCCCTCAGGCCCGCGACGCCAGCGCCTCGAGCGTCAACGCATCCCCGGCGCCGCCGAAATACTTGTCCAGCGAGCGCAAAAACACCTCCTCCCCGGAAACCTCGCCGAACAGCGTCATCGAGGAGCGGAACTTCATGTCGTCCGGGCTGCCGAAGATGTCATGGGCCGTGCGGCCCTCCACAAGCAGCACCTGCTCGGTGCATCCCCGCAGCCGGTCGCCGAGCACGGGATGCGCCAGGTAGGCGCGGGCCTCGTCGGCCGAGGAGATCGCATAAGCCTGCGCCGTCGGGCTCCTGCCCAGCCCGGCGATCTGCGGGAAGACGAACCACATCCAGTGCGTCCGCTTCCGCCCGGCCGCCAGTTCGGCGCGCACCGCGTCGATCACGGGCTCCTGCGCCGCGACGAAGCGGTGGAGATTGAATGGGTCGATCGCACTCATGCGTCGATGATTCTAGGGCCTTCGCGCCATTCCTCAAACCGGGAAGTTTTCGGTCCCATTGCGGAACATTGCCCCTCCCTGTCGCTTTCACCGCCAGATGCAGGCCACGAGGAGACTACACATGGACAGGCAGGACCGCGCCGCCGGCGAGGTGCGCAAGCAGCGTTCCATCCAGAAGAAGGTCGATCGCGACGACGCGACGAAGAAGGAAACCAAACCACAGCCGATGCAGGCGGGCGCGCGGGAATACCCGGCCCCGCCCTTCCCGAAGCAGCACCATCCGAAGCCCGGCGTCGAGCACGAAATCAAGCCCGCGCCCATGTACGACGCGCCGTTCTGGATCGGCTCGAAGAAGCTCGAGGGCAAGGTTGCGCTGATCACCGGGGGCGACTCGGGCATCGGCCGGGCCGTCGCCGTACTGTTCGCCCGCGAGGGCGCCGACATCGCGATCTCCTACCTGTCGGAGCAGAAGGACGCCGAGGTCACGCGGGAAGCGGTCGAGAAGGAGGGGCGCAAATGCGTGCTGTTCCCCGGCGACGTCAGCGACCCCAACCACTGCCAGTCGGTCGTTGCCGAGACGGTGAAGCGCCTGGGCGGGCTCGACGTGCTCGTCAACAATGCCGCGTTCCAGGTCCACTCGGCCGACTTCGAGGACCTGACGGCGGAGCACTTCGACACCACCCTGAAGACCAACCTCTACGGCTACTTCCACATGGCGAAGGCGGCGGTTCCGCACATGAAGCCGGGTTCGGCCATCATCAACACCGGCTCCGTCACCGGCATTCAGGGCAGCAAGGAACTGGTCGACTATTCGATGACCAAGGGCGGCATCCACGCCTTCACGCGGGCCCTGTCGGGCAACCTGGTCCCCAAGGGTATCCGGGTGAATTGCGTCGCGCCCGGCCCTGTCTGGACGCCGCTCAATCCGTCGGAGAAGGAAGCCGAGGACGTCGCCGAGTTCGGCGCCAAGACGCCCATGCAGCGCCCGGCCCAGCCCGAGGAGATCGCGCCTGCCTACGTGTTCCTCGCCTCCCCGCAGTGCTCCAGCTACATCACGGGGGAAATCCTGCCGATCGTCGGGGGCTACTGACGACCTGCTCCTCATGAAGACGGCGCCCGCCTCGGGGCGCCGTCCAGCAGCCGAATCAGGGTTCCGGCCGCGGCCGCAGAGCCCTCTTCAGGCGAGGCCTTCCTCGCGCAGCGTCTTCTGGACCGCCGGGCGGGCGGCCACTTGGCCGATGTAGCGCTGCAGGTTGGCGAAGGGCGTCAGGTCGAAGTTGATGTGGCGGGCCCAGCCGAGCACGGTCCAGAGGTAGGCGTCCGCGGCGGTGAACGTATCCCCCATCAGGTAGGTCCGGCCTTCGAGCTTGCGGTTCACGTGGCCCAGGCGGTTGGTCACGTGTTCGCGCGCCGCCTCCTTGGCTTCCTCGGGCGTGCCTGGCTTGAAGAACGGGCCGAACGACTTGTGCAGCTCGGTGGAGATGAAGGCCAGCCACTCCTGGACGCGGTAGCGATCCATCGTGCCGTGCTTCGGCATCAGGCCGCTCTCCGGCTTCTGGTCAGCCAGGTACTGCACGAGCACCGAAGCCTCCGTCATCAGTTCGCCGTCGTCGAGCACGAGAGCCGGCACGTAACCGTTCGGGTTGGTGGCGAGGAAATCCTCCTGCGCCTCGGTCTTCTTGGTCCTGCCGTCAACCTTGACGAGATCGACGTCGAGGCCTGCTTCATTGGCAACGATATGCGGCGCCAGCGAGCAGGCGCCGGGCATGTAGTACAGTTTCATTCCTGAAAGGGCTCCAAATGCTCCAAACGAGTGGACGGCGCTGATCTACACGCGGGCGCGGCACGGCCAAGACGGCACGCGGTGAACACAGTGTCGCATCGTCCCGGCGAAATGAGCGCGCGGTGAGCAGCCTCTGGACAGGTGTGCCGGAGCCCGTATTGCACCTTGAAGTCGAGAGCCGCTGGCACTATCTTCGAGCTGCCGTCGCAAGGCGGCTATGGTGCTAAACCGACTGCACAATAGATGGACCGGACGCGGTTTCGAAACCGCCACCTCCACCAAGAGCCCGTCCGCGGGCGGGTTGTTGATGGGGGTGAAATGGGATCGACGGACGTTGAAAAGCAGTTCGCTGTACCCGGCATTGTACCACCGTTATCGGGCTAAACTTATAGTTGCCAACGACAACTATGCTGAGGCACGTCTCGCTGCTTAATGCGGCGCGATAGTCTCGAATCAAGTCCTGCGGGTTAGCACCTTCAGGCGGGGTTCGGAGGTACCTGGCAACAGAAACCTCCACTTCCCTTTTTTACTTGCACAGCTGCCGCTCGACGTCTCCATGACGTATGGTCAACGCATCTGATCGTACATTCGGTGCGACGATGCCGTTTACGCGCGCCCCTCGCTTCATTAGAGGTAAGGGAGGCTCGATTCATCGGAACTGCCCAGAAATGGCCGAAGACCACATCCGCTACGACATACTGGCGCAGGAGGCGCTCAGGGGCGTCATGCGCAAGGTGCTCGCGGAAGTCGCGCGCACCGGCCTTCCCGGCAGTCACCACTTCTTCATCACCTTCCTGACCAACGCCCCGGGCGTGCGCATCTCGCCGCGCCTGCGCGAGCGCTATCCGGAGCAGATGACCATCGTCATCCAGTTCCAGTACTGGGACCTCAAGGTCACCGAAACCGGGTTCGAGGTCGGCCTGTCCTTCTCGGACGTCCCGGAAAAGCTGGAGATTCCGTTTGCCGCAGTGCGCGGCTTCTATGACCCGTCCGTGAATTTCGAACTCGAGTTCGACGTGAAGACCGAGCCGGCGGAGACGCCGGCCGAACCCGCCGACACTGTCCAGGAACTTGCCCCGCGGGTCGCCCCGGCCAAGAAGCCGACCGCTGCCGCGAAGGCACCTGCCAAGACGGAGGAGAAGGCTCCCGAGAAGGGTGCCGACGTCGTCTCCCTGGACGCCTTCCGCAAGAAGTGACGGCCTAGGACGTCACGGCATGGGCGACGTCGTAAACCTCCGCATGGCCCGCAAGCAGCGGGCACGCGCCGACAAGGCCGCGGAGGCCGCCGAGAATCGCGCCCGCCATGGCCGCACCGGCGCTCAGAAGACGCTCGATCGCGCCCGCGCCGAGGCGCTGGAGCGCCACGTCGAAGGCCATCGCCTGCAGCCGGCCGACAAGACGAAGCCCGGCCCCGACGAACCCTGAATCGGTCTACGTCAGGCGCGCTGCGCATCGGCGCTCGCAACAACTTCCCCGGAACTGGCAACGGACAGCCCATCGGCCTCGGCCGGTGGCGATCACTTGCGGCGGATCGAGATCGCACGCCCTGCCCGCTCGGGCATGGGCAGCGAGGAATGCGCCACGAACATCGCCTCGATCCGCTCGGTGATGTCGGGCGGAAAAGGCGTCACCTTCGGTCCATTCATGTCGACGTGCAGCGACAGCGTCTCGCTGGTCGCGGCCAGCCAGCCGTCGACGTGGCGAATCTCCTGGTAGGCCCGCAGGCGTTTGGCGTCGCAGTCGATGAGCTGGTAGGTGACCGTCACCCGGTCGCCGAGGTGCAGTTCGCGCAGGTAGCAGACATGCGCCTCGGCCGTGTAGATCGTCATCCGGCGGGTCTGCGCGTACTCCGCGCCGATGCCCAGCAGATCGTAAAGCTGGTCGCCGCCGCGGTCGAACAGCACGTTGTAGTAGGCCATGTTGAGATGGCCGTTGTAGTCGATCCAGTCTGCCTGAATATCCAGTACCGATGAAACGAACGGCGCAGGCAGGGTCATGGATTGTTCCTTCCGGGGCTTTGCCCTATGGCGTGGCCGACGACGGTAGCGCGCTCGCGCGCCGTCGGCTGTCCGAATAGCGGAGGATGACATGGCTCTCAGCGACCTCGTGCGGGTCGAGCGCAACCCCGAGGCAGCGGCGCGCGTCTGCGACATCCTCAAGCAGCGATTCGGGGACCGCTTCCAGACCGGCCAGTCATTCCGCGAACTGCACGCCCACACCACCACCTACATTCCCTCCCAGCTGCCCGACGGGGTGGCCTTCCCCGAGAGCACGGAGGAGGTGCAGGAGATCGTCCGGATTTGTGCCGAACATCGCGTCCCGGTCATTCCCTTCGGCACCGGCACGTCGCTCGAAGGGCACGTCAACGCGCCGGGCGGCGGCATTTCCGTCGACCTGTTGCGGATGGACCGGATCCTCGCCGTCAACACCGAGGACCTCGACTGCACCGTGCAACCGGGGGTGACGCGCGAGGCGCTGAACACACACCTGCGCGACACCGGCCTTTTCTTCCCGATCGACCCGGGCGCCAATGCCAGCCTGGGCGGCATGGCTTCCACCCGCGCCTCCGGGACCAATGCGGTGCGCTACGGCACCATGAAGGACAACGTCATATCGCTGGAGGCGGTGCTCGCCGACGGCAGCGTCATCAAGACCGGCGCGCGGGCACGAAAGAGCTCGGCGGGTTACGACATCACCCGGCTTCTCGTCGGCTCGGAAGGCACGCTCGGCATCATCACCTCGCTGACGCTGAAGCTGTACGGCATCCCGCAGGCCATCTCCGGCGGCGTCTGCCCCTTCCCGAGCGTGGACGCTGCCTGCCAGGCGGTGATCGCCACGATCCAGATGGGCGTGCCGGTGGCGCGGATCGAACTGGTGAACCAGCTCCAGATGCGTGCGCTGAAGATGCATGCCCATCTCGACTATCCGGAATCGCCCTGCCTGTTCGTCGAGTTCCACGGCAGCGACACCGGCGTGGCCGAGCAGGCCGAGACCTTCGGCGCCATCGCCGACGAGTATGGCGGCGGCCCTTTCCTCTGGACCAAGGTCGCCGAGGAGCGGGCCAAGCTGTGGAAGGCGCGCCACGAGGCCTACCATGCGTCGCACCTGCTGCGACCGGGCGCCAAGGGCCTGTCCACCGACGTCTGCGTGCCGATCTCGCGTCTGGCCGAGTGCATCGCCGAAACGGAGGCCGACATCGCCGAGGCAGGCCTGGTCGCGCCGATCGTCGGCCATGTCGGCGACGGCAACTTCCATGTGCTGGTTCTGATGGACCTGAACGACCCCGCCGAGATCGCCCGCTGCGAAGCCTTCGTCGCGCGCCTCAACGCCCGGGCCATCGCCATGGAAGGCACCTGCACGGGCGAGCACGGCATCGGCCAGGGCAAGATCGGCCACATCGAGCAGGAGCTCGGCCACACGGTCGACGTCATGCGCGCAGTCAAGAAGGCGCTCGATCCGCACAACATCCTCAACCCCGGCAAGATCTTCCCGCTTTAGCACCGCACCGATGCGCGTCATCATGTCGACAGACCGGCGCGCATAGGTCACAGTCGGGGCCTACGCGACAGGAAAGGGCATGATTCTGGCGCGGCTTTTCGTTGTTATCGGGAGCTTGATCGTACTGGCGCTGACTGTCGCGCTGGTAGGCCCCCACTTCATAGACTGGACGAACTACCGGGCCGATTTCGAGCGCGAGGCGACCGCCATCCTCGGCCGCCGCGTGACCGTCCACGGCAGCGCCTCGGCGCGGCTGCTGCCCTTCCCCTCCGTGACCTTCTCCGACGTCTCGGTCGCCGGTGGCCCCAACGGCGAGCCGGCCATGACCATCGAGACCTTCTCGATGGACGCCGAGCTCGCGCCTTTCATGCGCGGCGAGGTGCTGATCTTCGACATGCGCATGGTGCGCCCGAACGTGGTGGTGGACATCGCCGAGGACGGCACGGTGGACTGGTCCGTGCGTCCCTCCACGCCGCCGGCCATCTCCAGCGTGGCAATCGAGCGGCTGTCCGTCACCGACGGCCGCATCGAACTGCACCATCGTCCGAGCGGCCGCACCCACATCGTCGACGGGCTTCAGGCCGAAGTGTCCGCGCGGGCGCTGCGCGGACCCTGGCGGATGGAGGGAACGGCCCAGCTCGACGGTCTGCCGGTCCGCCTTGCGCTCTCCACCACGCCTCCCGGAACCGATGGAAACATCCGCGTCCGCACGCGCGTCACGCCCGTGTCCAGCGGCGGCGTGGCGATCGAGGCCGACGGCGCGGTGGCGCAGGGCGAGGACGGCCCGAGCTACGCGGGCACCTTCACCCTCACCGAGCGGCCCAGCGACAAGGGCGACCGCACGCCGTCGAAGGAAGCGCCCGCTCCCGGCTTCCGCGTCACCGGCGATTTCGCGCTCACCAGCGACCGGCTCGACATCGGCTCCTTCCGCTTCGAGACGGGCCCGCTCGACAATCCCTACACCGCTGAAGGCAAGGCTTTGGTCGAATTCGGCCGCGAGCCGCGCTTCTCGATCGAGGCGGACGGCGCCCAGGTGCGGCTCGACGAGGCGATCGGCGGCGAAGGCACCACGCTCACCCTCGGCGAGAGGCTGGCGGGCTTCCGCGACGTGCTGGCCTCGGTCCCGCGCCTGCCGATCCCTGGCGAGGTGTCGGTCAACCTGCCGGCGGTGCTGGTGGGCGACACGACGGTGCGCGACGTGCGCCTCTCCGCAGAGCCGGCCGAAGGCGGCTGGAACGTGCGCTCGGCCGCCGCGACCCTGCCCGGACGGGCGACGCTGGAGGCCGAGGGCTTCCTGCACACCGACGAGACGCTCGGCTTCGACGGCTCGCTGCTGCTTGCCGTCGGCCAGCCCTCGGGTTTCGCCGCCTGGCTCGCGAAGGACATCGACGAGGCGATCCGCCGCCTGCCCAAGGCCGGCTTCAGCGCGAAGGTCGTGCTTACCCCGGAGCGCCAGCAGTTCAACGACCTCGAACTCATCCTGGGCGAGGCCCGCTTCACCGGCGAAATCGAGAGCCGGCAGCCGGCCAATGCCCGGCCGGCGGCCTATGTGCGGCTGGAAGGCGGTGCGGTCGACGAGGCGACGCTGTCCGCCCTCGCCTCCCTTCTCGTCAACGACAGCGGCAATGCGCGTTTCCCGGAGATGGGCGTCGACGCGGAGATCGGCGCGGGGCCGGTCACCATCGCGGGCCTGACCGCCGGGCGCGTCGACACGGCGCTGCGCCTGCGCCGCGCCCAGCTCGAGATCGACCGGCTGTCGATCTCCGACCTCGCGGGCGCCTCCGTCAGCGCCACCGGGTCGCTGTCCGACTTCCCCGACCGACCGGCCGGCCAGATCGACGCCTCGATCATCTCCGTGGACCTCGAGCCGCTGGTGACCGCCGCGGCAACGGCGCATCCGGAATCTCCTGTGATCGCGGGCATTGCCCGTCACCTCACCAGCCATCCCGGCCTGCTCGCCGATGCCCGCATCGACGTGGTGGCCAGCCTCGCCACGGACAAGGATGACAAGGCATCGCTTGCCGTCAGCCTGCAGGGCGAGGCCGGCGGCACCCTCTTGTCGGCAAACCTGTCGTCGAGCGGCAATCCGGCGCGCCCGCGCGACATGCCCTTCAGCCTGACGCTTTCGGCGCGCAATGCCGAAGGCGCGCCGCTGCTGGCGCTCGCCGGCCTCCCGGTGCTGCCCGTTGCCTCTCCTGGCGGCGGCGAGCTCGCGCTTTCCCTCGACGGCAGCCTCGCCGGCGGCATGAAGAGCAAGGCGGAACTGCGCGGCGAGGGCCTGCTCGCCACCTTCAGCGGCGCGACGTCTCTCGATGACGACGGCACCTCCGCCAAGGGTGCCGTCCGCCTTTCCAGCAGCGACATCGAACCCTGGCTGCTTTCGCTCGGCGCCAGCTATCCCGGCCTGGGCCTCGGCCTGGCCGTGGAACTGGACGCGCAGGCGGACTTCGCCAACGACCTCCTGGTGCTGGAGGGCATCCGCGGCGCGCTCGGCGAGGTCTCGGTCGCGGGCGACCTGAACGTGCGGCTCGCCAACGGCCAGCGCGACATTTCCGGCGCGCTGGTGCTGGACGAGATCACGCTCGATCCGTTCGCCGAGACCGTATTCGGGCAGGAAGCCCTGTCGCCCTCCGAGCGCATGTGGCCGGAAGCGCCCTTCTCGCCTGCTGCCGCCCCGCCCTTCTTCGCCGATGTCGGCATCACCGCCAGCCGCGTCCATGCCGGTGGCGCCGACCTGAGCGACGCAAGCTTCACCTTGAAGCTCGACCGCGAGGGGCTGGGCATCAACGACCTTCGCGCCGCCTATGCCGGCGGCCGGCTGACGGGCCGCGGCGAGCTGAAGAACCCATCGGGCACCGGCATCCTGTCGGCGCAGTTCGCGCTCGAGGATGCGCGCCTCGCCAGCGACGGGCTCTCCGCCAACGTCTCTGTCGCCGGCACGGTCACGGGCAGCGGCAAGTCGTTGGAGAGCCTCGTCGGCTCGCTCGCCGGGTCGGGCACGATCCACCTTGCCGACGTGGCAATCCGCGGCCTCAACGCGGGCGCGTTCCCGGAACTGCTTGCCCGCGCCGACGCTGTCGGCCGCGACATCAGCGCCGCGGCCATCAATTCCTTCGCGCCGGAACTGGTCGCCGCAGGGCCCTTCGAGGGCGGAAGCGCCGACATTGCTTACACCATCGCGGCCGGCGTGCTGCGCGCGCCGCCGGTGACGATGCACGACGGGGAGACTTCGCTGACGGCAGAGCCGCGCATCGACCTCAACAACGCTTCGCTCAGCCTGACCGGCACGCTGACCTACGACGCGGGAGACGCAGCGGTCACTGGTGCGGTTCCTGAGGTCAATTTCGAGGTCGCCGGCCCGATCGGCCAGGCCGAGATCAGCTACGACATCGTCCCGCTTACGCAGTTCCTCACCCAGCGCGCGCTCGAGAAGGAGCAGGCGCGCGTGGAGGCCATGCAGGCGGTCCTCCTCGAAGGCCAGCGCCTGAGACGCGAGGCCCGCTACTATGCCGCGCTGCAGGCGGAGCGCGAGCGCAAGGCCGCCGAGGAGCGCCGGGCGGCCGAGGAAGCCGCGCGCCAGAAGGCGCTGGAGGAATATGAACGCCGCGCCGCCGCACAGCGCGACCTGGAAGAGCGGCTGCGCCGAGAGGCAGAGGAACGCCGGCGGATCGAGACCGAAGGCAAGGGTGGCAGCGATGCGGTGCCGCCGCCGCGGACCGAGACCGTCCCCGAGCCTGAAGGGCCGCGTGCGGAAGCGGGCCCGGCGGAGGTGGCGCCGTCCGACCCCGACCTGCCGGCGGAAGTCCCGCTGCCACGGCGCCAGTCCCCTGCCCGCACGCAGCCTGCGCCGCGGCCGGCCGAGCCTGCCGCCGACGCATTCCCCGCCGCTCCGCCCCGTCCGGGCCTGATCGAAGGCTTCCTGCGGTCCCTCACGAACCCGTAGGACAGCCTCCCCGCCAGCCAGGCGTCAGTCGCGTGCGGCGGCATGCTTCACCGCCTTCAGTACGTAGACGCGGATGGCGGAGGAGAGATTGCTGCCTGTCGGGCGCGCCGCGTCGATCTCGGCGACGAGTGCCGCCACCGAGATCCCGCGCCGCGTCGCCATCGCCTCCAGTTCTGCCGCGAACTCCGGTTCGAGCGAATAGCTGGTGCGGTGCCCGCGGATGCTCACCGAGCGCTTGCGTACACCGGTTGGAATGCTGCCGTCCGCCATGCCCGCTGCGAAATCAGGCCAGTTTCTCTTTCAGGAAGGCGATGGTGCGCCCCCAGGCGAGATCCGCCGCCTCCTTGTTGTAACGCGCTTCGGAGGTGTCGTTGTTGAAGGCGTGCTGCGCGCCCTCGTAGACGTAGAAGGTCGCGTCCACGCCGGCCTTCGCCAGCGCGTCCTTGTAGGCGTCGATGCCGGCATTGATGCGTTCGTCGAGGCCGGCATAGTGCAGTAGCATCGCCGCCCTGATCTTCCCCGCGTCCGCCGGGTCCGGCTGCCGGCCGTAGTAGGCCACGCCGGCCGAGAGCTCGAGATCGGCCACGGCGAGATCGTTCACCAGCCCGCCGCCCCAGCAGAAGCCGACCGCTCCCACCTTGCCGTTGGCATGCTCTTCGCCCTTGAGGAACGCCACGGCCGAGACGGCGTTCGCAACCGTCTGCTGGCCAACGAGCTGGCCGATCATCTCGCGTGCCTTGTCCTCGTCCTCCGGGGTGCCGCCGGCTGGCGAGAGGAAGTCCGGCGCCAGCGCCACGAAGCCTTCCAGGGCGACGCGGCGCGCAACGTCCCGGATATGCGGGTTCAGCCCGCGATTCTCGTGGATCACGACGACCGCTGGCAGCTTGCCGGACTGGTCCGCGGGCCGCGCCAGATAGCCCTGCATCTCGCCGCCCGAGCCCGGCCAGGTCACGGTCTGCGTTACCAGCCGGGGGTCGTCCTCGGCGACGATGGCAGCATGCGCCGCATTGGCGGCCAGCAGCGGCGCGATCGCCGCCGCGGCCGCGCTCGAACCGGCCAGCCGGGTCAGCTTTTCCATGAAGTCGCGCCGGTCGAGCGTGAGGTGCGTGTACTCGTCATAGGCGTCGATCATCGCCTGGGTGATCATCGGCTGGGTCATGGCTCGCTCCCTGATGGCTTGGCTCCATTCGCCCGGTCACAGGCGGGGTGAAAGGCGGCTTCTGTATCCCCTCCCGACGGTAGCATCGCGACGGCGTCACAACCATGAGCCGAGCGATGCCTGCGTTCTTCCCTCTCGCGCTTCCCTCTGCGTGGCCGACGACGCATCTGCCTTCCGGACGGGCCGGAGGACAGGATAGAGCCGTGCGCCCGAGGGTCCACCCGTGGTCTGGTCACGAGTGGTTCATCCGATCCGTTTCGACAGGGTGTTGGTGTATGTCGGGCCGCCGGGGCCGATCTCGCCGATCGCAACGTCCATGACGCCATCCCCGATGCGCGCCACCGCGAAGCCGCCCTTGAAGGCGGCCTTCGGCTTGAACAGATCGATGTTGCCGCGCCGATAGATCATCGGCACGTCGTGTTCGTGGCCGTGGAACAGGCCGACCACGTTGTAGCCGTCCAGCACCGAGAGCAGCGCGGCGCGTTCCCCCTCGGTCCACCAGTGCGCCGGCCCGGTGCCCTCGTCGTCGAAGGTCATGCGCGCCGGATTCCAGCGCTCGACCGAGAAAGGGTCCCAGCCATAGTGCTGGAACAGCACCACCGGACGACCGTCCGCGGCGAAGGTAGCGAGATCCCGCGCGAGCCAGGGCAGCGAATGGCCGCTAGCGCCCTTGTTGCGGTCCCCGGCGAAGCGGTGCGCCTGGATCAGGTGCAGGCGCCCCCAGTTCCACGAATAGCAGTCCGACTCGCTATCGTAGTTCTCCACCGGGACGAGCGGATGGAAGATGACGCTCGGGCGGTGGTTGAGCTCGACATAGTCGCGCAGCTCCCGACGGTACCAGTCCTCGTGCCGCGCCGGACCGTCCTGGTCGAGATCGTGGTTCCCCAGCCCGACATAGACCGGCATGTGGACGCGGTCCTCCCCCACGCCCTGCTGGTAGCGCTGGGTGAACTGAAAAAGCTGTGTTCCTTCGGAAGGCGAGGTCGTCTGCCCTCCGCCGTCATTCGTCATGTCGCCACCGATCACGAGCCCGCGCCCGACATCGATCGGCTGGCCGGCGCAGGACAGGCCGGAAGGCGCGCCCGCCACCTCGGTCGGCCATGGCGTTCCGGCGAGCGCATTCAGCCCGTTGACGTGAGCGCGCAGGTTCTCGTCGGTCTTGCCCTCTTCCCGGCAGTGCGGACTTAGCCCCGTCTCCATCCGGCAGGCATGGATGTCGGCCGCAAACAGGAAGGTGACCGGCCCGTCATCCCGATCCTGCGCCGCGGCCGCCCGAGGCAGGCTCCAGGCGGCGAGGCCAGAGGCTCCGAGGCCGGCGACCACGCGGCGCCGCGTCAGCATCTGCCGCCCCCTCCCGTCGCGCGCCGCAGCCATACCTAACCCTGTTCCCGCAGGCAGTGTTGCACAAACGAATACATATCGAAAAATCTACTGCGTACTGCGGCACTCGTATTGCGCGAAGGAACGGCATCACTATGGTGCCGTCCAACCGGAATTAAGGGGAGAGCTGCCGGATGCTGCTGACAAGGCGGGATTTCGTAGCAGGTGGGGTTGGAGCCGTTGCCGCGCTTGCCATGGGACAGCCGGCAAGCGGCGCTGCCGCCGATTATTTCAAGGGTACGATCACCGACAACGGCATCACCTTCCGCGCGACGAACTTCGCCAAGATCCCGCAGAAGTGGCATCGCCAGGTGGTGAAGTTCAAGTCGAGCGAGCCGCCGGGCACGGTCGTCGTCGATACGCGCAACCACTTTCTCTATGTCATCATGGAGAACAAGACGGCCATCCGCTACGGCGTTGGCGTCGGCAAGGAAGGCTTCAAGTGGTACGGTCGCTCCACGATTGATCGCAAGCAGATCTGGCCGCGGTGGACGCCGCCCCCGGAAATGCGCAAGCGCCATCCCGAACTGCCTGAATATGTCGAGGGCGGCTCGCCGAAGAACCCGCTGGGTCCGCGGGCGATGTACCTGCATCGCGACGGCGCCGACACCGGCTACCGCTTCCACGGCACCATCCAGCCCTGGACGATCGGCACCGACGCCTCGTCGGGCTGCATCCGCATGTTCAACGAGGATGCCATCGACCTCTATCAGCGCTGCCCGATCGGGACGGCCGTTCAGGTCCTTCCGCACCTAGCCGAGCAGGCCGAGAGATCAATCGCCAAGCCGGAAGAACCGGACATCTGAGGCTATCACCATGAGAGACCTTCGTCTTCAGACGGCCAGGCGGCTGCTGGCCGCCAGCCTCGTCGCAGCGCTGGCCGCCTGCTCGACGACGGACATCGAGCCGACTCCGAGGCCCGGCCCGGCAGCGGTGAACCCGAACGAGTTCGGCAACACCAACGACCCGGCCGCCGGCTTCGCCAATTTCGGGCCCGGCAGCGAGGAGGACTTCATCCTCAACGTCGGCCGCCGCACCTTCTTCGCCGCCAACTCCGCGGAGCTCGACTCCACCGCGAAGGTGACGCTGGACAAGCAGGCGGCGTGGCTCCAGCAACATCCGAACTGGCTGGTCAAGCTGCAGGGCTTCGCCGACGACAACGGCTCGGATGCCGCGCAGGTGGCTCTGTCGCAGAAGCGCGCCGATGCGGTCATGAACTACCTCGCCTCGAAGGGCGTCGACCGCCGGCGCATGTGGGCCAAGGGCTACGGCAAGAACCGCGAGGTCCGCGCCTGCTCCGACCGCTCATGCAAGGTGCAGAACCGGCGCGTCGTCACCAACCTTCGCACCGAATACGAAAGCTGACCGGCAGCCGGCGTGCCGCGTGCGCGGCGCGCCTCCCCGACCCTTTCAGCCTTGCCGCCGCTCGATGAAGCGGATGCTGTTTCCGAACGGGTCGGTCACGGTGCATTCCATGCCCCAGTCCTGGCTTTCGAGGCCGGGGCGGTTGTACTTGTAGTCCTTCGCGATCAGCGCCTTCTGCAAGGCTTCGACGCCTTCCATGTAGCAGACCGCCGTGGCTCCGGGGCTGGCGTCTCCGGAGTGTTCGGACAGGTGCAACTGCAGCCGGCCGCGCGAAACCTGGCAATAGAGCGGCGCGCCGGGATGGAAGCGGTGCTCCCAATCGACCCGGCATTCGAGGAACCCGACGTAGAAGCCCCTCGCCTTCTCCTCGTCGAAGATGCGGAAGATCGGGATCGGCGGGGTGAATGCGGGCTGCCCGGCGGGCTTTTCCAGCCGCGCCGACATGATGTTCCAGTTGTCGTAGCCGAACTGGCGGGCGACGATCTCCAGCGCTTCGCTGTGGCTGACCGTTACGTTCCTGTCCGCAAGCACGTTGCGGATGGCCTTGGCCACCGCCGTCGCATCATCTGTAGTGTGCATGCAAGACTGATCCTCTGCCTCGGGCGGAAAGGTCCATCAGTGTCCGCATTGCCGATGCTTCCGCCCCGCGAAAGGATCAGACCAGGATCAAGTCGATGCGTTCGCCATACCCCTCAAGGCGCGGACTGCCGGCCGCATCGAGCCAAGGGCAAGCCAGCCCTGTCCTCCGCGGCAGGTCAATCGCCCTCGCGGCGCTGTGGCGAGATTTCGAAAGCACGACGGATCGCCGGCCATAGTGCCGCGCTTCTGGCCTTCTGGCCCCGAATCACTACATTCGGTGACGATGGCCGGTTTTCCCGACGACGACCCCTTTGCCGACGACACCCCCCGCATGCCGTCCGCCGCTCCGCGCGCCGGCTCGGGCATTGCCGCGCGCGCGCTCGCGGCCCGTCAGCTCCACAACGCGCCGCCCGACTATCTCTCCGGCCTGAACCCCGAGCAGCGGCTCGCCGTCGAGACGACCGAGGGACCGGTGCTGGTTCTCGCCGGCGCCGGTACCGGCAAGACGCGCGTGCTCACCACCCGCATCGCCCACATCCTCGCCAGCGGCCTCGCCTGGCCCTCGCAGATCCTCGCCGTCACCTTCACCAACAAGGCGGCGCGCGAGATGAAGCAGCGCATCGGGCTGCTGGTCGGCGAACAGGTCGAGGGCATGCCCTGGCTCGGCACCTTCCACTCCATCGGCGTGAAGATCCTGCGCCGCCACGCGGAGCTCGCTGGCCTGCGCTCCGACTTCACCATCCTCGACACCGACGACCAGATCCGCCTCATCAAGCAGCTCATCCAGGCCGAGGGACTGGACGACAAGCGATGGCCGGCGCGCCAGTTCGCCCAGATGATCGATGGCTGGAAGAACAAGGGCTACGGCCCGGCCGAGATCCCGGAGGGCGACGCGCGCGCCTTCGGCGAGGGGCGCGGCCGCAAGCTCTTCCAGGCCTACCAGGACCGGCTCGCGACGCTGAACTCCTGCGACTTCGGCGACCTCCTCTGCCACCCCATCCGCATCTTCCGCAATCACCACGACGTGCTGGCGGACTACCACCGGCGGTTCAAGTACATCCTCGTCGACGAGTACCAGGACACCAACACCGCCCAGTACATGTGGCTCAGGTTGATCGCGCAGCGGCCGCAACAGCCCCCGGCCGCAGGCCGCAGGCCCGACGGGGCGTCGGCCGGCCAGGCGGCCCCCGCGGAGGGCCAGCCCCCGCAGGCGGCGGTGCGGCCCGTGAGCGACAACGGGCAGCAGCAGATAAACATCTGCTGCGTCGGCGACGACGACCAGTCGATCTACGGATGGCGCGGGGCCGAGGTGGACAACATCCTGCGCTTCGAGAAGGATTTTCCCGGCGCCACCGTGATCCGGCTGGAGCGCAACTACCGCTCGACCGCCCACATCCTGGGTGCCGCGTCCCACCTCATCGCCCACAACGAGGGCCGGCTGGGCAAGACGCTGTTCACCGACCGGCCGGACCCGGACGACGAGAAGGTCGCCGTCCACGCCGCCTGGGACTCCGAGGAAGAGGCGCGCGCCGTCGGCGAGGCGATCGAGCAGTACCAGCGCAAGGGCGAGAAGCTCAACGACATGGCGATCCTCGTGCGCGCCTCCTTCCAGATGCGCGAGTTCGAGGACCGCTTCGTCACGCTCGGCCTCAACTACCGGGTCATCGGCGGACCGCGCTTCTACGAGCGCCAGGAGATCCGCGACGCCATGGCCTATCTGCGCGTCGTCGCGCAGCCGGCCGACGACCTCGCCTTCGAGCGCATCATCAACGTGCCGAAGCGGGGCCTCGGCGAAAGCGCGGTGCGACAGGTGCACGACGCGGCGCGCCGGCTCGGCATCCCGATGCTGGCGGCGGCGGAGAATCTCGCCGAGAGCGACGAGATGAAGCCCAAGCCGCGCGCCGCGCTGCGCCAGCTCGCCGCCAATTTCCGCCGCTGGCAGGAGCTTCTCGACACCACGCCCCACACCGAGCTCGCCGAGATCATCCTGGAGGAGTCCGGCTACACCGAGATGTGGAAGAACGACCGCAGCGCCGAGGCGCCGGGGCGGCTGGAAAACCTCAAGGAGCTGATCCGCTCCATGGAGGAGTACGAGTCGCTGCGAGGCTTCCTTGAGCACGTGGCCCTGGTCATGGATGCCGAGCAGAACGAAGACCTCGACGCCGTCTCGATCATGACGCTGCACTCGGCCAAGGGCCTTGAGTTCGAGACCGTGTTCCTGCCCGGCTGGGAAGAAGGCCTGTTCCCGCACCAGCGGGCGCTCGACGAGGGCGGCCGCTCGGGTCTCGAGGAAGAACGGCGCCTGGCCTATGTCGGCCTCACCCGCGCCAAGCGGCACCTGCACATCTGGTTCGTGTCGAACCGCCGCATCCACGGCCTGTGGCAATCGACGGTCCCCTCGCGCTTCCTCGACGAACTGCCGGAGGCGCATGTCGAGGTGGAGGAGTCCGGCACCAGCTACGGCGGCTATGGCAATCCCTACGGCCGCTCCGGCGGCTTCTCCGAGGGCGGCCGGCGCAATCCATACGGCGCCTCGCGCTTCGACAGCCTCGGCGGAGACGGCGGGCGCGCCTTCTCGAGCAGCTATTCCACCCCCGGCTGGCAACGCGCCCAGCAGAACCGCACCGAGGCCACCGACCGCAACTGGGGCACCCGCTCCGGCCATGCCGTCGAGCGTATCGGCTACGGCGAGGCCGATTCCGGCTACGGCGCCGGCCGTGGCTCGGTGAAGGGCCGTGTCATCGAGGGCGAACTGGTGGCGAAGAGCGTCTCCGACACCCCCTCCCCCTTCAAGGTCGGCGACCGCGTGTTCCACCAGAAGTTCGGCAACGGCAACATCGCGGCCATCGAGGGCAACAAGCTCACCATCGACTTCGACAAGGCCGGCCAGAAGAAGGTTCTGGACGGGTTCGTGACCGGGGTGTGAGGGGGCGGCTCGCGGATTGCCGCGCAACCCTTAACCTCCCTTCGCCATCCTATGGCGAAGCAGGGTGAGGAGCGGTCCGCGAAGCGCCCGGAAAGCCAACGATTTGGCTTCCGGAGCGACGAACACCCTCGCGGAGACCATGGGATCCATGCCCTGGCCGCATCGCCCGCGCGGGACGGCAGGCGAAGGGTACCCTCACCCGCCGCATCGTATCTCATCAATGTTCAGGCCTGGATCCTCGGGTCTGCGTGATCGCTAGGCGGTTGCCCCCGGGATGACGCGGCGGAGGCGCCCGCCGGCCCGCGCAACGGCGACCAAGAAATCGCCGGCGCCGACCGCGCAAGCGCCACCGCTATCGCTCCGCTCCTAGTTCCGGCAATCGCAGGTCGACCTGCCCGGCGCGACGGTGCGCCAGTTGCCGTCCCAGTTCTCGCGGCCGCCGCAGACGCGCGGGCAGATGTCCTGCGCGCTGATGTTGCTGAAGATCGGACCGGCGTCGACCTGCCGCACGCCGCCTGGGCGGATCGGGGTCATGGGCGGGGCTCGACGGTCGTCGTCCCGGCGCCGCCGCTCCTCCTCCTTGCGTTTCCACTCGTCCTCGCGACGCTTGCGTTCGTTCTCGGCGCGCCAGCGTTCCATGTCCTGGCGCTGCCGCTCCTCGCGCACCATCGACGTATCCATCATGCAGCGGGCGAAGGCGTTCGTTCCCTCCACGAAGCCGTAGCCGGAGCATCGCGCACGGTCCTGGGCGGCCTGCTCCTCGGGAGACACGCAGCCGGCCAGCGTAGCTGCGAGCACCGCAAACACCGTGAACAAGAAAGGCTTAGACACTCACTCCTCCAGCAATCCTCCAGGATCTCAGCCAACCACGGTAGATGCCTTCGGGGGGTGTGTCACGGAGATGCAACCCTTGAGCGAACCGGATCGTTAAACAAGCGTTAAGCCCCCTGGGGGCGGCCGCGGCCCATGGTGAGCGTCGGGGAGGTCGCCGTGGGTGCGCGTGGTGCACGCCAGCGCCGTCCGAGGCATCGCCTGTTGCCACCGTGCCAGGCACCGCGAGGGGACGCGATCCCGCACAACCCCTCCTAACCACATCCGTTGCTGGTCCCGTGGGCAGGCCCGCTGCACCCGCCTGACCGCCGGGCCACACAGGGGACGGCGGAGAAGACGAGCCGACAGTTTCGGGCCTCAAGACAGTTCCGCACGGATCGGGCGGTACGGGTCCACCATAACGAAAGCGATACGTTCCCACCCCAACCACCCCGCGGGAACATCCTCCCCGCCCTGTCCCCCTTCCGTCGCGACGGACGACAATCCCTCCGCCCTGTTTGCAGGAGGCGCGGGTGGACTGGACGGCGGCGATCGAGAAGAACCATGCGGCGCTGCGGCGCGTGCTGGCGGCGCTCGTCGCCATGACCGGGCTCGACGCCTGGCTTTGCCCTCGACCGGAAGGCGCGGCCATGAGGCAACCGGCACACGCTGGAGAAGACAAGCCGGCCCCGACGATTTCCCCGTTGCTTCGCCGCGCCGCGCTGGCCCTGCTGCGCCCCGCGGAAGCGGCGGCGCGGCGGCTGGTCATCGTCATGGCGCGCGGTCTCGTGGTGCCGCCGGTGCGCGTGCGGAGTGATGCCTGCAGGACCCGTCGGGATGCGGGCGCCGTAAACGCCGCGACGGCGCCCAGGTCCAGAGCCCGTCCGCCGTCGTTGCCCCTGTTCGACCCGTTGCGGCTGCCGCGCCGCAGGCGCACGTCCGCCGTCGGTGTGCCGCGTCTCTGCGTTCCCGGCATCACCGCGCCCTTCCCCATCCGGGTGCGCCGGCCGGACGAGCCGGTGAGCGCGTCGGGCCTCGTCAGGCGGCTCGAGGCGCTCGGGCGGGTTCTCGATGACCCGGGCGCGCAGGCGATGCGGCTTGCGCGTTGGCGGGTGCGGGTCGCGGCCGCGCGGGCGGCAGCGCGTGAAACCGGCGCAGCCCAGGGCGGCAGGTGCCGCCAAACGATCCGCTTTCGCCGCCTGTCACCGCTGCGTCCCGGCCGCCCGCCGGGCTGGCGACGAAAACCCGCACACGAGGTCCACGACCTGCTCGACGTCCTGCACGGCCTGGCCTTCTGGTCACTGGAGCCGGCCGACAGTTCATGAGGCCACCCATGCGGCGATCCGCAAATCTACGGTCCGACTGCCTCGCAAGAACCGTGCGGCAGCGCGGCTGATCCGTGCTGCCGCCGTCATCTGCGACATGGAGAAAGCCCACCCGCATACCGGGACGACCGAATTCCCGCCTCGGCGATGGCGCCGCCATCCCCAACGGCGCGCAAGCCGGAAGGCGCCATCCTATGCTGTGGACTTCTTCGGGGCCTCGGCCCCCTCCGGATCAATCCGACGCATGCAGCAGACCCGCAATCGACTCGCATCGATTGCAAAAGCAAAAACCTGATCAAGCCTCGATTTCAAAATTCCATATGCACATCAAGATCAATTAATACTCCATTGTGAGCAATATTTCTACGTCTCGTTTTGCGCTATCTTTAAAATATTAGACGGAGGAAAAGATCATGCCTCGTCTTACGGATGTGATTGCAATTCCCTCGAACATCAATCCCGGGCTGAACGGCACACGGAACGGCCACATGCTTTCGCTCCTCGGCAATCCGCGGAGCAGCTACGACCAGGAGTGCCGTCCCGTCACCAACATGGCCCTCAAGCCGCGGATGAAGACGCAGAGCGTCGGACCGTTCAACGCCACGGGCTTCGATCTCGCCCTCGCTTCCCTCAGGGCGGTGATGACCGACATCAAGGCCGAGCAGCGCACCGTCTACGAGGCGCTGGGCACGGCGGGAATGCTGTGCTGCCGCTATGTTCGCGGCTCCGCCTCGGCGATCAGCAACCACGCCTGGGGTACGGCCATTGACCTGAAGATCAACGGCGTCCTCGACCGGCGCGGCAACAACAAGGTGCAGTACGGCCTCACTCTGATCGCCCCGATCTTCAACCGTCACAAATGGTACTGGGGAGCCGGCTTCCCGATCGAGGACGGAATGCATTTCGAGGTGAGCCTGCAGCTCCTGCGCGAGTGGCGAGACGAGGGCCTGCTGTTCGGCCCGGTGACCCATCAGGCGGATTCGGTCCTCAACATGGGCGACCGTGGCGCCGAGGTCGTCACCCTGCAGAAGGCGCTCAACCGGCGTGGCGAGGACCTCGAGATCGACGGCATCTTCGGGCCGGCGACGCGTGCGGCCGTCGTCGCTTTCCAGGCGCGCAACGGCCTGCACCCGGACGGCGTGGTCGGCCCCCTCACCGGGGCGAAGCTGGAAATCTGAGAGCGCGGCCGTGCCGAAGCGTTTCGCGCAGCGTCCGGCTGGCCGCGTCCTTGTCAGAGCGGCGGCAGGTCGCCGCGGGCCCAGCCCTCCGTGATCTGCGCAGCGCGGTCGGCGAAGGTGCCGGCACCGATCGCCTCGCGGATGTCGGCCATCAGGCGCTGGTAGTAGGACAGGTTGTTCCAGGTCAGCAGCATGGCGCCCAGCGCCTCCTGCGAGCGCACGAGATGGTGGAGATAGGCGCGGGAATAGTCGCGCGCGGCGGGGCAGTCGCTCTCCTCGTCGAGCGGTCGCGGGTCGTCGGCATGGCGGGCGTTGCGCAGGTTGACCTTGCCGCGCCGCGTATAGGCAAGGCCGTGGCGGCCGGCGCGGGTGGGCATCACGCAGTCGAACATGTCGATGCCGCGCGCCACCGATCTCAGGATGTCGTCCGGCGTGCCGACGCCCATCAGGTAGCGCGGCTTGTCGGTCGGCAGCTCAGGGCAGGTTGCCTCCAGCATTTCCAGCATCACCGCCTGCGGCTCCCCCACCGCCAGGCCGCCGACGGCATAGCCCTTCAGCCCGAGGTCGCGCAGCGCGCGCGCCGACCTCACCCGCAGAGTCGGGTTGTCGCCGCCCTGCACGATGCCGAACATTGCCTTGCCCGGCTGGTCGCCGAAGGCCGCCTTGCAGCGCTCGGCCCATCGCAGCGACAGCTCCATGGCGCGCTCGATCTCGGCGGGCTTGGCCGGCAGCGCGACGCACTCGTCGAGCTGCATCTGGATGTCGGAGTCGAGCAGGCCCTGGATCTCGATGGAGCGCTCCGGCGTCATCACGTGGGCCGAGCCGTCGATGTGGGAGCGAAAGGTGACGCCGCTCTCGTCGAGCTTGCGCAGCTGCGCAAGCGACATGACCTGGAAGCCGCCGGAGTCTGTGAGGATCGGATGCGGCCAGCGGGCGAACTCGTGCAGGCCGCCCAGCCGGGCCACCCGCTCCGCGCCGGGGCGCAGCATCAGGTGATAGGTGTTGCCGAGGATGATGTCGGACCCCAGCGCCCGCACCTGGTCCATGTACATGGCCTTGACGGTGCCGCCGGTGCCGACCGGCATGAAGGCAGGGGTACGCACCGTGCCGCGCGGCATGGTGATGGCGCCGAGGCGGGCATTGCCGTCGGTCGCGTGAACCTGGAACTGGAATGTGTCGCTCATCCCTTGCCCTTAGGGCCAATTGCGGCCGCAGAAAAGCGCCGCAAGGACGCGGGCCCGCTCGGCGCGAGCCGACGCGTTGTCAGCCCGAAGTGTGAGAGTTACGCTGACGTGACGGCAGAGGGAGGTTGGCACGATGCTCGAGGGTGCATGTCACTGCGGCGCCGTGCGCTGGCGCTTCGACAGCCAGCCGGATGGCGCCACCGCCTGCAACTGCACGGTCTGCCGCCGCTACGGCGCGCTGTGGATCTACGGCTACGAAGGCGTGGATGTCGGCGTCACCGGGGAGACGCGCGGCTACGAACGCGGCGGCAAGAACCTCGCCTTCAACTTCTGCCCGACCTGCGGCTGCGTCGTGTCTTGGCGGGGCAACGTCACCGACCCGGAAGGACGCCGGCGGCTGGCAGTCAATGTCAGGATGGCCGAGCCGGACGCCGTCGCCGACATTCCCATCGACCATTTCGACGGGCTGGACAGTTTCGGACCTGCCGCGCGACGGCAAGCGGGTGCGCGACTACTGGTTCTGACCCTCGGCCTCCTGCCGGGCCAGAAGGCTGGCGTCGCCGTAGGAATAGAAGCGATAGCCGGTCTCGATCGCGTGCTTGTAGGCCGCGCGCATCGTGTCCAGACCGCTGAACGCCGAGACCAGCATGAACAGGGTCGAGCGCGGCAGGTGGAAATTGGTCATCAACAGGTCGACGATCCTGAACCGGTAGCCCGGCGTGATGAAGATCGAGGTGTCCCCGTGCCAGGCGGCAAGACGGCCATCGGGGGCGGCGGCGCTCTCGAGGAGCCGCAGCGAGGTCGTGCCCACGGCGACGATGCGCCCTCCCCGTTCCCGCACCTCGTTAAGCGCCGCGGCCGTTTCGGCCGACACCATTCCCGTCTCGGCATGCATGCGATGGTCGTCGGTGTCGTCGGCCTTCACGGGCAGGAAGGTGCCCGCCCCGACATGCAGGGTGACGAAGTGGCGTTCGATCCCCGCCCGGTCGAGTGCCGCAAACAGCTCGGGCGTGAAATGCAGTCCGGCCGTCGGCGCGGCCACCGCTCCGTCTTCGCGGGCATAGATGGTCTGGTAGTCGGACTGGTCCCGGGAATCCTCGGCCCGCTTGGAGGCGATGTAAGGCGGCAGCGGCATGTGGCCGGCGTCGCGCACCGCGTCATCCAGCATGGGGCCCGAGAGGTCGAAGGCGAGCAGCACCTCGCCACCCTCGCGCTTCTCCACGACGGTGGCGTCGAGCGCGCCGAGCAGGCAGACACTGGCATCATGGCCGAAGCTGATGCGGTCGCCGGGGGCGACGCGCTTGCCCGGCTTCAGGAACGCGAGCCAGCGGTCCGGCGCCACCCGCTGGTGCAGCGTCGCCTCGACGCGGGCCACGGCCTCGCCGCGCCGGCGCAGGCCGAACAGCCGGGCCGGAATGACGCGCGTATCGTTGAAGACGAGGGCATCGCCCCGGCGCAGCAGGCCGGGCAGGTCGCGCACGATGCGATCGTCCGGCGCGCTTCCCGGCTGCACCACCAGCAGCCGCGCCGAATCGCGCGGCTCGGCCGGCCGCAGGGCGATCCGGTCGTCCGGTAGGTCGAAGTCGAAGAGGTCGACCTTCATTCCGCTTCGGAGCAGTCCACGGCCCAGACGCCCTCGCCCTTGAGGGAAAGGACGCCGGCCGTGACCGTGGTGTCGCCTTCGGTGAGCTTGACCGCGCGCAGGCGCGCCATCACCTCGTTGACGTTCTCGTCGGTGATGTCGACCAGGAGCTGCCCGTCATCCTCGAAGGCCTGCCCGACGGTAATCGGCATGCCAGGCCAGCTTTCCGGCGTGCTCGACCACACCTTGTCCCCGACCGTAATGACGGCGCGGGAGATGCTGAGCACGTCGAGATGCCCGACCAGGAGGTCGATGCTCGCCCCATTGCCGTTGCCGCAGGAAATTTCTCCCGTTGCAAAAGCTGGCACCGCGCCGAGGACCGACGCGGCCAGGACCAGAGGAGCGAGCAGCCGCGGCGTCATGCGACGTCAGCAGCAACCTTCAGCGACACGATCTTGTCGGGATCCCGGACCGGCTCGCCGCGCTTGATCTTGTCGACGTTCTCCATACCCTCGATGACCTGTCCCCACACCGAGTACTGGCGGTTGAGGAAGCTGGCGTCGTCGAAGCAGATGAAGAACTGCGAGTTGGCCGAGTTCGGGTTCTGGGCACGCGCCATCGAGCAGGTGCCGCGGCCGTGGTTCATGTTGGAGAACTCGGCCTTCAGGTCGGGCTTGTCGGAACCGCCGGTGCCGGTGCGGGCCGGGTTGTAGGAGGGCTTGCTGGAGTTGCCGAACTGCACGTCACCGGTCTGGGCCATGAAGCCATCGATGACGCGATGGAAAACCACGCCGTCATAAGCGCCTTCGCGGGCCAGTTCCTTGATGCGCGCGACATGGTTCGGCGCGAGGCCCGGCAGCATCTCGATGACCACCCTGCCCTGCGTCGTCTCCATGATGAGCGCGTTCTCGGGATCCTTGATCTCGGCCATGTTCTGTCCTTTGCCGTTGAAATCTACTTGGCGTCCGAGTCGATCCGGACCTTGATCATGCGGTCCGGGTCGGTCACGGCGCCGTTGGCCGAGCGGTCACCCTTCTTGATCGCGTCGACATGCTCCATGCCGCTCTCGACCTGGCCGACGACCGTGTACTTGCCGTCGAGCTGAGACTCAGGAGCGAACATGATGAAGAACTGGGAGTTGGCCGAATCGGGGTTCTGCGCGCGGGCCATGCCGACCACGCCGCGCACGAACGGCTCCTTCGAGAATTCGGCCGGCAGGTCAGGCTTGTCGGAGCCGCCGGTGCCCACGCGCTCAGGCGAGTACCCCGACTCGAGGTCGCCGTACTTGACGTCGCCGGTCTGGGCCATGAAGCCGTCGATCACCCGGTGGAAGGCGACGTTGTCGTAGGCCCCCTCGCGCACCAGCGCCTTGATCTGCTCGACATGCTTGGGCGCGAGATCAGGCCGCAGCGCGATGGTAACGTCGCCGTCCTTCAGCGTGATGATCATCGTGTCCTCGGGCTCGGCAGCAGCGAGCGGACCCGACAGCGCCAAGCTCGCGGCAAGCGCGATGCCCGCGACAAGCATCCTGGGCAATTTCATGAAGTCTTCTCCCGGTTCGACTGAAACTTGGTCGCCAGCGCGGTTGCAACCACCGGCGGCACGAAGGGCTGCACGTCACCGCCCATCGAGGCAATCTGGCGTACCAATGTGGCGGTTATGGTACGAACCGGCGGGCTGGCGGGAAGGAAGACCGTCTGGAGCTCCGGCGCCATGATGCCGTTCATGCCGGCCATCTGCATCTCGTAGTCCAGGTCGGTGCCGTCGCGCAGGCCGCGGATCATGATCGAGGCGCCGATCTTGCGCGCCGCGTCGATCACAAGTCCGTCGAAGGAGGAGACGCGGATGCGCTCCGCGTCGAGGCCGAAGGCCGCCTTTGTAGACGCCTCGATCAGTTCGACCCGTTCCTCGAAGCTGAACAGCGGCTTCTTGCCGGGATGGACGCCGATCGCCGCATGAACGACATCCGCCACGGCCAGCGATGCCTTGAGCACATCAAGGTGGCCGTTGGTCAGCGGATCGAAGGAACCTGCGTAGATAGCGATGCGGCCTGTCATGGGCGGCGCTTCTAGCCGTTCGGCGGGATGATGGCAATTCACCGCCCAGGGCCGCGAGCGCGTGGTCCCAGAAATTTGGAGCGGCATGCAACAAAACAATGGTCGCCGCATTTCCTCAAGCAACACAGAGGATTTGGCGATGATCTATATGCTCGCTGCCGCCATGACTTTGGCGATGCTTGTCGGAACTGCCTTCGCGCTGCGCGACGAAGGTGAACGGCTGCGGATCGAGCAACGACGCAAGCAGGACGGGGGCTTCGGCGGCTTCTCCTGAGCGGCGTTTCTTGAGAGCTAATTGAGCGCACCCTTTCGAGCCGTGACGAGCAGTCCGATGACGGGTTCCGCATTTTCGTTGCGCAGGTGCACTCGCGGGCAGCCTTCCACCGACAAGCCTTCCCGTTTCAGGCATGCCCTGACGTAGCGCTCTGCGTGCGCATAGCGCCCGTGGACCGCCAGACGGAAGTCGTCGTCCAAGTCGTCGGGCAGGGCCTCGACGGTGAATATCAGCAGGCCGCCGGGCCGCAGCGCGCGGGCTGCGGCGGCGCTGAAAGCTTCCAGTCTCCCGAAGTAGCAGAGCGTGTCGGCGGAGATGATGGCGTCGTACTGTCCCGGCTGGTCCTCCAGGTGGGCCGTGAGCTCACCCTGGACCAGATCGTCATAGAGCTGGAGCTTATGTGCGAGCGCCAGCATGCGGCCGGACAGGTCGACCCCGTGCAGGGTCGATGCGAAGGGCTTGAGATGCTTGCCGCAGCGGCCGGTGCCGCATCCCGCATCGAGGATCACCAGCGTTCCTGACGGCTTCCCCACAACCGCCGCGAATGCCTCGCCGACCAGTTCCGGCGCCTTGTAGTCGAGACTCTCGAGCTTGGCGTCGAAGGAACTCGCGAAGGCGTCGAACAGGCGGCGCACATAGAGGTCCGACGCGCGCTCGGGTACGTCCTCACCGGTCATGGAGGCACGCATGTGCTGGGCCTGCGGATCGTCGGGGTGGGTCTCCGCCCACTTCTTCACGAACTCGACGGCCATTTCCTTCAGCCCGGCAAACCAGTAGGCGAGCGCCAGGAAATGCGCCGGCACCGACTTGTCGGGCATGTGAACGGTGGCCTGCCAGAAATGGTCGATCGCCTCGCGCGCCCGGCCGTCGTCGAGGAGGATCACGGCGAGGTTGTTGTGCGCGAGGCCGAATTCGGGGTGGATGTCGACGGCCTTGCGCAGCAGCTTCTCGGCGAAGGGCGTGTTGCCGGCGCGCCGCATCAGCGAGGCAAGGTTGCAATAGGCATCGGAAAGGCTCGGGTCGATCTCGATCGCGCGGTCGTAGGCATCCACCGCGGCGTCGAGCTTACCCATCTCGACGTAGGCATTGCCGAGATTGTTGTACATGCCGGCATGGTCCGGCACGCGCAGGATGCTCTCCTTCAGGAAGCTCGCCGCGGAGGCCGGCCCCTCGGTGTGGAAACGTAGCACGCCCAGCGCGTTGAGCGCCTGCGCGTGATCGGGAACGTTTTCGATGATCGTCTCGAGGAGGCCCTTCGCGGCGTCGAGCTCACGCTTGCGCAGGAGGTTCAGCGCCATGTCGACCGCCTGGTCGACGTCGATCTCCGTGCGGTCGTCCGAATCCTGCGGCATGAGCAAGCCTCTCGCCTGGGCCGATCGGATGGCGGTTCATGCAACTTGCGCGCCGACATGCTGCCTCGTCAACCACGGTGGCTGGGTAGAGACCCGACGACGCCCGCGGACTGCCGACCTTGGTGGGATGGCGTTCGCTGGCGACTCCCGCCACTATGGCCGCCATGGAGAGGAGACCCTGCGCCGACGGAGGGGCAATGGAGAGGAGAGCTGTCGACCGGACGAATGTCGTGTGCGGCGTTTTCTTCGTCGTTGCCGGACTGTTCTTCGCCATCCAGAGCCTCGACCTCGAGATCGGCACCGCTTTCCGGATGGGGCCGGGCTATTTCCCGCTGATCCTGTCCGGCCTGCTGGTCCTCCTCGGCGTCGTGATCATCGTCTCGGCATTCCGCAGCGCCGGCGAACCGCTGGGCGACATCGCGTGGCGCGGCATCGTGCTGATTCTGATCGCGCCAATTGTCTTCGGCCTGACGGTCAGGGGCCTCGGCTTCGTGGCGGCGATCTTCCTGACGACGATGGTGGCCTCGTTCGCCTCGGCGCGCATGACGGTCGTGCCGGCGGTCGTCCTGTCGGTGCTGGTCACGCTGTTCGCGGTGGTGGTGTTCAGCTACGGGCTCGGCCTGCCCTTCGCACGCTTCGGACCCTGGCTGAGGTTCTGACGCATGGACCTGATCTCGAATCTCGGCCTCGGCTTCGCGACGGCCTCGTCGCTGGCCAATCTCGGCTTCTGCCTGATCGGCGTGCTGCTCGGCACGCTGATCGGAGTGCTGCCCGGCATCGGGGCGACGGCCACCATCGCGATGCTGCTGCCCATTACCTTCCAGATCGGCGATCCTGTATCGGCGCTCATCATGCTCGCCGGCATCTACTACGGCGCGCAGTACGGCGGCTCGACGACGGCGATCCTCATCAACATGCCGGGCGAGTCCTCTTCCGCGGTAACGGCGATCGACGGCTACCAGATGGCGCGCAACGGGCGCGCCGGGGCGGCGCTTGCAGTTGCGGCGATCGGGTCCTTCTTCGCGGGCACGGTCTCGACATTCCTCGTCGCGCTGTTCGCCCCGCCGCTGACGGCGGTGGCTCTGAAGTTCGGCGCGGCAGAGTATTTCTCGCTGATGATCGTCGGCCTGGTCTCGGCGATTGCGCTGGCGCACGGCTCGGTCATCAAGGCGCTGGCCATGGTCATCCTCGGCCTGCTGCTCGGGCTGGTCGGAACTGACGTGATTTCGGGCGCGCCGCGCTTCACGCTGGGCATCCGCGAATATGCCGACGGACTGAACTTCGTGGCGGTGGCGGTCGGCGTGTTCGGCATCTCCGAAGTGCTGCGCAACCTGGAGAACGAGCACGAGCGCTCGGTTCTGATCCGCAAGGTCACCGGGCTGATGCCCACTAGGCAGGACTTCCGCGAAATGGCGGCGCCGATCCTGCGCGGCACGTTCATCGGCTCGGTACTCGGCGTGCTGCCGGGCGGCGGCGCCATCCTCGCCTCCTTCGCCTCCTACACGGTGGAGAAGCGCGTGTCGAAGACGCCCGAGCAGTTCGGGCGCGGCGCCATCGCCGGCGTCGCCGGACCTGAATCGGCCAACAATGCCGGGGCGCAGACCTCTTTCATCCCGATGCTGACGCTCGGCATTCCGGCCAACCCTGTCATGGCGCTGATGATCGGGGCCATGATCATCCAGGGCATCGTGCCCGGCCCCGACGTCGCGACCGAGCAACCGGCGCTGTTCTGGGGCGTCATCGCCTCGATGTGGATCGGCAACCTGATGCTGATCGTGCTGAACCTGCCGCTGATCGGGCTATGGGTGCGGCTGCTCACCGTGCCCTACTATGTGATGTTCCCGATCATCATGACGTTCTGCTCAATCGGCGTCTATTCGGTGAACTCCAACGTCTACGACCTCTACGCCGTCGCCTTCTTCGGGCTGCTCGGCTACGCGCTGATGAAGATGCGCTGCGAGCCGGCACCGCTGCTACTCGGCTTCGTGCTCGGGCCGCTGCTGGAAGAGAACCTGCGCCGCGCCATGATCCTGTCGCGCGGCGATCCGATGACGTTCGTGACGCGGCCCATCAGCGGCGGGCTGCTCCTCATGGCGCTGCTCGTGCTTGTGGTGGTGCTGCTGCCGGCAGTTCGCCGGAAGCGCGACGAGGTGTTCGTCGAGGAGGACTGACCGCGCGGGTCAGTCCGCCCGGTCACTCGATCGGCGGCAGGGCGGCGCGGAGGCGATCGAGTTCGTCCTCGGCAATGCCCGCGACTTCCGCCGGCGACGGGAATCCGCCGGACGCGACCTCGGCACGGAAGGCCGAAAGCGCTCGCTTGCGCTCGTCACGTACCTTCTGGTGGAGCGTGGCGAGGTCGCCCCATGCCCGGGCATGGCGCGGCAGTCGGATTGCCTCGCCGCAGATGTCCGAGGTGAACAGGAAGATGACGTCGGCATCGGGCCCCGAGCCGAGCGATACGGTGACGAGACCCGTGCGCCGGTTGATCTCCGCCATCACTGCCGCTGGGACGATCTCGCACTCCACGGCGAAGGCGCCCGCGTCCTCCAGCCTGCGGAAGCGATCGAAGAGCTCGAGCGCCTCGTTGGCGGTCTTGCCCACGGCGCGCACGCCGCCGACCCAGGTAGACTTCCGCGGCACGAAGCCGAGATGGCCCATGACCGGGATCTGCTCGGCCGAGAGCATCCGGACCGTTTCCCAGCCGCGTCCGGTGATCACCGCGTCGGCGCCGGCAACGATTGCCGAGAAGGCGGTCCGTAGCACCTCGTCGGCGGTGATGGCGTCGGCGAAGCCGAGTGCCGCGGTGACGAAGACCTTCTTCGAGCCCTCGCGCACCCTGGGCACGTTGGCGGCGCGACAGACCACCATCTCGATGCCGGCCGCCTCGGCGGCGGCGGCCTCGTCGGCGGTCTCCGCCGTCACCTGCGCGACATGTCGTCCGGTGCCCTTGAGGGCACGCAGGCTCGCCACCGTTACGGTGCGCTCGACATCGCGACCGCCGAAATCGAAGATGCGCGGCATCAGCCGGTCACTTCAGCTTCTTGGCGTAGTAGTCCGGCGCGACGACGCCGGGCTTGTCGAACCACTGGGGAACATCCACGCCCGAATAGAGCAGGATGTTGCCCCAGGGATCGAAGGCGCCGGTGCGCACGATGACCTTGGCCTTCGCGGCCATCTCGCCGAGGATCGTCTCGTGCTTGATCGGCGCGTGTTCGGCGTCGGGGAACAGGCGGTTCAGCTTCTCCAGGAGCGGCGCGTTATGCACGGGCAGCGTGTCGGCATAGGACACCTTCTCGGCAATGAAGTTCTCGGCGATCGGCGTCAGCACCGTCTCGAGATCCGGCACGTCCTTCGTGATCGCCAGGTCGATGCGCCAGGCGCTGGACGGGATCGGGAAGCCGGCGTCGCAGACGATCATGAATTCGCCATGGCCCATCGAGGCGATGGCGTGGGCGAGTTGCGCGTTGAGCAGCTTGTTGCGGTTCACGTGGACTCCTTCCAGACGGTGTTCATTGCCTTTTCGTACATTGCGTCGGCCGCGGCGCGATCCGGCAGGCTGGGAATGACGCCCAGCCTGGTGCAGGCGATGCCGCCGCAGACGACACCGAAACGGACCGCATCGACAATGTCGCGGCCTTCGGCGAGCGCCATCGCGAAGCCCGAATTGAACGCGTCACCCGCACCGGTCGTATCAACCACGTCGACGGGGATGGACGGCACCATGACGTCGAGCTCGTCGGTGAGGATGAGCGCGCCGGCGCGGCCGAGCGTCACCACCACGTTCTTGACGCCGCGACGGCGAAGTTCGTGGGCGAGTTCCCGAGACGAGCGCGGATCGTCGGCCGGCAGGCCGAGCAGGATGCGCAGCTCGCTCTCGTTGGGCGTCAGGTAGTCCACCGCCGCGAACAGGTCGTCGGGCACCGCCCGCGCCGGCGCGGGATTGAGGATGGTGTGCGCACCCTTCTCGCGGCCGAGCTCCATGGCGCGGCGCGCCGCCTCGGTCGGGATCTCCAGCACCGTCATGACGACGTCGCTGCGGCCGATGCGCTCGCTGGCTGCCTCGACGGCGGCCGCGTCGAGCAGCTCGTTGGCGCCCATGTCGAGGATGATGAAGTTCTCACCCTTGTCGTTGAGGATGATGAAGCCGACGCCCGTCGCCCGCTCCTCGCGGGGCAGAACCAGGGAAGCGTCGACGCCCTCTGCGGCATAGAGGTCGGTGGCGATGCTCGCCAGCTTGTCGGTTCCGATATAGCCGACGAGCGCCGACGAGGCGCCGAGCCGAGCCGTGCCGACGGCCTGGTTCGAACCCTTGCCGCCCGGCCCCATGTCGAAGTCGGTGCCCAGCATGGTCTCGCCGAAGATCGGCAACTTGGGCGCACGCATGGTGAGCCCGACCGCAAAGCTGCCAACGATGGTAATGATCGGATTGGTCATCGCTTCTCCGCTAGGACGCCATCGCGCGCGACAGGATGCCTTCCTCGTCGATCGCGGTGCCGGTCAGTTCGCCTGAAATCCTGCCTCCGCGCATGACCAGCACGCGCTCGGCGTTGAGAATGAGCTCGGGTATTTCCGAGGAGATGATCACCACCGCGACGCCCTCGCCCGCGATGCCGCGCAGGATCGAATAGATCTCGGCCTTGGCGCCGACGTCGATGCCACGGGTGGGCTCGTGGAGGATCAGCACGCGCGGATTGGTCACGAGGCTGCGACCGAGGATGATCTTCTGCTGGTTCCCGCCAGACAACGTGCCGAGCTTCTGGCCGAGATGGGAAATGCGCGCATCGAGCCGCGCGACCTGCGCACGTGCCTCACGGCGTATGGCGCTGCGGCGCAGGAAGCCCATGAGGGAAAACCGTGCCAGCGAGGCCGACACGACGTTGTCGGCCACGCTCATCGAGAGCAGGCCGCTCGCCCGCCGGCGGTCGGCCGGGACGAAGGTCATGCCGGCGCGGATCGCCGCGAGCGGATCGCCGGGCTTGATGTCGACGCCGTCGACGCTCACCCGCCCCTTGCGCTCGACAAGTCCGATCAGCGCCTCGCCGAGCCCGTCCTTGCCGGAGTCCGGCAGGCCGCCGATGCCGAGGATCTCGCCGGCCCGGACCGCGAAGGCGACGTCGTCGATGCCGGGCGCGGTCAGGCCATCGACCCGCAGGACGATCGGGGCTCCTTCGGAGCGGCCCTCGGCCTGGATTGCCCAGGGAACGGTCTGGCCGAGGTCGCGTCCGACCATGGCGCGGATGAGACGTTCCTCCGAGACGTTGTCGTTTTCAATGGTCTCGATGGTGCGGCCATCGCGCATGACGGTGATGCGGTCGGCGAGGTCGAGCACCTCGTGGAGATGGTGCGAGACGTAGATGACGGTGACGCCTTCGGCGCGAAGCTGACGCACGACTTCGAACAGGCGCTCGCTCTCGCGCCTCGACAGCGCGGAGTTCGGCTCGTCGAGAACAAGCACCCGGGCGTTCTGGCGCACGGCGCGCGCGATCTCGACCAGCTGCATCTCTGCAACGGACAGCCGGTGCACGGGGGTATCGGGATCGAGGCGTCCCATCCCGAGCCGGGCCAGCGCGGCGCGCGCCTCGCGGCGCATCTCCTCGCGCGGTACCATCGTGGCGACCGATCGCGCGGCCATGTCCGACATCATGATGTTGTCGGCAATCGTCATGGTCGGGCAGAGCGCCAGCTCCTGGTAGACGACGGTGATGCCAACCGCGCGGCTCACCAGCGGCGACGAGATGACAGTGCGCTTGCCGTCGATGAGGATCTCGCCCTCGTCGGGATGAATATCGCCGGCGAGGATGTTCATCAGGGTCGACTTGCCGGCGCCGTTCTCGCCGATCACCGCATGGACCTCGCCGGCGCGGAAATCGACCGAGATGCGGTCGAGCGCCAGCACGCCGGGGAACCGCTTGGTTACCCCGGCGATACGGACAATCGGTTCCTGTGAGGACAGGCTTGTCATGAGCGGACGATCTCCTGGCGCCGATGCTTCGGCCGCGCCCTCCCCACATGGACGGGCAAGGGCGCCGGCCGGCAGTGGAGGGGCGGCGGGGGAAGCGCCACGGCTGGCGCCGACCCCTGCCGCCCACAAGGCCAGCCCCTCCCCCGCCAGCGGGAGAGGGACCCAGAAGACTACTTCGCCACCTCGGCGATGTTCTCCTTGGTGTAGATGCCGACGCCCGTGTCGACGTTGTCGATCTTCTCGCCCTTGGCGAACTTGACCAGCAGGTTGACCGCCTCGAAGCCCTGGCGCTCGGGGGCCTGGTCGATGGTGGCCTGGATGTTGCCGCTCTCGACGAGGTCGACCGTCTGGTCGAGCAGGTCGAAGCCGACGACCTTCACCTTGTCGGCCGCGTTGTTGCGCTCGACCCAGGTGCCGGCGGCCGGCGTGGAGCAGCACTCGAGCGACAGGATGCCGGTGACGTTCGGATTGGCGAGCATCGCGTTCTCGATCGCCGAGTAGATTTCCTGCGGATCGGTGCCGGTGTTCAGGGTGGTGACGACCTCGATATCCGGGCTGGCGGCAAGAGCCTCGCGTGCACCCTTCTCGCGGTCGAGCGACCACTGGGCAGCGGCGTCGATCGTGGTGATCATCACCTTGCCCTTGCCGCCGAGCACGTCGGCCATCAGCTTGCCGGCCTCGCGTCCCGACTGAATCAGGTCCTGGCCGGCGAAGGCGAGACGCTTGCTGTCGGGGTTGTCGGTGTTGAAGGTCACGACCGGGATGCCGGCCTCCAGCACGCGGTCGATCAGCGGCGCCAGCGCGTCGGTCGACACGGACGAGATGGCGAGGCCATCCATCGAGCCCATCAGGGTCTCGATCTCGCTGATCTGGCCATCGGCATCGGCGCCCACCGGGCCGATGAACTTGGCGTTGACGCTGCCTTCCTTGGCGGCGCGCTCGACGCCGGCCTTCATGAAGGGCGCGAACTCGTTCGAGACGTCATGGTAGGAGACGTAGATGTCGAGAGGCTGGCCGGAAGCCACCTTCTCCTTGATGCGCTCAGCGAACTTGAAGTTTGCCGGATCGGACTCGGCCGCAGCCGGTCCGTTGGGCAGCAGCCAGAGAGCTGCTGCCAGCAGTGCGTATCTTGCCTTCATTTGGAGTCCCTCCCGAAAAATGAAAAAAACGCTCAACTTCTCCGCCGCATCGACCACTTGTCGATGCCGACGGCAACGATGATGACGAGACCGATCATCAACTCCTGCACGAATGGCGAGACGCCCATCAGGACCAGGCCGTTTCGCATGACGCCGATGATCAGGACGCCGAGGATGGTGCCAAGGATCGTGCCCTCGCCGCCCGAAAGGGATGCGCCGCCGACGATGGTGGCGGCGATCACGTCGAGTTCGAGGCCGAGCCCGGTGCGGCCGGCCTGCCCGCTCGGCAGAAAGGCGAGACTGAGGATGCCCGCGAAAGCGGCGAGCGCGCCCATGAGGATGAACGCCCAGATCTTCACCGTGTTCACGGAGATGCCGGAGACGCGCGCCGCCTTGGCGCTGCCGCCAACGGCGAAGACGCGGAAGCCGAAATTGGTCGACGAGAGGACCACCCAGGCGATCGCGGCAACGATGATGAAGAAGACGAGCTGCATCGGCACGACGCCGAACAGATAGCCCTGCCCCATGTAGCTGAACTGCGCCAGCACCTCGGGGTCAGCGCCGTTGCGCGCATTGACGGTGACTGGCTGGCCGTTGGTCAGGATGAGGGCCGCCCCGCGCACCATGGACAGCATGCCGAGCGTGGCGATCAGCGACGGCAAGCGTCCGTAGGTGGACAGCACGCCGTTCATCAGGCCGATCACCATGCCAGCCAGGATACCGACGGCGAGCGCCGGGATCAGCCCCCAGCCCGCGATGATCAGCATGCCTGTCGACAGTCCGGCGAAGGCGTAGGTGGAGCCGACCGACAGATCGACCTCGCCTGAGATCAGGACGAAGGTCATGCCCACCGCCATGATGCCGAGCAGCGACACCTGGCGGCCGACATTCAGGAGGTTGGTCGAGGTGAGAAATCCGTCCGTCGCGATGGCCAGAAACAGGCACAGCACCACCAGCGCGAGAAACACGCCGGTTTCTCGCGCCCGCAAAAGCCTCGACGGCGAAAATCGGTCCGTGGCTGGTGCGCGCGCACCGGTCCTGACCGCATCGGCCATATATGTCTCCTCCTCGGGTCCGGCCTCCGGGCGCACCGGAAGCCGTGCCTTCATTCCAACCGCCCCGGCCGAGCTCCTGTCCGGGCTGCGGTTACTGCTCCCCTAATGCCGCTCAGGCGGCCCGGGCCACGGCCTGCATGAACGATCCCGCCGGGACCTTCACCAGAGGCTCGAAGTTTCCGTATTCGCGCACCCGCTTGAAGGGGGCATTCTCGACCGCGTTGTAGGAGCAGATGTAGCCCCAGCGATAGGTGTCCGAGCGGTTCGCATCGGAGCGGTGCAGCAGGTTGCCGTCGAACACTAAGGCGTCGCCCGCCTCCATCTCGACATAGATGTGCTCGAAACGCTTGATGGCGGCCTCGAGGTGCTCCTGCTCGACGTTCGTCTGGCCGTTCTCACGGATGTGGTTCAGGCGGCCGAGCTTGTGCGTGCCCTTGAGGACCTGCAGGCAGCCGTTTTCCTTGGTCGCCTTGTCGAGCGCGATGTAGATGCTCATCATCTGCGGCGCGAGACAACCGTAGTTGTACCAATAGCCGAAGTCCTGGTGCCACTCCCAGGCGCCACCCTCGTTGGGCTGCTTCATCGTCATCTTGTGGCTGTAGAGGTAGATCGGCGCGCCGACGGCATCCTCTGCCAGGTCCACGAGACGCTCGTCGCGGGCCAGCAGGCCGTACTGATCGTCCTCGGCCCTGGTCCACATCTTCAGGAGGGTCGTCTTGCCCTCCTTGTCGCCCTTCTGCATCACGGCGCCGGCCTTGGTCTCGGCCTCGAGTTGGGCGCGGGCGCGATCGCGGAAGACCTCGACTTCCTCCAGGTTCAGAAGCCCCTTGCGGACGATGTAACCGTCACGGGCGTAAAGCTCCGCTTCCTCGCGGGTCATGGCCAGCACGTCTCTCTCCCCTTGCGCGTATTTGCTTCGATGCCGAACCGCGGCATCTCGAAACTCTTGATTGTCACGCTAGGCCAACCGCCCATCCGGATAAATGGACAATCCCAACATTCGATTTGTATAAAACGCGCATGTCCAACCGCACGGTCATCCTTGAGAGCTTCCACTATGTCCCCCAGCCGGGATGGACGCGCGCCGCCCTGACGGTGCTGAGGGCCGGCAAGGTGGCCGCCGCCCCCGACTACAGGGTGGAGCGGGCCGCCCACCCCGGCCAGGACGTGATCTATTGCCTCTCGGGACGCGGCGTCGCGGAGACCGACGGCCAGCGAATCGAGGTGTCGCCCGGGCAACTCATCTGGCTCGCCAATGAAGCCCCGCATTTCCACGCAGCCCATCCGGACGAACCGTGGACGGTGCTGTGGTTCCGGTTCGACGGGCCAAATCCCGCGGCGCTGCGGGCCAAGCTCTTCGCCGACGGCCCGCCGCGGGTGCAGTTCGCCGACGTGACGCGACCGATCGCGTGGTTCGAGCGCCTCTTCGCGGCGATGCGCAGCCGTGACGCCGGGTTGGACCTGCGACTCAACGCGCTGGTGGCGGAATTCATTGCCGGAATCGATTCGGCGGGGAGCTCCGGCGCCGAGCGCGAACTGCCTGCGCCGCTGTCCGAGGCCATCAATGCGATGCGCGGCGACCTTTCGATGCCGTGGAGCGCGTCGGACCTGTCGCGGGTGACCGGCGTCACTCCGTCGCAGATGCGCCGGCTCTTCGCCCGGCACCTGCGCCAGAGCCCGCGGCAATGGCTGATCCGCGAACGGCTGATGCATGCCCAGTCGCTGCTGGTGGAGACGGCCGCGAGCATCGCGGAAATCGCGGATCGCTGCGGCTTCTGCGATGTCTACCACTTCAGCCGCGAGTTCAAGCGCTCGGTCGGGATGCCCCCCGCGCAATGGCGGCGCAGCGAACTCGGGGCGAGGCCGACCTCCCGGCCGTCTGTCCACAGGCAGGTGACTGTCGACGCGATTGACGCATGACAGATGCACAAACCCCGCTTGACACCATGTGGGGAACCCCTTAATCGACGCGCCAACAAGACGCCAGCAACAAGCAGCGTCGGTGCGCGGGTGTAGCTCAGTCGGTTAGAGTGCCGGCCTGTCACGCCGGAGGTCGCGGGTTCGAGCCCCGTCACTCGCGCCACTTTCAACTCCCTGTTTTTCCTTTTTATTCCGGCTCGAAGCGAGCGTGACCGCGCAGCGGTCGCAAGGTGCCGTGGCGCGGGTCTACTGGTCTCGCCGCTTGCCGAATTGGCCCCGGCGCGGGCGTGGGAACTGGGCCGTTGCCCCTGCCCTCTGCATCCGCCCGACGGAAGGCCAGCCATCGCGCTGGTGCACGGCGGAGCGCTGCACGACTCATCGCGGCAGCCTCCCGAGGACGAATCGGCGCATCGGCGCAGCCCGACGAATCGCCGGCCCGCTTCCTCCTCCGAACCCCGTCCGGCGGGCTGGCCGGCATGTGGATTGCAAATGGGGTGTTCGAATGTAAACTTTCGCGAGGGAGAAGCCGCGCGGACAGGAGGATGTCTCGCCGGTCGGTACCGTGATGTTTTCGGGGCACAATCCCTATCTGGTCGCGCTCTCCGTAGTGATCGCGATCCTGGGGGGATACACAGGATTCGGGCTCGCAGCCCGCTTGCGCGGAGCCGCGCACGCCAGTCGGCGTGTCCTGCTCGCGGGAGCGGCTTTCTTTCTCGCGGTCGGCATCTGGACCATGCACTTCGTCGGCATGCTGGCTGCGCCGCTGCCGCCGGACGCCGTCTATCTCGTCCTGCCGACCATCGTGTCCGTGCTGATCTGCGCGCTGGTGGTGGGCGTCTCGGTCTTCTTCGTAAGCATCGGCGACCCCACGCCGACCCGACTGATCTCCTCGGCGCTGCTCCTCGGGGCCGGCATCGTGCTGATGCACTATGTGGGCATCCACGGACTGCAGGGGAATTTCCGGCTGGAGCACGAGGACGCGCTGATTGCGCTGTCCGCACTCATCGCCGTCGGAACCGCCTATGGGGGCCTGAGAATCTTCCTCGCCCGGCAAGTGGGCGCACGGCTGGCGCTGAGCGCCACGGCATTCGGGCTCGCCGTGTCCGGCATGCACTACACCGCCATGTACGGCATGCGATTCGTGCCGGACGAAGGCCACGACCACGCAATGGCAATGGGAGGTCTGGTCGCGTCGTCGCAGGTGCTGGCGTTGATCGTGGCGCTACTCTGCTTCCTCATCATCGCCGGCTTCCTGCTTTTCCTCGTGCCGGAGCAGCGACCGCGCGGCATGGCCGAGGCGGGACTTGCGCCCGACTCCGGCTTCTCCGCCGCGGATGCGATGAATGCCGCGGACAGCGCATGGCAGCCGGAGGCGCCGCCGATTCGCCCGCTGCCGCCACTCGGGCTGGGACCGCCGGGCCCAGTCCCGGCCATGCGCGTTCCGATCGAGGGCGCGGACGGCACGCATTTCATCGACGCCGCCGACGTGCGCAGCATCAAGGCCGATGCACACTATACGCTCGTCCATGACGGCAGCCGCGAACGCATGTCGTCGTGGTCCATCTCGGAGGCGGAAATCCAGCTCGACCCTGCACGCTTCATGCGGGTGCATCGCAGCCACATCGTCGCGATCCCGCATGTGACGGTGATGCGGCGCAAGGGGGACGGCGCGGTGGTGGAACTCGAAGGGCCGGTACCGCATCTCGTTCCTGTCAGCCGCGCCAAGATCGCGGAGCTGAAAGCCCGTCTCGGACTGCTGCGCCGGCAGGCCTGAATCAGCTGCTCCGAAGGTCAATGTTGCTGCCGCAATTCGTGCGGCGAACACCGCATTTCGTGCGAAATCTGCCACTTCGTGAGCCGGTCCGGCACCCACCCTTGCACCGGCCGAAGATGGAGAACAGCCTTCCCCTGAGCTTTGTGCGCACCCGTTTCGGCGGGGCGCAGGAACTCTGGGAGGAGCTACAAGATGATACCTGGGCAGTTCAGCTACCACAGGCCCGGAACGCTGGCTGACGCCGTCAAGCTGCTCGCCGACCTCGGCGACGAGGCGCAGCTCCTGGCAGGCGGACACAGCCTCATCCCGATGATGAAGCTCAGGCTCGCGACGCCGGAGCATCTAGTCGACCTCGCCGGCGTCGATGCGCTCAAGGGCATTCGCCGCCATGGCGGCGCCATTATCATCGGCGCCACGACGACGCAGCACGAGCTGCTGGCGTCGGACGCGATCCGATCCGCCCTGCCCATCCTGCACGAGACGGCGCTGCTGATCGCCGATCCGCAGGTGCGCTACCGCGGCACGATCGGCGGCAATGTCGCGAACGGCGACCCCGGCAACGACATGCCGGCGGTGATGATGGCCCTTGACGCGACTTACCAGGTCGAGGGGCCCACCGGCGCGCGGCAGATCGCGGCGCGGGAGTTCTACCAGGCCGCCTATTTCACGGCGCGCGAGCCTGGCGAGATCCTCACCTCGATCACAGTCCCCGTTCCACCCGCGGGCCACGGCTACGCCTACGAGAAGCTGAAGCGCAAGATCGGCGACTATGCGACCGCCGCCGCCGCCGTGGTGCTGACCATGCGCGACGGCAGGGTCGCCACCTGCTCGATCGGGCTCACCAACCTTTCCGAGACGCCGCTGCTTGCCGAGGAGGCTGCGCAGGCGGTCATCGGCACAAGCCTCGACGCCGCGTCGCTGAAGAAGGCCGCCGCCGCCGCCGTCGATATCATGGCGCCAGCCGGAGACGGGCGCGGGCCGGTCGAATACCGCAAGCATGTCGGCGGCATCATGGTCGAGCGAGCGCTGAAACGCGCCGCCGCCAGGGCCGCCTGAGGGGAGGAGTTCCGATGGCAACCCAGGCACGAAAGACCCAGGTGAGCATGAAGGTGAACGGCGTCGAGGTCGAAGGCCTCGTCGAGCCGCGCACCCTGCTCGTCCACTTCATCCGCGAGAACCTGCAGCTCACGGGCACGCATATCGGCTGCGAGACGACGCATTGCGGCGCCTGCACCGTCGACCTGAACGGCATGTCGGTGAAGAGCTGTACCCTGTTCGCCGTGCAGGCGGACGGCGCCGAGATCACCACGATCGAAGGCATCGCCAACGCCGACGGCACGCTGTCGGCGCTTCAGGAAGGGTTCCGGCAGATGCACGGGCTGCAATGCGGCTTCTGCACGCCGGGAATGATCACCCGGGCGCACCGTCTGCTGCAGGAGAACCCCAACCCGACGGAGGAGGAGATCCGCTTCGGCATCGCTGGCAATCTCTGCCGCTGCACCGGCTACCAGAACATCGTCCGGGCGATCCAGTACGCGGCAGCCAAGATCAACGGCGTGGAGTTCAGGGAGGCCGCGGAATGAACGACATGACCCTTTCGCGCGAGGAGCGCGAGGCCAAACTCGAAGGCATGGGCTGCAAGCGCAAGCGGGTCGAGGACATCCGCTTCACCCAGGGCAAGGGCAACTATGTCGACGACCTCAAGCTGCCGGGGATGCTGCATGGCGACTTCGTGCGCTCGCCGCATGCACATGCGCGGGTGAAGTCGATCAACACGGAGGCGGCGCTGAAGGTGCCGGGCGTGCTGGCCGTCATTACCGCCGAGACGTTGAAGACCGTGAACCTCGCCTGGATGCCGACGCTCGCCGGCGACGTGCAGATGGTGCTGGCCGACGGCAAAGTGCTGTTCCAGAACCAGGAAGTCGCCTTCGTCGTCGCCACCGACCGCTATGCCGCCGACGACGGCATCGCGGCGGTGGAGGTCGAGTACGAGGCGCTGCCTGTGCTGGTCGATCCGTTCAAGGCGCTCGATCCGGACGCGCCGGTGCTGCGCGAGGACCTCGCCGGAAAGACCACCGGCGCGCACGGGCCGCGAAAGCACCACAACCACATCTTCGAGTGGACGGTGGGCGACAAGGAGCTGACGGATGCCGCCTTCCGCAAGGCGGACGTGACGATCAAGGAGATGATCTCCTACCACCGCACGCATCCGTCGCCGCTGGAAACCTGCCAGTGCGTCTGCTCCTTCGACAAGATCACCGGCGACCTGACGATCTGGGGCACCTTCCAGGCGCCGCATGTCATCCGCACCGTGGTGTCGCTGATCGCCAAGCTGCCGGAGCAGAAAATCCACGTGATTGCGCCCGACATCGGCGGCGGCTTCGGCAACAAGGTGGGAGCCTATCCGGGTTATATCTGCGCGGCGGTTGCGAGCATCGTCACCGGCAAGCCGGTGAAGTGGGTCGAGGACCGAATCGACAACCTGACGGCCACGTCGTTCGCCCGCGACTATCACATGACCACCGAGATCGCCGCGACGAAGGACGGAAAGGTGACCGGGCTGCGCGTCCATGTGCTTGCCGACCACGGCGCGTTCGACGCCTGCGCCGATCCGTCGAAATGGCCGGCCGGCTTCATGAACATCGTCACCGGTTCGTACGACTTCCCGGTCGCGCATCTCGCGGTCGACGGCATCTACACCAACAAGGCGCCGGGCGGCGTCGCCTACCGCTGCTCGTTCCGGGTGACGGAGGCGGCCTACTGCATCGAGCGGGCCATGGACATCCTCGCCCAGAAGCTCGGCATGGACCCGGCCGAACTCAGGCTGAAGAACTTCATCAAGCCGGAGCAGTTCCCCTACAACTCGGCGCTCGGCTGGGAATACGATTCCGGCGACTATCACACCGCCATGAAGAAGGCGCTGGAGACGGTGCAATACGCCGAACTGCGCAAGGAACAGGCGGCGAAGCGCGAGGCCTTCAGGCGCGGCGAGACGCGCGAGATCATGGGCATCGGCGTCTCGTTCTTCACGGAGATCGTCGGCGCGGGACCGTCGAAGAACTGCGACATCCTCGGCATCGCGATGTTCGATAGCTGCGAGATCAGGCTCCACCCGACCGGCACGGGCATCGCCCGCATGGGCACCAAGAGCCAGGGCCAGGGCCACGAGACGACCTGGGCGCAGATCATCGCGACGGAGATCGGCATACCGGCCGACAACATCAAGGTCGAGGAAGGCAACACCGACACCGCGCCCTACGGTCTCGGCACGTACGGCTCGCGCTCGACGCCGGTCGCGGGCGCAGCGATCGCGATGGCGGCCCGGAAGATCAAGGCGAAGGCGCAGATGATCGCCGCCTACAAGCTCGAGGTCCACGAGGACGATCTCGAATGGGACATTGACGGCTTTCGCGTGAAGGGCCTGCCAGAAAAATTCCTCGGCATGAAGGACATCTGCTGGATCGCCTACAACTCCCCGCCTCCCGGCATGGAGCCGGGACTGGAGGCGGTCAGCTACTACGACCCGCCGAACATGACCTACCCGTTCGGCGCCTACATCTGCGTCATGGACATCGACGTCGACACGGGCGTCTACAAGGTGCGCCGCTTCTATGCGCTCGATGACTGCGGCACGCGCATCAATCCGATGATCATCGAGGGCCAGGTGCATGGCGGCCTGACGGAAGCCTTCGCGATCGCGATGGGCCAGGAGATTGCCTACGACGAGAGCGGCAACGTGACGACCGGCTCGTTCATGGACTTCTTCATGCCGACCGCGGTCGAGACGCCGAAGTGGGAAACGGACTACACTGTGACCCCCTCCCCGCACCATCCGATCGGCGCGAAGGGCGTCGGCGAGAGCCCGAATGTCGGCGGCGTGCCGTGCTTCTCGAACGCCGTCAACGACGCCTTCTCCTTCCTCGGCTCGACGCACATCCAGATGCCGCACGACTACTGGCGCAACTGGAAGGCGGCGAAGGAACTGGGCGTGGTGTAGGGGCCGCGGCCTCGTCCTCCCCCGCTATGCGGGGGGCAGGACCACGCAAAGCGTGGTGGAGGGGGCGGTCCAACACCTGACCGCGAAGCCATGGTTCGAGTATGCAACTTGCACGGTATCATCCTAAGGCGGCCGGGAAGCAGGCTTGGGGGCTAGTAGCGCCCCCTCCACCGCGTCCGACGGCCCCTCTCCCCCGCTTCGCAGGGGAGGATAAGCCATGACCACGCTTGCCCGCGACGAGATCGCCTCCCGGCTGGCGGCTGCCGGCTATGTCGCCGACGGCGAACTGGCGATGGCGCTTTCGATCATGCAGCTTTTGCGCCGCCCGCTGCTGCTGGAGGGGGAAGCGGGCGTCGGCAAGACCGAGGTGGCGAAGGCGCTGGCGGCCGTCCACGGAACCGAGCTGATCCGGATGCAATGCTATGAAGGGCTCGACCAGTCCGCCGCCCTCTACGAATGGAACTACCAGCGCCAGCTTCTGGCGATCGAGGCACACAAGGTCGAGGGGGGCGCGGCGAGAACGGCCGACATAGAAGAAGCAATCTTTTCCGAAAGATATCTTCTCGAGCGGCCGCTACTCGCCGCCATTCGCCGCGACACTGCCCCGGTGCTTCTGATCGACGAGGTCGATCGCGCCGACGAGGAGTTCGAGGCCTTCCTGCTCGAACTCCTGTCGGACTGGCAGGTGTCGATTCCAGAGCTCGGCACGATCCGCGCGACGTCGGTCCCGCATGTCGTGCTGACGTCGAACGGGACCCGCGAGCTTTCCGACGCGCTGCGCCGGCGCTGCCTCTACCACTATGTCGAATATCCCGACGTCGATCGCGAGGCGCGCATCATCATGGCGCGCATCCCTCATGCGGGCGCGGCGCTGTCTCTGCAAATCGCGCGGATGGTCGAGATGATCCGCAAGGAGGATTTGCGCAAGGTGCCGGGCGTCGCCGAGACGCTGGACTGGGCCGCAACGCTGGTCGGGCTGGAGGTCGCCGACCTACACGACCGGCCGGAGCTGGTGCAGGAAACGCTGATGTGCCTGATCAAGACGCATGAGGACCGGGCGCGGCTGGCGCCCGAGGTCACAGCGCGGCTGCTGGGAAAAGTCGCATGAGCTGCTGCGGCACGCCCCCTCCCCTCGACGAGCTGGACGAAGTCGCGCGCTTCGTCTCCGGAAAGCTCGTGGCATTCATGAGGACACTGCGAGCGGCTTCCTTCGCCATCGGCCTGCGCGAGGGGCAGGACGCGGCCGCGCTGCTCGCGGCGGGTTACGGCGAGAAGCCCGGCATGCTGCGCTCGGCGTTCAAGCACCTGTTCTCGGCGCGCAAGGCGGACTGGGAGAAGTTCGACGGCATCTTCGACGCCTTCTGGCTGGGCAAGCGCGTGCGCTCGCGCATTGCCATGACGGGCGCGCCGGCCAACGCCAACAACCCCGCCATGAAGAGCATCGCCGACGCTGCGCGGCAGGACGCCGGCGGCCCGCTCGACCAGGCGGTGACGGGCGACAACGGGGAAAGCCGCGACCGCTCAGGCGAAGGTCGCGCGGAGGGGGCTTCGCGAGCCGAGAGCATTGCCGAGACCGACTTCCGCAAGCTCTCCGATCCCGCGGACATCGCGGAGGCACATGCAGTGGCCTCACGCCTCGCCCGCGCCATGCGCACGCGGCTGACGCGCCGCGACCGGACGCGGCGGCGGGGCTACCGGCTCGACCTGCGTCGTACTATCCATCGCAACATCAGCCATGGCGGCGTGCCGGTGAGCCTGATGATGCGGCAGCGCAAGCACAAGCCGCTGCGCCTGGTCATCCTGCTCGACGCCTCCGGCTCGATGAACATGTACACCGGCACTTTCCTGCGCTTCATCCACGGCGTGCTGGACGAGTTCCGAGAGGCGGAGGCCTTCCTGTTCCACACCCGCCTCGCCCACGTTTCGGAAGCGATGAAGGAACGGGACCCGCAGCGCGCGCTGGACCGGCTTTCGATGCTGGCCCAAGGCGCGGGCGGCGGCACCCGGATCGGCGAGAGCCTCGCCACCTTCAACCGATGGCATGCCGCGCGGGTGGTCCATTCGCGCACCTGCGTGATGATCGTCTCGGACGGCTACGAGACGGCCGACCCGGCCCTGCTCGGCCGCGAGATGCAGGCGCTGGCGCGGCGTTGCCGCCGTATCGTGTGGCTGAACCCGATGATGGGCTGGGACGGATACGCGCCCGAGGCGGCCGGCATCCGGGCGGCGCTGCCGCACATCGACCTTCTTGCGCCGGCGCACACGCTGAAGAGCTTGGCGGCGCTCGAACCCTATCTGGCGAAGCTGTGACGGAGGCGAAGATGACCGCCCATGTCGATGTTCTCGATCTCGTCTCGCGCCTGAAGCAGGCGGACGAGCCGTTCGTGCTGGCGACCGTGGTACGCACGGTCTCGGTAACGGCAGCAAAGGCGGGCGCCAAGGCGATCATCCGGCCCGACGGCCGGGTGGAAGCCGGCTGGATCGGCGGCGGCTGCGCGCGCGGGGCCACGCTGAAGGCTGCGCGCGAGGCACTGGCCGACGGACGCTCGCGGCTGATCTCGATCCAGCCCGAGAACCTGCTGCAGGAGCTTGGCGTGCAGCCCGGCGAGGATCGCGACGGCATCAAGTTCGCCAAGAACATGTGCCCGTCGAAGGGCACGATGGACATCTTCATCGAGCCGGTGCTGCCGCGCCCGTGCCTGGTCGTGCTGGGATCGAGTCCTGTGGCGCTGGCGCTCGTCGAGCAGGCGAGGCCGCTTGGGTTCCACGTCACACTGGCCGCGCCGCTCGCCGAGATCGAGCAGGTGCCGGAGGTGGACAGCCTGTTCGACGGGCTGGAATTCACCGCGCCGGCCTGCGCGCAGCGTTCCGTGGTCGTTTCCACGCAGGGCAAGGGCGACGAGGCGGCGCTGAGGGCCGCGCTCGCGATCCCTGCCACCTACCGCGCCTTCGTCGGCAGCCGCCGCAAGATGGCGGCGCTGCGCGAGAAGCTCGCGGCCAACGGGGGACTGGCGGCGGCGCTGGAAGCGGTCAAGGCGCCTGCCGGCATGGATCTCGGCGCCATCACGCCGGAGGAGATCGCGCTGTCGATCCTGGCCGAGATCACCCTGCATCGCCGCCGCGACCAGCGCGTCGCCGGCATGAGCCAACAACAGCAGAATGGTGCGAACTAGATGGACATGAACGGACAGGAACGGATCGAGGCACCGATCGACGTGGTCTGGAAGGCGCTGAACGATCCGCAGGTGCTGAAGGGCTGCATTCCGGGGTGCGAAAGCCTGGAGAAGCAGTCGGACACGCAGATGACGGCGACGGTCGTGCTGAAGATCGGCCCGATCAAGGCGCGCTTCGAAGGCCAAGTGGAGCTCGGCAATCTCAACCCGCCGCGCTCCTACACGATCAGCGGCGAGGGCAAGGGCGGCATCGCCGGCTTCGCCAAGGGCAGCGCCGACGTCGCGCTCGCCGAAGACGGGTCGGGCGCGACGCTGCTCAGCTACACGGTCAGAGCCGACGTCGGCGGCAAGATCGCGCAACTCGGCGCACGGCTGATCGATTCCACTGCCCGCAAGCTCGCGCAGCAGTTCTTCACAAACCTCGGCAGCCAACTGGCCCAGCAGGCGGTGTCGGCGTAGCGACCACACCCGCCAGGCGTCAAAACAAGGGCTGCACAACTTGCGGCGTGCAGCCCTGATCAGGTCGTCTATGGGAAGATGCGCCCGGCACGATCGCCGCCGGGCTCGGCGGGTATCTCAGTGGCGGCGACGGACCGCGGCGGCGCGTTCGGCGCGGAGGCGCTCGACGCAGAGGGCACGCATCACATAGGCGGCGTCCGCATAGGTTGGCGTATCCGTCAGCTCGGCGAGCGGCCCATCGGGTTGGAGCGCCGCGACGTCCTCGAACACGCGCATCGGCAGGAGGTCCGTGCAGCGGCGCATGCGGCCGAAAATCGAGCTGATGGGAACCAACCTGCCGTCATAGGCGACAAGCGGCTCGTCCGCGCCGGCGCTCCATTCCTGATAGGCATCCACCGCATCCGCGAAGGCCTGGTGGAGGTAAAAGGGAGCGTGACCCTCATAGAGGGCGGGAAGCAGACGTGTCATGGGGTCTCCTATGTTCAACGTCTGGCCACGCCTGAGCGCGACCATGGCGGACAGGGGAACTCGAAGCGGCGCTGCCGCTGACGCAACACCCGTTTACTCAACTCACCAGGCGCTGAAGGGGCTGAAACCGCGGTGGAGGTACTCGTCGTAGCGGCGACGCTCCAGTTGCTCGGAGCTTTCCTCGCCGTCATCGACCAACGGCTCCGGCGCTGCCAGGTTTTCCGCAAGATAGGCGCGGAACCGGGACAGCTGTTCAATGAACCTCCGCAGCGGCAATGTCTGGATCATCGTCAGTCCTCCTCGTCGAGATACGAAAGGGCCGTGAGGCTTCAGGCATTCACGAGGGACAGCATGACCGAGTTCGATCACATTGTCTACCATCTTTATAGACATTGTGATGGGCTGTGATCCGACCGGGAAATCGGGATAACGAAGCGGCAATCGGCTGGGTTGCGACCAGCGGAGGTTGATTTCGGGCTTCCGCGCCGGGAAAGTCAGCCGACGTCAACGCGTTGCCGGCACCCGGATGCTGCAGCGGAATGAGATCCAGAGCGGCTCGGCCTGAATGAACGACAGTTCGGCACTTCCCCCACCTTCGCCGCATCATCTCGAGGTCCGGCGCGAGCCTTTCATCTTCACCGGGACGGCGCGCGAATATTTCGGCATCTGGGTCGTCAACGTGCTGCTGACCATCCTGACGCTCGGCATCTACTCGGCCTGGGCGAAGGTGCGCAGGCAGCGCTACTTCTACGGCAACACGCATCTCGCGGGCGCGGCCTTCGAGTACCACGCGCGGCCCGTTCAGATCCTCATCGGCAGGATCATCGTGCTGCTGCTCATCGCCGCCTACAATCTGGCGCTGAACTTCGTTCCCGTCGTCGGGGGGCTGATCGCGGTCGCAGCGATCTTCGCCGTGCCTTGGCTGGTGTGCAGGGGACTGCGGTTTTCGGCCCGCGTCACCAGCTACCGCAACGTGCGCTTCGACCACACCGGCACCTACTGGGGCGCGTTCCAGGCCTTCATCCTCGGCACGGCGCTCATCTACGGCACGGCCGGCGTGCTGGCCCCGCTGGCGTCGCAGTGGATGTGGAACTACACGCTCGGCAACCTGCGCTACGGCGACCGGCCGGTCACCTGCGATCCCCGCCTCGAGCGGCTCTACCGGCAATGGTGGCTGCCGGCAGGCGTCTTCCTGGGCGGCATTGTCGTGGCGCTGATTGTCGCGGTGGCCGTCATCGCGGGTGGGCTGGCGACCGGCCCGGCGATTCTGGAGCAGCTCGACGAGCACATGCTGCTGGTGGCGGTGGCGCTCGTCAATCTCGCCATCGTGCCGATCATCATCCTCTACCTGATCGTCGGCACCCTCTACCGGGCAGGCATGCGCAACGCCGCCTTCAACGAGACGGTGATCGACGGACGCCATGCGCTGGCTTCCTCCATCCACCGGGGACGATATCTTTGGATCGCGATGTCCAACCTGGTGGCAACGATCGCGACCCTGGGACTGGCGCGGCCGTGGGCGGCAATCCGGATGGCGAGCTACCTGGCCTCGGCGACGGCGCTCGACACGACCGGCTCGCTCGACGCCTATTTCGCCACGATCAAGGCGGAAGGCGCGGCCACCGGCGCTGAGTTCATGGACATCGAGGGCTTCGATGTCGGGTTCTGACTGGGAGAGGAATCCGGTCGGCGACAGCGCGATCGAGGGCATCTGGCGTCCCGCCGGCGCCGCGGCGGGGACTGCAGCGCGACTCGTCGTCCCCGATGACGGTGGAGCGCGCGTCGATGCCATTGACGATGGCGCAACGCTCGTCGAGGCAGGTCTCAGGGACGTCGCCATCTCGGCGCGGGTTGGATCGATCCCGCGTCACCTGACCTTTCCCGACGGAAGCGACTTCGAGACCCGCGACAATGACGGGGTGGACCGGCTGCGCGACCGATTCGACGGGCGGCGCGGGGGCATCGTGCACGCGCTCGAGGCGTTCCGGCCGAGGCTGGTCGTGTTCGTGGCAGCCACCATCGCGCTCTGCGCCCTGCTCTACCGCTTCGCCGTTCCGGCGCTGGTCGAAGTGGCGGTGTGGGCGACGCCACCCGCTGTGTCCGCCCTGATGGGCCGGAGCGTGCTGACCTCGCTTGACACCGTGGTGTTCTCGCCGAGCGAGCTGGAGCAGGACCAGCAGGAACGCCTGCTGCGGAGCTTCACCAAGCTCGTGGAGGTATCACGGGCGGAACGGGTTGACGGCGGCGCGCCGGGATACAAGCTGCATTTCCGCAAGGGCGGCGAGATCGGCCCCAACGCCTTCGCGCTTCCGGACGGCTCGGTGATCGTCACCGACGAGCTGGTGCGGCTGGCGCCCGACGACGACCTGGTGCTCGGCGTACTGGCGCACGAGATCGGCCATGTCGAGCACAGCCACAGCCTGCGCCAACTCTACCGCGCCGCGGGCGTGACCGCGCTGATCATGCTGATCGGCGGCGACATCGGCTCGGCGACGGAGGACGTGCTGGTGCAGGGCGCGGCGCTACTGTCGCTGTCACATTCGCGCGCCGCCGAGAGCGAGGCCGACCGCTACAGCGTGGAGCTGATGCACAAGGCCGGGCAGGATCCCGAGGCGATCGCCCGGTTCTTCGAACTGCTGCGCGACCGCTTCGGATTTGCCGGCAACTTCGCCTTCCTCTCGACCCACCCGGCAACCCAGGAGCGGATCGACGAGACGCGCGCCCATGCGCGCGAACTCACCGGCGAGAACTGACCATGTCCGATGGGCCGGCTGGGCTCAGCCCTCGCGCCACCAGTCGCTGCCGCCCGCAAGCCGCTCGATGCCGCCGCGATCAACGCGCGCCAGGTGGACTGCAAGCCCCTCCCCGGCAATCTCGAGCGCGGGGGCGATCTCAAAGAGGGGCACCAGGACAAATGCCCGCTCCAGCATGCGCGGGTGCGGGATCTCCAGCCCCGGCTCGTCGATGACCTCCCCCTCGAACAGCAGGATGTCGAGATCGACCAGCCGCGGCCCCCAGCGCTCGCGCCTCTCGCGCTTGAGGCGGCGCTCGACGTCAAGGCAAAGCTCCAGCAGGTCGCGCGGCGCTCGCGTGGTCTCCAGGCGCGCGGCCGCGTTCAGGAAGTCGGGCTGGTCGGTCTTGCCCCAAGGCGGCGTGCGGTAGAGCGACGACACGGCATCAACGCGCGTATCCGGATCGTCGTCGAGCAGGCGCAGCGCCGCGGCCATGGTGCGGGCCGGGTCGCCGAGATTGCCGCCGAGGCTGAGATAAGCCGTGCGTTCAGTGTGGCCAGGCAAGGGCGGCCTCCCCGAAATCCAGGGCGCCACACACCGGCGCGGTGGGCCTGGGGTTAGCGGCCCCGGCGCGCGACAGCCGCGAGAGCACCTCGCAGGGTTCGCGCGCGATGACAGCGCAGTTCCGGATCGGGGTATGGTCCATCGGTGCTATCGCTGTGCCTTCATGCCGCGTGCGAGCATAGCATCGGCAAAGGCGAGCGCGTCGACATTGGATGCGACATCGTGCACCCGGAAAACGGAGGCCCCGGCCAGCCGAAGGATGACGCTGGTGGCCGCCGTACCGGCGTCGCGGCGGTCGGCGACGTCCCGGCCGGTCACGCTTCCGACGAAGCGCTTGCGCGAGGTACCCACAAGCCAGGGCCGCGGGTGGCCAACGAGCTCGTTGAAGCGGGCCATGAGCTGGAGGTTGTCCTCAACGTCCTTGCCGAAGCCGAAGCCGGGATCGAGGACAATCTGGGCGGGATCGACACCAGCGTCCGCCGCGATGTCCACCGAGCGCCCCAGGAAGGCCCACTGGTCGTCGATCACGTCGGGAAGCGGCTGGCGGTCGCGCCCGGTGTGCATGACGACGAGGCCGGCGCCCGTCTCGGCCGCCAACCGCGCTATCTGCGGCTCGCGCTGCAGGCCGCAGACGTCATTGACGATGTGGGCGCCGGCGGCAACAGCCAGCCTGGCCGTGTCGGCGTGGTAGGTGTCGATGGAAATCACCGCATCCGGCCAGCTCGCCAGCTCGCGAATGACAGGAAGGACACGGGCCTGCTCTTCCTCAGGCGTCACCACGGCGGCGTCCGGGCGGGTAGACTCGCCCCCGACGTCGATGATGGCTGCCCCTTGGTCGAGCATGCGCCGGGCCTGCGCCAGGGCAGCATCGATCCGCGCGTAGCGACCGCCATCGGAGAAGGAATCTGGGGTGATGTTTAGCACGCCCATGACCACCGCCCTGTCGCCAAGCTCGAGCCGGCGCCCGTGCGCAAGTAGCCAGCTCATGGTCATGACCGTCGAAAAACCGTTGCGCTGCGAGCCCGCCTACCGCATGGTTGCGTGAGAGGCAACATGATCAAAGCGTTTTCAGGCGCGTTCGCGCTTTCCCTGTTGGCGGCCGGCGCGGCGCAGGCGGCCAGTGTTGCCAAGACGTACAGCTATTTCTCCATCGGCGGCTCGACCCTCGACGAGATCGAGGAACAGTTGGGGCGCCACGGTCCGGAGGTAAAGGGTTCGAGCCAGCGCCACCCCGGCGCCACGCGCATGCAATTCAACACCCGGATCGACTATGTCGACTACAACGGGCGCTGCAAGGTCTCGAAGGCGGCCGTGACGGTGCGGGCCAAGGTCATCCTGCCGAAATGGCGCCGCAGCCGGAAGGCGGGCAAGGACGTTCAGGTGATCTGGGACACGCTGGCCTCCGACATCAAGCGGCACGAGGACCGGCACGTGGAGATCGCCAAGAACCACGCCCGCGACATGGAGAAGGCGCTCATGCGTCTCTCGCCGCAGGCAAGCTGCGCAGCGGTCGCCGAACAGGCCAAGGCGCTCACGACGCGCCTGCTTACCCGCCACGACACGGCCCAGAGCGAGTTCGACCGCGTCGAGGGCATCAACTTCGAAAGCCGCATGCTGCGGCTGCTGCGTTACCGCCTGGAGCGAATGCAGGCGGCTTCCCGATGAGGTTCAGCCGACGCCGAGCTTCTTCTGCAGGCTGGTCGACGAGGTCGTGTACTGGAAGACCACGCGCTCGCCGGGGCTGATGATGCGCTTGGCGGCCTGCGCCATCAGCGCGGCCTCGTGGAAGCCCGAGAGGATCAGCTTCAGCTTGCCCGGATACCAGTTAATGTCGCCGATGGCGAAGATGCCGGGCTCCGACGTCTCGAACTTCTCGGTGTCGACTGGGATCAGGTTCTCGTGGAGCTCCAGGCCCCAGTCGGCGATCGGCCCCAGCTTCATCGTCAGGCCGAAGAAGGGCAGCAGGCGCGTGCAGGGAACCTCGATCTCGCCCTGAGGCCCCTTGACGGTGGCGGAACGGAGCTGGCCGCCCTCCCCCGAAAGCGCGGTGACCTGCCCGACATGGAATTCGAGCTGCCGCATCTCCTGCAGGGCGTACATCTTGTTGACCGAGTCGGGCGCGGCGCGGAATTCGGGTCGACGGTGCACCAGCGTCGCGCTGCGGGCAACCGGCTGCAGGTTGAGCGTCCAGTCGAGCGCCGAATCGCCGCCGCCGACGATCAGCACGTCCTCGCCGCGGAAGGCGTCGATGCGGCGCACCGAGTAAAACACGCTGGTGCCCTCGTAGGCCTCGATGCCGGGAATGGGGGGGCGCTTGGGCTGGAACGAGCCGCCGCCGGCGGCGATCACCACCACCGTGGCCTCGAACACCTCGTTCTCGTCCGTCGTCACCCTGAAGCCGCCCTCGGGCAGCCGCTCCAGGCTGGTCACCATCCGGTTGAAGGTGAAGCCGGGGTTGAAGGGTGCGATCTGTTCCAGCAGGCGGTCGATGAGGCCCTGGGCGGTGATCACCGGCCAGCCGGGAATGTCGTAGATGGGCTTCTCGGGATAGAGCTCGGCGCACTGGCCGCCTGGCCGGTCGAGGATGTCGACCAGGTGGCACTTCATGTCGAACAGGCCGAGCTCGAAGACGGCGAACAGCGCCACCGGCCCCGCGCCGATGATGAGAACGTCGGTGCGGGTCACTTCGGTCATCGCAGCTCTCCTCCTTGGAAGCCGCTATCCTTGCCGTTCGGGGATGCTTACGACAAGCCCGTCGAGTTCGGGCCGCACCTTGATCTGGCAGGACAGGCGCGAATTCGGACGCACGTCGTAGGCGAAATCGAGCATGTCCTCTTCCATCGACTCCGGCTCGCCGACGATGTCGGTCCAGGCCTCGTCGACGTAGACATGGCAGGTGGCGCAGGCACAGGCGCCGCCGCACTCGGCTTCGATGCCTGGCACCGCATTGCGGATCGCGTTCTCCATCACGGTCGAGCCGTCTTCAGCTTCAACCTCGAAGCGGGTGCCGTCGAAGGCGATATAGGTCAGCTTGGTCATCGGGATTTCCGCGGGAAGTTCCTGCCGAGATAGACATTGCTGACGGCGTGTCAACAGCGGCAAATCGCGGCAAGCCTTGTGGATCACGGCTTTCGGCGCTTTTCGGGCCGGGGCGGCACCAGTGCAACGTATGCGCGCGCCATGTCGAGCCACCCGGCGAGCGCGGCATCGTCCAGCCCCGCGGGTTCGACGACGACGAAATCCTTCATCGGGCGGCCGCCCATCTGCATCCGCGAGGTGCCGGGACGCGCCAGCGCCTCGGCGGTCGCGCCCTCGCCGATCCGGGCCAGCAAGGCGCCGTCCTTCATGACGCAGGCGACCATGTTGCCGTCGAGCATGAAGCACAATTCGCCGAACATGCGGACCTCCCGGAGTTCGCCGCACGGCGCAAGGTGAGCACGGAGTCGCCGGGCCAGATCGGACATCGTCCCCCCTCGTTGTCGCCACCCGGCGACAATGACGACAACGGCAGGGGCTTGCAACCGCCGCAAAGGGCGCGCATCGAAGGCCCATGACAGAGACAAAGATCGCAGACGCAAGCCCCGCCGGAACGCCGGTCATCATCCTGGTCGCACCGCAGATGGGCGAAAACATCGGCATGGTAGCGCGGGCCATGGCGAATTTCGGCCTGTCGGAGCTGCGTCTGGTGACGCCGCGCGACGGGTGGCCGAACGAGAAGGCGGCGGCGGCGGCCAGCCGCGCCACGCATGTGGTGGAAGCTGCAACCGTCCATGACGACCTGCGCTCGGCGCTGGCCGACCTCGACTTCGTGCTGGCCACGACGGCGCGCGAGCGGGACGGCTTCAAGCCCGTGCGCTCGCCGGTGGAGGCCGCCGTGGCGCTGCGCGGCCGCAGCGCGGCCGGAGGGCGCACCGGCGTCATGTTCGGCCGCGAGCGGTTCGGCCTCGAGAACGAGGAGATCAGCCTCGCCGACGAGATCGTCACCTTCCCGGTCGACCCGACCTATGCCTCGCTGAACGTCGCACAGGCCGTGCTGCTGATGGCCTATGAATGGCGCAAGACCGGCCTGGAGTCGGAGACGGCGATTCCTTTCCAGGGGCCCGAGTTCCACCCTGCCCCCAAGGCGGAACTGCAGAGCCTGTTCGACCATGTCGAGGCGGCGCTGGATGCTCGCGGCTACTTCCGGCCGCCGTCACGGAAGCCGAAGATGGTCGACAAGCTGCGCTCGGTGCTGACGCGTCCCGGCTTCAGCTCTGGCGAACTGAAGGTGATCCACGGCATCATAGCCTCGCTCGACCGGTTCTCGCCGGGATCGCCGCGAGGCCACGGGTCGCCGGGTGACGATCCGAGGCGACCTAGTGCCGGAGGAAAGCGCGGGAGCAAGGTGGGGGCTGACGGCGCGCCCGTCGCCTCCGGCGAGGAGCCGGGACACTCCGAAGACAACGCCTGACAGAGAGAGGATCTCGACCATGATGACCGGGCGACACTCTGCACACGGCTCGGTCCTGTTCTTTGACAGCGGCATCGGTGGCCTCACCGTGCTTCGCGAGGCGCGCGTGCTGATGCCGGACCGACGGTTCGTCTATGTGGCGGACGACGCCGCCTTTCCCTACGGCGCCTGGGAGGAACCGCGGCTCAAGGAACACATCATCGGCCTGTTCGGGCAGCTGCTGGAGCGCTTCCGCCCGGCGGTCTCGGTGATCGCCTGCAACACGGCCTCGACGCTGGTGATCGATGCGCTGCGCGAGGTGTTTCCCGGCCATCCCTTCGTCGGCACCGTGCCGGCGATCAAGCCGGCGGCCGAGCGGACCCGCTCGGGCCTCGTTTCGGTGCTGGCCACGCCCGGCACGGTCAAGCGGCAGTACACTAGGGACCTGATCCGCGACTGGGGTTCGCGCTGCCACGTGCGGCTGGTCGGGAGCACCATGCTCGCCACGCTCGCCGAGATCTACATGCGGGACGGCTTCGTCGACGAGGAGGCGGTGCGCGCCGAGATCATGCCCTGCTTCATCGAGCAGGACGGCCGGCGCACCGACATCGTCGTGCTGGCCTGCACCCACTACCCCTTCCTGGTTAACCGGATGCGCAAGACAGCGCCCTGGCCGGTGGACTGGCTGGACCCCGCCGAGGCGATCGCACGCCGGGCGCTTTCGCTTCTGGCCTCGGAGGCGCTGGTGCCGGACGACCCGGCCGCGACCGAGCCCGACATCGCGGTGTTCACCTCCGGCAAGGTCGAGAATGCCCAGCGACGCCTGATGCACGGCTTCGGGCTGAGCGTCGACGACAGCGGTTTCTGAGACGGAAACGGGGGGCGGGATCACGTCCTGCCCTGGCCAGCCATCGCGTGCGGCCCCGGCCAAGGATGCGCGCAACTTCCGCGCACAGTTCGGATGACGACCGGCAAAAAAAGCGGGGCCGCGTTTGAGCGCGGCCCCGGCCGGAGGGATTACTTCAGCCGCCCGGCGGCGTGCGCCAGCAACGTGTAGACCTTGCCGGGCTCGGACGTCAGGTAGCTGCGCAGGGCGCTGCCGTCGCGATCGCCGCGCGACACGTCATTCAGCAGGGCCTCGTAGTCCTCGCAGTAGCGGTTGACCGCGCCGGCAAATTCCGGGTCGGTCATGTAGCGCTGGCGGATGTCGTCGAAGGTCTGCTGGCCCTTCAGCGTGTAGAGACGGCGCGAGAAGACGCCGCGTTCGCCGCGACGGTGCCGTTCCCACAGGTCGATCATCGCGTCCTGGTCGATCGCTCGGGCGATGTCGGCCGACAGCGAACCCAGCGCCGTTCCGGAGCGCGCAGGCTGGCGCTTCGGTTCCGGGGCAGGCGCGGGCTTTTCGTCGAGCTCGGCGCGCGACGCCCCGCTCAGCAGGTCCTGGACCCAGCCGCTGGCGCGCGGCTTCTCGGCGCCCTCGCGCGGACGGGGCGGAGCAAGCTGGAGCTCGCCGGCCGAGGAAGCGGCGGGACGCGCCGGCGCCGAGGGCGGCGGCGGCGGGGCCACGCGCGGCTCCGGCTCCGCCACGTCGACGGTGCGGCCGGTCTTGGCGACGATCTCGGACAGCTCCTTGAGCGCCTTGATCTGCTCGCTGACCGCGCGGCGGATGGCCGTAGTCGATTCCTTGGCCTCCTCGGGCATGGTGAGAACGCCCTTCTTGAGCTCGGCCCGAGTGGAATCCAGGTCGCCCTTGATTGCAGCGGCCGTGCGGCGCATGTCCTCGGTGGCGTCGGCGAACCGCCTCGTGGCGGACTCGACGACCTCGGTGATGGCGGAGCGGATCTTCTCGGCCGATTCGAGCGTCCGGCCTTCGGCTCGCGACAGCGCCTGTTCGACCAGACCCTCGAAGGAGCGCATCTGCTTCTCGAGTTCCTCCGACTTGCGGATGAGGCCCGTCGCCAGATCCTGAAGGCCCGACTGACGGCCCATCGTCGTCTCGAGATTGCTCTGCGCGACGGAGATGAGCGCCGAGGCCTGCTCCAGAAGCCGGCTGTGCTCATCGAAGCGGTGGACGATGGAGGACATCTCCAGCAGCGTCTTCGACGACAGCTCGGACAGGCGGTCGGTGTTGCTGTCGACCAGCCGCACCGAGGCGCTGAAGGTCTGCACCGCCTTCTCGGCCGCGGTGGCGAAGCGGTCGGTGGTGCTTCCGAGCGCGCCTTCGACCTGACCGAGATTGATCGACGCGGCCTCGATGAGCTCGCCGAGCTTCGCGCTCGATTCCGACATGCGGCCGAGCAGCTCGTTGATGCCCGTCGCAAGGCCGCTCTTGGCGTTCTCGACGCGCGACAGCGTCTCGGCCGTGCGGGCGCTAAGCGCCTGGGCGAGCGCGTCGTTCTGTTGCTGCAGCCGCTCGGCGGCCCTGTCCGTCGCGACGCCGACCGTGCGCTCCAGCTCCGCGCCGGCCTCGGCCAGACGCGTGGCCAGCGGCTTGGCCGTCTCGTCGAGGATGCGCGTGATCTCGGCCGAACGCTCGGCCATCACCTCGTTCAGCTCGCGCGCGCTGCTGGCAATCGACCGGGCTGCATCGTTCGTGCTCTTGCCGAGATGGTTGCCGATGTTGGTGAAGGTGTCGGCAATGACGCCGGCGCGCGACACCAGCACTTCCTCGGCTTCCGCCACGTGCTCGCGCACCTTGTCGCCCAGCGAAGCCGCGCTCGCGGTGATCCGGTCCTCCACCGTCTCCAGCGTCCTGTCGACCTGGCCGACGGCGCGCTCGGCGGTGCCGAACAGACGGCGCTCGGTTTCGGCGAGCTTTGCGTTGAAGCGGGCCGCGGCATCGTCGGCCTCCGACGCCAGCCGCTGACCGGCAGTCGCCATCGCTTCCTCGACGCCGCGTACCCGGGCATCCAGCTCGGCAGCACTCTCGGCGGTACGCTCGACAATGGTGTGGGTGGCCCTGTCGAAGACCTGGCTGATCTCCGTCACCTGGCCGGCGATGTGCTCGATGCTGGCATCGACGCGCGCGGCCATGCGCGCATCCGCCGCCTCGAACACCTTCTCCATCTGGGTGGCGTGGTGGGCCATGGTCTCCGCGCCCTGCTGCAGGCGGGAGGCGACGCGGTTGTCGGCGGCGTTGAAGACCTGCGCCACCGCGGATGCCACCGACCCGAGGCGCTCGGCACCCTGGTCGATCGTCTCGTTGAGGCGCTCGTTGGTCTTCTGGAACACGGCCTCCACGTCGGCAGCTCGTGCACCGAGGAGTTCGGCGCCCTCGGCGATCTTCGCCCCGAGGCGATCATCGTTCGACTCGAAGACGCGACCGATCTCGGCCGCCTTGCCGAGGAGCTGTTCGGCCGAGGCGGCGGCCCGCTCGACCATGCGACGATCGGCCCGCTCGAAGGTATCGAGAACTTCCTGCGCCTTTGCGCCCCAGACCTCGCCGCCTTCCGCAACGCGCCGGGCGAGCTGGCGGTCAGCCGTGCCGAACGTCTCGGCAAGAGCTTCGGTGCGCTCGCGCAGGGTTTCCGCACCGCGAGCGAAGCGCACGTCGATCTGCTGGTCGACGCTGTCGAACAACTTCGCCATCTCGGCGGTGCGCACGGCAAGGGCCTCGCTCGATTCGGCGATGCGCTGCACCAACTTGCCGTCCACCTGCTCGAAGCCCTGGACGATCTCCCTGGCGCGCTGGGCCAGCGCCTCGGCCGTGGTGATCGCCTGGCGCACCAGCTTCTTGTCGACATTGTCGAAGGCCGCCGCGACTTCCTCGGCCTTCGCGGACAGGGTCGCGGCGGTCTCGGTGGTGAGAGCCTGGACCCGCTCGTCGGTGCCGGCGAAGATGTCGGCAATCTCCTTCGCGCGCTCCATGAGCGCCGCGGAGGTCGCCTCGGCCCGCTCCGCAATCTTGCGGTCGGCCTCGGTGAAGACATGGCCGGCGTCGGCGTGGAGCGCGGCGGTGATCTCCATCACCTGGTCGCGCAGCGAGGTCGCCATAGCCACGGCGCTGCGTTCCAGAACGCCCTTGACGTTGTCGAGGCCGCTCGCCAGCGCGCGCTGCATCGTCTCGGTGCGCTCGCCGATAACCGCATACTGGCGGTCGAAGGCCTCCTCGATCTTCGCGACGTCGGACGCGACGGCCGAGGAGATGAGATCGCGCTTGCCGGCGATGGTGTCGATGTGGCCGGAAATCTCCAGGTCGATGGCGCGGCGCGCCTCGGCCAGCTTCTCGAGGTCGGCGGCCAGCGCCTGCGCGAGACGGGCACGACCCTCCTCCAGCTTGCCGAGGTGCTGGGCGGCGATGGCGTCGATCTCGGCGCGGCTGTCGGAGACCTTGGCGAGGTCGGCTTCCAGCGCACGCGCCAGGGCCGCACGGCCCTCGGCGAACTTGTCCACCTCTCCCGCGACGAGCTGATCGAGCTCGCCGCGCGTCTCGGCCAGCTTCTCAAGATCCGCCTCGAGAGCGCGGCGGAGAATGTCCCTGCCCTGCGCCAGCTTCTGCACCTGGCCGGTGACCAGCGCGTCGATGTCAGCACGCGCCTGCGAAAGCTTCTCGAGATCGTCCTCCAGCGCACGGGTGAGATCGGCGCGGCCCTCGGCGAACTTGTCGGCATGGCCGGTGACCAGCGAGTCAATGACGCCAAGGTCGGCCTCAAGGGCGCGCGCCAGCCCTTCGCGGGCGCTGGCAATGCGCTGCACCTGGGCGTCGAGGAGCCCGTCGATGCCGGACATGTCTTCGGCAAGGGCGCGCGACAGAACCTCGCGGCCGTCGGCCAGCTTGGATACCTGCTGTCGGATCGTCTCCTCCAGCGTGCCCATGTCGGTTTCGAGCGCCTTGGCGAGCAAGTCGCGGCCTTCCGAGATCTTCGCCAGATGCTCGGCGACGATCTCGTCCAGCACGGCACGGCTGTCGCCCACCCGGCGAAGGTCGGCCTCCAAAGCGCGGGCCAGCAGGGCTCGGCCCTCGGAGAGCTTGCCGATGTGGCTCACCACGGCGTCGTCGATCTTCTGACGCGCCTGGGCGAGCTTCTCCAGGTCTTCCTCCAGCGCCTGGGTCAGAACCCTGCGGCCTTCCGCGAGGCGCTCCACCTGGTCCTTGACGAGGTTGTCGACCTCGGCGCGCGTCTCGGCGATCTGGTCGAGGTCGGCACGCAGCGCGAGCTTGAGGCCCTCGCGGGCTTCCTCCAGGTGGCGGCTGTGGGAAACGACGAGCTCGTTGATCTCGCCGCGGGCCGCTGCCACGCGCTCGACGTCCTCGGACACGGCCTGGGCAAGGCGGTCGCGAGCCTCGGAGATCTTCTCGATCTGCGTCGTGATGGCCTGGTCGAGCGCACCGCGGGTGGCCTCGAAGCGCTCGAGATCGGCTTCGAAGGCGCGACGAAGGATGTCGCGGCCCTCGGCCAGCTTCTCGGCCTGGGCGACGGTCTGGGCATCCATGCGCCCGCGCTCCATCTCCAGATGCGCGAGGTCGGCCTGCAGCGCCTGATGCAGGGCATCTCGGCCCTCGGCGAGGCGCGCCACGTGCGAGGCAGCAATGGCGTCGATCTCGGCGCGGGCGTCCTGCAGCTTCTTGAGGTCGTCCTCGAGCGCGGCGCGCAGCACTTCGCGGCCTTCGGCGAGCTGGCGGATGTGAACGTCCGCCAGGCTGCCGATCTCGGCGCGGCTCTCCTCGAGCCTGGCGAGATCGTCCTGGAGCGCACGCTTCAGCATCTCGCGACCCTCGCCCAGCTTGTCGATGTGGGCGACGGCGATCCCCTCGATCTCGTCCCGGCTTGCCGACAGACGGGCAAGGTCGGCCTCCAGGGCGCGGGACAGCACGTCTCGGCCCTCGGCAAGCTTCTGGATCTGGCCGGCGACGACGGTGTCAATGCCGGCCCGACTCTCGGCCAGGCGCGCAAGGTCCTCCTGCAGCGTCCGCTGCAGCAGGTCGCGGCCCTCCGCCAGCTTCTGGATCTGGGCGGCGACGATGTCGTCGATCTCGGCGCGGTTCTCGGCCAGCTTCGCCAGGTCCGCCTCCAGCGCCTGCTTCAGGCCCTCGCGGCCCTCGGCCAGCGCCTGAACGTGCGTGTCGGCGAGCGCGTAGATCGCGTTGCGGCTTTCGGCGAGCTTCTCGAGGTCCTCCTCCAGCGCCTTCTTGAGCATCTCGCGGCCTTCGGCGAAGGTCGCGACGTGGCTCGCCGCGATGGAATCGAGTTCACCGCGCGCCTCGATGAGCCGCGCGAGGTCATCCTCCAGCGCATTCTTGAGCGCCTCGCGGCCCTCGGCGAGCCGGGCGACATGGGCGTCCGTGAGCTCTTCGAGCCGGGCGATGTCCGCCTCGAGGGCGCGCGAAAGGTTCTCGCGCATCTCGGCGGCGCGCGTGGCGTGCTCCTCGCTCAGTCCGTTCAGCTTCGCGATGTCGGCCTGCAGCGCCCGGCTGAGAAGGTTCCGGCCCTCGGCCAGCTTCTCGACCTGCGCGGCGACGATGTTGTCGATTTCGGCACGGCCTTCCTCCAGACGCGCCAGATCGGCCTCGAGCGCCCGGCGGAGGACTTCGCGGCCTTCGGCGAGATGGCGGACGTGCGTGTCGGCGATGGCGTCGAACTCGCCACGGGCCGAGACGACCTCCGCGAGATCGTCCTCCAGAGCGCGGCGCATCGCCTCGCGCCCGGCCGCGAGCCGCTCGGCATGGATCTTCGACAGCTCGTCGAGCCTCTCAATGTCGGCTTCCAGCGCGCGAGTGAGGATTTCGCGACCTTCCGCAAGCTTCTCGACCTGGGCCGCGACGATGGTGTCAATGTCGGTGCGGTTCTCGGCGAGCTTGGCCAGGTCCTCTTCCAGGGCACGGCGCAACACCTCGCGGCCATCGGCCAGATGGCGAAGATGGGTGTCGGCGATCTGCTCGAACTCGCCGCGCGTGGCGGCGACCTTGTCCAGGTCCTGCGCGAGGGAACGCCGCAGCGCCTCGCCGCTTTCGCCGAGATGCGCGACATGCGCCTCGACCATGCCGTCGATGCTGCTGCGCATCTCGTCGAGACGAGCGATGTCGGCTTCGAGCGCGCGGGTAAGGATGTCGCGGCCTTCGGCAAGCCGCTCCACCTGGGAGGCCACGATGGAGTCGATGCCGGCGCGGCTCTGCTCCAGCCTGGCAAGGTCATCCTCCAGGGCCCGGCGCAGCACCTCGCGGCCTTCCGCAAGATGGTGGATATGGGTCTCGGCGATCTGCTCGAACTCGCCGCGGGCGGCGGCAACCTTCTCCAGGTCCTCCGCGAGCGCACGCTTGATGGTCTCGCCGCTCTCGCCGAGCTTGGCGACATGGGCGGCCACGACATGGTCGATGCCGGCGCGCACCTCGTCGAGGCGGGCAATGTCGGCCTCCAGGGCGCGCTTGAGGATGTCGCGGCCCTCGGCCAGCTTCTCGACCTGGATGGCGACCAGCCCGTCGATTCCGGCGCGGCTATCGGCGAGCCTGGCCAGATCCGCCTCAAGGGCACGCTGCAGGATGTCGCGGCCCTGAGCCAGTTTCTCGACCTGCGAAGCCACGAGGTCGTCGATGCTGGCGCGGGCGTCGGCCAGCTTGGCAAGGTCCTCCTCGAGTCGCCGGGAGAGCGCCTCGCGGCCCTCGCCCTGTCGGGCGGCGTGCTCTTCGCCGGCCCGCTTCAGGGCTTCGATGTCCTCGTCCAGCGCGGCGGTCAGGCGCTTGCGGCCCTCCATGAGGCGCTCGACGTGGGCGCGCACCATCTCGTCGATCGTGCCCAGGTCGGCCTGCAGGGCAGCGGCCAGCGTGTCGCGGTCTTCCTTGAGCTTCGTGGACTGCGTGGCAACCATCGTGCCGATGCTGTCCAGCTCGGTCTCCAGCGACTGGGACAGGATGCGCCGGCCCTCGGCCAGCTTCTCCAGGTGCCGGCCGACCATGGCGTCGATGCCGGCCATGTCCACTTCAAGGGCCCTGGACAGCACGCCGCGGCCGAGCTCGATCTTTTCCACCTGCCCGGCCACGAGGCCGTCGATCGTCTCGACGTCGCTGGCAAGGGCGCGCGACAGTTCGGAGCGCGTCTCGGTGATGCGGGAAATCTGCTCGCCGACGAGGCTCTCGATGCCGGCAATATCGGTCTGCAGCGTCGCGGAGAGATGCCGGCTGGTCTCGGCAACCCTGTCGAGCTGCTCCTCGACGGAGGCGCGCAGGCTGGCGAGGTCGTCGCCGAAGCTGCCGGAAAGCGACTTGCGCTCCGCCTCGATGGCCTCCGAATGGCGCGCGACCAGCGCCTCGATTCCGGCAATGTCGCGCTGGAGTTCCTCGGCAAGGGCGGTGCGGCTGGCCTCGATCCGGCTGAGATGCTCGGTGACGGCCTCCGAAACGCCGCCGAGGTCCTGCGAAAGCGCGTCGGCGAGCGACTGGCGGCTCTCGTGGATGCGCTCGATCTGGCCCTCGACGATGTTGCCGATGGACGAAAGGTCCTGCTCCAGGGTCGCGACGAGGTTCTGGCGGCTGCGCTCGATGCGCTCAACCTGCGCGGTGACGGCGGCCTCGATGCGGCCCATGTCGGCCTCGAGCGTCTGTGCCAGCTCCTTACGCAGGTCAGCCAGGCGCGCCGTCTGGGCGGTCGTGAGACCGTCGAGACGCTCGACCTCCTGGTCGAAGCTCTCCGACAAAGCCTTGCGGGCGGCGAGGAACTTCTCGGTCTGCTCGGAAACCATCTCGTCGAGGCGGGCGATGTCGGCCTGGAGCGCCTTGCTCAGCAGGTCGCGGCCCTCGGCGAGCTTGGTGACCTGCCCGGCAACCGCCGTGTCGATGAGGGTGCGGCTCTCGTCCAGCCTTGCCAGGTCGGCCTGCAGCGCCTGAGTGAGGATGGAGCGGCCCTCGGCAAGCTTCTGGACCTGACCGGTGACCATGAGGTCGATGGCGGTCCGCTCCTCGGCAAGCTTCTCCTGGTCGGAGAGAAGCGCGCGCTCCAGCGCCTCGCGGCTTTCGGAGACCTTGCGGAGCTGCTCGCCGAGCGAAAGGTCGATCAGCGTGCGCGACTCGTCGATGCGGGTGAGGTCGTGGGCCACGGAGGCCGAGAGGGCCGCGCGGCTTTCGGCGAACTTGCGGACGTGGGTGTCTACCGCTGCCTCGATCGCCTCGCGGCTGGCGGCCAGCGTGCCGATCTCCTCGCGCAGGCGCCCGGCCACGCGCTCGTGGCTCTCGACGAACTCCTGCGCGCGCTCTTCCACGACGCGCTCGATGTCGGCTCGGGCATTGCCGAGACGGTCGAGGTCCTCGCGGAAGGCCTCGGCGACAGTCGCGCGGGCGAGATCCAGTCGCGCCGCGAAGTCGGCGGCGTGGTTCTCCAGCACCACCGAGGTCGAGGTGACCATGCGCGAAAGGTCGGCGTCGAGGCGGTCGCGCATCTCGTCGACCGACTTCGCAATCTGCTCCTGCCCTTCGAGGAAGGTCCCGGAGATCTCACGGCCGCGCTCGATGAGCGTGTCGTTGATCTGGCGGGCGCGGGCCTCCAGAGCAGCGTTCAGCTTCTCGACCCCGGTGTCGAGGGCCTCGGCGCGGGTCTGGAACTCTGAGATCAGCGACTGGCCGCGCTCGGCCAGCGTCCTCTCGATGGCCGCGAGGCCGGACTGGAGCTCGGAATCGAGCGTGCGAGCGGCATCGCCCAGCAGCGACACCATGCCGGACGCGCGCTGATCCAGGATCTCGGAGAGCGAGCGCGCCGCCGCGTCGGTCGACTGGGTCAGCGTGGCGATGCGGGTGTCGAGCAGGCTGGCGAAGGCCTCGCCGGACGTGGTGATGCGTTCGCTGAGTTGGTCAAGGCGGCTGTCGATCGTGTCGAAGATCGAGACGCCGCTCTCGTTGATCTTGTCGACCAACGCATCGCCCGAGCTGCTGATGGTCATGGACAGCTTGGTGGACGCGCCGAGGATGCTGTCGCGGATGGTGTCGCTCGCGAAGGTGAGCTGGTCCTTCAGCGTGTCGTTCGCGCCCATGATGGAGGCGCGGATTCGCTCGGCATGGTTGATGACGGCCTCGCGCTCATTGCCCAAGCCGTCGAGCAGCGCGCGGATGCGCGTCTCGTTCTCGACGTAGGAGCGCTCGAGCTGGCTGACCTCGGACTGGACCATGGCCTCCAGCTCAGAGGCGCGCCGGATCGTGCGTTCGATACCCTCGCCCATCGCCGCGACCTCGCGGCGCACGGCCTCGCCGACGCTGAGGATCTTGTTCTTCGCCAGCTCTTCGGGTTGGGCGAAGCGCGCGGCCATCTCGGCCATCGAGCGGGCGGCCAGGCGCATATCCTGCGCACGCCGCACCATGACGGCGAAGGCCCAGAACATGGCGATCGGCACGAATGTGAGCACCAGCACCAGCAGCGAGACGGGATGGTCCATAAGCAGGGAGGTGCTGAAGTCGGTGAAGAGCGAGGGCCCGACCAGCAGATAGCCCAGGCCCGCGCCAAGCCCGATCCAGAGCAGCGACAGCACGCCCACCGCCCAGTAGGCGGCGGAGGAGGACGTGGCGTTGATGCGCTGCATGAGAGCGCCGGTCTCGCGCAGGCGGTCGTCGTTCGCGGGGGAGAAGCCGGTGGTGGGTGGCGTCGGGGGCGTAGGCTCGACGGTCAGGGCCGCGGGCGCGTTGGCAGCCTGCCGCGTCACCGCGGCCGGCTTGGGCGCCGGTTCGGTCTCGGACGTGGCCTCCTCGGGGGCCACGGCGCGGGACTCACGCGACAGCTCCTCGGCGGCCTGGGAAATCTGCTTCTCAAGATCCTCCATGGAGGCGGCGAGGTCCTCGTCGGCCGGCATGTTCGCCGCCGCGGCGTCCAGCGCCTCCTCGACTGCGCGCGCTGCCTCGGCACTCGATTCCGGCGAGGGCATCGGAGAAAACGCCCGGGCCTTTTCAAGCGCACGCGCAATTCCTTCGCCACCCTTCGGGGTCTTCGGTGATTTGGCCATGCCGTCTCAGTCCCGCATTTCAAGCCCGCCGCCGCCTCGCAAGACGACCGCGAGGCCGCACGTCCTCAGCCCCCATCGTACCGGCCATAAGTTACGAATGATACTCGCTTTCGGCCGAATGCTTAAAACTCTAAATATAAGGTTAACGATGATCGGGGGTTGGGTATCCGGCGCAATTTGGCCTTTTTCGCGATTAACGCGTTCTCCATACCGTTACGGTAGGGTGGAGAAAACCGGCCGCTCAGTGCCGGTCAAGAGGCGCCAGGAGCACGATAAGTCGTCATGTTTCCGTGTAACACGACCACCGTCCCGTTTTCCAGACCGGGCGGAGAAGTATCCTCGACTGTCCGCAGCCGCCCCATCGACCTGGCTCACCTGACGCGCCAGACGATGGGCGACCGCGACCTCGAACAGGAGATCCTCAACCTGTTCATCCAGCAGGCGCAGAGCATCGGGGAAAAGCTGGCGAAGGCCGACGCCGAGGCGCGCGCCCAGCTCGCGCATACGCTTCGCGGCGCTGCCGGTGGCGTCGGGGCATTTGCGATCGCGGACTGCGCGGCTGAGATCGAGAAGGAACCTTCCAACCGCGCCGCGATCAAGCGGCTGTCGCAGCTCATCAACGAGGCAAGCGACTTCGTCGCCGCAATCAGCCGCTGAGGCGAGAGCCGCGGACCAACGGCCCTGCTATCGCGGCGATGCGGGCCCTCGCAGGCCCGAATGCAGACCATGAAGGCGCCACCAGCGCCCCGTCATCCTCTCCTCTGGTCACCAGCACAGTCACGGGCCCGGACCGAACGGCCCGGGACGTCGCGCGGCCCAGGACGCCCCTCCCCCAAGCTTCGTGCCTGCCACGGCGCCGATGTGACGTTTGCGCCGCCTCGCGGCCCC